>Ga0209403_10000003_pt1 | contig 323360 bp, 298 predicted proteins | sample ArcticOcean_MG_C_8_FD_187440 | JGI IMG/M metagenome (GOLD analysis project Ga0209403, IMG submission 187440) | Marine microbial communities from western Arctic Ocean - ArcticOcean_MG_CB11_86 (SPAdes) (version 2) | ecosystem: Environmental > Aquatic > Marine > Oceanic | place: Arctic Ocean... | reverse complement strand
GGCTGGGATGCGATGTGGCCAACTACCTCTCCAAGCAGGGCAAGGATGTTGAAATCGTAACGGGTATGCCCTACGTGGGAGAACATATACAAGCTGGCGTGTGGAGGCATCTGTATGAGGAGCTATTGCGACAGGGCGTGAAAATGACGCCACTTACGGGGGTATCGTCGATAGGGGAAAGCACAGTAAATACCTTTAATTCGGTCTTCACCGACGCGACACGGGTCATCGAGGGAGTGGACAATGTTGTGTTTGCTTCTGGGGGAGCCGCCAACGATGGGCTGTATCGGTCACTGCGAAACTCGGTCAGTGAGCTTCATGCTATCGGGGACTGCCTGCAGCCTCGCACAGTGGAGGCTGCAGTATATGAAGGACATAGTGTAGGCCGGCTGTTATAAGACCAGGTATAGGCCCTAGCTAGCGGCGGCGGCTGAACTAGTCGCTTCTGCGCCTGTGAACAGGTGGCAGTTAACGATATGTCCAGGCGTTACCTCTTGCATGACGGGAATGTCAGTATTGCAAGGCTCGAAGGCCACGGGACACCTGGGATGGAAGGTGCAGCCATCAGGCGGGTTAAGAGGCGAAGGTACCTCACCGGTTAGCACAATCTCCTCGCGCTGGAGGTTAGGATGCGCCGGCAACGATGCTGAAATCAGCGCCTTTGTATATGGATGCAAAGGGTTGCCAAAGAGGTCCTGAGGATTAGCCTCTTCGATAATCTTGCCAAGGTACATGACGCCGACTCGGTGGCTCATGTAGCGTACAGTTGCCAGGTTGTGAGCGATTAGCAGATAGCTGAGGTTATAGGTCTGCTGCAGCTCTTTAAGCAGGTTAAGGATCTGGGCGCGAATGGATACGTCCAGCGCCGACACCGGCTCGTCCAGGACCATCAGCTTGGGCCGCGTTGATAGCGCCCGCGCAATTGCGATGCGTTGCCGTTGGCCTCCGCTGAACTCATGGGGATAGCGATCTGCATGGAAGGCGTGTAAGCCCACTACTTCGAGTAGCTCGCCAACCTGCTTTTTCACCTCCTCTTTGGTGAGGTTCTGGTGAGTAATAAGCGGCTCGGAGACGATGGCGTCCACACGCATTCTTGGATTCAGCGAGCTCCAGGGATCCTGGAACACCGCCTGCACAGAGGAATGGAAATCCTTGCGCTGCTCGCTAGTGAACTTGTTCATGGCCGTGCCCTGATAGTAGATCTCTCCCTCGGTGGGTGGCTCAACCATCAGGATCTGGCGTGAAGTTGTCGTCTTTCCGCAACCAGACTCGCCAACTAGACTGTAGGTCTGGCCTTCAGGAATTGAAAAGGAGACACCGTCTACAGCCTTCACGACTCCTACTGTCTTTTGGAAGACAATGCCCTTGAGGACTGGATAATGTTTCTTTAGCCCATCCAGCCGAATTAGGGCCTCTGGATCGGCATGACCATTAGTTTGCACCATCGAGCCTCCAGCAACTAGCGACGTGATCTTCACCAACGGAAGATTCGCCGGGATATACATTGCACTTGTCGAAGGCATACGGACATCGCGGAGCGAAGGAACAGCCTTCTGGCAGATCATCTAGGGTAGGTGGTTGACCTTCAATTGAAGGCAGGAAATCTACATCCTCGTTAAGGTCAGGAACTGATTTCAACAGTGCCTCAGTGTAAGGATGTTGTGGGTTATCGAAAAGCTCTAGGACACTGGCCTGCTCCACAATTTTACCAGCGTACATGACGGCGACGCGGTCACACATGCGAGCGACCACACCAAAGTCGTGTGTTATGAACAGGATAGCAGCACCCGTTTCAGCCTGAATTTCTTTGAGAAGCTGAAGGTACTGCAGTTGGATTGTTGCATCTAGCGATGTCGTCGGCTCGTCTGCAATTAGAACGTTGGGGGAGCGCGCCATGGCGATAGCTCCTACCACGCGTTGTCGCATTCCACCGCTCATCTGATGTGGAAAGACAGACAGGCGGGACTCAGGGGCCGGAATCCTGACGTTGGCCAGAAGCTGAGTAGCCTTCTGAATCAACGTAGGCTTAGAGTCCTTGTTGTCCATTTTTAAGGATTCTATCAGTTGGTTTCCTATGGTGAAAACGGGATTAAGGGAGGTTAGGGGGTCCTGCATAACCATGCAGATGCCCTTACCTCGTATCTCCCGCATCTCGGACTCATCCTTTTGAAGGAGGTCTTCGCCAAGATACATGATCTTGCCGCCAACAATTTTGCCAGCGGGTTGCGGTACTAGGCCGAGTATGGACCATGCGGTCATGCTCTTGCCGGAACCGGATTCACCAACGATGCCTAAAGTTTCACCTCTGCCGACTTCGAAACTTATGCCATCAACTGCCTTCACTACGCCAGAGCGCGTGAAGAAATGTGTTCTCAGGTCTTCTACTTTTAGGACTGGGTCTTCCTGCAATTAAGGAGTTCCTTCCCGATATATCAATCTTGAGTGAGGCAGGTTAGCGGGAGCGGCGTAGTTTTGGATCAAGGAAGTCTCGCAGCCAATCGCCCAACAGGTTGAATGCCATTACAACAACAGTGATGATTATTCCAGGGAAAAGCGACAGCCACCAGCCGTTGCCGTTAATGTAATTCCTGCCTTCGGCCACCATGACGCCCCAAGCGGGTTCACCAGGTTTGAGTCCTAGTCCCAGGAAACTCAGCGAAGCGACTAACAAGATCACTTGCCCAACCGTGATGCTGGTGATGACCATCAGCGTGTTCACAACGTTTGGGAACAGGTGCCGCCAGATTATCATCGCAGGCGACACGCCTGATATGCGTGCCAAAGTGACGAAATCGCGGTCTCTGTTGGACAGCACTTCACCCCTAATCATACGCGCGAATCGAGCCCAAGTCGTGGCAGTCACCGCTATGAGAACAGGAACCAATCCTGTGCCAACGAGGCTCACAATGAGCAGGGCCACCAATATAGATGGAAATCCCATCACCGCGTCCGTTATGCGCATTAATAACGAATCAACCCACTTTCCGGCGTAACCAGCCACCAGCCCTACGGTGGTTCCAACTAGGATAGCCACTACCATGGAAGGGAGTGTCACCTTCATTATGGTGCGAGCACCAAATATGAGTCTGCTGAGGACATCCTTACCCAGACCGTCCGTACCTAGCAAGTTCTCGGTAGTCTGAAAAGGAGGGTTTAGTCGCTGCAGAATATCGTTCTTCTTGGGATCGGCTGGCGCCACCAAAGGCGCGAAAATGGCAAGAAATACTATGATTGAAAGGATAGCTATTGGGAACCAGGGCAGCCTAAGATCCTGAATCTTCTTCCAGATGGACGAAGTGCCACTGGGTTGGGCCAGAACTGTATCTGCGGTAGCCACAGCAGTAACCTCCGTTTGTTAATTCAGCCGTACGCGAGGGTCCGCATACCCGTAAAGGATATCGACCATCATTGCCGTTAGGATGTAAGCAATGCCTGACACCATTATCGCGCCTTCAACTTGCGGGAAGTTGTTGGACAAGATGCCTTCCAGAAGCATGAGCCCTACACCAGGCCACGCGAAAACCACTTCAACAATTACCGAGCCGTTAAGAAGGCCCGCCAGTGCTATACCACCGAATGTCAAAATGGGAATCAGAGCGTTGCGAGTAGCGTGCTTCCAGATTACCAAGCGCCCACTCAATCCCTTAACCTGTGCGAACTTAACGTAGTCAGTGTCCAGCACTTCGAGCATTGCGGAACGACCAAGCCGCATAAACGCTGCAATGATGGCCAGCGCCAAGACGAAGGACGGTAATATCAGGTGCATAATCATGTCGGGAATCTGCTCGATGGCCGGGAACCAGCCTTCCATGTCCCCTCGTCCGTAAACGGGGAGCACACCCAATCGTCCGCCGAGGAGGATAATGAGCATAATGGCTATCCAAAATTGCGGAGCGGACATACCAAATATGGCAAATATCTTAGTAATCTTGTCAAATATAGAGTCGCGTTTTACCGCCGAGAGAATGCCCAAAGGTACACCGATTACTACGGCCATGGTCATTCCGGATATGGCGAGATGAACCGTTGCGGGGAGCCTCTCCAGTAAAATGTCTCTAACTGGCCTACGTGTGGTGAAAGAGTCTCCAAAATCAAGAAAAATAGCCTTCTTGGCAAAATTCCAATACTGAACAAGGAAGGGCTTATCCAGTCCCATGGCTGCCCGCTGTTCTTGGTACACAGTTTCGGATGCGGCCTCAGATATGGGCAGTAAAAAGCGAGCTGGATCACCGGTAAGCTGAACGCTTCCGAACACAACGAAACTGAGCGCAATTAGCGTTATTAAACCCTCGCCGAGTCTTTTAAGAATAAATCCCTGCATAGCTCACCAAATCTATATATAAGAATGGGGGAGAGGAGTTTACCCCTCTCCCCCGGTTATCTACGTTCGCTGCAGTTGGTTATTTACCGACGGACCGCATGAAAGCGGTTTTATTCTGCTGGCTCAAGTGTCCAAACTGCGGTTATGTACGAAACCAATTCCCACGGCTCGTAGGTTGAGGCATCGGCGTTCGGGCCAACACCCCAAGGTAGATTGGTGTAGAAGCCACTCCAGAAGTTGGCCTCGTCTTTCACTACCTTATAAGCCTCGAGGAAGCTGGCATCTCTTGTATCCAGGTTAATGTCTGCCAGTGCCTTGCGTACGATCGGTGTTGTTACGCTAGCCCAAGGCTCCAAATCGGGGTCCTTAATGGCCCTCCAAGCAATGTCCTTGTTATTGTAGCCACCGGACAGCGAGCTGGTGCCGTCATAGCGAGCTTCGTTCGTGCGAACTAGCATGTGTGTAGCAAGCTCACGGTTGTTCCACTGCTGTCGAACAGCAGATGCGTCACCTACTACAACTTCAACGTCCATTCCCAGGTCGTTATTGTAGGCGTCCGCAAAGAGCTGCGAGAGCTCAGGTAGCAATGGCGTGTCGCCAGCTTCCCAGGTGTAAATCTTGAAGGAAACCTGTTCGCCGTTAGCCATCTTGCCATCTACGATTCCTGCATCAGCTAGTAAAGCTTTGGCCTTCTCCAGGTCGTATCCAGGGGGATCAAGCTCTGGGCCATAACCAAGGGAGTTGGGGGTTACGTGGTTCCAACCCTTCATGGTGGCACCTTGACCGTATAGCTCCGCTACAATGGTAGGCCTGTCAACTGCGAGTTCCATTGCCTGACGGGTGCGCTTGTCCCAGCACCACATGTCGGGCTCCCAGCAGTCGACCATAACTACCCAGTTATATGCGGACTCGTTCTGCCAGACGACCTTGCCACCAGCGGCGTCTATGCCGTCCAACATAAGGATGTTCGCTTCAATCAGGTCGCCGCTGCCGCTTTGAAGGGCCGCGATGCGCGTAGCGTCCTCAGGAACCACTTCCATATTAAGGAATTCGAATTTCATTCGGCGGTCATCTGGGAAACCATTTCCCGGGTGCCAGCCATAATCAACGAACCGTTCAAATTCAAACTTCTGCTCTGGAAGCCAGTCTTTCAGTACCATGGAACCAGTACCGGCAGGGGCTTTCTCAAAGCTTTCGTATCCCAGGTCACCAGCCTCTATTTGAGATTCAGTGTATGTCTTAGACTGCAGCATTCCCTGAGGTCCCTGGGCATGCTCTGAGATAAAGGCAGGAACATCTGGCCTAGGGTTGGTGGAGGCAAAAACGGTGAATTGGTCAGGTCCCGGACCCATTTCTACCTTCTCGAACTGCGCAGCGTCGGCTATGTCGCGCGGCTCATAGTATCTCGTCTCTCCGAGCCTTCGAGCTTCATTGCCTAGCATCTTGTCGACCGTCCATTTGGCGTCTTCGACACCAAGGGAGTTGCCTGCATGGTCGGTAAAAATGCCCTCATTGGCAGTGAATACCCATTGCATGCCGTCGGCGCTCATTTCCCATGACTTCGTCGCGGCAGGAACCAGTGTGCTTCCGCCGGAACCACCGACGATACCAATGTTCATTATGCGATGGTACTTCGCATCCTCGCCGTCAGCGAGCCATGTGTCGAATTTTCCGTTACCAAGGTTTGCGATCAGCACATTCATTGTTTTTCCTGCGCCGATTTGACCAGCTGGGGCTGCTGGTGCGGGGGCGGAGGGCACTGCCGATGCGGATGGCGCCCCCGGTGCAGATGGTACTGCCGGTGCCGCTGGGGCTTCCGGTTCAGAGCTGCTGCACGCAGCTGCAATTATTGCGAGAGTGACCATGCTGACTATTAAAGTCATTAGGCCCCCTCGTCTGCGATTTCTCCAGAACCTCATGTACAATCCTCCTGCTATTTTTGTTAGCCTCACTAATACGCTTATTACGAGGCATTTTGTTGAGGTCACACTTGATAAATAGAGTAATTCAAGGTGTTGCCGCGATGCTAATTGTCCAGAATCGCCAGCAGCTTCTTACTTTGCGATACTTCGAAGCTGATTAACCGTCTTAACCCATTCTTCCCATTTGGTAAGAATTACGAATCTTTATCGGGTTTATTAGCGACCTATCAATGAAAACAGGACGGATGACATTTGAATTACGCTGGCGGAGACGATAGCAGGTTATCGCGTCTTTTGTCAACTAAGGCGGTGTTAAGCCGTTTATTCCTAGGCGGGCCTGTAAACGACTGGTATCAGGTCTTAATCTGGCTAAATTGCTGTAGTTTAATCTATGACAAACTTGTATTGTGGCAACGGCTTGTCATGGGGGTTCAGAGTATAGTGAACAACGTGAATAATCTATATTAGAGAGGAAATGGACAAGAATGATTGGTATTCTAGGGGCATCTCAGTACGAAAGCGTTCTGGAAACCCAAGGTGAAAGAACTGTTGTAACAACTCGATTCGGTGATGTGCCACTGCTGAGAGGCACCATAGCGGGCCAGGAAGTCGCATACATTCGGCGTTTTGGGTGGGAGAACAATCTGGCTTCAGACGTTGTAAATCACACTGCTAATGCGCTGGCGTTTCGAAGTCTGGGTGTACGCCGCGTTATCACCATGAATGGCTTTGGTGGTGTGGGGCGAGATATACAGACCAACGACCTGGTGATTTACAGCGACTACATTCGTATGGTTGAGCGGACCCCTACGACAATATTCGTTGGCGAGCCTCGTTGGCCCAGGGCCCACATGAAGACGCCATTCTGTCCCGAGATGCGCAGTGCTCTGGCCGCTGCGTCCAGGCAGAACAGCGATAGGCGCGTGATTGAGGAGGCCGTGAATATCTGCGTGCAAGGGCCGCATGACGAGACCCCTGCCGAAATTGAGGCCTACCGTAGACTTGGAGCGGACATCATCTGCACCACTGTCTACCCGGAGGTCGTCTACTACAGAGAGCTTGAGATGTGTTTTGCCGGCATATGCTGGGTTTGCGATCTTGCTGGTGAAGAAGGCGAGCGCGACTGGGCAATGATTTCCCCTGAAGAGCTTGCCCCTATAATGCGTGCCGCCGTTGCAGATGTTCCAGATGCTGCGTCTTGCTCTTGCCAGTCCACCTGGGTTGGTAACGAAGACAAGCTCCCGGCCTGGTATCGCGAAATCCGTTAGTTGTTGGAACGAATCCTGGAACCGCCTCAGGGCTACGACCGAACTAAGGTCTAATAGTGCGTTGACCTGAGGCGGTTTCTTTAACAGACGGGTGAACAGGCCTCTTGGCCAGCATGAAGGCCACGGAGCCGAGGACGTATATAGGCATGAAGGTTAGCAACATTATGTCGTAGCTATTCGTTGTATCGCGAATCCATCCGCTGAAGATTGGCGATATCATCATGCCGGTATTGTGGAATAGGCTCATGAAGCCCATTAAGCTGGCGAATCTGCTCCGACCGAAGTAGTTGCCGACCATCAGCCAGTTGACGGATGTGATCCCTTCGATCAGCGAGAAGCCAATGACGAATAGAATTACAGAAGTCAATCCATCAAATAGATACAGCGACAGCAGACCCAATGCCCCACCGTTCATACCGACGAAGAGCAGCTTGCGCGGCGACATGTAATCGCCAGCAACACCCATACCGAACCGGAGCGGGATGGATATGAAGAACATGGCCGACACTATTAAAGCGGCCTGCTGCGCCTCATAGCCCTTGTCTTCCAGGATCGGGAATATGTGAATAACCACGGCGTTGGTTGCTGATACGCGTATTGTCAGACCTACCAGGAGAAGCCAGAACGCCGAGGTCTTGATGGCCTGTCTTACCGTGAAGTCGGGGCCATAGGTGCCAGCGTCTGATTTGGGCTTTGCGACCTCTGAACTTTCTTGGCTTGCCTCTGCTGGGCTTTCTGCCTCTATTGGGTCTCCGTCTGGCCCTTGCCCGATGTCCTCAGGCCGACTACGGATTACCTTGGCAATGGGGATGGTTATGCAAACGATGAAAATGCCCGCGTACATCAGCGTGTCCCGCCAGCCAATGGTCGCGATGCCCAAGCCCAAGAGGGGCACTACAACGGCCCCGCCGCCGGCGAAACTGGTCATCAAGGTAGACAGAGCGACGCCTTTTCTTCGGACGAACCACTGGTTGACCACGGCCATTAAGGTCTGGCCCAGGCCGGCGGTTTTGCCCACAGACACCACGCCAACAAAAAGGACAATGAACTGCCAATAGACTGTGGCACGAGACACCAGGATCAGGCCTATGCCCGCCGTGATGCCACCTATAAGGATCATTCTTCTGGCACCGTAGCGGTCTACCAGCCAGCCTACAAGAGGTCCGCCGAGGCCGCCTTCCGCTCGGGACAAACTGAAGACCAGGGACATTGCGGTGTAGCTTACGCCGAGGTCTGTGCGGATAGACTGGAAGAAGATAGAGAAGCCGTTGGAGACGGTGCCGTTGCCAAACATGCCCTGAATGGATGCGGCGGCGACAACGTACCAACCGTAGAACGGGCGCTTTTTTGATTCCTTTTGAATTAGCTAATCCACGCTTTCTGCAGAGGTAACCGAGTAGGTTAATCACTATAGCAGAAGCAATGTGAGTTGGCTTAATTGCAATCCTTTTAAGGTGTGAGAAATTACCTGTGAGCACCGATGTGAGGTATCTCAGGCAGTATAAGAAAATCGCGGGAAGCTGATGGCATACCGTCGCATAGAGTTAACAGAGAGGGTGCTTCTGCAATTACTGCGCTAAAGTTACGGTTCTTAAAAGAGCTTGACCGAAGTGAATACGCGATGATTTCGGCCAGGCTCTTTCTTTCTGAAACTCTCAATTAGCGGGTCTAGTTTACAGCGAAGCGCTCCAGGGCCTCGTCGTCGAACTCTATTCCGAAGCCAGGTGTCTGAGGCAGGACCAACATGCCATCCTCGACTTTGGGCTCTTCCTTAAACAGGGGATATGCCCAGGGCATCAACTCTGTGTAGGTGCCATTGGGAATGGCGGCCATACCGTGCATAAGGAACTCCGGTGCCAGGTGGCTCACCACCGGCAAGTTAAAGGCCTCTGCCATGTGCGCGACCTTCATCCACTGGGTAATTCCACCGGCGCGCAGCAGGTCGACCATGACGATATCGATGGACCTATGCTCCAGCATGTATCGGAACGGCATAATGCCGTAGTGGTACTCGCCAGCAGCGATAGGCGTGTCCAGCGCGTCGGCGATTCGCGAAAGGCCCTCGAAGTCGCTGTAGTGCGTTGGGTCCTCCAGCCAGTAAAGGTCGTAAGCGGCCAGCTCCCGACCGATGGAAATGGCCGTGTTGACGTCCCAGCCCTGGTTGATGTCCAGCATCACGTCGATATCTGGGCCGACCGTCTCCCGCATGACCTGCATCCGGGCGATCTCTTTGGCCGCTGTGTCCTCAGCGCCCATTCGGAATTTCATGGCCTTGTATCCCTGAGCAACCAGTTCTGCCGCACTCTCCGCAAGCTCCTCTAAGGAGTATGGCCTCCATAGCTTGCCGCTGTAGTAAGTCGGCACACGATCTCTGAATCCGCCTAGCAACCGGTATACAGGCTCGCCCAGAGCCTTGCCCTTCAGGTCCCAGATGGCGACGTCGATGGCGGAAACGGTCCGTGTAGCTAGGCCAGCCGGCGAACCGCTGCCAGCCAAGGTAGTTAGCCTGTGGTTAATGGCCTCAACGTTGATTGGGTCTTCTCCGATTACCTGCTCGCATAAGGCGTCCAGCGATGCTTTAAGGGCGGGCACCATCACGGCGCTGGTGAAGCCTGCATAGCTGATGCCATCTATGCCCTCGTTGGTGTGTAGCTTGAGCGTGATGAAGTTAGAAGCCAGCGAGGCTAGTCCATCTCCAAGTGGCCCTGATTCCCTCGGCACGCTTACTACTTTTGTTGTGAATCCCGTTACTTTCATCTCTGCCTCTTTTCCAACGTTAGCTAGCCTGAATCCGTGATCCGGTTCAGAGGGCACTAGATTATCAGCATCGCGTTATTACTGCTATCTGTAGTGATTCGGCCAATCATCCCGCTCTGTTGCTGAACTCACAAGAACAGCGGTTATGGACACTAAGGTGTAAACCTTAGGGCAAACAGGTTATCTCCCTTAGTGCCTAGCCTCCTCTAGGTTATGGGTGATTGTGAGAGCTTTGACGCCCCAAAGCTCTCACAATCACCCGGTTAGCGCAGGAGATATTGCGAATACCTACGGAGCCCATTGCATAGGGCTTCAGAGGAATCTAATAAATAAGCTTTCAAGCTACAATCGGACATACGGGTATGAGAGTTTACCAGTGATTGAATGAATTTTAATGACCAGACTGGCACCGACCAGGTGATGGACGTAAGTTCTGCAGTCGAGCGATTGGGTAGCGAAAAGCTACTTAAAAGGGTGGCAGGAGTTCTCCTGGAGAATGCCACCAACCATACAACGGATATTAAAGACGCCATCGCCGCTCATGATGATAAGAAGCTGGAGATGGCTGCTCATACTCTGGTGACCTCCATGACATATCTGTCGGCAAGCTTCGCCCCTGCTGCTGCGATGAAACTTGAGCACATGGGCAGAGATGGCGTCGTCGACGGGCTTCAAGATGTCTATGACCTACTGATGATCGCAATAGACAGAATGGCAGAGGCCTTGAAGCCTCTCCTGTGAAATGACCTGCGAACGAAGAGATCGTGTCAAATAAGATTCTAATAGCAGAAGATGACGCTGTATCGCGAATGGTGCTTGAGGAGCTTCTCCTGGAGTTCGGGTTCGAGGTGGAAGTTTGCGTTGATGGCCAGCAGGCCTGGGACGCTCTCTACCGGGATGACGCCCTGGAAATTTGCCATTATTGACTGGATGATGCCAGGCATGCACGGCATTGAGATCTGTCAGAAAGTGCGGGAAGGCCGCATGGCGACTAACCCCTATTTAATGCTTCTTACCGTCAAGGGGGACAAAGAGGACAAGATCAGGGGGCTTCAGGCTGGCGCGGACGACTATCTGACAAACCCCTTTAATTCTGAAGAACTGCGAGTGCGTATCAGGGTGGGCCAGCGGATAGTTCGCTTACAGAGGCAGCGTATCGAATTTGAGACCAGATTCTACGTGCGGCAGTTGGAACAGATGGTTGAGGAGTTACGCCAATCCCGAGGGCGTATCGTTGATGCAGAGGAGAGCGTTCGGAAATCGATCGCCGAAGAGCTTCATGGCCACGTCCAGACGCGGATGATGATACTGCAAATGGCCATGGCTGACCTCGCAACGAAGACCCTGGACGAGGACATAAAGAAGAGCTGGAGCGACTGGCGGACCAGCTTGACGACATAAGAGAAAATGACATCCGGCAGATATCGCATCGGCTGCACCCAAGCATCATTAGACTCAACCTCAGCGCAGGCATAATGTCGCTTAGAGACCAGTTCGAGCGGGCCATACCGATAGAGGTTGAGATATCTGAAGATGTCCAGGGGCGGGAATCTACAGGAGGCTCTACCATTCCTCCGAAGGTTCGCCTGGCAATGTACCGGGTTTCCGAAGAGGCCTTGGGTAATATCGTGAAGCACTCGGGTGCCACTGGGGCTAATGTCAGTCTGTGGATTGAGCAGGAAAACATCGTGTTTATGTCTGTGGAAGACAATGGTCAGGGCTTTGACATGAGCGACTCGACTAGCAAGCGCAGTCTGGGCCTGATGACGATACAGGACCACATGGGCGTGGTTGGCGGTGAGTTCAGCGTGGAGTCGACGCCGAGCAAGGGCACAATTGTTACGGCTTACGTCGATATTTCGGCGGACGTGTTGGAGTCTGCGTCAGTTAGCTAGCCATTCTGCACGCCATCAGCTCGATGAGCGTTTCGCCTTTTAGGGTTGGTTTGGGGATAAATGCTATGGCACCCACCTCCTTGGCGAGTCTGGCATCTTGAGAGTCCTTGTTCATGCTGGTATTGGCTATGCCGATCTCCGGATGGCAGGCGAGGATCTGCTTCGTTGCCTCAAAGCCATTCATTTGGGGCATCTGACCGTCCATAAGAATCATGTCCAGCGGCTGCTTTTCGACCAGCTCTAGTGCTTCCTGGCCATTGGAAGCCTCGCAAACCACATCGAACCCGCCTTCGTATTCCAGAATTTTTCTCAACATCTGGCGCATGCCGCCCTGGTCGTCCACGATCATTACGCGTAGCATTATTAAGCTCTCTGAACCGAAAATGGTGATAAGTGATCAGGCATAGGGGGAGAAAAGAGGACTTTAGCTGCCGTTTGTCTGCTCCAGATAAGTGCGGATGGCCGCTACCCTCGGGTCTACGTCGCCGCGCATGTCTATTACGAGCCTCTTGTAAATCTGAGACAGGTTTTCCAGAACTTCGGCCTCATTCTTCACAAGTTCTCGGCCTATAGCATTGTTGAAATATCCTTGGGCCAACAGTTCCAGGTACTTCAACTGCGTTGGCTCCAGCCTGGCCAGCGCCTGGCCCTGTCTGGGCGTTAGGACGCTTGTGAGAGAGGGATCCGATGACCAGAAGGCCACAGGCCGCGCCTTTTACAGCGCACAACACGGTCTGAATATCTCGGACGATCCGCTTTATGAGGTAGGATCAGCCGCCAGAAGATACGATAAATTGCTTGGCTTTGTGGTTGGAGAGCAGCACGATGCCTGTAGAGGGACGCTCAGACTTGATAGCGAACCCTGCCTCTATGCCCGTAATGCCTTGGCCCAGTTCGATGTCCATTAGCATAACTTCAGGCGTCAGCAGTCTAGCCATCTCCACGGCGTCTTCGCCATTGGCGGCCTCGCCGATTATCTCTAGCTCTGGGTCGGCGCCCAGCTGAGCCCGCAGCATCTGCCGGAAAAGGGACTCATCTTCTACTATGACAACCTTGCTCGCGGTCAAAACTCTCTCCTGTACCTACCTTTCCAAATTAACTCCGGTGACTCAATTGAAAGAGGGTGCGACCAACAGTAGGGGTATGAAGTTTTCACCCATAAGGTTTCCGTATGCACGGGCATACACCGGTTCAGCACCCAGGAAGCCATTCCGAAAAGGGGCCTTGTCCGGTTGAAATCCAACGGACGCATCGGCCCTAATGTTGTTGCCCCTAAATTTTCTCGGAATGTTCACGCTTGCTATGTGTGCAGACGCGCCTGCGTGATGTAATGTGGTTACATAATGTATAATAAGGCCGCCCAGGAAGAGGCCTGAATAGTGCCGTTGCTGGCAGCCATAGCCAATGCGGTCTATAATGCTATGGCTGTGCGCATGCGGGATTTGCAGTTGTCCCCTTCCCGTACTGCTCAAAGCGCTTCAAGAAAAGGCTTAGTTTAGAAGTGCGACTAACTGGTGGGCCGAAAATTTGCTCCGTGAGCCTTAGATAATTCAATTGCAGTGGCCATTTTTTAAGATGTGTGGCCCAAAATAAAAATGTGTAAAACAACAGAGGTGGTGTAGATGGCGAAGCAGTTCCAGTTCCAGGAAGATGCCTGGAAGCAACTCATGATAGGCGTGGACACCCTGTCCCGGGCCGTCGGAGTAACCCTTGGTCCTAGCGGACGTAATGTAGTGCTAGACCAGGATTTTGGCCCTCCGCAGATTTGCAGCGATGGCGTAACCATTGCAAAAGAGATTGAACTCAATGACCCATTCAAGAATATGGGTGCCCAGTTGTTGAAGGTCGCCGCTAGCAAGACCAACGATGTGGTCGGTGACGGCACGACAACTTCGACGATCTTGGCTCAGAGCCTGCTGCGCCAAGGGTTCAAGAATATGGCTGCTGGCGCAAGTCCCTTGGAATTGAAGAGAGGGATAGAGGTCGCTGTAGCCGCTATCAAGGCGGAGATCGTTGCAATGTCCCGCCCTGTGGATAACAAAGAGCAGGTCTCGCAGGTTGCCATTCTTGCTGCGCACGAGGACGAGATGGGAAGCATCATCGCCGAAGTGCTGGACGAAGTAGGCGAGTCCGGTGTTGTTACCGTGGAAGAGTCCAAGGGCCTGGGTTACGAAGTCGAATACGTAGAGGGAATGCAGATCGACAGAGGCTACCTTTCGCCTTACTTTGTGACTGATCAGGACAAGATGCTCACGGAGCTAGAAGAGCCGTATATCTTGTTGACCACAGAGAAGATTTCGGCCATGACGGATCTTATTCCCATTCTTGAGAAGCTAAACTCCGTCGGTCGCAATATCGTCATCATCGCTGAGGATATAGATGGCGAGGCACTGGCCACTCTTGTTGTAAACAAGATTCGTGGCAACCTTAATGCGGTGGCGATCAAGGCACCGGCGTTTGGGGAGCGACGCAAGGCCATCATGGATGACATTGCCATTCTGGTGGGCGCTACAGTCATCAGCAGCGAGCTGGGGCGCAACATGGAGTCCGCGACCATAGAAGACATGGGCAGAGCGCGAAAGGTTGTGTCCACCAAGGACGACACAACCTTTATTGAGGGAGAAGGAAACAAGGCCGATATTCAGGCACGAATCGGCCAGATCCGGCAACAGGCTGGGGACACCTCTTCCGACTACGACAGGGAGAAGCTGGAAGAGCGGGCTGCGAAGATGTCTGGTGGCGTGGCCGTCCTGAAGGTTGGTGCGTTTACTGAAATCGAGCTTCGGGAGAAGCGCCAGCGTGTGGAAGATGCTCTGGCAGCTACCCGAGCAGCCATGGAAGAGGGCATTGTGCCAGGCGGTGGAACGGCGTTAATCCGAGCTGCCCAGGCGGCGCGAGGTAAGATCACTCTTACTGGAGGCGAGCTTACAGGCTCGAACTTGACCTTTGAGGCCATCACCGCTCCTTTGATGCTAATCGCCGACAACGCGGGCTACAGTGGTGTTGTTATTCTGGACGATGTTCAGAAGGGCGAAGGCGACTTCGGTTTCGACGCCGAAGAAGGCAAATTCGGAAGCATGTACGAAATGGGTATAGTCGATCCTACGAAGGTTGTGCGCTCCTCGCTGGAAAATGCGGCCAGCGTAGCGGGCATGATGATGACCACGGACAGTATCATGACAGAGCTTAACCCTATGAAGCTCCCGGCGCCTTACGACGACTAAAAGCCGGACAAACAATTAGTGATTAGTAACGAGGGCAGGCGTTGAGTCTGCCCTCGCTTTTTGCTTATTTCACTACGTACTGTAGTCTGGTGTTTGTTAGCATCACCCGATAAATCGAAGGAAAAGGACTCGGCGCATGTTGAAGCCAGGTTCTACTGCCCCTATAATCACGTGGCGAATTGTAAGCAAATCCAACATCAGCGGCAAAGCGTAATCCCGTAGGAGGTGTGAAGTACATTGGCCGAAGTAACCACAATCGACAACCAAGCAGACCAGCCCGCTGCCGATGACCGCGCATCAGCCGGGACTACATCTATTGAAGTAAAAGAAGTCAGCAAGTTCTTTGGATCGCTGACTGCTGTGAACAACCTGTCCTTCACCGTGAAGAAGGGTGAGATCGTTGGCTTTCTAGGGCCGAACGGCTCCGGTAAGACGACGACTATGCGTATGCTGACCTCGTTCTATACGCCAGATGCCGGAGAAATCAAGATAAATGGCATCGATACGCAAGAGAACGATCTGCTGACTCGCTTCAGCATTGGCTACTTGCCGGAGAACAATCCCTTCTATGCCGACCTGATGGTTAGTGAATACTTGAACTTCATAGCTGACCTGCGCGGCCTGTCCAAAGAGGAACGCAACCGGAACATACCGCCTACCGTCGATGAAACGGGCCTCAGCGACGTCTTTTACAGGCCTATCGGCCAGCTTTCCAAAGGCTACAAACAGCGTGTTGGACTGGCGCAGGCAATTCTGCACAGGCCTTCGATTCTGATTCTGGACGAGCCTACAGAAGGGCTCGACCCTAACCAGCGTCTCACCATCCGAGACCTTATCAAGTCTCTGGGGCAGGAGCGCACCGTAATGATCAGCACCCACGTCATGCAGGAGGTGGAGACCACTTGCGAGAGGGTTCTTGTGATCAGCAAGGGAGACCTGGTGGCGGATAGCCCTGTCAGCGACCTGCTTTTGAAAGCGCAGGGCCTGCGTGCTGTGCATATCGAGGTGGAGGGCAACGAAATCGAACGTGCCCTGGAGAAACTGCCCAACGTGGATTCCATACAGCGCGAGGACCGAGTAGACGGCCACAAGCGTTACATTATCTCTACTCAGGCTAATGAGGACCTTCGTCCGGCTATTTTCAATCTGGCAAAGCGCAACGATTGGGTGCTTTACGAACTTCGCGAAGAGCGGGCCCGCATGGAGGACGTGTTCCACGACCTTACTGTGGACCGGCAGAACGAGAGCCAGGAAGAATCTTGATTCAGCATTTGTTGAGAATCGATTATCAGGCCGCACCGGTTCGTAGGGACGTGATTTAGAGAATGCGTTCGCTGCTAGCGCTTGTCAAAAAAGACCTGAAGGGCTACTTCGATCAGCCCATTGGCTACATTATTATCGTAGGCTTTGTTGCGCTGCTTTCCTGGTCATTTTTCAACTCAGCGTTCCTTACATCAGAAGCCTCGCTAAGGCCGCTGTTTACCGTAAAAGCTGCAGTGGAGAGCCCATCGATACCCTGGCTGTTAGCCTTCTTCGTGCCCTTGGCCACCATGCGCTTGCTGGCTGAGGAGCAGAGGGACGGCACCCTGGAACTGCTTTTGACTCAGCCTCTACGCGGATGGGTCATACTGCTGTCCAAGTTCGTGTCCGGCCTCATATTTGTGTCCGTGGGAATCCTGGCAACCTTGGGAATTCCCCTAACATTGCAGACAGCTGGTAGCCTGGATTGGGGCGCAGTGACAGGCCAGTACGTTGGCAGCATTTTGTTGGCAGCATCCTTCGTATCGATAGGCCTGTTCACCTCCAGCGTGACTCGTAACCAGATCGTGGCCTTCATCCTCGGTGTGTTCGTAACCCTGGGGCTAATGTTGATCGGCCTGGACGAGATAGGCGTGACGTTGCCCGGTCCCGTTGCCACCCTCTTGCAGTCTCTAAGCCCAACCGAGCACTTCACTAGCATTGCCCGCGGCGTTATCGACCTCAGAGACGTGCTCTATTTCGTGGCCTTGATATCGACATTCCTAAGTGCCACATACTTGAGCATCCGGGGTGGAACACTCAGCCATAAGTCTCCTCAGTACCGCAATTTGCAACTTGGTACACTGGTGCTTATCGTCTTGAGCGTGCTGGTTGGCTGGTTTGGCAGTTCAGTCCAGGGACGCTTAGACCTTACAGCCGACAAGATATTCACTCTCAGTGATGGTACCGAGAGCATTCTCTCGGGCCTCGATGACCTGCTCACGGTGGAGCTATACCAGTCCGATGATCCTCCTGTGCAGGTGGACTTGGTCACTAGGGACGTGAAGGATTTCCTTGACGACTTCGTGGGTGAGTCAGGCGGTAAGGTCAAGCTTGTGCACCGCTTCCCGGACAGCGATCAGAGTGCCGCAAGAAGGGGACAGCTCGCCGGTGTATCGCCGGTCCAGTTCAACGTGCAGACCTCTAACGGCCTGGAAATCAAGAACGGCTATTTGGGGCTGGTCCTGACATATGCCAACCGCCGAGAGGTTATTTCGTTCATACGGACCATCGACGGTTTCGAGTATAGGGTTGCCACATTGGCATTCAATATGCTTCAAGAAGAGACGGATCGAAAGAGCATTGGCTTTCTTGTGGGGCATGGCGAGAAGAACGTGCGTGACGACTTCACAAACCTGGGAAGCCTCCTCGCTCAGCAGTACGACCTGGCGGAGATCGCCGGGGACGAGGACGGGCTGCGAAATATGCAAACTCTGGATGTTCTGATTGTGGCCGGTCCGACACAGCCGGTCTCGCTAGAAGTACGCCAGGCCATGGACGAGTTCCTTGCCTCTGGTGGCAAGGTATTGCTTATGGTGGACCCTGTCAATATAGATATCCAGAGCATGACTGCCATACCTAACCAGTTCCATTTCGGTGAATTTGCCGCCAAGTACGGCATTGAGGTACAGGATGACCTGGTGTTCGACGTGCGGTCCCACGAGACCTTGCGATTCGGCTCTGTAATGCTGCCTTACCCGTACTGGGTGCGATCTCCAACGGCAGAGCGCAAAGTAACAGGTGATTTGGAGTCCGTGCTGTTCCCCTGGCCAAGTTCGGTGGGCACAACGGAGTCTCAAGTTGGGCAAGCCGAATTTATTCCCATCGTTCGGACTTCGCCATTTGCGGCGGCAGATTATGCCTACGGAAATGTACAGCCTAACTCTCCCCAGCTAGACATATCTGGGGTACAGCTGTTTGCAAACGATCTCGCCATGGCCGTCGAGACTCAGCTAGCAGATGGCAGCGGTGATACATCGAGGTTGGTGGTGGTTGGCGACTCCGAGTGGCTAACTGACAACATTGTGGCCCGGGCTCAGGAGAATATGGCGCTTGGTCTCAATCTGATCGACTGGTTGGCGCAGGAAGAGGCGCTGGCTGAGATTCGATCCAAGGTAATCACGACCAGGAATCTTATTTTCAGCTCACCGACGCATCGTAGCGCCGTGAAATTCGCCAATATTGCTGGCGTGCCTCTGGTGGTCGTATTCTTCGGCCTTCTGCGTTACGTAGCGCGCCGTAGGACCGGGCGTAAGGTGTACAGACGTGAAGAGTAGGCAGGTAGGCTACGTTCTGATGGCGTTGATTGCGCTGGGCGTGATCGGAATTGTGTTGCGCCTCATTTCGGCTGGGGGCAACGAGCTGGTGCTGGAAGGCATTCTGCCAATCTCACCGGACGTTATTGACCGTGTGACAATTACATCGCCCACAAGTCAGGCCAAGCTGGACAGGGTTCCCGGGCCTTCTGGCGTTTGGGAGATTGATGGCAATCTGGCCTTTGTACCTAAGTTGGACGCGCTCTGGACCGCGACGGAGGACATAGACGGGGCTCAGCTGGTGGCGGAGAATCCTGCCAACCATGAACGCATGGGTGTGGGTGACGACCAGGGCACATATGTCGTCTTCTGGTTCGGAGGCAGCATACAAGAAGAGTTTATCATCGGAGACTGGTCTCCGGATGTGCGCCTGTGCTACCTGCGCAAGCCTGCCCGTGACCAGGTCTATGGCATTCCTTGCCCGCTGGCCAACATATTCGATCCGAATGCCGATGGCTGGCGAGATCCCATCGTCGTGAGCATACCGAGAGATGTCATCGACATGGTGGAGTTTAGCTATCCTGACGAGGAGTTCGCCCTCAGGCGGGTTGCTCGTGGGTGGACAATCGACAGTGGCTCTGGTGAGGAGGCGGCGAACATATTTGCCGTAAACGCAGTGCTATCCAACATAGAGGTGCTGGTTTCCAGAGAGTTCGCAGGGCAGGAAGAGGTGCAGGGCCTGGATTTCGCAGGGCGGGACAGCGCCTCTGTACGCATTACACCGAATTCCGAGAGTGGTTTCCCCGTCACCAGGGTGCGGTTTCTGCCGAGAGACAACACGTCTTTCTACGCCAGAACCCCGGTTCAATCAACCGTCTTCATCGTCGATGCAGGCGTGACGGCAAACTTGCTATTAACTGCTACGGACTTCAGCACGAGCAACTAGGTTAGAGCCTGCGCTGAGCCGCTTGTCGGGCCATCCTGATGCTATAATACCGCCCGATATGCTTCCCTCAATCGCACGCCACCTATGGCACTAATATCGTTCCTCACGGCTAACGCCGCTTGGACTGTCTCCTTCAGGTACAGAGATTTTCGAATCTTGTGGGGCGCCACGCTAATGCACTCCCTGGCCATGGGCATGGAACAGGTCGCCGTTATTTGGCTGGTGTTTCAGATGACAGAGTCTCCAATCATGGTTGGACTCGCCGCCGGAGCACGAATGGCCCCTTTCTTTTTCCTAGGAATTCTGTCAGGTGCAATCACAGACAGGGTTGACCGTCGAATCTTCCTGCGATTAGTCACCGTTTGTGGAAGCGTCATTGCTTTCATAATGGGGGCAATGCTGATGGCGGGCATTGATAACGTCTGGTACGTGCTCGCCCTGGCCGCCGCAACCGGCTGCATGTGGGCCTTTGTGATGACCATCAGACACTCCTACACCTTTGATATTGTAGGGCCCGAGAATGCGCTTAATGGGCTCTCCATGAATGCCATGGGACAAAGAGTAGGTGGTGTAATTGGATCGTTAGTGGCAGGCGGGGTTATCGCGTTGAGCGGGGTGGGGGAGCAGTACCTGGTAATCGGAGCGGTGAACATAGTCGCTGTTGTTTTCCTGATGGCGGCCCGTGATGTGGGACAGGCGGCACCCAAAGAGAGGCAATCTGTAATAAAGAATCTTGTGGGCTACGCCGAACTTGTTCGTGAAAATCGCATCCTTATGATTCTCATGCTGCTGACGGGAGCCACCGAAATCTTCGGATTCACGCATCAGAGCGTCCTCGTGGTATTCGCGAGGAATATCTTGGATGTGGGCCCATTAGGATTCGCATTCATTACCGCGATACGTCAGGGTGGGGGAGCCTTGGGACTGGTAGTGCTGGCATTTATGGGTGGGACCAGGCATAAGGGGCAGCTCATGTTCATCACCGCTGCAGGATTCGGCCTGGGTCAGATGGCGTTATTCTGGTCGACGAATCTTTTTGCCTTTTTGATCGTCCTTGCCTTCATCAATGCATGCGCCTCCATGGTGGATACGCTGTACAAGACCCTGATGCAACTCAACGTGACGAACGAGCAGCGTGGTCGCGCGACAGGTTCCTGGGTATTGAGCATTGGCGTTGCTCCGATAGGCCACCTGAGTGTCGGCTTCATTGCTGGGAATTTCGGCGCTCCCGTCGCCCTGCTGTTTAACGGCTCGATTCTGACTGCTGTGAGCATCTTGGCGGCGCTGGGCCTGCCTCGGATGTGGCGTCTGGAGTAGGTTCTTCTTCCTGGCCCGGTTGGCTCATCATTTGAGATCGGCTATTTATCTGCTCGCTAATTGGCTGTAACGGTCTGTTGTTTAGCCAATTCACTTCGAAGGCGGCATTATGGCTTTAATTTTATATTGATGGGGCCAAGTACTGAACCGTCGAAGTTAGAAATATTGAAATTGTGAAATCTCGAAATGTGAATCGAAAGCCTGAAATTATCTTGATGGCTGGGTCTGTCGATGCTAACATAGGTGTTGACGGCAACCACTGAATTACAGGCCCGTCATGTCACCATGTTCCGCAGTAGCTCAGTGGTAGAGCAATCGGCTGTTAACTGATGGGTCGTAGGTTCGAATCCTACCTGCGGAGCCAAATTTTCTAAAGTATGTCTTCAAATGAAAAATCCTCCAATATGCAGGGGATTGTTTTCGTTACCCAACTACAAGAATTGCTCGCTAGACCTGCCAGCTTGCTTCGGTTCGATCCTCCAAGAACAGTGGGTAGGAATTATCTGGTTCGGCACCGAGCCTTTGTCGAAAAGCCTCTTCAAGCCATCCATGGATTTCGTCCGCGCTGTCGGTCCACATATGAATCTTTGCGAATCCACATTGGAAGTTGGCATGAAGCCTGGGTGGAATCGTGTAGGTGTCGTACTGGTTCGGAGCCGGGAAGTTATACGTCGGTAGAAGTATGTCCATTAGCCCGGAAGGGGTGCTGAAGGGCGTTTGCCGGATGCTGGCCCCTATTTCCCAGTCCACATGCCTGCGCTTCCAGGTATCAGCGCCAATTAGGACAATAGTGATATTAGTATCGCCCAGGTAGTTATCACGAATCGTCTTATAAAGAGGATCGACTTCAGCTATGGGCCCAACATCGCCAATCTGAACAGATCTTGAGACCGCGACATCGCCTTGATTCCCAAGTAATTGAGCAAAGCAGTCCTGGTAAGCCTGGTCGTTACCATGATGAGCACTTACAAAAACCTTATGTTTTGAGAGTAATTGCATATCCAGTTCCCTGCTGAATCACTAAATGCTTTCGTAATGTCAATACAGTAGTAGCTTGAACCCATTACCCTATAAAGCCATTAAAGTACCTTTGTATCTGGGGCAAGCACACATAAAAAAGCCCTCGCCGGTTAATGCGAGGGCTTTTGGCTGACTGGGTATTTTCGTTAAAGGGTTAGCGGAGTGTCGTCCTGATTCGCCCACTCACCCATGGAGCCGTCGTAGTTTCTGGTCCGCTGGTATCCCATCAAATTGAGGATGAACATGCCGTGCGCCGCACGGATGCCACCCTGTCAATAAGTGACAACCTCTTTTTCAGGCGTCACCCCTGCCGCCTCCAACATGGCGCGAAGCTCATCAGCAGGCTTGATAGTCATGACCTTGTCATCGGTGACGAAGTTCAGCCACTCTAGGTGCACCGAATTGGGAACTCTACCAACCCGCTTGTTTCCACGGTTGTTGGTGCCATCCCATTCGCTGTCCGCACGGACATCGAGGAACAGTACGTCGGAATTATCCACATTGGCGACGCCATAGTCCAAAGTGCAGATAAGGCTATCGTTGGTCTTGGGAGTGAACGTTGCGGAACCCTTGTCAGGACTGGTATCCGACACTGGCCTGCCCTCTTCGAACCACTTTCGCCAGCCGCCGTTTAGCACCTTGACGTTGGTGTGCCCGTAGTAGTTCAGCACCCACCATAGCCTTGACGACCAGAGTGAGCCATTGCTGTCATAGGCAACGATTAGATTGTCGTCGCCGATGCCCATGGACTCCATGACCTCTTTCATCCTGTCCGGTGGCGCGACCAGCGGGTACTTCCTAACGTCAGAGTCGTACTCCACCTGCTTGATGTAGTGGTGCACGGGAATGCCGACCGCACCCTTTATATGGGCGCGCTTGTAGACGTCGATTGGGTCGCAGTCCACGATTCGAATATTGGGATCGTCTAGCCTCTCGGCGAGCCAATCGGTCTCTACTAGCAGGTCTGGGTTGGCGTAAGCCTGGGTAGTCATATCTTCACCTCGTAAGTCCAATTAGAGTTGGTTGGCAGCTTCGAAGTTGCCTGGAAATCGGGCTTGAGTATAGCACACCGGCCGGTTCGCTAAGCTTATCTCGCTATGGATACCGGTAGTCTCGGATGGCTCGTATGGAGCGCCAGACCACAATTACGACCAAAAGCCCAACCACTCCGGCGAGCACCATGGTGTTGCCTGCGCCGATCTGGTCCGACATGAAGCCGACTTCGAACGTCCCGATGTTGTTTGCGCTCATGGCCGCCACGTTGTTGAAGCTGACGGCCCTTCCCCTCATGTTATCGGGTGTCGTTAGCTGCACCGTTGTTTGGCGTGTGGCCATGCCTATGGCGTCTGTGGCACCCAGGCCGATCAGTACGACAACTCCTAACCAGAGAGCGGTTGTGAAGCCCAGGGCGATCAGAAGCAGCGCGAATCCCAGTGAGGCGTACATCACAAGCATGCCCTTGGCTCTGAAGCGCGTAAGGAAGAGAACGGCAAAGGTTCCCGCGATGCCTCCAATTGAGTTGGCGGCCGTCATAACTCCCACGGCGCCGGGGCCGGCCTTGAACAGGCGGTCAGCCATCAGAGGCATTATCTGCCTGTAGTGGCTGACTATGGTTACGCCGACGTCCATGATGTATAGGCCGGGTAATATTGGGTGCGACTTGATGAACAGAAAGCCCTGCCACATCCTGTTAAGCATGGATCCCTCGGTTACGGCTCCACGAGGCATCCCGGAGACTCTTATCAGCAGTGGAAGTATGACACCGGGTATGGAGAACAGCGTGGCTGCAGCAAAGGTCGCCGGAAATCCAAGCGTCGTAATGGTTGCCGCGAACACCAGCGGTGAGACCACAGCGCCCACCTGAAACGTGGCTGTGTTTGTTGTCACCGCGTGCATCAGGTGAGTTCTGGGCACTACGTTAGCTGTCAGGGCTGACCTTGCCGGGTTGCCCACGGTGCTGGCCACGCCAAGAATGGCAGTTGTGGCGAATATGTGCCATTCGCTCAGGTTGTCTGTCGCCACCAAGGCAGTCAGCACGATGAGTAGGACGAAGCTGACGGACTGGGCATACGACATCAGCTTTTTGCGATCGATCTGATCAGCCAGGGCACCGCCATAGAGCACTGCCGGTAGCTGGACGGCCAATTGCACCAGTCCAAGCATGCCCAGCTGCACGCCTGAGCCCGTCTCCTCGTATAGCCAAACGCCTGTGACTAGGAGACGCATCTGCATGGTTATCATCTGCGCCACGCCGGAGATCCATAGTATGCGGTAATCACGATAGGCCAGGGCTGACCAGGGCTTGAGTTCGGCTACCGTGTCCATGGCCGGAGGTTGGGGGTCGCTTTCCCGTTCCTCTGGCAGCTTTTTTGAAGGCTCGTGGTCGTCTACGGGCATGAGCTATGGAAGTGGGCAAGGATAGGAGAATTCATCCTTGTGATTATACGACAGGGTATTTACGGCGGACAATGCGATTTGAGTGAGCGAGCGGTATGATGTGGGCCAAAACATTCGCATATAAAAATATCTAGGTTGAGCCGAGAAATGTATGGCTGAAGATAACAAGGTATACAAAGCGCCATTCGTGTTGGCTGTGGATGTGGGTAGCTCATCTGTGAAGGCGGCCCTCTATGATGCGGCCGCCGATCTTGTCGACGGCACGCTGTTTCAGGCTGGACACGAACTGCACACGGACGTTTCTGGCGCTGCCGTTGAGTGGCCAGACCATCTGCTTGATGCGATAGAGTCGGTCATAGACTCGGTGCTGAGCAAGGCAGGTTCTCTTACAGATGCCATCGCGGCCTTGGCAATGGACTCCATGGCCATGACGATGTTGCCACTGGACGGCAATGGCAAAGCTCTCGGCCCGTTTTTCACCTATGCGGACAGCCGGCCCAGGTCGGAAGTTGACCTTATGAGGAAACTGGTAGACGAAGACTCCGTACACCAGCGCACCGGTTGTCATCAGCACACGTCGTACATGCCGCCCCATATACTATGGCTGGCCAAGCACCAACCTGAACTTGTGAAGCAGGCCCAGCTGTGGGTGGATGTTGGCGCTTATTGTCACCGCCGTTGGTTTGCTCGCGAAGATATCCCCATGAGCACGGCAGCGGCCTCCTGGGCAGGCATGCTGAACGTGGACAAAGCAGACTGGGACGAAGAACTGCTGTCGTATCTGCCTCTGACAGTCGACCAGCTGCCTCGCCTCGCCGCCGATGACACCGCTAACCAGGGACTGTCACCTGAATATGCCCAGAAGTGGCCAGCATTGTGGAACGTACCGTTCATTATTGCAGTGCCTGACGGAGGTGCCGCCAACATTGGCTGCGGATCCGTGGGAAATGACAGGGTGTCGCTAACTCTAGGCACTAGTGGGGCTATGCGAATGGTGTTGGATAGCCGGCCTGCCAAAATACCTACGGGATTGTGGGCATATAGCCTGGCTGGCAAAACCGTGCTGGGCGGTGCCCTGACGGATGCCGGCAGTGTTTACGCGTGGCTGCGAAGTACTTTGCAGCTACCCGCCGAACACTGGAAGCTGGAAGAGGAGTTGGCAGCAATGGAACCAGCGTCCCATGGCCTGACTGTGCTGCCATTCCTTTCAGGGGAGCGCAGTCCTGGCTGGGCATCCGATGCCACCGGCGTCATTCAGGGCATAAGCGTGGCGACCACGCCCATTCAGATAGTGCAGGCCTGGCTTGAATCAGTGGCGTACAGGTTCGCGCTGATTTGGGACCTACTGAAGGCCCACGCGTCGGAAGACGCCTTGATTGTTGCCAATGGAGGTGCCATTTCGAGTTCGCCCTATTGGGGGCAACTCATGGCGGACGTGCTCGGCCACCCCATAACGATGAGTACCGTATCTGAGGCCGCCACCAGAGGAGGCGCTATTTTGGCTCTGAAGGCTCTAGGAGTTTGGAGGGGGCTAGGCGACATCGAGCCTCCGCAGGCAATCACGTATCGGCCAGGCAGCGATCGAAACAAGGTCTACCTGCGAGCGATTGAGACCCAGTCGCGACTTTACGATTCTCTGGTGCAGGGAAATCTTTAGCCATCTAACCGCATCGAAGCAGCAGAGTCCCTGGCAATGATCTACACATTCTGTTTCGATTATCGTAATTACCGGCGAAAAGGTTGTGTGGATCAGGTAGTCTAAAATAGGAATGCAACTGTTTTGCACAACTAACGCAGGTTGGTCTATTCTCCTGTGGTATGATTAAGGCTAATAACTCCTGAAAAGCGACCATCAAATCGCCCTACCATATCGATAGTTTGGGGCCTGTATCGGTGCAGAATACCGGCCTCCGAGCTACCCCAATTTAAGGACAGATTTCTTCTTGGCATAGCTCTGTTTTCACTCATAACAGCCATTGAACTCGCTGACTAGCTTGCTCCGGCATTACGCTGGCACTCTGATTGAAAGGTTCAGATATGACCAACTCTATTCAGGAACTTCAAAAGCTTGGACAGTCCGTCTGGTTTGACAACGTTAGCCGGGGACTCATCAAGTCCGGTGACCTCCAGAAGCTTATAGACTCAGGGGTTACTGGCCTTACATCCAACCCAAGCATCTTCGAGAAGGCCATATCCAGTGGCGCTGACTATGACGAAGCTATGGTTGCTTTGGCGCGGAGTGGCAAGAGCACTGCCGAGATATTCGAAGCTCTCGCGATTGAGGACATTCGCGACGTGGCAGACCTGTTAAGGCCTGTCTACGACGCCACAAGCGGTCGCGACGGCTATGCCTCACTGGAGGTAAATCCGCATCTGGCAGCCGACACAGAAAGGACCGTTGCAGAGGCCCGCAGGCTTTTCGCGGAGCTGGATAGACCTAACGTCATGATAAAGGTTCCGGCTACTCCAGAAGGCATACCTGCGGTTCGGCAGCTCATAAGCGAGGGCATCAACGTCAACATCACGCTTATATTCGCGCTGGATATGTACGCCAAGGTCCGGGATGCATACCTGGATGGTCTTGATAAGCTGGCTTCGAACGGCGGTGATGTCAGTAAGGTAGGGTCTGTGGCCTCTTTCTTTGTGAGTCGCGTTGACTCGGTGATCGACGGCCAACTGGACGAAAAGATAAGTGGTGGGGACGCTGCCCTAAAGAACCTGCTGGGCAAGGCTGCCATAGCCAATGCCAAGCTGGCCTACAGGGAATTCAACGAGACTTTCGGCCAGAGCAGATTTGCTGCTCTCAAGGCAAAGGGCGCGAATGTTCAGAGGCCACTTTGGGCAAGCACGAGCGTGAAAAACCAGTCCAATAGCGATTTCCTGTACGTCGAATCGCTAATCGGTGAGCACACTGTGAACACTCTTCCTGAGGTAACTCTGAACGCGTTCCTCGGCCATGGCAAGCCCCAGGTCAGCCTCACCAGCGGCGTCGACGAAGTTGCCAAGGCGCTTCAGTGTCTGCAAAGCGCGGGGGTCAACATGGAGCAGGTGACGTCAAAGCTATTGGCTGATGGCGTTAAAGCCTTCGCCGATTCCTTCCACGCCTTGCTGGGCAACTTGTACACCAAGCGTTTGCAGCTATTAGAGAAGGAAGGCAGCCGGTAGTAAATTGGTCCCTTCAAAATACGCAGAGGCGGTAGAACAGGCCCTCGATCAGCTCGAACAGACTGATGTGGTACGTCGCATATGGGCGAAGGATCACACGATATGGAAGGCCGACCCTACTGAGATCACTGACCGCCTGGGTTGGCTTGATGTAACCAGTTACATGCTGACTCAGGTCGAATCCCTCACCAAGGTTGCGAACGACGTAAAGGCAGCTGGACTAAGGCACATCGTCCTTCTTGGTATGGGCGGAAGCAGCCTCGGCCCCGAAGTGCTGCGACAGGTGATCGGCAGCTCGCCGGGACATCCAGAGCTCATCGTCCTAGACTCCACAGTGCCCGCCTGGATTCGCTCGGTGAGTCAGGCCATTGATCCTGCTAAGTCTCTGTTCATAGTCTCATCCAAATCCGGCGGAACCATCGAGTCGAACACTCTTTACCGCTACTTCAGGGCTCTTGTGGATTCCGCGGTGGGCCAAGAAGAAGCCGGCAGCTACTTCGTCGCGGTTACTGATGCTGGCTCGGCGCTGGAAGCCCTGGCTGAGCGCGACGGCTTTCGAAAGGCATTCATAAACCCGTCGGACATTGGCGGACGCTACTCCGTACACTCCTTCTTTGGCCTGGTGCCCGCAGCGATGGCCGGCATGGACCTGAACAGGCTCATCCAGGGATTCGACGAAATGGCCTCGCAGTGTAGCCCAGAGGTAGCTCTCAGAGAAAACCCGGGAGCCGTATTGGGTGCGACCATGGCAGTCATGGCAGCGCAAGGCCGGGACAAGCTCACCCTGGTGGCATCGCCAAGTATCTCTGGTTTTGGACTGTGGGCGGAACAGCTGCTGGCGGAGAGCACAGGCAAAGAGGGCAAGGGCATCGTTCCTGTAGCCGACGAGCCGCTTCTCAGGCCAGAGGCCTATGGCAACGATCGGCTTTTTGTGCATCTGCGAATGGCAGGCGACAACAACGCTGAGGCCGATGCCAAGTTGAGAGTTCTGGAAGATGCAGGCCATCCTGTCGTCCACTTCGACCTGAGTGACGCCTACGACATTGCCGCCGAATTCTTCCGTGGGGAGTTTGCGACGGCCGTGGCTGGCGCAGTTTTGGGAATTCAACCCTTCGACCAGCCCAATGTGCAACAGGCCAAAGATATGACGGACAAGGTTCTGTCAGACTATCGCTCCAGTGGCGTAAAACCTGGGCTAGAGGATCTTGGATCCCTTCGAGAGATGCTCTCCCAAGCAAAGCCCGGCGATTACCTTGCCGTAATGGCCTACGTCGAGCAGACCCCCGAGACCGACGCCGGATTCCACTCGCTTCGAGAAGCAGTAATGCAGCGATATAATATAGCCACAACTCTGGGTTACGGACCCAGGTTTCTTCACTCCACGGGGCAGCTACACAAAGGCGGGCCTGACACGGGCCTGTTCCTGCAAATCACCGCGCCTCACGAAAAAGACATCGCAATACCAGGTCTCGATTTCAGTTTCGGTGTGCTGGCAGATGCCCAGGCATCGGTCGATCTAGTGGCGCTTGTTGCTCAGGGTCGCCGCGCCGCCAGGGTTATTTTAAGCCCTGACATCGCTACGTCAATTACGCAAATCGTAACCTCGATATCCAGTTGAATCGATAGGCCCCGCACTCCCATCTGACTAACTAGACCCATGTTGCCGTCTGATCCATCAGAGCTTCATTGCGCATCGTCCAGTACGGCCTATGCTGCTGTGAGCAATTCTGGGACAATATCTATAATGAGTCGCATCAGGAGGGTAGCGCAATGGAACTTGGAACGGTTGGACTTGGACGCATGGGCGGTAATATGGCCCAACGCCTGATAAATGGCGGCCACAAGATCGTGGCCTTCGATCCTAGCGAGGAAGCCCGTGATGGTGTGGTCAACTCAGGTGGAGAAGCCGTGGCCTCGCTGGCCGACCTCGTTTCTCGCCTATCGTCACCCAGGGCCGTCTGGGTCATGTTGCCTGCTGGCGAAATCACCGAATCGGCCATCAATCAGCTGGCCTACCTGCTGTCGCCAGGAGATACAGTGCTCGATGGTGGCAACGCCAATTATAAGGACAGCATTCGTCGCGCTACTGCTCTGAAGGAAAAAGGCCTGTCTTTCATCGATGCGGCACCAGCGGCGGAATATGGGGATTGGCCGAGGGCTACAGCCTGATGGTCGGCGGCGATACGGAGAGCGTTCAGAGGCTTGAGCCGATATTTAAGACACTGGCTCCTTCTGCCGACACGGGCTACGGCCACGTTGGGCCAGCTGGATCAGGGCACTTTGTTAAGATGGTGCATAACGGCGTGTAATATGGTTTGATGCAGGCGTACGCTGAAGGCTTTGAGCTCATGCAGGCCAAGGAAGAGCTGAATCTGGACCTGGCTCAGATATCCCAGATTTGGCGGCATGGAAGCGTCGTTCGCTCCTAGTTGTTGGACCTGACGGCGGCTGCCCTTGAAGAGGACGCGAACCTTGAAAGTCTGCAAGCCTACGTGGATGATTCAGGCGAAGGACGCTGGACTGTAGACGAATCGATAGAGTTGGGGATTCAGATTCCTGTCATTGCCCTATCGCTGCAGGCACGCTTTAGGTCCAGGCAGGAGCAGCCCTTTGGAGCGAAGTTATTGGCGGCGATGAGAAACCAATTTGGAGGACACGCCGTAAAGAAGGCAGAGTAGCTTATAATGCAAAGAGCCTCAGTTCAAACCCGAAGGACACGAGTCCCACGTTTAAAGAACCTGTTTATTTGATTATCGATACTCTATATGGGCATCCTAAAACGTGAGCAAAAATGTTATTGTGGATGCCACATGAGAAACAGTCTTTCGGAGCGCCGAACATAGTGCCTAGAAATCGCTCGGTGATGCGGCAACCTTAGTTGCGCCAGTGACGTTGTACTAGTAGACAACATTCTCAGGAGATGATTAATGAATCAACCGCCAAAACGCACTAGGAATCCGATGCAGTGGGTTCTGATAGGCGGTGCGGTACTGCTATTAGTGCTGTTTTTCGCTGTACCTCGCGGCTCCGTAGGTGAAGAGGTTGAAATCAGCAGAGTTGGCCAGTTGGCCGCGTCGGGTGAGATCCGGACCATTGAGGTGACCGGCGATGAGCTGCTCATCACAACGGCTACGGGCGGTCAGTTGACCTCCCGAAAGGAACCTGGCACCAGTGTGCTTGGGATCCTTGAGGCCCAGGGTGTCAACGCATCGAACGCAGGAATTGACGTCCTTGTGAATTCTCAGGGCACCTCTATAGGAACAATAATATTTTCGCTACTACCCATTCTGCTTATCGGCGGACTTCTGTTTTTCATGATGCGCCGGTCTCAGGGTGGAATAAATCAGGCCATGATGGTCGGGCGCTCCAAAGCGCGAGAGGTCACAGAGAGTCCACAGGTGCGCTTCGATGATGTCGCAGGCGTGGATGAGGCAAAACAGGAATTGATGGAGATCGTAGAATTCCTACAGACTCCTGAAAAATTTACCAAGCTAGGTGCCAAGATACCCAAAGGCGTGCTCATGGTTGGCCTTCCCGGCACAGGCAAGACCCTCATTAGCAGGGCAGTGGCTGGTGAGGCAGACGTTCCGTTCTTCAATACCAGCGGCAGCGAGTTCGTGGAGATGTTTGTCGGCGTGGGCGCCAGTCGAGTTCGAGACCTTTTCAACAAAGCAAAGGAAAACGCCCCGTCAGTTATCTTCATAGATGAGATAGACGCTATCGGTAGACACAGGGGCTCTGGTGTTGGCGGCGGCCACGATGAACGTGAGCAGACGCTGAACCAGATTCTCGTGGAGATGGACGGGTTCGACGTGAACACCAACGTCATCGTCATAGCCGCCACGAACAGGCCAGACGTGCTTGACCCCGCTCTTATTCGCCCTGGTAGGTTTGACAGGCAGGTCGTCATCGATCCACCGGACGTGCGTGGCAGGGAAGCTATTCTCAGCGTGCATATGAAGGGCAAGCCGGTTGCGGCTAATCTGGATATGAAGACCCTGGCCAAGGAAACGTCGGGCTTTACTGGAGCCGACCTGGCTAACCTGGTGAATGAGGCGGCCATTATGGCAGCCCGACAGAGCAAGACTATTATTGAATATGCCGAGTTTGAAGAGGCAGTGGACAGGGTTGTGGCAGGTCCGGCCCGCAAGAGTCGCAAGGTTAGCGAGCGGGAGAAGAAACTGGTCGCGTATCACGAGGCAGGCCACGCGCTTGTTGCTGCACAGCTGCCTGATGCCGACCCTGTGCATAAGGTCACAATAGTAGCCAGAGGCATGTCCGGCGGCCACACACGAATGTTGCCCGAAGAAGAGCGCAACCTATGGTCTAAGGGGCAGTTTGAGGCCATGCTGGCAGTCATGATGGGTGGTCACGCCGCAGAAGAGATCGTCTTCGGCGATGTCACAACCGGCGCATCAAACGACCTGGAAAAGGCCACCGACGTCGCTCGCAAGATGGTGACCGAGTTCGGCATGAGTAGCGAACTTGGGCCCAGGACCTTCTCCGGTGGGCAACAGGGACAGGTGTTCATGGGCGGTGCAATGGGCCAGAGGCAGACCCACAGTGATGCCATAGCTCTGAAGATCGATACCGAGATATCCTCTCTTCTTGGGTCGGCCCGGGCCAAAGCGCTGGACGTTATAGAGGCAAACATGGACCGCTTGCAGCGTCTGGCTGATAAGTTGATTGTGCAAGAGACGCTACAGGGCACCGAACTTCAGGACGTGCTCACGGGTAATTTATCCGGAGGAACGCAGCCCGCAGTTTAAGTCAGGACAATGCCTGGTTTTTGATCAGCGATAACTAAAAGGACGCCTGCGATTTAGTGCAGGCGTCCTTTTTTGTGTGTCTTGAATCTGGCTTTGATGTATGCCTACCGCTAACTACTGCGCGGCCAACTCGGCGAATATGCCCTCCCATGAGTCGCGTCCCCGTCCATAACCGTCCCTGTGGGTAATGATGCCATTGCCGTCGACGGCTACCTTAGACGACTGGGACAATATCCTGAAATTCTTAAGCATGCCTGGATCGGGAACAGTCACCGGCCATGGGTACCCGAACTCCTTTCGGTAGCCCTCCAAGTACTCCAGGGTTTCAGATGGGTCCGTTCTTATCAGGTACATGGGGACGCTTCCAGGGAACTCTGGGTGGATTTCTTTTAAGCGCTGTAACTCAACGCGGCAAGAGCGTCACCAGGAGGCGGTGAAGAACAGGAACACCGTTCTGCCTTCAGATATAAGGTCCTGCGCTGAGAAGGTGCTGCCGTCCACCAGGGTTAGCTGGAAGTCTGGGACGCGCTCTCCTACGGAATAGCCGATCGTCGCCTGCGTAAAGGCAGGTGCCACAGTCGGCGGCATGTCGTTTGTGGCCGAAGTTAGGTCTGGGCTCGTCTCTGACGCTGGCTTGATAGTCCCTGAATGGACCGCCGGGCTTGCTGGCGAGGAATTTGGCGCAGCAGCCGATAGCGTGCTCTCGTTTGTGACGGCAGTGGATACAGCGGCTGGGGATGCCGATTGGCTGCATGCAACTGCGAGCACAAGCGTGCCAATGAGAATACCTAAGTGCCCTCTCGTTAATAATTGCAGCAGTGGTTCATTCCTCCTGTGTTTACGCTCTTTTCGTTTCCAGTTTATGTCTGTAAGTTAATAGTCATAAATAGCGAGTCTATTCAGGCCTCGAACCAAGTGTGACCACTACCTCTGCCGACTCGCCGCCATCCCGAACTACGTCAAGAATGATGGTATCGCCGGGACGGGCGTTTTCGATGAGGTAAATGATCAGGTCGTCCATATCTGCGATGGCAAGGTCGTCGATCGCGACTATGACGTCTCCGCCGACGGGGATAAGGCCGCGGTCAATCTCCTGGGTACGATCACTGCCACGCAGGCCACCCTTCTCCGCCGGTCCACCTGGTGCCAGGTCTATGACCTGTGCGCCCCGGACCTCTGCATCGATATCCATTGCCTCAGCTACCTCTTTTCGGAGGTCAGTGCCGCTAATGCCCAGCCAGGCGTAAACAAACTTTCCGTCCTCTATCAACACTGGGATTACCTGTTTGGCGGTGTTAATAGGCACAGCGAAGCCAATGCCAGTACTGGCTCCGGTCCTGCTGATGATCTGGGTATTGATCCCAATGACCTGGCCCTTTCGATTCAGCAGAGGCCCTCCAGAATTGCCCGGGTTAATTGGTGCGTCGGTCTGGATGACCTTGGGAACAGAAAAGCGGGTGTTGCCACTTCGTATCGTCCGGCCGATGGCGCTGACGATGCCCGTTGTGGTTGTGAAGTTCTGTCCAAAGGGGTTGCCTATCGCTACGGCGATCTGCCCGACTCGGACGTCGTTGCTGTCGCCCAGGGCCACAGGTGGAAGCATGTCCTTGGGAAGGTCCACTTTCAGCACTGCCAGGTCTGAATCGGGATCTTCGGCCACGACAACGCCCTCGACCTCGGTGCCGTTGGCGAACGTAATGGTTACGGTGTCGGCGTTCGCTACGACATGCCGATTGGTCACGATGTAGCCCTCGTCGCTCCACACGAAGCCAGACCCCTCTCCCTCTCTAAAGAAGAAGTCCGGCTCGTCTGGACTGGGAAGGGGAGAATTCTCAAAGGGTGATGGAAAGCCGAAGTCCGGTGTTTCGCTGTCGGCGGTTATTTTCTGAGTTACACGGATTTGCACCACAGATGGCAGGACATCATCATGTACTCTGCCGATGACCTCCTCGAAAGCCGCCACGATGGCATCGGGGTCTAGCTGCACCTGTTGCGGCTGTGGCACCTGTTGCACGTGAACGGGGGCTGTGTTGTCAGGTGCGGCCTGTTCTGGCGCTGATGCTGGCTTCGCTGGCTGGGTCGCTTCAACGGCCAGAATGGTCTGAACAGGAGCTGCTGAACCTTCCGGGGTGGAGACCAGGTCCAACTGGATAGTCGGTGTAGGCGCTTCAGACGGCGCATTGGCCACTGGCACGCTGCAGGCCATAGCCAGCAACAAAACCACAGGCATGAGCAAGCCGACAAATTTCTTTCCTTTGATTCTCAAAAAAACCATAACACCTCATCCCAATCCAGAAATTGCTGTAATGTTCTAATGAAGTTGTCGCTATACGGCCCAACCCTTTCTATTTAAACGCGTTATGGGGAAAGAGGGTAGTGTTTTGGCTGCAATCTGCGACGGTGCCGGTGACATACCTTCGATGCTGCTATGTCGAACGAGATGCCAACGACAATGAATTAGTCTGCAACAGAAGCTATCCAGATCATTTCCGTACTGGCCTCGTCAAACTCCGAGCCATCGAAATCGCCGAACAGCTCTTCGACATGGAAGCCAGAGCTATTTAGCAGGTGGTGCATCTCCCAACGGAAGACGTTTCGCAGCTGGAAGTCGCGGTACATCTTTCGAACGACCACTGAGTCGTCATCCAGCTCCTCAATAGTGGTGCGAATGTTCATGACCTGTCTATAGCTATCGAAATCCGTCTGGTTCCACAGCACATACTGAATTCCCGATTTCGGATCGAATACGTCCCGGAAGTGGTACGTAACATCGAAAGGCTGGACCAACATCTCTACGTCCGGCACGAAAATATTGAAAATCAGCTTGCCACCTGGCGCGAGATGCCTCTTGATACTGTCCAGGGCACTTATCTCATCTTCTACGGATAGCAGGGCCTGGAAACCTCTAAAGGGAATGATTATCAGCGCGAACTTCTCTTCAAGGTCGAAGTCCGTCATGTCCCCCAGGGCCAGCCTGACGTGATCCTTGTTGCTTATGGATTCGGTCTTCTTTCTGGCAACATCCAGCATAGCTTCAGAGAAGTCCAGGCCTGTGATAGGGACGCCAGCCTCTGCAATGGGTATCGTTACCCTGCCGGTTCCACAGCCCAGTTCGAGAACGGGACCTTTGGACGCGATGGCTTCGTTAACGTAAAAGGGAATGTCTTCTTGGACGTAGGAGTAGACCGAGTCGTAGATGGCGGCCCATGAGTCGTACGGGTGGGATTCCATGCTCAAACTAGGCGCTAGCCAGCTCTTGCAGAGCCAGACGCACCCGGTCTTCTACGGAAGCAGGCTCACCGTTGCTATTGACGTTCGTCAGGGCCTGGCGGGCCTCGACTGCCGTATAACCAAGAGAGGTTAGGGCGTCCAGTGCGTCATCGCCTCCGGGAGATGCCGTCGCCATCATCAACGCGTCGTCGAGCTTGCCTTTCAGCTCAAGCACGATACGGCTTGCCGTTTTGTTGCCGACGCCGGACACACTTGTGAACGCCTTGATGTCGCTTCCCTCAACGGCAGCGGCTAGAGAGGCAGGGGAGAAGGTCGAGAGTATGCTCAATGCCACGCGAGGCCCCACGCCATTGATGCCGATTAGCTTCTCGAAGGTCTGCCGGGCCTCGAACGTGGGGAAGCCGTACAGGTTCAGGCTATCCTCCCTTACCTGGAGGGACGTGTGAAGCTGCACCAGGTCGCCGTTTGGCCCCAGCCTTTCGACCGATGAACCTGGCACATTGATTCGGAAGGTAACGCCTCCGACAGCAACGTCAGCCCAGTCTGGCCCCTTGCCTTGGAGCTTGCCTCTGACGGAAGAAATTAATGAAGAGACCAATTTATTTAGCCTGCCTGATAAGGATCAAAAAAATCAAGATTGGATCGGGTTAAGATCAGTCGCGAAATGTCAGCTCCTGGACGCGGCTGGCGTTGATATGGCAGATGGCCACAGCCAGGGCATCCGCTGCATCAGATGATGCAGGCGCTTCGGCGAGCCCCAGTAATATCTGCACCATCTCCTGTACCTGTTCTTTTGAGCTTCCCCCATGGTCGGTAACCGCCTGCTTCACTTCGCTAGGGGAGTAAGTGGATATAGGCAGCCCTCGCTTGGTTGCCGCCAGCATGGCGATGGCCTGCGCCTGTCCTACCGCCATGGCAGATCGCACGTTGCGCGCCACGAAGGGCTGTTCTACAGCTGCCACGGCCGGCTTCCATTCGTCGATGCACTGCAAAACCCCCTCGTAAAGGATGTGAAGTCGGTCAGGCAGGGCCAGCGACTTCTTGGCCTTCAGCACATCCATGTGGGCCATCTGAAGGTCAGGGCCTTCTGTATCCACCAGGCCGATGCCCATGAAGTACGTTCCTGGGTCTATCCCTAAGACTCGCATCCCGGAACTAACCTTCCCCTTGATACGCTTCCAGGGCCTCGTCGGGGAAGTCGGCGTTGGAGTAGACTTTCTGAACGTCGTCCAGGTCTTCCAGCAAGTCCAGCAGACGTAGCGCTTGCATGGCTGTCTTCTGGTTCAATGCAATGGTATTTTTGGGGATCATAGAGAGTTCCGATGAGACGATCTTCGCATCGCTTTCAGAGAGAGTGCTGCGGATGTCTTCCAAAACGTCCGGCGGTGAAAAGATCTGCAATGTAGAGTCGAAGGAGTCGAAGTCCTCCGCTCCAGCGTCAATGGCGACCAGGGTGTACTCTTCCACCGCTTCCTCGTCTGCGTTCACCACAACAACGCCCTTCTGCTCGAACTGCCACGCTACAGCGCCGGACTGGGCCAGGTTACCGCCAGCCTTGGTCAGAGTGGAACGAACGTCAGAGACCGTCCTGTTCTTGTTGTCGCTTAGGGTTTCCAGGATGATAGCAATGCCGCCGGGCCCGTAGCCTTCGTAAGTGAACTCAATCATCTGTTCGGCGTCTCCGCCTTCGCCTGTGCCGCGCTTGATGGCCCGATCGATATTATCGTTGGGCATGTTAGCGTCCCGGCCTTTTTGGACAGCCATGCGCAGCCTTATGTTCATGCCTGTGTCAGCACCACCCTGGCGCGCTGCGATAATGATTTCTCTCGCCAGCTTTGTGAACAGCTTGCCTCGGCGGGCATCTGTAATGGCTTTCGCATGCTTGATAGTCGACCATTTAGAGTGACCTGACATAAGAAACACCTACTTTACTTACGATTGACAGGGCTGAGAATTCACCTGCGTTGGCTTCAATAATATCATGTGCAAAAAATATAGGTCAAAGGGGTCACAATCATTTTTTGATTGGATAGACGGTTGACTGAGGGTGCCATCTGCCTGGAGTGTAAATCCGCTGGCCCGTGGACCCTCAAATAATAGCCGATGGCTGCCTGCGGAGGGGTTGTTTCTGACCAGTCTGTCATTAGGAAAGGCTACGCGGTACAGGCATTTCTCGGAGTAGTGGCCATTTAGGATGTTTCCCTATTGTGCATCTGAAATTGGTGACTAACAGATAGATCAGCGATAGCTCTTGCTGTAATAGGGCGTTAAGTGCTATTGTAGCGGCGGTTTGAGCGCAAATAGCCTAATTCGGCAAGTTTTCCTTGTTGACTCAAGTGGGGAAGATTCCATATTTATGGACATTCATAGCAATGGTATCGTCGTCATGAATGCTCAAATTAGGGAATAAATCATTCTTTCTAGTGATACGTATCTTCGGTGTTATGTAACCACTAGCGCCTATAGACCGGTATTTACGGGCCTGAAGTGCTTGACATAGGGATGCGTGAGCGTGTATACCATGGTAATGTGGATTAGAACCGCTTTAGGATAAATTTTGTAGGAGGAGGTACGGTACTAATGGCAACCCTACGAAAGAGTGACATGTCAGGACGTGTCGCTTCGAAATTGAAGGGCTCCAAGGCCCAAGGCGAGGCGTCGCTAAACGCCGTTTTGGACAGCATTCAGGATGCACTGTCGTCAGGCGACAGGGTTGTTCTGACTGGATTTGGCTCATTTGAAGTCAGACAGGTTAAGGCCAGGAAAGTTCGTCCTATCAGGGGCGGTCAGGCTGGCAATTTGATTACAGTCCCAGCGCATAAGCGTGTGGGATTCACAGCAGGCGCCGAGCTTAGCAAGGCCGCCAACTAGATACTCAAAGTTCCGTAAAACAGAACAAAATTGAATAGGGTGGGTCCGAATGGACCCACCCTATTTTTTTGTCACCGACTCCAAGAGGCTTCCGTACACCTGTCCGGAATTGGTTGAATAATGCGCCAAATCGTATATTGACTAAAGCGCACGAATGTTCTAAATTAGTCCAACTTCAACCATTAAACACTGGAATTGCTATTAAGACACAGAGAGGAGTTGGAGAATGGAACTACGTGTACAACGGCCTGAATCAGTAAATCAGTCGCGCAGGATGTTGCGTCTAAAGGCCTGCTCAAGGTGCGGGGGTGATATGATTGGAGGTCGAGACATCTACGGAGAGTTCGACACCTGCCTTCAGTGTGGGCATACCAAAGACGTGGTATGCCATGAGCGAATCGCTGTAATGTTCGGCAACGGGCGATACAACATGGGCGAAGTGGCCTAACAGCCTTTAGTACTTGCGATCATGAGGGCATGGACCAGTTCCCGTTAGTATTACCGGCAGGACTGGTCGGCCCTGAATGTCGATATTATGAGGAGGCTAGAGCGTCTTCCGCAGCCTTCACGCCCGACCCGACCGCAACCTCGTACCCGACTTCGGGAAGAATTTTTTCCAGGGCAGAAAGCAGCGTTATGATGTTCTCCTGCTTGCTGGACTCGCCCATCAGTCCTATGCGCCAGACTCGTCCAGCAAAGTCACCAAGCCCTGCGCCAATCTCAATGCCGTGGCTCATCAGCAGTCGTCCTCGGACCTCGGCATCGTCGATTCCATCCGGTATCCATACCAGCGTGATCTGGCTAAGCCTGTACTCATCTGGGACCACTAGCTTAAGGCCTAGCGCCCGGAGGCCAGCTGCTAGAGCGGCAGCGTTTCTGACGTGGCGCTTGAATCTGTTTTCCAGGCCTTCTTCAAGTACCAGACGGAGGCCTTCTCGTAGGGCCAGAATCATGCTTACGGGTGCCGTGTGGTGGTAGACGCGCTTCTCGCCCCAGCCCCAGTAGTTGGCCAGCATGCCCAAGTCCAGGTACCAGGTGAAGGGCTTGCTTTTCCTATTCTGTGCGACATGTAACGCACGTTCGCTTAGGGAGACTGGTGATAGGCCAGGAGGACAGCCTAAACATTTCTGGGTGGCTGCGTAGGCGTAATCCATTCCCCAGTCGTCGAAGGCGACCTCGACGCCACCAAGAGACGTCACGGCGTCCACCATGAACAGCGCATCATGTTCCCTGGTTAGCCTTGAAAGGTCTTGTAGAGGCTGTCGTACCCCTGTGGACGTCTCCGCATGAACAGCGCTGACCATCTTTACGTTCTTGTGTTTCTTCAACTCCTGTTCTAGCAACTCCGCCGGAAAGGGCGCGCCCCAGTCGGCCCTAAGAGGCACCACGTTGGCTTGCACTCGGGTGCCGATCTCAACCATGCGCTCGCAGAAGTAGCCGTATATGCACATGATCACCGTATCGCCGGGTTCCACCAGGCTGGCAAAGCCCGCTTCCATGCCAGCCATGCCTGTGCCGGACAGGGCCATAGTGCGGCCATCCTTGGTCTGGTACACACGACGAATCAGGTCTGTGACCTCGTCCATGATCTTGGTAAAATCCGGGTCCAGATACCCGATCATGCCCTGGGTCATCACCTTTAAGACCCTGGGGTTCACGTCACTGGGTCCAGGACCCAATAAGGTACGTGCCGGGAGCATAGGGACTTCGGACGGGGGAAGGCTGGACTGCGTCATTAACACCACTTAGATCATTTCAGAATATTCGATGCGAAATTGGCTTACACGAGCCTGATTTATTGTAACTCCCGGTGTTGCCGGAATGAAGTAATTGTTATGAATAATCATTATTTTTGTATGGCGGATAGGTTGTCTTCTTTTGGTCTCAATCAGCTGCTGTTATGCCGATTGTAGCGGTCCTCGAATCGAACTATGTCGTCCTCTTCGAGATAACTGCCCGTCTGCACCTCAATAATCTCGGTGGTAATGGTGCCAGTGTTTTCCAGGCGATGCTGCACACCTACAGAAACGTATGTGGACTGGTTCTCGGTTAAAAGGAACTCTTTGTCGCCACAAGTGACCTTCGCTGTGCCGGAAACCACTACCCAGTGCTCTGCTCTATGGTGGTGCATCTGCAACGAGAGCGCGGCGCCCGGCTTAATAGAGAGGCGTTTTACTTGGAACCGACTGCCGACATCCACCGTTTCGTAGGTGCCCCATGGCCGGTGTACTTTGCGATGGTTATGCTGCTCGGGCCGTTCATCTTTGTTTAATCGAGTGACCAGCTCCTTAACATCCTGCACGCTGTTCTTGTGGGCTACTAGGACAGCGTCGGATGTCTCCACGACAATGACGTCCTTTAGGCCAACCGCCGCTATCATTCTGCTCTGACTTATTAGCAGTGAGTCTTCCATGGAGTCGTGTGCGTACACGTCGCCCTGAATAACATTGCCCTTTGCATCCTTGGAGCCTTCCCCCCACAGGGCGGACCAGGTCCCGAGGTCTGACCAGCTTACGTCTAAGGGCACAGCCAGACATTCTGAAGAGTTGCTGCCACTCGTCACTCCGACCTGTTCCATGACGGCATAGTCTATAGACTCGGATGGGCACGCGGAAAAGAGGTCTGTATCAGGCCTGTAGAAAACGCCATCCAGGTTGCTAGCAGCATGAGCGGCCCGGCAAGCGCTGGCGATATCAGGCCTTTGTCGTTCTAACTCATCAAGCCAAACGGACGGTGTCATCATAAAGAGGCCGCTGTTCCATAGGTACTCTCCGGAAGCCAGCATCTTTTCTGCAGTGTCCTGATCTGGCTTCTCCACGAATTCTGCTACTTGGAACGCCGTGCCGTTCTTGTCCCCCTTGTGGATGTAGCCGTAACCCGTTTCTGGGCTGGTTGGCACGATGCCGAAGGTCACCAGGTTGCCAGCAGAAGCCAGCTTTGCTCCGCTTATTAGCGCATGCTGGAAGGCAGGGACATCCTTGATAACGTGGTCGGCTGGCATAACCAACATAACGGTATTGTCGTCTGTTGTTTGGCCTGAGTCTTCTCCTGAAATGGGCTCGCTGCCTAGTATAAGTGCGGCCAGCGTGAGGGCAGGCGCTGTGTTGCGTCCCGTCGGCTCCAGCGCTATGGCTCTGGGAGAAAGGTCCATCTGGCGCAGGTGCTCGGCTACCAGAAATCGATGTTCTTCGTTGCACACTATTATGGGCGTTGCGACGTTCGGCAGGCCCTCAAGCCTTCCCAAAGTTTCCTGCAGAAGGGAACGCTCCCCCAGAAGAGGGAGGAACTGTTTGGGGTAAAGCTCCCTGGACAGAGGCCATAGCCTGGTGCCGGAGCCCCCGGCCAGAATGACAGGTTGAATCGACATTCGCATCTCCTTGTGGCGGTGCCCAGCAAACGACCATTTAGCGGTCCTTTTTAGCGAACCAAGGGCCACTTATGGGGCCGATCGTAAGCTAGGTCTTAATCGATTATATGGACAGTATTACAAGGCGGTCAACGCTGAATTTGGTGATGTTCAGAGGCAATGTAATTATCAGTGCCCCGACGTAGAAATTGGACAACCAAAACAGTTCTTATTTCCGGAGCTGATGAGCCTTTGAAATCGCTCCCAGTCCTGTCGGCCGCCAGACCTTGTTTTACAGTCTAAGTAGGGACAAGGGTGATAATGTAATTCATAGATAAAACCATACTTGACTTTTATTGTGCGTTCTATTATCTTACCTTAAATATTGTTTTAGAATCATTCTAATTCGTGGGAAATTTCACAGAGAGAGCTATATCTAGTGGTGAAATTACAATGCTGAGCGCAGTCCTGAAGACTAGGCTTAGCGAAATGAAGGCAGCGCTTAGTGATAAAGGCGTTACCATGACTCCACGACGGGAGCAGCTTCTTGAAGTGCTCCTCGCCAGTGATCGCCACCCTTCAGTGAGTGAAATTCACGAGGGAGTAAAGCGTTATTTCCCTGGCACAAGCCTGGCTACCATTTACAACACTATTGAGCTGCTAAAGGACACCGGACAGGTTTTGGAGATTGAATTTAGCGGCGCATCCAACCGTTACGATGGACGTATTCCCAGATCTCATCCCCACCTCGTATGTGAGGTGTGTGAAAAAGTGGAAGATCTGGATATCGCGGAGTTGAAGGATCCTTTCGAGGATATTTCGAACTCCACGGGATACCGTATTCTGCGCCACCGTGTGGACTTTTACGGTGTGTGCCCAGATTGTCAGGGCGAACCTCTTACCTCCGCTTCATCTGAGAAGACTAGTGGGGAAGGAGGTGACGCGTACCTGATGCTTGTCGCAGTTGCAGAAAGTGCAAAGACGGGAACTAAATACAGTCAAACAATTAATAGGAAGGAGGACATGCATGGCCACTAAAGAAGATATTGCTCTATTTTCGCATCTAATGAGGCGTGCGGGTTTTGGCAGCACTCGAGATGAGATTGAAGCGATGGCTGAGGATGGATACGAGGCCACCGTCGAGAAGCTTCTTAACTACGAGAGCCAGGAGCCCGTTGACGACTATACCCTCTACCGATATCACCCGATTACTGAGGTGCCTGGGGGAGCCGCAATTCCAGGTCAGGCCAACTGGCTTTACTGGATGGTGAATACCAAGCGACCACTTCAGGAGAAGGTTGCGCTGTTTTGGCACCATGTGTTTGCTACCGGCAACGCCAAGGTTGACAACTGCAACCATCTGCTCGACCAGATCCAGATGTTCCGCGACGAGGGCATGGGCAACTACAGGACCCTTCTTGTAAAGATTGCCAGCGACCCCGCGATGATCTACTGGCTGGACAACAACGAGAACCACAAAGCTGCACCTAACGAGAACTGGGGACGAGAGCTTCTAGAGCTATTCGCTCTCGGTCAGGGCAACTACACAGAAAAGGACGTTTACGAGTGCTCAAGGGCATTCACAGGGTGGACCATCGGCGCCAAGATGCCTCGGTTCCCATACGGACGACATGCTTGGACGTACGAGTATCGTGCTGAAGACCACGACGACACCGAAAAGACATTCCTTGGTGAAGTCGGAAACTTCAACGGCGAAGACATCATCGATATTATCTTGAAGCAGCCAGCCTGCGCCAAGTTCATTGCTCGACACCTGTATAACTTCTTCGTAGAAGACGAGGAGCAGGTTCCAGCGTGGCATATCGATCCTCCCAAGAATCCTGCTGCGGTTGAACTTATGGCAAAGACTCTTGTGGACAGCAACTATGAGATTCTGCCTGTTCTACGCCTTATGTTTAACTCGGACTTCTTTAAAGAGGCCGCCTACAAGAAGGTTAGGAACCCCGTCGAGGTTGTGGTTGGCACTCTCAGGATGACCGGCGACCTGAGCGGCCCTGATCCCCGACTGGAAGCCATGGCGCGTGAGCCTGGCTACATGGGCCAAGAAATCTTGGATCCACCCAGCGTTGAAGGCTGGCATACGGGTCATGAGTGGATCAACAGCGGTTCCCTTGTGAAGCGTGTCAACTTCGTCGCAGACCGGGTCAGCGACACGAGCCTTCCAGGCGTAAAGCGAATCGTTGAGCGCATCTCGGGCTCCAATGGACCGGTAATGTCTCCGGCAGATTTCGTCGAGCAGTGCCTGAATCAGATGGGTCCTCTTCCTGTGTCGGATAATACCCGCAAGGAATTGGTCTCTCAGGCGCAGACCGAAGGCGATATCAACTGGGAAGGCAGTCCCGAGGATTCCGCCCGACGTACAGGCGACATGTTGGCCCTGATTGGTTCCACCAGGGAGTACCAGTTCGGCTAAGCAATTCAGATGAGAAAATTAGGCTTGGCTCATTGTTAGTAGCCGGGCCCAGTTACCTAAAAAGGAGGAATGAATGACAACGGTAGACAAGAAGGCCCCGGTTATAGTTGTACTTCAGCTGACTGGTGGTAACGACTACTTCAACACAATAATTCCGTATACCGACTCGAACTATTATGATAACCGAAAGACGCTTCAGATTCCCGAAGAGCGAGTCCTAAAACTGGATGACAAGCTAGGCATGCATCCTGCGATGGGCCCGATGAAGGACATCTTCGACAGCGGCGACATGGCCATCATTCACGGCATTGGCTATGCGAACTCACCCAGGTCACACTTCCGTTCCATGGACATCTGGCACACATGCGAGCCAGACACTGTTGGAACTGAGGGCTGGCTTGGCCGAGCGCTTAAAAATCTCGACCCGAATGGCGAGAACCCAGTAACCGGCGTTAACGTGGACATGGCGCTTCCTCGAGCGCTGGTCGCACCTGGCGTTTCCGTCGCATCTGTTGCGGACTTGGCCAACTATGGCCTACTCACCAACATCGAGCAGGAGCAGCAGAGGCTTCAGATCCTGGAAAGGTTCGCAAATATGTACGGCCCCGCGGTTGGCACCGGACAGGTCATGGAGTATCTTGGCCAGACCGGACTGGACGCACTCAAGGGTGCCGATATTCTGAAGGTAGCCCCTAAGAAGTACGAGTCCAGCGTGGAGTACGGCAGCAGCCTCATAGCTCACAAGCTAAGGGACATCGCTATGATCCACACTGCTGATGTAGGCACGCGAGTGTTCTACACAAGCCACGGCAGCTTTGACACCCACGCCGCGCAGGCAGCAACGCACGCGCAGCTGTGGTCAGAGGTTTCCGAGGCAGTCGCAGACTTCTGGGACGACCTTCGCGAGCATAACGCCGACGAGAACGTAGTAATGTTCATGTTCTCTGAGTTCGGCCGCCGAGTCCGCGACAACGGCTCCGGAACCGATCACGGAGCAGCTGGTGTTGCATTCGCCATGGGCCCCCGGGTTAAGGGCGGATACTACAGCGAGTACCCAGAGACCCGTGCCGAGGCCCTAGAGCAGGGCGACATGGTACCGAATCAGGATTACCGTGGTGTTTACTCCACCATTCTAGAAGACTGGATGGAAATGGATGCTCCTGATATTGTAAACGGCCAGTTTGAGCAGCCAAAATTCATCAAGGTCTAAGGCCATAGGTCTTAGCGATTGATTAGCAATTACGAACAAAAGGCGCCCGCCGACAAAGCGGGCGCCTAATCCAGATTTTAGGGGTGGAATGATGTTAACAACGACTGTAGCGGGTCGCACCTGGAACTATAGTCATACCATCGGTAGGAACGCGGCGGCGGGCAACGGGTTTACTCAGCCTACCGACGTAGCTGTAGCCCCCGATGGAGTGCTCTACGTTTTGAGCCGAGGCAACGACGGCGCTGGCGGCGTTGTCGCACCTAACAAGCGAATCGGTAAGGTAACCATGGACGAACGGTTCATTGGTGACTTTGGCCGTGAGCAGCTAACTTTCCCTGGTAGCTTGGCTGTGGACAGCGAAGGCAACGTCTTTTGCTCAGACGAGTATGAGAAGGTTATCAAGATCTTCGATACCGATGGCCTATTGGCCAGCGAGTGGGATGGCGAAGGCGGGCTTCAGAGCCCTTCTGGTATCGCTTTCGACGGCGACCAGAACCTTCTGGTCGTAGAGGCCGCCACCGGTCAGATTAAGAAGTTCACCAAGTCCGGAAACTTCATATCTGCTTTCGGTAGCGAAGGCAGTGGGCCAGGCCAGCTGAACAGGCCTTGGGGAATCTGTGTCGACTCCGCTGGTGACATTTATGTCGCTGACTGGGGGAACAACCGAGCACAGAAGTTCTCGCCAGACGGCACCCACCTGGTAACCTTCGGAGAAGAGTCCGGTGGACCTGGTGCCGCAATGGACCATCCATCAGATGTCGCTGTGGACAGCGAAGGCGATGTCTATGTCTCCGACTGGGGCAATAAGCTCATCAAGATATTTGAGGCTGATGGCACGGTCATAACCCAGCTTGTTGGCGACGCGGTGGAGTTCTCGAAGTGGGCCGCCGAAGTCATCAATGCTAACCCAGACGCCATGAAGGCCTATCGCAGGGTTAAGGACAAGTCCAAGCTTGGGCTGTTCAATCGACCCGTTGGCATTGCCATCGACGATGACGACAACCTCATCATCACCGATAGCACCAGAGGCCGACTGCAGGTTTACTCTAAAGAAAAGAACTACATGGACCCGCAGTTCAACCTTTAGGCACTATACAGGGTGTAAAGAAAAGGGACGGGGCTTTATGCCCTGTCCCTTTTCTTATTTATGAGTTATATAAAAATATTGGAAATCACGACAGTGACACTGGGTCGATATCGACTGCCCAACCCTTGCGTATGGTGATCTTGTCCAAAAGAGATCTGGGGTTGGGGCCGCGCAATATGATGTGCCACCTGTGATGCCCTCGCAACATAGCAGGCCAGGCCGGCGCGGGCCCTACCACGTCCGTATCTGACAGGCCCCACTCCTCCTGCGCTGACTGGAGCTCTTTAGAAAGGCGTATTGCCTCTTCTTCGACCTTTGCCCGGTTGGTGCCTGCGTGCATCAGCTGGATCAGCCTGCTATAGGGCGGTTGCGACTGGTCCCGACGGAACGCCATCTCTTCGTTGTAGAAGTCCTGGTAGTCCTGAGAGGCGGCGGCCTTTATGGCGTAGTTGTCCGGCTGGTAGGTCTGGATAATCACCTTGCCTTCTTGGTCACCACGGCCTGCGCGACCCGCCACCTGGCATAGCAACTGAAACGTTCTCTCCCCTGCGCGATAATCCGGCACGTTTAGCCCCACATCAGCGGAGACAACGCCAACCAGCGTTACAGACGGAAAGTGCAAGCCCTTTGCGATCATCTGCGTGCCGACCAGAATGCGGGCCTCGCCCGACCGAAATCGGGTCAGGATATCCTCGTGGCCTTTGGGAGTGTTGGCGGTGTCCCTGTCCCATCTCAGCACTTCGACGCCGGGAAACTGCACGGCCAGACGCTCAGCGACTCCCTCGGTGCCGACTCCGTAATAGCTCATTCTGAAACCGAGGCACTGAGGACACTGGTCCGGGGGAATGCGCCTGTTTCCGCAGTAGTGGCAAAGCAGTCGCTCGGCCCTCTTGTGGAACGTCATGGGAACATCGCAGCTTCGGCAACGCAAACTGAAACCACAGTTGCGGCACTGAAGGTAGGCCGAAGATCCCCGGCGATTGATGAAGAGCATCATCTGCTGTCCAGAGCCCATGCACTCCTCCATCGCCTCAATAAGTGGCCTGCTGAAGATGTCGCGATTCCCTTCACGAAGCTCCGCGCGCATGTCGACGATCTGCACCGACGCTAGTGGAATTGCAGACGGCGCTCCCTTTGGCAATTCAGAGGTATCCTTCATTGAGGCAACTCGATCAGTTAAGAGACGGAGCTTATAGGCCCCCCGGCGGCCTCTGTGGTAGGAAGACAGGTCAGGCGAAGCGCTGCCCAAAAGTAGCGTTGCACCGGTCAGGCAGCATATGGCGGTGGCGATCTCTCTGGCGTGGTATCGTGGCAGGGCGTCGCCCTGCTTGTAAGTCCACTCATGCTCTTCGTCGATGACGATGATGCCAAGGTCCGGCTGAGGGGCAAAAACAGCGCCACGGGAGCCTACGACCACACCGTACCTGCCGTTGCGCACCTTCCACCACTGGTCGAAGCGCTCGCCCTGAGTGAGGCCGCTGTGCAGCACCGCCACGTTGCCCGGGAAGCGGGAGGCGAATCGCTCTATGGTCTGGTAGGTTAACGCAATCTCCGGCACCAGCACTATGGCGCGTTTTCCCAGAGACAGGCAGTGCTCCACGGCATCGAGGTAGACCTCCGTCTTGCCGCTGCCCGTAACGCCCTGCAGCAGGTACGTGTCTGGTCGACCTGATGTCCGTTCCAGTGAGTGGAGAATGTCCTTGGCTACGTCGCTCTGCTGCGGCGTGAGCGTAACTGGCAAGGCTGTCGGGAAGGTCCTGCCTTCCAGCGGGTCCCGGTCTACCTGGACTGCCACCTTCTCCAGCCAGCCCCGTTCCATCAACGACTTCACAGAAGCAGGGCCGTACTGCTTTCGGACTGCAGCAATGTCCATAGGCTCTGCGGCGTTTAGCAGGGCCTGAGCCAGTTCCATCTGGCGGTGAGCCCGGTTGTTCGGTTCCTTTAGCCATTGGAGGATTTCACCGCGGGCAGCAGGCGATGCGAAAACCATGTGGCGGAACTTGGCTTTAACGCCCGGCTCCAGCGGCCCTGCATGACGGGTCAGCACGCCTCGGCGCTCCAGAGCGGACACTGCGGTCCTGGCACCTTCTCCCATTGCCCTTACCAACTGTTCCTGGCTGACCCGTGATCTCTTTTGCAGGTAGGTCAGTACGCGGCTCTGGAATGGGGTAAAGGCAGCATCGGTGTTTTCTGGCTGGGCGGTTAGCGATAGTAGGGTGTTGCCACGAACGCGGCCGCCTTGGGGTAGCATGGGCGATATCGCCTCGAACAGAGAGCAGAGGTAGTATTTGCTGGTCCAGGCCGCTAACTTTAGACGGTACTCATCGATAACTGGCTGCTCAAAGGCCACGTCGTGGATGTCACGGGTCTCAGCCACCTGCGGAGCATCCGATATGGACATGACGATGCCCTGGAGGCTGCGAGGGCCGAAAGGTACCTTGACCAGATGGCCGGGCTGTATTTGAAGACCTTCAGGTATGGAGTAACTGAAGGTCTTTTTTGGGCCTGTGGGGGCGTCAACTGCTATCTCGGCGTATCTCACGTAGTTTGCCTGTCGGAATATGCGTCGGCTATGCTATCGATACCTTAATTCTAAGTCAACGAAACGCATGTTCGCAAGTTGCGTGGAATAGAGTTTGGGATTCAAATTGGCTGCGGTAGACTGACGGTGACGTGGGCGTCCCGAAGGCGCAATTATCGTCCACGGCTGATCGACACAGGTGTAAGGAGCCTCGTCAAAGGAAATTTGCAGGCTTACAAGGTCATGAAAGCGCCTAAGTGAGTATTGGGAGCTCAGACACATGATTCGGACATTCGCAACTGGCACGATTATCTTGGTTGCCCTTGTTCGGTCCTGCAGCGCTGAAATCATCAGGCCAGGAACTGATCTTGCGGCTACGCTCAACACATCGCCATCGCTGAACGCTGCGACGCGAGTGCCTGCAATAGCGCCTTTGGTCCCGCCCGCACCAGCTCCACCGCAGAAACCTGCAACGCCATTGCCTGCTGCTATCGAAGGCCCATATCCTCCTCCAGCGTTGTTGGAGATTTCTGGAGTCAAGCAGGCCTCTGGACAGGGCAGCTTCTGCTGGAAGGATGAGCAAGGGTCACCGCTCTGCGCAGACACGTTCGGAATTCCGACAGCATTAAACCCTCTTTTGGCGCCCAGGCAATTCACGGCCCGATTTTTCCTGTTGTTCACTCAGCCTGTGACGGCAGTGCACTTGACCGTCTATCCCGTAACGCTGGAACAGCAGCTCAGTTCGAATGGCAAAGGGTTGCTTCACGCCATGACACTGGTGTGGGTCATCTTCATGCTGGTCCTGTTTGTAATGGAGCCCCTGTTCCTCAAGCGGCTGTTTAAGAAGTATGGTGAAAAGGACCCTGTGAGGGTGATGGCCTACGCTCACCGCTTGCATTGGGTGCTATTGGGTGCAAGCGTGGTAACCATTGTAGGCGCAATGGCTGGAAGTCATGGCTGGTTTTTCTTCTAAGTCAGGCCAACGTGCCGTAAACAGGTCGGTTACGCACAAATGGGCGTCTGCCTAAGCGAACGCCCATTTGCATTTTGCAAAAATACCAGTCTTGAATTTACCGGCGTTCCTTGATACGCGCCGCTCTGCCGGACCTGCCTCGCAGATAATAAAGCCGCGCTCTGCGGACCTTTCCTCTGCGTGTGACGGCTACCGACTCAACGTTGGGGGAGTTGATGAGGAAAGTCCTCTCGACTCCGACCTCGTGGGTAACACGTCGCACAGTGAAGGATTCACCGGGTCCGCCGCCGCGCCTGCGGATCACGACACCCTGGAACGCCTGGGTCCTGGTGCGCTCACCTTCGGTCACTCGGATGTTCACACGTACGGTGTCACCGGACTGGAACTCTTCTATATTCTCGTTGGGCGTAAGAGCGATTAGCTCATAGGCTTCCATGGCTAAGTACCTACCATAAATTCATCATCTGAAAATCAGAACTATACTATGGTACGGCCATAGGGCGAGGTGTGCAAGGGATATTAGCCGCAGTGATATAATTCTTTCGACTTCATTTTAGGAGATTGGCTTTGCCAGACATATCAGCGCTCATATTTGACTTTGACGGCGTTATTTTGGATACGGAAACACCTGAATTCATTATATGGCAAGAAATATTCGTTGCTTATGGAGTCGTGCTGGAAAGGTCCGTGTGGGACCGTACTATCGGTACGGCTTCGGGATCGTTCGATGTCTACAGTCACCTGGCGGAGATTTCCGGCCGTGACATCGATAGAGTAGCTATGCGGGCCGATATGCGTGGCCGTTACTTGGCCCAGATAGACGCCAACCCCGTCATGCCGGGCATTGTTGACTACATCAGCGGTGCGAAATCCTTGGGACTGAAGCTCGGGCTGGCGACGAGTTCAGATAACGCCTGGGTTGAGGGCCATCTATCCGCCAGGGGACTGCTGGGCTATTTTGATTCGATAACCACTAAAGAGGACGTGACCAACGCGAAGCCTGACCCTGAGATCTACATCAAGGCTGCGGCTAGATTGGGTGCTGCGCCGGAAAACGCTATTGCCATTGAAGACTCACTCAATGGCTTGACGGCGGCGAAGAGGGCAGGTTTGAACTGCGTTGTTGTTCCCAATCCTATGACGGCGAGTATGGACTTCGAGCACGCTGATCTGCGACTAGATGCGCTATCTGACATGTCACTGCAGGCTATGCTGGACAGGTTTTCACAAGCCGTCTAAATCGAGACCCAGTATTCCTTGAAGCCTTCTAAATTCCTGATGTACACGCGATTTACGGGCGCATAAGCGGCTTCCGGTAAGGAGGCTGAACCCGAATTCACTGTTTCGAAGGTTACCGATGGACCTGCTGGTGTTGTCAGGCGGAAGGCACCCTTTTGAGGAAACCACTCCTATTCTGGCCGATTTCCTTCAGGCGGCAGGACATCAGGTTCAGGTGACGGAGAACTCTAGCGTCCTGATCTCGGAGAGACTGCGCGGCTACGACGCGGTGCTTTTCAACACTCGTCGCGAGGCAGAACTCAGCTTGACCAGGGAAGAGCAGGTCGAGTTGACGCGCATCATCGGCGGCGGCAAGGGGTTCATTAGCCTACACGTCTCTGGATGCCTGCCGGAAAGTTGGCCTGAGTACCACGATGTCTCCGGCGGCGGTTGGATCACGGGAATCAGCACGCATCCACCTTACGACCAGTTTACGGTGAACGTCAGCGACCCAACCCACCCATGCAGCGCCGGAATCCACGACTTCATTACCAACGATGAGCTTGACATAGAGTTGGGATGGAAGCCGGGCAACCAGGTATTCATCACGGTTGAGCTGGACGGCCAGACGCACCCAATGGCCTGGACGCGCTCCTATGGCAACGGCAAGGTATTCCAAACGACCTTGGGTCACGATGGGCTTAGCTTTCAGTCGACGATGTTTCAGCAGTTAGTGGTTAACGCTGTGGATTGGGCCACCAGCGCCGACTAATTCTTTTGAATGGGTGAAGTACGGGAGCCTGTCTGTCAGCGCGTTCCTATGAATTCTATTCTAACTATTTCTTCGTCCAGTTGCCCATTAGCAGAGTGTGGTACAATCGCGAAAATATCAGCCTATTTAGGCTAAAATCTGCGGTACACCATGGGAGGTAATTGAATGCCTAAGCTAAGCGGACTAGGCCACGTGGGAATTTACGTTAACGACCTAATGAACCAGCGAGACTTTTATTCCAGAGTCATGGGCCTGGTCATAACAGACGAAGATCTGGAACAGCGCGGCATGGTTTTCATGAGCGCCAACCCTGAAGAAGAGCATCACGAATTTGTCATAATGAAGGGCCGAGACGTTGCCCCCGATGCCAAGATGGTGCAGCAGCTATCCTTCAAAGTAGACTCTCTGGCCGAGTTGAAAAAGTTCCATACTACGTTCAAGGAAGAGAATGTCAAGATTCTTCGAACGGTTAGCCATGGCAATGCCTTTGGCATGTACGCTTCCGATCCGGAGGGAAACACCATCGAGGTCTACTACAAGACTGGATTCCCAGTTCCTCAGCCCCATGGCGATGTAGTAAACCTGGACGACTCGGAAGAGGACCTGATCGCAATAGCGAAGGCGGCCATACCTTCCTAGGTCTGAGCTCCGAGATAACTTGAATTAAAAAGGGCAGGTTTAAAAGCCTGCGCTTCTTTATTATCTGATACCTTATGAATATGCAGAATAACAATGTCGTCTCACGAATCAACAATGCGCGAATCTACGGCCTGCCGATTCAGTTCATGGTTGTGGTTGTTCTTGGTTTGGCGATGACGATTTTCTTCGGTGCCTGGGCTGCGGACGCTCGCGTAGAGGCCCGCAATCAACCCTTTGCACAGGCCGGTTCAGGCGCGGCACAGTTCGATTTCAACACGCACTCCAATGGCGACCTGGCGGGCTCGCTGGCTAGCGCTGGAGAGGGCGAGGAACAGGGCTGGGAACGGGCTTTCCTGTTCGCCTGTCCACTGCACTGATTCAGTTCAAGAGGTCAATCTGAGTGGCACTGGGACTTAACTTGGGCAGGGGCGGCGGCAATGGTGGCGGACGCGTCTTCTACGCTCACTACGCCTGGGTAATCGTCGCGGTCATAGCCATCATGCAGATGGTTGGGACCTCTGTTCGAATGGCCTTTGGTGTGTTCATCGATCCCCTGGAGCAGAGCTTCGGCTGGAGTCAAGGAACCATCACCTTGGCCTACGCCATTACCAGTGTGGTCACGGCTTTGGCTTCACCTTTCGCAGGATGGTTTGGCGACCGCTTCGGCGCACGCAAGGCCATGTCCCTCGGAACCGTCCTCTTTCTCTTCGGCATGGTGCTAACCGGTTTTATCTCGCAGCCCTGGCATCTGTATCTATACTTTGGCCTTCTTCTAGGCATTGCCCAGGCCATTTTCCTCGTGCCCCTCATTCCCGCAGCGATGCACTGGTTCAGGCGTCACCTGGGCCTAGGCATGGGTCTGATAATGGCAGCGTGGGGACTTGGTCCAGCCTTGGCAGCGCCCATCATCGGCGCCATGATCCAGTACATGGACTGGCAAAGGGCGTTCATGGCCCTGGGTGTTGGCTCCACGCTGATAATGGCGGTGCTGATCGTCCTGTTCCGAGACAGACCAGCGGATCGAGGTATCTTGCCATACGGCTTTCAGGATGGCGATCCGCTTCCTGAGACCATCAAGATCGACCCGGAGCGCACCAAAGAGTTCAATGACTACATGCGTCGCACTGCGGCCTATTGGAACCTAAGCTCCATACACTTTCTGGGATGCGTTGGTCATGCGGTGATTCTGGTGTACATTGTCCCGCTGGCCGTCAGCGAGGGCCTGTCTCTGGTAACGGCTGCGGCTCTACTTACCGTCATGTCAGCCGTTAGCATACTCTCGAGAATCGCGGTGCCGGTACTCTGTGAGAATCTTGGCACCCGTAGTGTAATGGCTGTCTTCTACTTTCTACAGGGCATTACGGTAGTGATGCTGTTCTGGACGCACGACCCAATGATGTTCTACCTGTTCGCTGTGATGTTTGGTATCGGATACGGTGGAGAGACCGGCGGTTTCCCTATATTGAATCGCAAGTACTACGGACAGGCACCTACTGGTTCGCCGTACGGTGTGCAAATGCTAGGCGCGGGACTTGGAATGGCGTTGGGCGGCTGGATTGGCGGGCCGATTTACGACATGACAGGCAGCTATAACATCGCCCTGATGATCTCCGTGGTCGCCAGCATTGCCGGTATGCTCAGCATCATTGTGTTGGAGCCAACGCATAAGCTGCTGATACCGGACTGGGAGATCGAGCAGGCTTTCGGTGGGGAGCCGCCAGCACAGCAGAGCACTGCTAATACTGGTGGTGGGGACGACTAGTCGACTGCGTTGTCATTAATTATGCTCGAAACAGGGTGTTTTCAGCGTTAGCCAAAGCCCGCGCCGTACCGCTTGTTATCAGCTGCCCACTACCCCCAAACGTCAGCCGTCCTAAGCTTCCGCCAAACTCCATGCTGTGCCGCTCTTTATGCGAAAGAACTACTTTTGCTTCATGAGTCATACTTGTTCGGTGGCGGGACCGGTCATCCATCGCTCGTTCTGCTTCTGGTTCGAGTACGGGAAAACTACGCCCAGTGCGTCAGCCAGCCTCTCGAAGAGTCTGGACGTCTGCCTCCACCATGTCGCCTGGAGTGCGAGTGAGCTTGGTGGCGAAATCCAGAATAGCTTTCAGTTGAGGATCGATGTTGGCCTTGGTGTAGTCGTACATGATCATGCTGGCCATCTCTGGGTCGTTGGAATGCTGACGGAGAAACGCTCCGTGGGACATAGTTCAGAAGCGACACCTATTAACGACGCCAACCGTTGTAGCGATAGCCTCTTCCTGGATTCTTGTCAGTGCGGAGCCGCCAAAGGAGACGGCCTGATTGAGGTCCATGACCGCCTGCATAGCCTGGGGGCGCAAAGACATTATCTTGATTACGTTTGCTAGTCCAAGTTCGTCGTCCTGATCAATCCACGGCATGAGTTTGTACCTTTTCGGCTGAACATTATTTGCCAATTCAGGTGTCTGCTGACGCTGGTTAGATGCTGTCGGCTCCTAGTAGGTCGCCCGACCGCCGCTGATGTCGAAAACAGCCCCTGTGCTGAAGGAGCACTCCTCCGAAGAAAGCCATGCCACCAGCGAAGCTATCTCATCGATGTCACCGGTGCGGCCTACGGGAATGCGGTCCACCATGTACTGGATTTGCTCTGGCGTCAGCTCATCAAGAAGCCTCGTATGGACGACCGCTGGCGTGACGCAGTTGACCCTCACGCCGGTCTTGGCCAGCTCCTTGCCCACGGACTTGGTTAGTCCGATTACGGCGGCCTTGGTGGCAGAGTAGGGCACCATGCGGGGGTTGCCCTCTTTGCCAGCTATGGATGCGATGTTGACGATTCGACCGTAGTCTTTCTCGAGCATGGCGGGAATGGCGGCGTGGCAGAAGGAGTAGACGCCTCGCAGATTGATGCGGTATACCCTGTCCATCTCTTCGACAGGCGTCTCCCATATGTTGCCGTCAACGCCGGTGATGCCCGCGTTGTTAACCAGGATGTCCAGACGGCCCCAAAAGTCTATGGCCTGCTTAACAGCCTCCTCAGCAGTGGAGCTTTCGCTCACATCGCCTACTACCAGCCGAGTCTCGGTCCCCCTAGCGGCAATTTCGCTGGACGACTGCTCACCCATCTCGCCGTTCAGGTCCACCATAACCAGGCTTGCACCTTCACTGGCCAGCCGCCTGGCTATGCCGTAGCCGATGCCCGTGGCGGCTCCAGTAACAATAGCCACCTGTCCGTCAAATCGTCCCATGTGCGCTCCTGACTGTGTCTATGCTTGCTTTGGCCGGTATTGCGGCCTTTGCTATTTGGTCAGAGCGTATTATATTCGCTGGCCCAGCCCGGTCAAGGCAACGGGCCGTGATCACGTTTGCCGTGCTCTTTATTTTCCCTGTTCTAGAAGCCGGTAGTCCCCCGTTGTCGCCCTGTTGTAAGGCCAGGCCTCAGTTGGTACTATCTGGGCGAAACGCCTGGCGAGCTTGTGTCGGGCCAAAGTAACAATAGATGGAGGTCTGCGACATGCCAATACTGGGCTCTGGTGATTTTGTTTATGAGGTATCGGGTGAGGACTGGGGTGACATACCCGAAGGCTCGACCTATAAAGAAGCTACTGCCGTCGCTGTAGATAGCGACGACAATGTCTACGTCTTCAACCGCGGCACGAACCCAATGATCGTGTTTGATACCGAAGGCAAGGTTCAGAGGACATGGGGTCACGGAATATTCTCTAGTCCTCATGGTGTGACGGTGGGCCCTGACGGAACTATCTGGTGTGTGGATAACGCCGACCACTCCGTAAGGCAATTTACTCCGGACGGCATGCTGCTAAAGACCATGGGTACGCCAGGCCAACGTAGCACACCTATGAGTGGCAAGGCCTTCAGTGGCCCGACCCACGTTGGCTTCGATCCGCGAAACGGCGACTTTTACATTGCCGACGGCTACTCCAATGCAGTGGTGCACAAGTACTCTCCAGATGGCAAAGAGCTGTTCTCCTGGGGCGAGTCAGGCACGGGAGAAGGCCAGTTCAACATCGTTCATTACGTAGCGGTGGATCGCGATGGCTGGGTCTATATCGCCGATAGGGAGAACCATCGAATACAGGTGTTCAGCCCGGAAGGCAAGTACGAGACTCAGTGGATTAACCTGTCTCGAGCCGCCTGTCTGCACCTGGATTACCGTTTCGACCAGCCCCTGATGTACATAGGGGAGTATTTCGGAGGCATTGGCAATAACCGAATGGGGACGAACCTTGGCCCCAGGGTGACGATCGCCGACCTGAAGGGTAATTACCTCGCCAAGCTAGGTCTTGACCCATATGGAGACGAGCCTGGGCGCTTCTACTCGCCGCACGGCATCGCTGTGGACTCCAAGGGCGACATATACGTCGCAGAGGTCTCCTGGGCCGACTACGGCAGCAAGATGGACCCTCCGATAGAGTTGCGCTCCATGCAAAAACTGATCAAACAGGGCTAAATGGCACGGAGACACTTCTCCGGAAAATAACTAGACAATAGAAAGAGGGGCTGGCATATCGCCAGCCCCTCTTTAATTTTGCTGTTAAGACTGTCGATCGTTACTCGACTATGAAACTGCCTGTACCGCTGCCGGAAACGTAGCCCGACTTGGTCGTGGTCGCAACGATGCTATAAGGCCCTCGTCCATCTCGTTTAGCGTTCACCCGGTAACGACAAGTAGCGTCATCGTTTGCATCTGTGGCGCGAGAGCATGACAGGGTGCCTCCATCGGCAGTCGTAACTACCATGGAGATCACAGCGCCTTCCACAGCGCTTCCCCTTGCTTCAACATGAGCAGTCATGTAGACATTATTTCTGTTCTTGCAGGTCGCTTTATCAGTACTTACTGCCACAGCCAACGGTGGCAGCGAGCCGACTATGACCTGTATGGAATCACTATCTTCATTTGAGTTAGCGTCCGAAGCGGTCGCGGTAATGGTGTGGGTGCCATCGGAAAGCGCGTTGTTAATGCTGGCGCCCGTTCCCTGCGATCCGTCGATGCTGGACACCCATGCTATTGAACTTGAGAGGTTGCCATCTTCCAGGTCGCTGGCCGTGCCCGTAAAATTAATTGACGAGCCAGAGTCGTGAACGCTGTCATTGCCTGGGTCAGTGATCTCAACGTCGGGAGTGCCTGAAACCGCTGCTCCACTTGGGTACAGAGAGCTAACCCTGTTGATGTCGTCCTGGGAAAGGGTTCGTCTGGCGCCTTCGTAGTAGGGCTCCATGATGGCACCGTCTACAAGTGAGTGATTAAGTCATAGACCGTGACCAAACTCCTGCTGCCAAACGGTCTGTAAGTCATAGCTGCTACCTGGAACTGAACCTTCGTCGCCGATGAACAAGGTGAAGTTCTTTTGTCCATGGCCATATCAAATTCGTCGGTCTGGAGGCCGTACCAGGTCAGGCCCAGTACCTGAGGGTCCTTGATGCCGATCCAACTTACGTCGTTATTGCCATCGAACTTTTGAGGTCCCCGGCATTCCTGTACCAGCGATGGGCACTTGCCTGTATCGCCTGAATACTCAAATACGAAATTAGAACTGGCAACATTATTCCAAATAGCCTGTGATGCTTCCCCAATGGCTCTGTGGTTACAGGAAGCTATATCGGCGGGTACCCCACTGCCGTTGTACCTGACAGATACCTCGTTGTTAGAAGGGTCGTTGTCCGAGAATACGTTTCACACAAGGCCAGTGGTTGCGAATTCGGCGGAATCCAGCTCTCGCGCTTTAGGGTATGCCCTGTGCAGAGCTGCTTGTGCGACTTCCCGTGCGTTCTCGTTTGAGCGCACCGCCACTAATATCTCGACAATGGCATCTTGACCATCAATTTCGACGAGGCCTCTAATTGGCACAGCCTTCGCTGACCCGCCATTGGCCTGTGCCTCTATAGTAGAGGACTGTGGGGCCGCCATGAAAAGCGCCGCCACGAAGGCCAGAACTGCCAGAATTGGCCATCGCATATTCACCACTTCTACCTCCGTTTCACAACCTACGAATTAAACTTTGAACGCTTGATCACATACGAGCCAACAGGTAAATTACTCTACCGAATATCAGCCCGATTTATAAATTAAGGCAAACGGGTGCATGAAGCCCACGCCAACCCTACGGGGAGGTTATTACAGGGTGGCCAGATGAACAACGACCTTCCGCCCCTATATGTTTCAGCTTTCCTGTTGGGTTTGTTAGGTGCAGCCTAATGATTAGGTGCCCCCCATGATCCAGAGGCAATCAAATCATCTGTGTTTCCGCAATCGCCACCAAATAAAACCAGGGTCTGCACTTGGTAATTAAACATGTGGTAATTTAGCCAATCACGTAGATATTTCTTGGTGCAAGAACGTTACAGAGTGGTGTGGTTATGGTTTGAATAAGAACTCATTATGCGAATTCGGGCACTTTTGGGTTTCTTAAAGCCTTTGGCAGGATATATTAGGTCATATCGTGGTCTGCATGAGTGGCATGCACGTGCAAATGACAGGGTGTAGGCCACCTGCTAACTTCGTGGCTGATACGCGGGGTTGTGGTTGAGGAGGTAAGGATGAATAGACGTTGGAGTATCTTGGCGACTTTGACCGTCGCCATGGTTCTCGTATCCATGATAGGTACGCTTCGGGTAGCTGCTGACGCTCCCGAGTACCTTTTCATAAATGGCGATGAGGCATCGCCTAAAGTCCAGAAGTTCCTTAAGCGAGAAGGCGTGCATTATAGGCGCGGGTTCAAGGGCGGGTTCTCAGTCAAGGTAGAAGACAACGCCAAGGGGCGCGCCAAGCAGGATTTGAAAGACCTTGGCTTCGGTGTCAGCAATATCGCTGTCTACCAGCCGATCGGCACACCGTCAGACCCTACGCCCTACGGCATTGAGCAAACCTATGCCGATAATGCGATCACCCAGACATCAGGTGGCAAGGGCATCACTATTGGCCATCTGGGCACCGGCATCGATGTCGATCACCCGGACCTGGCTGGTCGAATAGTCGGCTGTCAGGATGCAACGGGTAGTCTGGCCCTCAGTGATAAATTGAACAAGACCTGCAGGGACTGGGATGGACACGGCACCCACACTGCTGGCTCTGAGGTTGCAGATGGCGGTAAGAATGGGACTGGAATCTGGGGTGTAGCTCCGGGAAGCCAAGCTGTACTCCATTGCGGTCTGCTCCAGGTCTGGTTGCCTTGCTGACGACATTGCAGCAGCCATCGACTACCTGGGATCCAACGGCCTGGTGGACGTCATAACCATGAGCATAGGTGGCCCGTCGTCCGACCCGACGATAGCGGCGGCCATCGCCAATCACAAGGACAGCATTCTCTTTGTGGCTTCTGCTGGCAATAGAGGTCCGTCCACCGGCAGCATAGAATATCCCGCATGGGACCCTAACGTAGTTGCTGTCACGGCTATTGACGACTCAGAGATCGTCATGAATTTCAGCAGCAGGGGCATAGACGATGGTAACGACAGCGTAATCACCATCGGAGAGATTGAGTTTGCAGCTGCTTGGAGCCTGGTGGAGTCCACGTTCCCAACGTACTTCACCGAAGTTGACGGATATGAGTACCACTTGGGTACGTCTATGGCGGCCTCGCAAGTTGCCGGGCTGGCTGCCAAGCTATGGCAGGGCGACCCAGATAGCACCAGACTCTTCTTGAGGACGACCGTAACGGACATAGTAGACGGGAAGCGGGCCGGAGCTGGCTACGACGTAGCTTCTGGCTATGGACTGCCGCACGTTACTGCGGCCGCGCCACCACCACCTCCTCCCCCTGCGGAGCTGGACTCCCTACATGTTCGGGACATTGATGGCGATGGCAAGAAGAGCAGGCGTGGCAAGTGGCAAGCTAACGTTACCGTTATGCTCCACGACTTCGATGAACACAAGGTGCGTCGAGCCGAGGTAGAGGCTACCTGGACGACCTCAAAGGGCACTAGCACGGCGAAATGCAGAATCAAACGAGGTGGAACCTGCAAATTCCGAAGTCCTAGCTTCGGCAAGGGCGTTTCGAATGTGACCTTCAGTGTGACTGACATAAGCCATAATTCGCTGACCTATAGCGTGGGCGATAATCACGACCCAGACGAGGATAGCGATGGCACGACCCTGGTGATTGATAAGCCATAACGGATTAAGAGACAGACTTAGATCAAAAAGGCCGCCCTGTTTAGCTTGAGGACGGCCTTTTTTGTTGTTGTGTGATTTGTGAGTAGCTTATACTGAAGTTGGTTGCCTGGTGATGCTTTCATTAGAGGACTGATAGAGCGAGGTTTCGCGGCAACTAATTTTGTGGAGGCTACCTAAGGACGGTATGACAACTAACCATACGGTAAGCAAGATAAAAGTTGGGGAAGAAGGCCTGGACCTGGAGTGGAACGACGGCCACCTGAGCCACTACGATTCCAAGTACCTTCGCATCAACTGTGCCTGCGCGGAGTGCGTCGAGGAGTGGACCAATCGACCTTTGCTGGACCCTACTTCGGTGGCATACAACATACGAATAGAGGACCACATTCCGGTAGGCAAGTACGCAATACAGTTCTTGTGGAGCGATACGCACTACACCGGAATATACCCATTTGAGCTGCTCAGGAAGCTCTGCCCTTGCGACGAGTGCAAGGCGAACAACAAGAAATAAGGAAATAAAAGAAGGGCCGGTCAATTGATCGGCCCTTCTTTTTGCAATCGCGAGAAGTGCTAGGCGGGCTTGAACTTGGGCAGGGCGATCGTGTCAGTGATGTCCTCGAACACAACCTCTAATGCCATGCCAACCTGAAGCTTTTCAGGCGTCGGGTCCTCCATGACGATGTTGGTCGCCATGATCGGTCCCTCTTCAAGCTCAACTATGGCCGTCACGAAAGGCACGTCGGGCACGAAGCCGGGATGCGGCGCTCTCTGCACTATGCCGTAGGTGAATAGCGTTGCCTTGCCGCTGGCCTGAATCCAGGTGGTGTCCCTGGAGAAGCAGCACGGCGATATGTCTCTTGGGTAAAAGTACGGCTGGTTGCAGGCGTTGCACTTGCGCAGCCACAGCTCTTTTTCCTTGGCCTTCTGCCAGTACTGATCAGACTCAACCTGTGGGACGGGTATGGGCTTCTTGTAGTCGGAAGTCATTTATTGGCTTCTCCTCATCATCGATTATTGCTAGTCAACACCAAGAATTACGGTTCCTGTCGATGACAGAGAGCCGCCGGTACCGTGCACCAGAGACAGCTTAGGGTTGTCGATCTGCCTCTCGCCGGTCTCGCCGCGAAGCTGCCGCACAGCCTCCAGCACCAGGAACATGCCGTACATGCCCGAGTGTGTGTAAGAAAGGCCACCACCGCTGGTGTTCATGGCGAAGTTTCCGCCCGGAGCGGTGCGCTGGTCCTTAACGAAGTCCGGAGCCTCTCCCGGTCCGCAGAAGCCCAGGCTCTCCAGCGTGGCCAGCACCGTGTAGGTGAAGGAGTCGTAGATCATGGCCAGATCGATATCGTCGTGGGTTACGCCAGCCATCTTCATTGCGGCTGGTCCGGAATTCCTGGCCCATGTGCGCGTCAGGTCTGGCATCTGGCTAAGGATTCCGTGGTCGTGGCCCTCGCCAGCGCCCAGAACGTAGACCGGCTTCTTGGGCAGGTCGCGGGCTCGCTCTGCTGTGGTAATGATGTAAGCGCCGCCAGCGTCTGTTACCAGGCAGCAGTCGAACAGGTGGAACGGCCAGGAGATCCAGCGGGAGTCATGGTAGTCGTCGAAGGACATCTCCTGCGCCTGCATGTAGGCCTTGGGATTCAGGTTGGCCCACTTGCGGGTGGCCACGGCAACCTCGGCCATGCCCTGGCGTGTGAAGTCGTCGCCGTAGATGTGCATGTAGCGTCGTGCGGCCATGGCGTAGTTAATAGGCGCGCCAATGAAGCCGTAAGGTGTCTCATACTGAGGTCCTGGATCCGATGCGTTGAAGCCCATGCGGGAGCGTGCGCTGCGTCCGGCCTCTCCGTGGGTTACGAGGATGGTGTCGCAGTAGCCGGCGTTAATAGCGGCCATTGCGTGGGCGATGTGAATGATGAAAGATGAACCACCAACTGCCGTGGTGTCCGTGAACATGGGCTGGACGCCCAGGTACTCACCCAGGTTAATGGTGGACGTTCCGGCGGTCATCAGGCCGTTTATGTCCGACATTTTCAGCCCTGCGTCTTCCAGGGCGTTGTAAGCAGCCTCGGCGTGAAGCTGCAAGTTGGATTTCTCTATGCGCCCGATCTCATCGGACTCGGCCACGCCAACTATGGCGACCGTTCTGCTCAAATCAGCCATTGAGTGCTCTTCCTCCTGTTAATCGGATTTTTTTGGATAGTGAGCGGATTACATCTCAGAATTGCGGACGCCTACTATTGCCGTGCCGTAGTCTGCGACGCCGCCTAGGATATAACGGCGGCGTCAGTAAGGCAAGGAATCAGGCAATCGAAATCGCAAATGTACAGAGTGTCTAATTTCTGGACAGTCTGTCTACTGCAGCGGTGAGTAGTCGGTGGGAGCAAGCAGGGAGTTGGAGACCCGCTTGACGATGAGACCGTTGGCCTCGGATTCGGAGCGGACCTTTTGCCACTCGGGGTCGGCTCGGAAGGCAGCCCAGGCCTTTTCTCGCTGGCCAGCATCCTCGAAGGCTACGATGTAGATGAGCCTGTCGGAGAAATCGCCGACTTCGGAAGTCCAGTAAGCGATATTCTTGATGCCGTGTCGCTCAAAAATCGCCATTGTGTGGTCGCGGAATCTGGCGTGCAGGTTTGGCAGCATTCCAGGCATTGTTTCGTATACCCGGTACTCGTAAATCATGGTGGCCTCCTCAATATTGACATGTTGTCAAGCGAGTGTTCGCTCGCCGCCAATTGTCGTGCGGGAGGCCGTTGCCTGTCAACTGTAAGCTAGCGGCTTTAGGCGATGCCCAGTGAGGAAGCAACGTCGTCGGCCAGCATCTGGTAGCCAGACGAAGCCTCGTCTGCGCCGAACAGGCCGTTCATCGGAGTGATGGAGATGCGACTGTTGCGCAGGGCCCATATGTCAGTGCCCTCGGATACCGTGGGGTTGATGCTCTTGTTGTGCTTGATCCAGTAGTGGGTTGCCCGGCCATTAGTACCGCGCTCCACGTTCTCCAGGTATTGCCGCGGACCCAGTCGGGTAATCTCCACCTTCTGGATGCGGTCCGAAGTGGCGTTCGGCAGGTTTACGTTGAGCATGAATGGCGCGACGAAGCCGTTGCTGGAGATCGACTCGGCCAGTGTCTTGGCGGTCAGCGCCGCCGCCTCGTACTGCACGTTGGACAGGGAGGCTACCGATATGGCGATGGATGGTATGTTGCGGAAATAGCCCTGCATCGCGCCGCCAAATGTCCCCGACACCATGACGTCCATTCCCAGATTGGAGCCCTGGTTAATGCCTGAGACCAGTAGGTCGATTGGCCCCGAAACCAGAGTTTCTACGGCCAGCACTACACAATCGGCAGGAGTGCCCTGCACGGATACGGTGCGAATGCCCTCAACGGGAGGAGGCTCGATTTCGCGAGTGTGGACCACGGATTGCAACGTCAGCGCTGCGCCTATGCCGCTCTGGTCCCGATCGGGCGCTACCACTGTCACCGTCCCTAGTTCCTGCAAAGCCTTCGCCAGAGTCCACAGTCCGGTCGCGTTAACGCTGTCGTCGTTTGTTATAAGTATGTTCAATCAAGTCTCCGATATGATGCCTGTCTAGCCAAGCATCATACCATCATGTTGTCTATTAGCCGGGTATTGCCGATTTGCATGGCTAGGGAGGCTAACGCAGGTTCCGTGACCTCTTGCAGCTCTTCTAGGCTATTGGAATCGGCCAGGCTAACGTAATCTATAGAGGCGGATGGGGCTTCGTAGATTATTTGGCGCATCTCTTGCCGAATCTCTTCGCCATATGTCACGCCCTCATCGCGGAGGCTTTTGGCCTTGCACAGCGCTCTATAAAGCACAGAGGCGGCCTCTCGCTCCTCTGGACTGAGGTTGACGTTGCGGCTGCTCATGGCGAGGCCGTCCGGCTCACGCACTGTAGGGCAGACCACAACCTCTGCACCTAGGTTCAGGTCGGCGTTGAGTCGCTGTATGACCAGGCACTGCTGGGCGTCTTTCTGCCCGAAGTAGACCTTGTCAGGCCGAACGATAGTCAGCAGCTTGCAGACTACCGTCGCGACGCCTATGAAGTGGCCGGGTCTGTGCTCGCCTTCCAGCTTGGAGCCGATGTCGCCCACGTCAACTTGCGTCTCGAAGCCCGGCGGATATATCTCGCTAGGATTTGGAGCGAAGACTAGATCGACCCCGGCGCTTCGCAACATATCCAGATCGGCGTCCATGTTGCGAGGGTACGTGGAGAAGTCCTCGTCGGCGGCGAACTGCGTTGGGTTCACAAAGATGCTGACGGTGACGGTGGCATTCTCGTCGCGGGCGCGCTTGACCAGCGATATGTGGCCTTCATGCAAAAAGCCCATGGTCGGCACAAGGCCCAATGGCTTTACTGCCGACGCATAGGCTTCCCGAAATCCGGATATAGTCTCAATGACTCTCATATTCTGGAAGATATAAACGGGGAAGACTTAAACCGTCTCAAAGTGCTGTCCTGTGAGCTCTTGTACGACCTCTGGCTTCATGCTGAAGCTCTCCTTGTCGGTGGGGAAGGTCTGCTCTTGCACGTCGCTGACGTAGCGCGAGATAGCGCCCTGAATTATCTCCGACAGGTTGGCGTACTTGCGAGCGTGCTTGGGAGAGAAGTCGTCGAACAGCCCTAGCAGGTCGTGGAACACCTGCACCTGTCCGTCGCAGTTAACGCCCGCGCCAATTCCGATTGTTGGGATGGCGAGTCGCTCCGTGATCATTTGGGCTAGCTGCTTGGGCACGCCTTCCAGCACCACGGCGTACGCACCAGCCTCTTCCAAGGCCTTGGCGTCGTCTATCAGCTCCACGGCAGCCTTCGTAGTGCGGCCCTGGACTCGGTACCCACCGAGCTGGTTGACGGCCTGAGGCGTCAAACCCAGATGACCCATTACCGGTATGCCAGCCTGTGTGATCTTACTAACGGTCTCTGAGATCGAGCGGCCGCCCTCTAGTTTTACGGACTGGCATCCACCTTCTTTGAGCAGCCGTCCGGCGTTGCGAATGGCCTCTGCGGTGTCCGCCTGGTAGCTCATAAAGGGAAGGTCGCCTACAACGTGGGCCTTTTCAGAACCCCGCATGACGGCTTTGATATGGTGAATCATGTCTTCCATGGTGACAGGCACCGTGGAGTCGTAGCCCATGACAACGTGGCCCAGGCTGTCGCCCACCAGGATAATGGGAATTCCAGCCCTTTCGACTATGATCGCCGAGGTGTAGTCGTAGGCGGTTATCATGGCGATCTTCTCGCCACGCGCCTTCATTTTGCTCAGGTCTCGAATCGTAACTCGCATCTGGTACCTCCTCTTGTCCCTTCTGAGTGAGGGCCTACGTCCGTTAACGGTCTTTGTAGCTTTCGATAATTTTTTGAATCTCGTTTGAGGTCTCTTTATTGAGGCCTCGTTCCACTGCTTGAGGCAGGCCTGCCAGGGCTAGCTCGCAATACATGGGCATGAGACCTGGGTCTCGGTATTTCAACGCCTCCAGATGCTTGCGAACAGTGCCAACATCGCCTCGCGGATACGGGCCAGCCACAGCATCGGGAATGCCTGACACCTCAATATTGTTAGCGACGGCACGCATCATGGGCAGCAGGGCCTTTATGCCATCAGCCCGGGTGGAGCCAATGTGCTCCCAAACACCGCCAGCTATGCCTACCAGGCAGGTGAGCAGATTGCCCATGAGGACGCCGCTCAAGTGATACATCACCTTGTCTTCGGCCCGCAGGAAAACAGGGATTGCGCCTATGTCATGAGCCATCTGCTCGAAGTACGGCTTAATGTCGTCCCCGGCCTCAATGCCAAATGTCGTACCTGGAATGCTCTTCACGCCGTTTTCCACTGACGAGAAGGCCTGTAGCGGATGGAAGGCACCTGGTACAGCGCCCTGCGAAACAGGATTGTCGAACAGGTCAAGCGATGCCGCGCCGGAGCAGTGCACCACCGCCTGTCCCGGTCGCCATGTCACGGATGCAGCGACAGTGCTTATGAAGCCGTCGGACGTCGTTATGAACGTCACGTCTGCGGCGTCCGCGGCCTCCTGGTAGCTGTCGTACGCAACGCAGTCGGGTATTCGCGCCGCAAAGACGTCCGACGAAGCAGGTGTCCTGCTGGCCACGGCGATTACGGGATAGCCAGCGTTGGACAGGGCCAGCGCCAACGATCCGCCTACCTTACCTGCGCCTAGGAACGCTATTCTTGACTGCCGGTTGAATTCAGCCATTTAGAGATAACTCCGTTATGCTGGGCACGCCACCCAGGCCTGTTGCGCTGCGTATCGCCTTTACAATGGCGTCACTGACGCAGACTGCGGCTGCAGCCAAAATTCTGTTTAGCTCCACATCTGGGCCATGTTTGCCGGTGGCTATTCCAAACAGCACATCGCCGTCGCCCATGAGGTGGGCCGGTCGTACGGCCAAGGCCAGTCCGTCGTGAGACGAAGACGCCAGCCTATTGGCCTGCTCCTTGGTCAGTCGCGCGTTGGTAGCCACCACGCCGATTGTCGTGTTTGTGCCCTGGTCTATTACGGATTTCTTAAAATCAGGAGATGTCATGAGCGCCAAAGAGTCCTGCATCAGTCCTGAATCAGGGTCTCTCGGGCCGGCAACGACGCCTCCGGTGCGATGATCGTACACGCCGCCAATGGCATTTACTGCGGTAATGGCACCTACCATAAGGCCGTCACCCAGATGAACGCTGGACGTGCCTATACCGCCTTTGACGCCTCGGTCGTATCCCATAACTTTACCTACGGTGGCTCCCGTTCCCGCTCCCACTGTACCCTCGGCAACTGGCTCTGCAGTCGCGTTCACGCAGGCCGCGTAGCCATCATCCGCTCCAGGCCGAATCTTGTTCGTGATCATTCTCAAATCGTATAGGATAGCTGCGGGAACTATGGGTACCTTTACGTCACCAGCCTGATAGCCAATGCCATGCTCCTCAAGGTAACGGACCACACCACCCGCCGCATCAAGCCCGAAGGCGCTTCCGCCGCTGAGGAGTACAGCATGAACAACATTTACGTTGTAGGTAGGCCGCAACAGGTCAATCTCACGAGTGCCGGGCGACGGTCCGCGCACGTCGACTCCACCCACTGCGCCGTCCTCAAACAGCACCACTGTGCAGCCCGTTGCCGCCTCCAGGTTGCTTCGGTGACCCACCTTTACGCCCTCTACGTCCGTTATGCTGCCTGAATAATTCAACTATCCCTCAAATAACAACAAAAGCCCTCCCGACCTCGTCAGAAAGGCTTTTTCTATTTCTTATATTCTCTAATGGCTATGTAAACGCCTACCAAGGCGCTAAGCTCGCTTTTCATGGTAACGCTCACCGTTCCCGATCAGGGTTGGCTGCACATACATCATAACAGGGCGGAATCGGCGGTTCAAATCGGCGGTTCAAATGGTGAGCGTTACCAGCTATTGTCGGGCTAAAAGTGGCGCATCGTCTTAATAAAATGAGGTAATCTACTGGTGATTTCGACTGTAATTTTCGACATGGGTGGCGTCTTGGTCTAGACCCGCTGGGAGCGAGCCACTGGACCGCTGGCGAAATCGGCTGGCATGTCTCAGGAACGGGTTTTGGAGACCCTCTTTAGCACCGATGCCAACCTGTCATACATGCGCGGAGATATTGACTCCTCCGAGTTTGCCAAGGGTGTGTCGGAGCGTCTTGGTCTGGATATCTCAGAAGAAGAACTGCTGGGTATTTGGGAATCTATATTGGCTCCCAACCTGGAAGCGCTGCCTGTTCTCGAACGGCTGAAGGGTAAATACCGCCTGGTGCTGGGCTCGAACACAGACTTCGGCCACTTCAGGCGCAGCGTTGAGTTGCAGCCAGCGCTGGGCCTGTTTGATGACCTGCTGCTGTCATATGAGTTGGGGGTGTGCAAGCCAGATTCGGCATTCTTCGAACGGGGTCTTGCAAGCTTGGACATTCCCGCGCAAGAGTGTGTGTTAAGTCGACGACGTAGCTGAGAACGTTGAGTCTGCCAGGGGCGTGGGCATTGAGGCTATCCAGTTTCAGTCGATGGGTGAGGTGGAGGCGGGGTTGGGTCTGCGTTAAAGAAAGGACGTATTTGGTGGCCTGTGGTTCGACAGGCTCACCACGAACGTTTTTTGCCCTTATTTGAGATACTTTTGCTCGAAAATTATCGTTCGCCCTGAGCTTGTCGAAGGGGGCGCCTTAGGAGAGGCTCTCGTGACTACGACGGAGCCACGACCTGCCGAGGAGCGCGCCAGCGGAAAGCCTTAGCCGACGATGACATCCTTGGCCCAGTCACGGTTGTCCATATACCAGTCCACAGAGCGCTTGAGGCCCTCCTCAAGAGGAACTTGAGGTGCCCAGTTCAGAAGGTCTCTAGCCTTATCAATGTTGGCCCAGGTGGCGCGAACATCCGCCTTGTGCATGGGCTTGTGGCCTATCTCAGCCTTCTTCTCCACCAAGTCCTCGATCATGTTGATGACGTCCATTAAGACTGCTGGCTTGTCGTTGCCCAGATTGATTATCTCGTAGCCAACAGGCCTGGTGGCAGCGATGGTCCCCTTTGCGATGTCATCAACGAAGGTGAAGTCCCGGGTCTGCTGGCCGTCACCGAATACCGTGAAGGGAATGCCCTCCGCGATGGCCCGTATGAATATGAATATGCTCATGTCGGGGCGTCCGGCGGGACCGTACACGGTGAAGTACCGCAGCACCGTGGCGTCGATATCATGCAGGTGGTGGTAGGTGTAAACCATGGCCTCCGCTGCCTTTTTGGAGGCGGCGTAAGGCGATAGTGGATTGCTGGTGTTGGCGTCCTCTGTGAATGGCATCGGCGTGTTGTCGCCGTATGCGCTGGAGGTGGATGACAAGACGAACTTCTTTACACCGAAGCCTTTGCATAGCTCCAGAAGGTTGAGGGTGCCGAGAGTGTTGGCTTCGTAATAGATCCAAGGATTCTCCACGCTGGGACGAACGCCGGCCCGCGCTCCCATGTTGATTACAGATGCGAAGGGAGGGCTGTCCTTTGAGGCATAGCTGACGAAGAGCGACTTCATGGAGCCGAGGTCTGACAGGTCGCGATGGTAGTAGTGGAAGTTTGGCCTCGATTCCAGCTCTGCCATGCGCCAGTGCTTCAGGCGAACGTCGTAGGCGTCGTTCATGTTGTCCACGCCAACGACCGTCTCGCCGCTGTCCGTCAGCATGCGACACACGTTGGAGCCTATGAATCCTGCGCAACCCGTAACCAGCGTCGTCAAAGGGTCTTCACCTCTGAGAAATTTGGGAGAAAAAATCCGAATAAGCCCAAGACCGTCATTTAGTTAAGGCTATGGGAGACCCTTGGCCCTGTCAACGACCTAATGGGCGATGTTCGGTGCGATAAACGGGTCTGGAGGGCATTTTGGCTAAGGAAAAGCCCCGGCGTTGGTGGACAACCCGGAGCGTGGCCAATCTGGTAAACCAGGTATGACCTTTACATCATAACAAACGGGAGACTGACGTTGCCATATAATCGGCGAACAGTTCCTCATTACCTCGTCTAGACAGTCTCTAAAGAATTACACCCTTCTCCTGCAAGCCAGAAATAGTATCCCAGCCAAAACCCATCTCCAGAAGAATCTCCTCCGTGTGCTGACCTAGCTCCGGGGCCACGGTGCGGATACTGTGCGGCGTCTCGCTGTATCGCAGAGGATGGTCGGCTAGCTTGATCGGCCCCAGCGTCGGGTGGTTTACGTCGGCGATGTAGCCGTTAGCAACGACCTGAACGTCGTCCTTAAGCTCCATGAGACGTTGTACTGGCGAGAAGATGAAGTCTCCCGAACTAGCAAGGATTTCCGCCCACTGGGGGTACGGTTTCTCCGCGAATCTCTTGTCTAGAATAGCGATCAGCTCTACACGATTCTCCCCTCGGGCGTCCATGTCGTGGAACTTAGGCTCGTCAATTAGATCTTTAATGCCCATTGCCCGTGCGAAGTCGGCCCAGTAGCGGTCTGCCTGGAAATTCGCCAGCATGATCCACCTGTCGTCTTGGCACTTGTAGTAGTTGGCCAGAGGATTGAATGCGGCGTCTCTTGGCGAGTGGTAGCTGTTGTTGATCTCCGATGGCGGGCGATCCTGTGTTAGCAGGCCCATGCCGACGGCTAGACCTTGCAGCCAGATGGCGCTGCCTAGGTGAGATGCCTCTACCAGTTGACCAATGCCGTGGATAGACCGGGCCATCAGCGCAGCCAGAATGCCCCACCCTAGCGTAATTCCACCAATTTGGTCGCCAATGACGCCCTGTACAGGGTACGGGTCTGCGTCCTCGGGTCCTGTGGCGTACATGAGACCACTACGCGCCTGGGCAGCCGAGTCCAGTGCGGGCATTTCCGAATCGGGACCCTTTGGGCCGTAGCCGGAGCCTGAGGCGTAGATAAGCTTGGGGTTGATTTCTCGTAGCACCTCGTAAGATAGGCCCAGCCTCTCCGCTACGCCTTTGCGAAAGTTCTGCACGAACACGTCGGCGTCCTTGATCATCTCCAGCACCACGGCGACACCCTCAGGCTTCTTGAGGTCAAGAGCGATGGACCGCTTGTTGCGCTGGATTGCCTCGAAGTAAGAGGTGCGGCCACCGGGCAGGCTGCGGTCGACGCCACCAGCGCGGAAGACGGTGCGTCCGGGATCGCCGTCCAGCGATTCGATCTTGATTACATCTGCGCCAAGGTCGCCCAACATTGTGGATGCGATAGGCCCGAACTGCCATATTGTCCAGTCGACGACCTTGATGCCCTGTAGGGCTGCTGGTTTTTCTAATGTTGTCATGATTTCCCCTTGAGATAGATGTTGTTTGCAGTGGCTTGCGAACGTCTGCATAGGCAACCGGAGTCTAGGTGTCGCTTAGTGCGATGTCAAGAAATCCTTTTCACAGTACTTGGCTTATTAAAGGCATCATATGGGGCCGTTTTACTTGACAGTACAGCCCTTAAAGATACAATTGCCAGTGAGTAAAAAAGGTGAATTCAGGTGTAGACTTGAGAACGCTTGAAGGGGAGTGGTTGGCATGGCTCTGGCGGATGTGAAGGCTTTGACCTTTGATGTATTTGGCACGGTGGTTGATTTGCGTGGCTCGATCATTAGAGAGGGCAAGGCGATAAGTGAGTCGAAGGGCTTGAACATTAATTGGGAGGACCTGTTTGACAGGTGGCGACCAGCGTACGGGAAGCGGGTGGAGCAGGTCAGCAGCGGGGAGCTACCTTGGGCCAACTTGGACGTACTGCATCTTGAGGCCCTGGAAGAGGTGCTGGCCGAGCTTGGCATCACAGAGTTTACTGAACACGACAAGCATGTGCTCAACATGGGATGGCATCGCCTTACGCCTTGGCCCGATTCCATACCGGGCCTGACCCGTCTTCGAAAGCTCTACATCTTGGCGACGCTTTCCAACGGCCATTTTGCGCTGCTGACTAATATGGCGAAGCACTCAGATATTCCCTGGGACTGCATATTGGCACCGGATATTCTTGGCAATCACTACAAGCCCGAGCCGGAAGTCTATCACGGCGCGGCGCGGCTGCTGGACCTGAACATCGGCGAGGTGATGATGGTCGCGGCCCACAAGCCCGACCTGAAAGCTGCCCACGACCAGGGAATGATGACAGCATTTGTGCCCAAGCCTCTGGAGTACGGCCCCGGCGTCGAGATTGATACAACAGGAGAGCCTTGGCTTGATTTCATGGCCACGGACCTTGAGGACATGGCCAGCCAACTCGAATAGTTTTGAATTTTATGTATGGGCGAGCCTAGAATTCGTAAGTGCGCTGGCCTCGCAGTGACCAGGGTATTAAAGATAGCGACGGAGGTCGGAGGTATCGAACTAAATATGACAAGTAACGGAAAAATCAGCGGAGGCCAACTGATTGGCAAGGCCCTGCAACTTGAGGGCGTCAAGAACGTCTTTGGCATCGCAGGCGACCACGTTCTGCCGGTAATGAACGACATGGATGACATGGGTTTCCGGTTCGTGGACACGCGGCACGAGCAGGCGGCAGTGCATATGGCCGACGCCTGGGGCCGTATTACGGGACAGCCCGGCGTTGTGATGTACACCACGCCCGGTTTTGCCAACGCCATCCCAGGCCTGACCGCTGCCATGCACTCCGGCAGCCCGCTGATATCCATTAGTGGTTGCGCCGAGATATCCGAGCTTGGGCGAGGCGCCATGCAGGAGATCGACCAGGTTGGAATGGCCAAGCCTATCACCAAGGGCTCTTGGATGGTCACAGACCCCAGGCGCATACCGGACATGATCGCCCACGCGGTTCGAGTGGCCTACAGTGGTCGGCGTGGACCTGTTCATCTGACCATACCGGTAGATATTCAACAGGAGTTCGTCTCAGAGGCCGAGGTGAACTTCTATACGCCTTCTGAGTACCGGGGCATTGGAGCGGCGAGAGCCTCCCAAGACCAGATCGAGCAGGCGATTCAGATACTCAACGCTGCCGAAAGGCCCCTGCTAATTGCGGGTAGTGCGGCCGCATACACCAGCAACGGCGAGTTTCTGGCCAAGTTCATTGAGGCGACGAAGCTGCCTCTAATGACCGAGGGCGACGCTCGTGGTCTCGTTTCCGATGATCATCCCTACTGCTTTGGCTTCTTCGATAGGGCTCTCAATAGAGCGGCTCAGATGGTTGGCGACGCAGACGTAGTAGTTCTCATGGGACGCAAGCAGGACCTCATAATGGGCTACGCCATGCCGCCGGTGATTAATGCCAACGCCAAGATCATCCAGATCGATCCATCGGAGGCGGAGATAGGTCGCAACCGGGGCGTGGACGTTGGAATCGCGGGAGACGTCGGCGCGGTTGTTGAGCAGCTTACAGAGGAGGCGGCGAAACATTCCTGGACCGACCTTCCCTGGCTCAAGGTGCTTGGTGAGTCTCGAATAGAATGGGACAAGCATCTGGAGACGCTGGCTGGGTCTGAGGTTCCCATCCATGCGATGACCGTCCACAAGGCTGTCAGGCAGAACCTGTCGGAGGACGATTACCTCGTCTTCGATGGCGGCGATTACTGCCACTGGGGTCGCGCATACCTACCGGCCAGGGTTCCCAAGAGCTGGTGGTACGTTCCGCCACTGGGCATGCTGGGCCACACCATTCCAACGGCCTTGGCCTGCAAGTTGGCCCATCCCGAACGGCGGGTGCTGGCCTTCACCGGAGACGGTGCTTTTGGTTTCAACGGCATGGAGTTCGACACAGCGGTGCGCCATCATCTTGCAATTGTCGCCGTTATGGGCAACGACTCCGCGTGGGGTATAGATCGCCAGATTCAGATCGGTGTCTACGGAAAGCCCGTGGCTACAGACCTCTTGCCAACCCGCTACGACCAGGTGGTGAGGGGGCTTGGAGGATACGGCGAGACGGTGGAGAGTCCAGAGGAGTTGCAGTACTCCCTGGAGCGGTGCTTCAAGCTGGAGAGGCCGGCACTGATAAACGTGCAGATACAGAGGCAGTCCAGTCCGAGAGGGCAGGCTGCTATTAATCGTTGGAAGGCGCACACGCCAAAGCCCGAATAAATCATAGAGAGCTAGGCGGTTGCAATAGGCGCCAAACATACAAAAGACTTGATAGATACAAAGTAAGGAGGTGTGTGACGACAAACTTAAAACTAAGCGTAGTTGACCAATCTCCGATACGGCAAGGCGGTACTGCCAGAGACGCGGTGCTGGAGACGGTGGAGTTGGCCAGGGTGGCCGAGCGTTTGGGATATCTGCGCTACTGGGTTGCCGAGCACCACAATGTGGCAAACTTCGCAGGCACAACCCCTGAAGTGCTGATAGGACAGATCGCCGCCAACACCTCATCGATTCGAGTGGGCAGTGGTGGCGTCATGTTATCGCACTATAGCCCCTTCAAAGTGGCGGAGACCTTCCGCCTTTTGGAGACGTTCTTTCCAGGCAGGATCGATCTTGGTCTGGGCAGGGCGCCTGGCAGCGATCAGCTAACGGCGTCCGTGCTGTCTCACCCAAGGTCGCGCATCGACGTGCGCTACTACCCTGATCAGGTCCGCGACTTAGTGGGCTTTTTGAATGACGACGTGGATCCCGAGCATCCATTTGCCTCAGTGCGGGCTGGTCCCGGGGAGTTCACCTCGCCAGACGTGTGGCTGCTGGGCTCCAGGGCCGATAGCGCTCAGATGGCGGCCGAGATGGGCTTGCCCTTTAGCTTCGCCCACTTCTTCGGACTGGCTGTGGAACAGGGACCCATGATCGCCCAGATGTACAGGGACCAGTTCAAGCCATCCAAGTACCTCTACGAACCCAAGGTCAACATTGGACTGCAGGTGCTTTGCGCGGAGACGGAAGAGGAGGCGCTGCGATTGGCCTCGAGCAGAAACGTAGCGAGGGTGAAGTCGGTGCAGGGCATGCGGGAGGCCGTTCCGCCTGTGGACGAGGCGCTGGCGTACCAGTTCCGTCCCGACGAGCGCGCCTACATCAATCAGCTTCAGGAGCACTACATCGACGGCGATCCTCAGCAGGTAAGGGAAAAGATAGAGGCCGTCGCAGAGATGTACAAGACGGACGACGTGGGTATCGTGACCATATGCTACGCCTTTGAAGACAGGGTGCGCTCCTACGAGCTGGTGGCAGAGGCGTTCGGCCTGGAGGGCATCAATCAGTAATCCACACGGAGGCAATCTTCCTAAATGACATCAGGCAACAATAGGCCAGAGCCCAGGTTTAGCTGGTTCGTTCCCATCGACGGCGACGGTGAGCATATTGGGACTCTGAAGGCAGAGCGTCCGCCCACATTTGATTACCTCAAGCAGGTCGTGCAGACGGCGGAGAAAGAGGACTACTATTCGCTGCTAATACCGACTCGCTTCGCCAACGGCCTCTTCGAGGAGCGGGAGCCTCTCGCGGAGACGTGGACAACGGTTACGGCACTGGCCGCAGTCACAGAACGCATACGCTTCCTGGTGGCTGTCAGGCCAGGTTTCGTCTCCACAGGTCTGTTTGCGCAGATGGCCGCTGCACTGGACAACATCAGCAACGGCCGCATCGACCTGAACGTCGTTCCTGGCGGTATACAGGGCGATTTCGAGCGCATGGGAGAGGTCTCTGACCACGCGCACCGCTACTCCTGGGCAGAGGAGTTCATAGAGGCGTGCCGGAAAATGTGGGCAGAGTCGCCGGAACCAGTCGATTATAAGGGTGAGCATATTCAACTAAACGGCGCAATCTGCTCACCGGGACCGGTCGGGGAAGGTCCGAAATTCTACCTGGGCGGAGCCTCTGACGCGGCGCTGGGTCTGGCCGGGAGGCAGTCCGACGCCTACCTGGCCTGGATCATGCCGCTGGAGGGCATCGAGACCCACATTCGCCGTGCCAACGAGCAGTTCAAGGTTGCTGGCAGAACGGGAGTTCATGGTCTACGCACGCACCTCATTGTGCGCGACACCGAGGACGAGGCCTGGGACGCGGCTGGTGACCTGCTTTCCAAGGCCGAGACCCTTGTTAAGGGACAGCGACAGGCCGTTTTTGCTGGCACGGCGAACGTGGGACAGCGAGCACAGGCCCAGGTCGTAGCCGAGCATCGAGTCGGAAGGCACCTTTGGAATGGAATCTCCACCGTCCGCGTAAACTGCGGTACCGCGATCGTTGGCTCGCCTCAGCAGGTGGCCGAGGAGCTGCTGGGCTACTGGCGGCTTGGCATCGACGAGTTCATCCTGTCTGGCTTCCCTCACGTGGAAGAGTGCAGCCGGGTGGCTCAGACAGTCCTTCCCATAGCCAGAGAGCTGATGAACTCAGAGCGGTAAGTATTTTGATTTTTATATTTGAACGCTGAACACAGGAGGTCAGAATCATGCGTTGGGTACGTTACGAAGCAGAAGGAAAAACATCCTTCGGCATACTTAATGGTGAGCAGATCAGTGAGGTAAGCGGTAGTCCTTTTGATAGCCACACCGACACTGGCGTTTCGCGGTCACTGGATTCCGTGAAGCTGCTTATTCCATTTGAGCCGAAGACATTCTATGCGGCAGGCATTAACTACGAGGTGCACGTTCGAGAGGCGGCAAAGCTTCTGGGGCGCGAGCCGAACCTACCGGACAAGGCGGACATTGGCTATCGTGCTAACAACGCGCTGATTGCCCACAACGAGGCCGTTGTCAAGCCCAAGGACTCTGGTGAGCGATTCCAATACGAGGGCGAGCTGGTCGTGATTATCGGCAAAGAGGCCAAGCACCTCACGGAGGAGAACGCTCTCTCCTGCGTGCTGGGCTACACCATTGGAAACGATGTAAGCGAACGGGATTGGCAAGCGGCGGACAGGACGTTGTGGCGTGCCAAAAACACCGATACGTTCAAGCCGATGGGACCGTGGATAGAGACCGATGTGGAGCTATCCAAGTTGCGAACTCAGGTCCGTGTAAATGGCGAGGTCGTTTCAGAATTTCCCACCAACAACATGCTGTTCGGTATCGAACACTACATCAGCGTCATGACTCAGCACCTCACCCTGATTCCTGGTGACATGATCTGGATGGGCACCGACGGCGCCACTCAGAACATGAAGCCGGGCGATGTGTGCGAAATAGACATCGATGGCATAGGCGTGCTCAGCAACCCAATCGTAGCGGAAGGATAGAATATGGTCACCATTAACTCGGTACTGGGGCCCTTGGACACGGCCGACATAGGCTTCACGCTGTCTCATGAGCATGTGATCACAACCTCGGCAGGCATTCAGCAGATGTACCCGGAGTTCATCGACCGTGAGGGCACCATTCGACGTGCTATCAACGAGCTTACCGAGGCCTATAACGAGGGCCTCCGCACTATTGTGGACGTCACGACCATCGACCTGGGGCGGGACATACAGATGCTAGAGCAGGTCTCCAGGGAGACGGGCGTTAACATCATCTGCTGCACTGGTGTCTGGCGGGACATTCCCAGAGTGTTCTGGACCGCCTCTCCGGATGACATTGCGCCTCTATTCATCCGGGAAATTGAACAGGGCATCGAGGGCACTGGCATCAAGGCAGGCATTATTAAGGTAGCGAACGACATGGGCGGCGTGACGGCGGAGGGTGAGATCATACTGCGGGCCGCGGCCAGGGCGCAAAAGGCTACTGGTGTTCCCATATCGACACACACCTGGGCACCGGAACGAGTCGGCGAGGAGCAGGTCCGAATTTTCGAGGACGAGGGCGTGGACTTGAATCGTGTGTACGTGGGCCACAGCAACGACTCCACGGATATCGGCTATCTTACGGGCTTGCTGGAGAAGGGCGTTTGGATAGGTCTGGACCGCAACCCTGGCTCACGACCGGAGCTTCCTAACTGGCAGACTCGCACTGAGACCACGTACAAGCTTATCGAGGCTGGATTCGTGGATCGCATAATGCTGGGCCATGACTGGTCTGTTGCTACCATGCCTGCGCATCGTGAGGCCAGAGCTGTACGCGACGCCAACAACCCGGATAGCTATAACTTCATTACGCGAAACGTTTTGCCGTTGCTGCTGGAGTTAGGCGCATCCCAGGAGAACATAAATCAGATCATGGTGGATAACCCTCGGCGCTTCTTCGAAGGTCTGAAATAGAGAGAGCTAATATGTGAGGGGGGCCTGTGGAGGCTGCGCTTCGACAGGCTCAGCGCGAACGTTGTATGTTGCACTGGTTGAAATGAATATACCTCGGCTCGGGTTTATGAAAAAAGCGTTCGTGGTGAGTGCCGATTTTATCGAGCATCCTCGACACGGTCGGGGATGTTCGTCTTAGAATCTAAGAAACTAGAAAGGAATTCAAAAGATGCCTGATAACGAAAAGACATTAATTGACCTGGATGCCAGTCGCATGAAAGCGATGGTAGATGGCGACGTGGCCACACTGAAGGCCATCCTCGCTGATGACCTGACCTACTTCCACTCGTCTGCCAGGGTAGACACAAAGGACAGCCTGATAGCTGGTATGGAGAGCGGCGCGACGACGTTCGACTCCATTGTGCCCAGCGATGTAGAGGCAAGGGCTTATGGCTCGTCCGGGGTAGTTACTGGCACCGCGCGGTTCAACGTGTCGACGCAAAACGGCAAGTTGGACTTCGGTGTGCGCTTCACGGATGTGTGGGTGCAGAAGGGCGATAGCTGGCAGATGGTGGCCTGGCAGTCAACCAAGACTCCAGATTAGTTTTGAATGCCAAGTAATTTTTGAATACCAACCAGGGCAAGGCCTGGGTGGCCGTGGATAGTATAGGCGGAGCCGGTTTGCCTGACTAAGGACGCCGCTTTTGAATGCCAAGCAAGGCAATCCCTGAGTGGCTGTGGATCGTGTGGCGGAGCGGGTTTGCGGGCTTAGCCAAGCATTCGCACCGAAAATAATCCATGGCTGCACACTCACCTACGTAAGGAAGTGTGGCCAGCCTGAAATGCGAAATCGCCTAAAATTCAAAACAAACGAAATAGGGCCCGTTCGACAAGCGAACGAGCCCTATTTCTTAGAGGTGCCCAAGGGAACACCTACCTGGGGCACCCCCCCGTACTACTATCCAATGTGACATCCTCCTTTCTAGAGACCCTACCAAAAACTGTCATCATCAACATCCATGTCTCCAATAACCATTATAAGGGCAAATCACTAATTTGGAAATGGCCCATTGGAGGAATTTGTTCGCTTATTGAGGGAGACTTTCCCCAATTGACCATCTGATCGTCGGCAAATACCATGAAATACCGAGCACACAGTCAATTCAATCATTAATAGGGGATGCTGAAGTGATAAATGGCGTAGTCGGAGTGATTATTTGGACAGACAGACTGGATGTCATGACGCAGTTTTACAGAGATACCATGGGATTTCCTGTGCATTCCGTCAGGCCGTATTTTGTGGCGTTCGAGTGGGGAGACATGCGGTTTAGCATCGGCATGCACGAAGACGTTAGCGGCAAGACGACCGAATCTGAGCGGGTAATGATAAATCTGGGCACTGAGGACATCCAAGAAGTCTACAAAAACCTGGTTGCCAAGGGTGTGGAGTTCGTGCGGCCACCGGAGCAGGAGCACTGGGACGGATGGGTCGCTACGCTGCGCGATCCCGATGGCAACACATTGCAACTACTGCAGCAGCCTGACTAATGTAATGGACTAGGAGGTGTTTAATTGGACAACGAGTTGGAGGTCTATCTTGCCAAGTCTGTCGGCACTGAGGTCTGGGTCGAATCGCCGGTGATAGGGGATTGCTTCATGCTGAGCCCCTGACGAGGCGCTATCGGGCCACGTACAAAACAACTGGAATGGTTCGAAAACAAATGTGACGACTAAAAAATACGAATACCGTAGCAATTAGCAGAAACTAATTTGCTAAGCCTGAGAACCTGTTGTCAAATGTGGTGTATAGGGTAGCGCAGCATTACTTCATAAAATCCAGTTAGTAGGAGGTGAATATGGTTCGACAACATGTACTGAATCATGTGTGGAACTGTCCTCTTAGTGCCCCTGTTGGCGTGCCGAGGTCTTGAACCTTAACTAGTGATACATCGGAGCCGGCAGGGAAGTCCAAAACTGGATGTTCCGCGTTCGAATGAGAGAGTGAGAGACGGCCCAGGGTGTTCTGTGGCCGACACTACTCCGATTATATGATCGGATGTGTGGAACCAAAGGGAACAAACGAGAGGCGAACATAACCGGGTGTTGTGTTCGCCTCTTGATTTTGAGCTGCTAATTTACGAAGAACCTGACGTCTGGCTCGATTCCCAGTGCAGTTGCCGCTACTTCAATCAGTTGTTATACTCCGCCCGCTACGGCACCATCCACTGACAGCACTCCACGCTTCAACACATCTTCGAAATAACGACTTGAGGTTTTCAGCTATGCGGCCAGGCGATGCGGGTACTCGGCTGGTGCTTCTGGGTACGGCGGGAGGACCATCGTTAAAGGCAACTCGCGCCCAACCAGCAAATGCTCTCATTGTTAACGGCGCTGTCTACATCATCGATGCCGGAAATGGCGTTTGTGGGCAGATGGCTTTGGCTCACATCTCTCCCCGGGCGTTGCGAGCCGTCTTCATTACCCACAACCATTCGGACCATGTCGCCGACTACGGAACTCTCCTTCTGCGTGCCTGGACCAGCGGTCTAAAGACTCCTGTGGATACCTTTGGCCCACCACCTCTGGAAGACATGACACGGTCTTATTTGCAGTACATGGACTGGGATATCCAAGTGCGCATGGTGGATGAGGGCAGGATGCCATTTGCCGACCTGATTCGGCCACACAACCTGGCAGGCGGTGGCAATGTCTATAAAGACGGGAACGTTACGGTAACGGCCACAGAGGTGACTCACGGCGCGGCTAAACCTGCCTTCGCCTTCCGCTTCGATACGCCGCATCGCTCGATCGTGTTCTCGGGAGATACAAGTCGAAGCGACAACCTGATCAAGCTAGCGAAGGGAGCGGATATTCTAGTCCATGAGACGCTAAATCCCGATGGAGTCGACGCTCTGGTCAATGGCTTCGATCCAGGTAACGAAGCACTGAGGCGACACATCATTGAAGCCCACACACCGGTGGAGGAGGTTGGCGAGGTGGCGTCGGAGGCTGGCGTGGGCAAGCTTGTTCTTACGCACTTCGTTCCTGTCGGCATACCGGATATCGACAGGAACGAGCTCTGGGCTCAGAAGGCTAGCCTGCATTTTCAGGGAGAGGTCGTTGTGGGCGAAGACCTTCTGGAGATTTTCTAGATGACGGAGATTTTCCCAGTACAGTGTCATGTTCTGTTTCTGTAGGAATCGTGGGACGGGTCTTGGGACATGTAGGAGTCCTGTATTCTTACTGAACACCGGGTCTCGTTGAGTAGCAGCCTAAACAGTTACCTGACACAGTGCCCAGCAAACACGGGTCATTGACCCACATGAATTGCATTGGAGGAGCCTTTTCTCTTGTATGGCAAAGCCGACATAGTGGTCCACAAGGTGGGCGAACAGCATCGGGTCGACTACTATCATCAGAGTCCGATGCGAATTTTCCTGCCTGCGCTTCGACAGGACCAAAAAGAGGTTGAGATCGTTTTGGCTAATACCTCTGGCGGTCTGGTCGGCGGAGACGAGATGCAGATCGACCTAACAATGGAGTCAGGTGCTGCATCAGTCATCACTTCGCAGGCTGCTGAGAAGGCCTACGGGTCCAAGACTGCCGACACATTAATCAACACTACTATCCGGCTTCGCGCAGGGTCGCGACTGAGGTGGATACCGCAAGAGACGATTCTCTTCGGCGGCGTACGGTTGCGGCGAAAAATTGCCCTAGATGTCCACAGCACGGCAACAGCCATGGCGGGCGAGATGCTTGTCTTCGGTAGGCACGCCAGCGGGGAGAGCCTGACTCAGGGCCTCGTGCATGACGAATGGCAGGTCAGAATCCATGGCAAGCTGGTCTGGGCGGACAGCCTGCACCTCACCGGGGACATCGCTGGGCAGATGAATTCGCCTGCCGGTTTTGGTGGCAGTAAGGCCATGGCTACCCTGGTTTACGTATCCGACGATGCAGCCGAACGGCTTGATTGCGTCAAGTCTCTGGTCATATCCAAGGCGTGCATGACGGGAGCAACGCTGATAGGCAATGTGGTCATATTCCGGTGGATAGGTAAGGATGCGACGCAGGTAAGGCAAGCGTATGGCCGTTTTGTTGAGGCTTTCTCCGCCGAACTGGACTATGCGGACAATAGGATTCCTGCCGTCTGGGGTATATAGCGACACCGAAGGTATGAGAGAATTTCAGGTAGTTAACGATATTAGTGATTGTACTTTCGGGTATGCATTGCTGGCCGGAGATTTAGAATGAACCTCACGCCTAGGGAAAAGGATAAACTGCTTATATCCATGGCCGCCGTGGTTGCTCGCCGACGGCAGGAGCGCGGCGTAAAGCTGAATCATCCAGAGGCGGTTGCTCTCATCACCGACTACGTTGTTGAAGGTGCCAGGGATGGACGTTCGGTAGCCGACCTTATGCAAGCCGGAGCCACCGTTTTGGGTTGCGCAGATGTCATGGAAGGCGTTCCGGAGATGATCTCAGACGTACAGGTAGAGGCCACTTTTCCGGACGGCACCAAGCTGGTGACCATTCATCAGCCAATTCGCTGACCAGATATTGACCAGTCATGAGGATGAAAATGATACCAGGTGAAGTTTTCCCGGCAGAGGGCGACATTGTTCTCAACGAAGGCCGAAAGAGTGTGACTATACAGGTCTCCAACACCGGTGATAGGCCAATTCAGGTCGGCTCTCACTACCATTTCTATGAGACCAACACGGCGTTGGAATTCGACCGGCAGCTAGCCCTGGGGTTTCGCTTAGATATTCCAGCAGGCTCTGCCGTGCGATTTGAACCTGGACAGACTCGCGACGTAACTCTTGTTGCCTATGGTGGCGAACGAAACGTACATGGGTTCAACGCTAAAATAAACGGCTCGTTGGAGGTATAAAAATGCCCAGAAGGATCAGCCGAGCCTCTTATGTGGATATGTTCGGGCCAACCACCGGCGACAAGATAAGGCTTGCCGACACAGAGCTTATCGTCGAGGTGGAGGAAGATCGCACCATCTATGGCGAAGAGGTGAAATTCGGCGGCGGCAAGGTCATTCGAGATGGCATGGGGCAGTCCCAAGTGACTAGGGCAGGCGGTGCCGTGGACACGGTGATTACCAATGCCTTGATTCTGGATCACTGGGGCGTGGTCAAGGCAGACATCGGCATTAAGGATGGACGCATCCATTCCATAGGCAAAGCTGGCAATCCCGACATACAGCCCGGTGTGGACACTATAATAGGTCCCTCCACAGAGATCATTGCGGGCGAGGGCAAGATCGTGACGGCAGGCGGCATCGACTCGCACGTCCACTTCATATCGCCTCAGCAGATCGACGAAGCACTTTGCAGCGGCATTACCACCTTGCTTGGCGGCGGAACAGGTCCTGCAGCAGGCACCAACGCCACCACGGCCACACCCGGTGCCTGGCATCTGGGACGCATGCTCATGGCCGCAGACGACTTCCCTGTGAATCTTGGATTCTGGGGCAAGGGCAATTCCAGTTCGGTTGATGCTCTGGTAGAACAGGTCAACGCTGGCGCATGTGGACTCAAGCTACATGAAGACTGGGGTACGACGCCATCCGCCATCGATACGTGTCTGCGCGTCGGCGACGATATGGATGTGCAGGTGCTGATTCACACCGACACCCTGAACGAGTCTGGATTCGTTGAGACCACTCTTGATGCCATCAAGGGGCGCACCATTCATGCCTATCATGCGGAAGGCGCTGGCGGCGGCCATTCTCCCGATATTATCAAGGTGTGCGGACAGCTGAACGTGCTGCCGTCTTCCACTAACCCAACGCGGCCGCTGACGGTTAACACCATCGATGAGCACCTCGATATGCTGATGGTGTGCCATCACCTCGACCCACGCGTTCCGGAAGACATAGCCTTCGCCGAAAGCCGCATCCGTAAGGAGACCATCGCCGCAGAGGATATCCTCCACGACCTCGGTGCCATCAGTATGATTTCATCAGACAGCCAGGCCATGGGGCGTGTCGGCGAGGTGATTATCCGCACCTGGCAGACAGCGGATAAGATGAAGCAGCAGCGAGGTCGATTGCCGGAAGAGACTGGTGATAACGATAATTTCCGGGCCAAACGCTACATCGCCAAGTACACGATCAACCCTGCTATTGCGTCCGGGATTTCGAGGCATGTGGGTTCGTTGGAGGTCGGCAAACTAGCGGACATATGCCTGTGGACACCGGCCTTCTTCGCTGTGAAGCCTGACGTGATAATCAAGGGCGGCACCATAACCGCAGCGATCATGGGCGACCCCAACGCATCGATACCCACACCGCAGCCAACGCACTATAGGCCCATGTTTGGAGCCTACGGAGGTGCAAAGGCTGCCAGCTCGATTACCTTCCTATCGCGGGCTGCAATGGAGCACGGCATACCTGATGAGCTAGGCCTTAAGAAGCAAACGCTGGCCGTAGCTGGCACTCGAAACATCAACAAGCTATCTATGATTCACAACGATGCGTTGCCGGAAATAGAGGTCGACCCTGAGACCTACGAAGTGCGAGCAGGCGGGGAACTGCTAACCTGCGAGCCTGCGTCGGTGCTTCCACTCGCCCAGCGCTACTTCCTGTTCTAGAAGATGAATAGTCCAGAGCTATACAGACTGATATCGTGGTTGTCACCATCTTTTCCTGTTGGCGCGTACACCTTTTCCCACGGGCTGGAGTATGCCGCTGATGCAGGCCTGGTTTCCAGCTCGACGGAGCTTCAAGACTGGATCGAGACCGTCCTGCGCTATGGCACGGGACGAGTGGACGCCATGTTAATTCGTGCCGCCTACGACGCTTCCGAAGAGGAGCTACAGGACATTATTGAGCTTGCTTCCGCTATGAAGGGCACCTCTGAACTCTCGAAGGAGAGCCGCTCTCAAGGTCAGGCGTTCGCAAAGACCGTCGCGTCGGCTTGGCATTGCGATTTGAGTGGCCTTATACAAGGCGAGGGCATTGAAGCCCCGTATTCTGTGGCTGTCGCTCTGGCTTGCAAGGGCAGCAACATACCTGTCGCCAGCGTGTTGACGGCCTACCTGCACGCGTTCGTCTCCAACCTGGTGTCCGCCGCCATGCGCCTCATTCCCATTGGCCAGACGGATGGACAGAAGATTATTGCGGGCATGGCTGACGTCGTTGCCGAGGTAGTCGACGACGCAATGCGATCTCCCATGACGGACATAGGATCTTCCACACCCATGGTGGATTGGGCGTCGATGCAACACGAAAGCCAACACACGAGGCTATTTAGATCATGAAAACGAGTAGCAAGCGTCCGATACGAATTGGAGTCGGCGGCCCGGTGGGCTCCGGCAAGACCGCACTGATAGATGCGCTATGCAAACGGATGCGGGGCGATACGGAGCTAGCGGTCATAACCAACGACATATACACGAAAGAGGATTGCGAGTTCCTGATCCGCAGCGGTGCCCTCACGCCAGAGCGAATCGAGGGTGTTGAGACGGGGGGATGTCCTCACTCTGCCATCAGGGAAGACGCTTCCATCAACATTCAAGCCATCGATAACATGGTACGCAATTTTCCTGATCTGGATCTGGTGTTTGTGGAGTCTGGCGGCGACAACCTCTCTGCCACATTCAGTCCCGAGCTGGCCGACGCAACTATCTATGTGATCGATGTGGCTGCTGGTGACAAGATCCCTAGAAAGGGAGGACCGGCAATTACCCGCTCTGATTTGCTGATAATAAACAAGACAGATCTGGCGGAATTGGTTGGGGCTAGTCTGGAGGTGATGGCTGTGGATGCCAAGGCCATGCGGGGCGAACTGCCTGTCGTCTTCACGAACCTCAAGAAGGGTGATGGACTGGACGAGGTTGTGAACTTTATCAGGAAAGCACTGGTAGGTTTATCGAAGACAGCCAGCTAGCGTCGGCCCAACTCTTGTTTCGGCGCTGCCTATTCTATTAGCGGCTGTCTAGTATTTCCCTAACCTTCTCGGCCAAAGTAGTCGGCGTGAATGGCTTCTGTATCATTGCGTTATTGTCATTAAGAACATCCTGTTGGAGCATGTCGTCGTCTGTGTAACCTGACATGTATAGATTGTTGGTTTTCGGGTGCGTCTCTCGGAACTTCTCAACAAGCTCTCTTCCTCCCATTACAGGCATAACCACGTCAGTGATCAGAATATCGAAGTGACCTGCAGGATGTGTCGACAAAATCTCGAGAGCAACCTTATCATTGGTGGCCTCCACAACTTCGTAGACCTGGTTACCCAAAATGGTTGTCGCCACACGCCTAACAATAGGTTCGTCTTCTACAAGTAGGATGGTTTCCTTGCCTTCAGGTATGGCAAGCCCTTCCTCCTGACTTGCAGTCTCGCAGCATAATTATCGACATATTTGTTTGCCGTCTCCATGATCATTGTCCCGCCGTTGGGCATTGCGTCCCGGCTGTTGACAGCCAAGTTCATGAGCACTTGACCTATCTGCGCTCGGTCTACGAGAACGTTTACCAATTCAGGGTCTAAGGACGTCTCGATAATTATGTTTTCGCCTATCATGCGAGCCAGCAGCGTCTCGATCTCAGAGATTATGCTATTCAGATTGGTGACTTCTGGATTGAATATCTGCTGTCTGGAAAAGCCCAGGAGTTGCTTGGTGAGGTCAGCGGACCTCTCTCCGCCCTTCTTTATCTCCTCCAGGTGGACAGCGATTGATCGCCCTTTTTCTATGTCGATGGTTGCTAAATGGGTGTAGCTTAATATGGCGGAAAGCATGTTGTTGAAGTCGTGGGCAACCCCTCCTGGCAAAGTACCGACTGCCTCCAGCTTTTGCGATTGAAGCAGTTTCCTTTCTAGCTTTAGACGATCTGTTGTATCGCGCAGAATGACTGTAACAATCGCCCCCTCTTCATCGGCCAATTTAGATATCGACGCGTCAGCCGGAAACTCCTCTCCGTTTTTGCGCAAGCCGTAGATAGACAGAGGCCTCTCTTCTATCACTCGGGAGGTATCACCTGTTTTCTTGAAGTGTTCGATGTTTCCATGGTGATCGGCCCTGAATCTCTCGGGCATAAGAATATCTATTTTTTTGCCGAGGGCTTCCTCGACCGTATATCCGAACGTATTTTGCGCCCCGCTGTTGAAGAGAATGATGTTGGCTTGTGCGTCCAGGGATATGATGGAATCTTCAGCGATGTCCAGGATGTTTTCGAATCGCTCCTGTAATAGCCTGGCCGCGTTACCAGCCCGCTCAAGGTCGGCATTCGATTGCGCGTTTGCGATTGGTCCTGCGATTTGATTGCCGATTCGTTCGACAAGATACAAATCCCGCGATGAATAGGCGAAGGGTTTCTTGGAATGGACCTTGAGCGCGCCGATTACTTTGTCATCGATTCTCAAAGGGACGGCCATTGTGGACAGGAGTCCTAATCCCCTCACATATGACAGAGCGCTGTAGTCGTCCGTTATTCTTCCGTCCAAAGCGGACTGTATGAGTATGGGGGCGTTCAATAAAGCCACAGCGCCGGTAAGGGTGGACTCGAATGTAAATCCTTCTTGACTGGTGGTCGTTTCAGTTCCGCTGGCAAAGCTGTCCAATATCCTCCGCTCTTCTAGATTGACGATATTGATTGAAACCCGGTCACATTGCAAAATTTGATTCTGGCTTCGGGCAATCTCTTCGAACACATCCGGCAAGTCCGATGAAGATGTAGTCTTACGACCGATTTCCGAGAGGATTTCGCGGTCTTTCGACTCGTGCTCCAGCTCTTCATGGAGCCTGTAATTAGAGACGGCGCCGGCAATTTGTATGGCAATGCTTTGTGCAAGAGATAAGTCATATTCTGTGAAGGTATCGGATTTGAAAGAGGACACTATCATCAGCGCAGCTTTGTTCTCGCGAATGTCCAGTGGCGAGAAAAGAAACGATTTGAAACCCTCCTCTATTCGGCGTTCCATGGAGGGGCAGATCAAGGCTAACGAATTGATTGAAGGCCCTTGCATTATAGTTCCCGTCATACGGCCGACAATGTCTCTTGTAAAGGAACTGCCAACCGAGAACGGTTGTCGGGCTGGCCTACCAGGCACCTATGCACCTTTTGAAAAAAGGTTTACAGCCATTCCGCTTTCGACCTCATATTCGGTAATGGCTATCCTGTCGAAATGTAGGAGCTTTCTTGCCTTATTAGCGAAGAGATCGAAGACCTTGTCAATGGCAGGGGACGAACTGATGATTCGCCCAGCTTCAGCCAGCAGAGCGCGCTGTTCGGATTCTCGCTTTACGTGATCATGGAGTTTGGCCGTTGCAACGGCGCCGGCAAGCAATGATTTTAGACCGATCTGGCGCGAAGGCCCAAAGAAAGGGAAGGAGCCGCTTTCTGACTCGGTGTGGTTAATACTTTCCTTGTGGTCTATCAGGTACTCTGTAAACGATCCAGGTAGGGCAAATCATTCGCCTTTTCCTGCACTGGGTAGACCTGTTCCCTCTCCGTATGGCTTGGAATATTCGCCGTCCTCCTCGTGCGGGACAGTGATAGCGAATCGATCGTAGGGCAACAGGTTGCCGATCTCGTGAGCGATGCTGCTATAAACGTTGTTAATGTCCAGGGAGGAATTAACTATGTTTCCTATTTCAGCTAGTGTGGAACGCTGTGCCCAGAAGCTTCGGACCTCGCTTTCCATGCGCCTTAGCTCGGACTGGTCCCGAATTATTGCGGTGCGCCCTATGGGCCTTCCTGACTCATCCAGCATTAGAACTACAGTTATTTCAGATTCGAAGGATTCGCCGTTCTTTCGCTGCCTTAGTACCTGTCCCTTGCAAACATGATTCGGTGCGGCGAGAATCATTTCGATTGAGATTTGGGTGGCGGCCTCCGGTACTACAACCGATATGTGCAGGCCCAGGAATTCGTCTCGTTGAAAGCCATAAGTTAAATTGCTGGCGGCATTGGCGTAGACAACTATGCCGTTCATATCAATGATATGAGCGGCGTCACCCAGCACATCATATGCGGGGGTAAGTTGCCTTAAGGCATCATCTAAGTCTTTGACATTAGCCATTTGTTGGCCTTTGATGACAAGTACAAGTAGATGAGACAGCTAAAATAAGACTATATCTTATTAATTAATACATAGTCAAAAATAAACACATTAATGCCGAAAAATAACAATTATTCGTAAGTTAACAAGGGATTGTGTGGCGTGGAGCTCTTTAACGTGTAGCGATTTTCCATTTGCGACGCTTGATTGGTCGGTGCAAGGAATATTCTGAAGGGTCAACTGAAGCGATATCGCCGGTCAACAATGGGCGTTAAACCGGTGAAATATTGAAGCGAACTTAGCTTAATTAGTGCGGTGACTATCTCGCTATGCTTGAGTTCGTTGCTTGAACTCTTCTTTAGCGGCGGCCAGCAGGCTAGGGTCCGACAGAATGTCACACGCAGTCAAGGCCAGGGCTTTGGCTACCGATATGGCGACGTCCTGAGCATAGTTGGTCTTCGCGGCTGCTGCCATAGCCAACGAGTGCGCGGGCACGGGCTCCGTCGCCACCGCGAACTTGGCATAATAGGATGGCATGACCTGACTGACGTTGCCAAAGTCCGTCGATCCGCCAGCTACGTTCTCACCAGGGATCGAATTGATGACTTTCAGTCCTGAAGCGTCTGCATTGGCCAGAACGGACGCCGACAGGGCCACGTTCGGAATCACGTTTTCGTACATGGGCTGTTCAGGCACGACCTTTAACTCGGCGCCCGTCATTTTCGCGGCACCTTCTGCGACAGCGAGGACTTTCTCCACCACATACTCAAGGTATTTTCTGTCCGTGCACCTCAGCATGAAGTTGGCAGATGCAAAATCAGGCACTACATTCGGGGCCTTGCCGCCGTTCGTGATGATGCCATGAATTCGAACATCGCTACGAAGGTGCTGGCGCATGGCGTCTATTCCAGTGAACAGGTGTATCACGGCGTTCAGCGCATTTATTCCTTCGTGAGGCACTCTTGCTGCGTGCGCCGCCTTGCCTGAGTACTCGAAGGTGTAGCCGATCATGGCAAGACTCCAGGTCTCCTGCTGGGGAATCACCGTCTCAATAGTGGTGCGGTTGGAGGCTGGATGCGACGACAGACTAACGTCTATGCCCTCGAACGCACCGGCGTCCAGCATCTTGATCTTTCCTCCGCCTCCCTCTTCGGCCGGAGTGCCGAGAACGACTATCTTGCCAGGAAGTTCGCCCAACGCGGCCATTGCGCCGATACCTGCACCGAGATTCGAGATCGCGATGAGGTTGTGACCGCAACCATGCCCAATTCCAGGCAGCGCGTCATATTCGGCGAGAAAGGCCACCGTGGGACCGTCGCCACCTGAACCGTTTAAAGTGGCCCTGAAGGCAGTCTCCACTCCGCCGACGCCCCGTTCCACCTCGAAACCGTACTTCTCCAAAGCCACACACAGTGCGTTGCAAGAGTAGTGCTCTTCGAAGTTGAGTTCGGGATGCGAATGAATGTCCATGCTAATGCTGACCAGGTCGTCCCGGGCCTGATCGATGACGTCGGTTACTTTGCTTACGTATGACCTGTTCATTGTTCACTCTCAACTGTTTTTATATTTACTGACCGAATTGCCCGCTACGGAAGTCTCGCCTCATTGGCATTAAACCTACTTAATATCTCATCAGGCAGTCAGGAAATTACGCAGACCTCGTGGTCAGACACACTGGGAACTTCAAATTTGACCCAGCCTGAATCTGTCGAAGAGCTAAGTTCCTGCTCGGCCACTAGAAGTTTAACGGCGTTGCCTGAAACACCTTCCGTCAAATTGATCTCCACCTGAAATGGCCATACGGAGATGAACTCGTGGACAGGCGTTCGCCATGTGCCCGCGCTGGTCAAATTTACCATATGCAGCACAAGCCTGCCTTCCTGCCGGTACAAGTGGCAATCAACCAGGCCCTTCCCGTCGACCTTCAGCGGCACGGTGTCTTTGGACGCCCAGCGTACCAGGTTTGCCAGCAGGTCGCCATGGTCCGGGAGGTTGTATCGGCCGAAGCAGAAGTCGACGCTGGCCGGTGAGTAGGCCACCCTGGCATTGCCCTCTTCCTGCAGTACCAGCGCGGCCTCTGGCGATTCTGGTTCGCGAATCCAAGAGGTCTCTGGCGGGAATATTGGGAACGGCGGGATGAACGTCAAAGGAACGGTGTTGGATTCGTCGACGGTCACGATCTCCAACCTGCCTCCGAATGGCAAAATGTCGGTCTCATCCAAGCCGTCGAAAGCGGGATGTCGCTTGTCTTTGATTCCAGTCTCTGCGGGAGACACGGGGCCGTACACGCCGTCACGGACTGAATCCGTGATTCTCAGGTAGGTGTGCTGGCTGTACTCTTCCCAGTCCTGCGTTGGCGGAACAAGGCTCCCAACATGTTTTTCAGTAGCATGGGCTCCGAAAAGATCGGCCAGGGCAAAGTCGCCTCTGCGATTCCCTAGCTCGTCATAGAGGCTGCTTTCGCCAGTGGCTACCAGGCCTCCGCCGCCTTTCACGAATCGGCGAATCGCTTCGCACTGGTCGTCAGTGAGCGCACCCATGTTTGGCAGAATCAGCGTCGAGATCTTGTCCGCGTCGCGGTCGATGTGGTCGGCATGAATGGGCATGTATGGTATGCGCGCCCGTATCATGGCCTGCATGAAGCCCTGGTAAGGCACTATTGTGCGGGGCTCGCCTTCGTCACGACCAAAGAAGTCTACGTTTTGCTGAGACCAGACCAGGCCGACAGGAGCGATGGGTTTCCGGTCGACAAGGTACTCTTCGTTGCTCTCGTACCATGTCATCAGTGACTCTGCCGTGCGGTACTGTCGGCGGTCTTCGTGGTAGGCGCTGATGTGATGCCACCATGGCTGAATCGTCCCTGCGAAGGCCTCAACGGTCCACATGCGAGCCTCCGGCTCCGGTCTGCTGGACAGCCTAAAGGTCGGCTCTCGGCTCTGGTACATCGCAAGAGATTCTGGAATCAGCTTATCCCAGCCGATTAGGCCATGAATGAGCTTTCCAAAATCGCCATTGCTTTGAAATCCCGAAGAGCTCAGTCGAGTCTGCGAGTCCAACATCACTATTTCGGAACGCTCAGCGATGCCCTTGTAATCGCGAAAGCGCTGGGACTGATGGAGCAGACTGCCGGAATTCATGCCCATCCACAGGCAGTGCTTTCCGCCGACCTGCTTCGTAACCTTGTTGTTAATATCCCAAATCTCGAGCCTGCGCTGGTAGTTCCACTGAATCCATTCGCGATATACAGGATTGTTCCAGTTCACGCTCTTGGGCAGGGATACTGAATGTGTGTTTTGAAAGCTTCTGGCACAGCTGTCGCAGTAGCAGATCTAGTCTCTGGTGAGACCGCTCCAGCTGTTGTCGGCAAATCCGTCGGGCTGGTAGCGCTGGATTATCTCCGTGAGCACGTCCGGCAGGAACTGGTCGTAATATGGCCCATGAACGCATGACACGTAAAAGGGGCCTGCCATGTACGGCTCGCCGTTGGCATCTCGGGTGAACCAGTCGGGATGTTCTTTGAAGAACTTATCATCTGCCCGGTTGGAATCCATCCTGGCCAGAACGGCAAGTCCATCTTCCCTGGCCAGCGCGTTTATTTCGCCATAGAGGTCTCTATCGCCAAGGAACTCAGCCCGGTGCTGTAGGGAGAACTTACTTGGATAGAAGGCGACAATCCCGCCAGCGTTAATAATGACGCCTTGAACGCGGGTACGACGCCAGTGCTCCCTCCACCATTCGCTATCGTAGCGGGCAGGGTCTAGCTCTGTCAGATTTGTCTGCCCCCAACGGTAGGTTCTCTTGTACCAGGGTTGCTTGTCCTGTTCCGTCATGCTGGTTCTCCGAATTTAAAAGATTTTTAACTATATTGTGGGGGGCGAGGTGCATTAATTACACCCATGTCTGAGTAAGCCGTAACGGCACAGGGCAGGATGTCCCGAAGGCCGAGAAGCAAATAAGTTAAGACGACAGGGTTGTCTCTTGATCTCTACTCTATATGACTGGTCGCGTTTCATAAAACTTCGCCTGCTGCTGGTATGTGTACGCAGCCCGGAACACTGTTGGCTCGTCGAAGGGCTTGCCTGCAATTTGCAGTCCAACTGGCAGCCCGGCTGACGTGAAGCCGCACGGCACCGAGATGGCTGGCATTCCCGTCAGGTTGTATGGCCCGGTAAAGCTGGGAGTTCGTGATGTCGTCAATGCGTCCTTGGTGAACGTGTCGAATCGCGGAGCAGTGGTCGACATGGTGGGTGACATTACCACGTCTACCCGCTTCAGGATGTCTGCGAATTCCCGCTTCAACACGTTTCGCACCCGCTGAGCCTGAACGTAGTCGGCTGACGAGAACAGGCCGCCCGTGCGGAATCTGTCTCGCACCATATCACCGAATAGCTCCGGCTTGTTTATCAGGTTGTTGCGGTGGTAAGTGAAGGCCTCGCTCAGCATGATGACTGGCTGCGATGCGCCAGCGTGGTCCAGCATAGGCGCAGATACCTCTTCGATAATCGCGCCCATGGATTCGAAGGACTTGATGGCGGCATCAGCGATGGTCTTAACCTCGCCGTTTATCCGCTCGTCCTCAGAAAAGAAGAAGTGCCTGGGAACCCCGATGCGGAGGCCCTTCACGTCTTCCCTCATGGATGACATGTAGTCGGGGACAGGCGCTCGACTGCTGGTCGGGTCTTTGGGGTCGTGACCGGCGATGGCCTGCAGCATTATGGCTGAGTCTTCCACCGTCCACGTTAGCGGACCGCAGTGGTCCAGGCTCCAGCTAAGAGGCAAAACTCCGTAACGACTCACTCGCCCGTAAGTGGCTTTGATGCCTGCGATGCCGCAGAACGCCGCCGGGCCGCGTATCGAGCCGCCGGTGCAAGAGCCCAGCGTTCCCATGGCCAGACCCGCCGCAATGGCCGTTCCCGAGCCGCTGCTGGAGCCGCCCGGAATGTGCTCCAGGTTCCAGGGATTCTTAGCGAGAGGGAATCCGTTGCTAGGGTCAGGACCTCCCAGGGCGAACTCGTGCATGGCCAGCTTGCCAAGCAGGACTGCTCCCGCCTGACCTAGCTTCGCGGTTGCGGTCGAATCCTCGGTGGGCACACGATCGGACAGGACCTTTGAGCTGCTCGTCGTGCGCACGCCCTTGGTGTCGTACAGGTCTTTGAGCGCAATGGGAATGCCGTGCAGCGCGCCACGATATTCGCCGCGCAGGATTTCAGCCTCGGCATTACGGGCATCTGCCATGGCGCTGTCGTGCATCACGGTTATGTAGGCCTCTAGCTTGCCATCCAGTGCGTCGATGCGATACAGGAACGCCCTGGTCAGCTCCACAGGCGACAGCTCACCGGACTTTAATAGCTTTCCGGCCTGCGTTATTGTCAGGTAGTGCAGTTCAGTCATCGTGATCCCCTATAACTTTGGTTCCCAGTCTGGAATGTAGGTGAGGGCCAGATCCTCTGCGTCGAGGTCGAGCGCCTGCATGGCCTCCACAGGACCCATGTATATTTCGTAAGTAGGCTTCAGGTGCTCCAACTCCTCAGAGCTGAGGCTCATGCCCGCACGCCGGACCAGCGTCGCGAACTCTTCCAGCGATATGCTTGTCTTGTCACTCATGCGTCTTCTCCTTGATATCAGTTTCGGGCTCTATTACGGCCCCTCTTCGTAGTACTGGCGTGGCGAGCGTGGTGCGAAGGGCTGGTATGGGAACTTCATTAAGGCCTCTTCGTCGAGATCTATGCCCAGGCCCGGAGTCGTAGGCAGCTTGATATAGCCGTTCTCCACTTCGAAGGGTGGGCTGGCTACCTGCTTGCCAAATTCTTCTAGGCTCACGAAGTACTCGGTGATGAGGAAGTTGGGCATGGCCGCCGATACATGCAGCGTCGCTGCTAGGCCGATGGTCGTGCTGTTGTAGTTATGCGGAGAGACTGCCACGAAGTAAGGCTCGGCCATGGCGGCGATCTCTTTAAGCTCCAAAATCCCGCCCACGTTACAGACGTCTGGGTTGATGATGTCCGCCGCCTGCTTCTCGAAGATTTCACGGAACTCGAATTTCGTGTAAAGCTCTTCGCCTGTCACCACGGGTATGTTGATTTCCCGTTTGGCCGCGGCCAGCGCATCGATGTTCTCTGCCAAAACAGGCTCCTCATACCAGAAGGGCTCGTACTGCTCGATCTCCCGCGCGATCTTCACCGCATGCATGGGGGCGAGCCGACGATGCATCTCTATAAGAATGTCGATGTCGGGCCCAACCGCCTGCCGAACTGCGCGAACGTTTTCTACCGCCGCACGTTCTACGTCCTTACCAACAAAGGTCCGCCACGGCCCAGGGATAGGGTCGAACTTCATAGCGGTAAAGCCCATCTCCATGACCTGCTGCGCCTTCTCGGCCAGGGCATCCGGCGTCTTTGCGCCTTCGGACCAGCCATTGGCGTACACACGAATCTTATCGCGGCATGCACCGCCGATCAGCTTGTGCACCGGCACACCCATGGCCTTGCCGGAGATGTCGTGCATGGCGTGGTCGAGCCCGCTGACGGCGCAATAGAGGTCCATCGACCCGCGCCTTCCGGCAAAGTCGTCGTACACCATCTGCGTGAAGTGCTTGATGTTGGTCGGGTCGCGGCCTATGAGGTAGCGCTTCAGCGCGTCCACGTGCGCCGTGATCTGCACATCGCGGTCAGCCTGCGTATAGCACTCGCCCCATCCGTGAATCCCCTCATCGGTCTCAATCTTCACGAAGCAAAGGTTCTTGCCCCTGCCCGGGTGTGCCAAAAATGTCTTAATGTCGGTAATTTTCAAGTTAGTCCTCCGGTTTAGTTCTGGGTTTTTAGTTTTTAGTCTTGTTTGTAATGTGTTCAGCATTTTCCTGACCTCAGTGATTTCAGTCGACAGATGGTCGAACTCACTTTCGGATAAGAAATTTAGATCGTGAGCAAGGATGAAGTGGTATTGCAGTTCGCTGGCCGAGCCTGATGCGATCGATAGGAACCGTCCTAATTCTGCGTTACCGTTTCTTCCGCAGCCTTCAGCTATGTTTGCAGGTATGGATGCCGACGCTCGCCGTATTTGGCTGGTAAGACCGTAAATTTCATGTTTTGGAAATGAGGCGGTCGCTTTGTAACAGTCCAATGTTAGCAAGTGGATTTTCTCCCAAACCTTCAGTTTCCTAAAGTCCTGCCTATTTCGCCTACACCCGCCAATAGAAAATTCAACTCTCAGCCCTGGATAAAAAACTAATTACTAAGAACTAACCACTAATGACTATTGCGCTGTCCAGCCTCCGTCGATGACCAGCTCGCTGCCTGTGACGTAGGACGACTCGTCGGAGGCCAGGTACAGGGCACCGTTGGCGACCTCTTCCGGTCTGCCGAAGCGTCCCATGGGTATACGAGACACCATTAGGGCATAGTTATCTGGCTCGCCTCGCCGTTTCTCAGTCATGGCCGTGACGATCGGGCCGGGGTGAATCGAGTTCACGCGGATGCCCTCCGGCGCGTACTGAATGGCCGCCGCCTTCGTGAATATGCGTACGGCGCCCTTGGAGGCCTGGTACTGTGGGCTGCTGATGTCAGTACCGACCAGTCCCAACTGCGACGAGATGTTGATGATGGAGCCGCCGCCGGTCTTCTTCATCTCGACAATGGCGACCTTGGTGCCGAAGAAAACACCCTTGGCGTTGATGTCCATCGTCTCGTCCCACTCCTCGACGGTGGTGTCCTCGACCTTGCTGCCGCTGCCGCCTATTCCGGCGTTGTTCAGCATGATGTCCAGCTTGCCAAACTTGGCGATAGTCGTTGCCATAGCCTCGTTCCAGTCGGCCTCGCTGGTAACGTCCAGGTGCAGATACAAGCACTGGCCGCCCGTCTCGTTAATCTCGGCCTCTACCTTTTTGCCGTCGTCGTCAAGGATGTCTGCGATCACTACGCTGGCGCCCTCTTTGGCGAAGAGCTTGGCCTCCGAGGCGCCCATGCCCCTGGCTCCGCCGCTGATGAACGCTACTTTGCCTTCTAGTCTCATGTCACTCCTCCAGTGTCGTCTGGTTAGTTTAGGGCTTGCCCTTCGACGAGCTCAGGGCGAATGATGTCGGGTGTCCACGCTCGTGGCGAGTGCCGATTTCATTGAGCATCCTCGGCTGCGTCGGGACCTGTCATCGAATCTTGTTATTAGTCGAACGCCGTTTCTGCCTTTGCCAGGACCACATACCTGTCCGCGTCCTCTTGCAGAAGCAGGCGTTGCTGGACCATGTCTTGCCCTACCTTTTCGATGGCCTTGACGTAAGTTTCTTTTGAGCCGTATCGCTCCTCAAGTGAATGTCGGTGATCGCCGGTCTCGTCGCGCTCGGCCTTGGTGCGCGCGAAGGGCAGGTAGCTACCGACCAGCCCCGCCAGACTCTTTTCCGCGGAGCCTATGGGTCGGTAATTCCAGCCGGTGTATGTTGCCAGCGGCACCTGGACATGCGGCGTGCGAATGCCAGGAACTTCGTTGCCGTCGCCATCGACCTGCGGCACCAGCACCTGGTATTCGTTGCCAAAGTCTTCTTTAGGCGGCTCAGCGATGATGCCCTTTTCGAAGTCTGGTCCGTGGTCCTGCAAGAATAGGCGGTTTGCGCTGTCCGGATGAGTAACGCCGGGGACCTCTGGGAAATTGCCCTTCGCTACCTCCACAGGGACGGCCGTTTCTGAGGCTCTGCTAGGTATCCGGCTATCAGGTGGCTCTGTGCCGTCGGTGGCCCAGGCATCCAGCGCGTCGAGAAGCGCTCGTAGCAAGGGCGACGTGTTTAGCGGATTAGACGGGTACTGGTGGTTACCCTTTGAAGGGCCCTTGGCCAGCGGGTCAGCGCTGTGCTGCGAGCCCGCGAAGCAGAATATGCGAACGTTATCTGGTTGCGGTATGTCGTTGCCCATCGAGTCCATGTGCGACAGCGATGCCCGACGCTCCCAGTACTCTGCAGACGTCTGCGTATGGATGATAAGGGGGTCCGTATCCGGCCTTTTGAGAATCCCGTCGGTCTTGCCGGTTAAAAGATCCGTGGTTTCCGGGTAAGAGAACGGGAACTGGTCGCAAGGGTAATTGTGGTGGAAGTGCTGTCTTGGGAAGCGGTCAGGCTGGGCGAAGCGATAGTTGAGAACTATGCGTCCGCCGCCTGCGACGTGAGGGGACACAGCCTCGAACACCTGGTGTCCATCAGTGTCAGCGTTGAAGCCTCGGTAGACAAACTCCCGCAGAAAGCGCCCGCTCTGGGACCGACCCCATGCGTAGGCTTTCTCAATGCCTGTGCCGTTTTGGCGTAACGGATTGGCCACGCCACTCTCGTCCTGCAAGTCGCTACAGAGGAAAGAGATCAGGTCTCTGAGGCCAGCCAGTCCCAGGCCCATGACCTTGGGGTTTTGCGCCGGGTAGATCAGGTCGTATATCCAGCCAGGACGAAAGCCGTCTTCTAAGTAGACGTTACGGCTGGACTCGGTGAGGCTGCCATCGCTGCTCTGAATCGAGAAACTCCACTTCTCCGGCGGGATGGCGACCTTGTCGTCGTAGGGATACTCGCGCATGGTGAAAGTGGACTTAGTCGGGTCCGTGTCGGCCGCCTCGTAGCTTTCGGCGTAGTCGGCTGCGGATAGTGGTCTGTGGCGGACCTCCGGCGTCTCGATGATGAACTCGGAACGCACGTCTGCCGTGATAGGCGCGCCGTTATTCGTGGCGACCGGCAGCCGCATAGCTAGCTGATCGTTGATGGGCAGAACGTCTCCTTGCCAGCCCGACCATATTATGGAATAGCCGCGTCGCATTAGGAAGCCGTTGCCTGCGTTCTCTTCCGTGATTGGCCTGTTGCTATGAACGCCGTCGTTGAAGAACTGAAGGATGCGCTTGTTGCCCCGATTGTTGACGTCGTAGATTAGCCGCCCGTTGCCACGATTGAGGTCGGTGGGACGCAGTATATATAGGTCAGTCGAGTACTCTACGAGACCGTCGGCGTTTCGCGGAGCCAGCTTTAGATCGACGATATCTGCGTTGGCCGGATCATTGGGGTCGATGGCAAAGGCAACGCTGCCCTCGATGGCTTCGTATGAGCCAACGTCACCGAAGGTCATGCCGTCGCCAAAGGACTTCTTGGACCGAATATCTAGCCTGACCTGACTGCGCATTTTTTGTCCTTTCCGTCTGCGTGGGAATTACCCTACTGGTGATCTAGTTGATCGAATTAAGGCCGACATAGTTTATTCAAAAGGTCAGGAACGGTTTTGGGATAGGTAATTCTTGCAGCCGTCAAGGAAAATGTTGGCGGCTCGAACCGATGCCATGACGTCCTCGGCCATCTGCCTGCCCGCCGCATGAACGAGCTCCTTTACCTTGGTCTCGAAGGCCTGCACATCGGGGTGGTTGGGCTGACCCTGCAACCCCATGGACTGCGCGATGTCCTGAGCGCCCGACGTGAACAGGTCGATACCCTCCACTGACAATATATCGTCAATATTGTTCAGCACCTCAGCGTCTTCAAGCTGGGCGATGACGAGGATGTTGTTGTTGGTGTGCTCCATGTAGGCTGGGCCGGACTCGAAGCTGCCATAGTATGCGCCGCGCCCGGAGCCGAAGCTGCGTTTGCCCCTGGGCGTGTATCTACAGGCGTTGGCCAACTGCTTAGCGCGGTCGCCGTTGATGATGTGTGGGCCTGTGACGCCCATGATTCCGCGATCCAGAAACCGCAGTATCGTAAAGTCTTCGATGTTGGGCACTCGGGCCATAGGCGTCATGCCCAAGGCACTGGTTATGCGGCAAAGGTCGTCCAGCATGTCCACGGTGAATGGGCCGTGTTCGCTGTCGAAAGTCACGAAATCGAAACCGGCCATGGAGGCCAACTCAATCAGCGTCGTCGACGGGAAGGAAAAGTTGCAGCCGTAAGCCATCTGGTTCGCCTGCATCTTGGTGACTACATTGTTAACTCTCATCATCTGGGCCTTGCACTCTCCTTACTGATATGCGGGGTCGCGGCGCTATTGTATTGCATGCTCAATCGCCATTCAACAGGCAGCACGCACCGGTCTATTAGCGGGAGAGCGGGCCGGTATTCACGCTGTATGTTAAGCTTTCGCTGTGATACCCTCCGTCGAGATTAGCGGCGAATTTGGAGGAGTTGTAATGCGTGTTTTACTCGTAGCCACCAATCAGACTGATCGGTTCCAGGACCGGATGGTCGTGCGGCCGGTGCCGATTGGCTTGGCTTACCTCGCCGCCAGTGTGGATGAGTCTCGTCATGAGATGCGCGTGCTGGACCTCATGTTTGCCGAGGACGGCGCTGATGAGGTCGAGGCTGCGGTCAAAGACTTTCAGCCGGATGTTGTTGGCCTGTCCATACGAAATCTGGATAACCAGAGTTACTTCAACCCCGTGTCCAATCTTCCTGCAGTAAGGGAAGTTGTTCAGCGCATTCGAGCGCAGGGCAAGGCCACTATCGTCTGCGGTGGGCCAGCCTTCAGCATACTGCCGGCGAACTGTCTCGAATACGTCGGCGCAGACCTGGGGGTGGTTGGCGACGCTACGCAGGCCTTCGCCCAGTTGCTGGATAGGCTTCAAAATGAGGCCCCCTACACGGACATACCTGGCCTCGTCTATCAGAAAGATGACCAGACGATTGTTGAGGAGGGCAGCTTCTCATCGACCTTCGAGGTTAAGCCCCGGTTAGACCTGTTTGACATGAAGAAATACGACGGATCTGGATTTGGCGTCGGTGTGGTAACCAAGTTGGCTGCCGCCTACTATCCTAAAGAGGGCGATACGACGTGGCACACTGGTGAGGACCGACGCGTAAGGGATGCTGCCGTGGTCCTGGACGAGATCAGAGGGATACAGGAGAAATTTGGCATCCGAAAGTTCTTCTTCATATCATCAGGGTTCAACGTTCCACCTGAGGATGCCAAGCAGCTATGCAAGGCGATCATCGACGCCGACCTGGACATTCGCTGGAACACAGGAATTCGCCCCAATGACTTCGACGGCGAACTGGCCGAACTGATGAAACGGGCGGGGTGCTCGTTGACTCTTCTCAACGAAGGCAGCGCCACTGCCGAAGACCTTACATCACGCCTGAACCAGCTTCGCGAAACCTTAACCATATGCAAGTCTGTGGAACTGCCATGCACGATGAACGTCGGCTTCGGACTGCCTGGAGAGACAGAGAAAACAGTAAACGAAAAGCTGGAATTCCTTAGAGAAACCCAGCCTGTCTTCGTGGTATTGAGGGTTGGGAACCGCCTGCTCCCGTACTCGACGCTGTCCCGCATCGCCATAGAAGAGGGCTTGATTGCGAACGAAGAGGAGCTTCTGGAGCCCCGGTTCTACGTTAATGCTGCCGTCAAGGACTGGCTTCCCGAGCGCCTGCAAAAAGAGGCCTCAGAACACCCCCGCTGGAACGTAACGTAGGGCCGACCCTTCGACAGGCTCAGGGCGAACGTCTTTGGAGTGTACCTTTACGAGGTATTCCTGCTGGCGACGCGGCCAGTATTAAATGCTAACTCAATATGAAGAAAATCGACTTGATCAAAAGGGAAAGATATGAAAATAACAGACGTTAAGGCCTACGTTATCGAGACGGACTGGGACGATAGGCCCGGAGGCGACACGCCAAGGCTGCCGACTAAGAGGCAATTCATCTTTCTCAAAGTAGAGACGGATGAGGGCATAGACGGTTGGGGAGAGGTCACCAATTACCCTGGCCAGGTGGGCAACCGAGCCATCGGTCGCTACATACAGGAACTTAAGGTGTTCCTGGTGGGACAGGACCCGACGGCCATTGAGTACATATGGCAGCGCACCTTTCGACTGTTCACCTACACAGGCACTCGCGGAGCTACCACGGCGGCCATCAGCGGCATCGACATTGCCCTTTGGGACATCCTGGGCAAGAGCCTCGGTAAGCCTATATACGCGCTGCTAGGCGGGCCTGTCAGAGACCGCATCGCGCTTTATACCCATCCTCCTGAGCCTGCGACACCTGAGGCGGCCGTTGCGGACGCCAAGGAAATCGTCGCTTCCGGGCATCGGGCACTCAAGATGGACCCCATGATGCACTCTCTGCACGGCGGTATAAAAGACGGCAACATCACCTTCATGGATGGGGAACTGAGTCCGCAAGGTCTGGCGGAGGCCGTGGAAATCACCGCTGCCGTTCGTGAAGCCGTTGGCCCGCACATAGAGGTGCTGATCGACGCTCACGGCAGGTACAACGTGCCCACCGCGATTCAGCTAGCCAACGCGCTGGCGCCCTACAACATTCACTGGTTTGAGGAGCCGGTGCCTGTGGAAAGCTACTCAGCGCTCAAACAGGTCCGGGAGAAGATATCGTCGAGGATTAGCGTAGGCGAGCGGCTGCACACCAGGTTCGAGTTCGTTCCAATATTCGAAAACAACCTGGCAGACTACATCATGCCTGACGTAACCTGGACCGGAGGGATCAGCGAGCTAAAGAAGATATCTACCATGGCGGAGGCCTACTACATACCGGTGTCCCCGCACGACGCCAGCGGGCCGATCAACATAATGGCAGGGGCGCAGGTGATGATGACTGTTCCGAACTTCTACAAACTGGAGACCATTCGTTACGACCTCAGCGGATATAACAAGTTCATGGACGTGCCGCTAAACATACGCAACGGCGACCTGTACGTATCGGACCGGCCTGGATTGGGAATGAATCTTGATGAGGAATTTCTGAAAGCCCACGCCATAGAAGGCTTCAGGGAATGAGCGCAAAAACAGTTCACATGTTGTGGAAAGCTGCTATAATTTGACCTGTGATTTGGGCAGATAATGCGACACTGCATGTCATGGCTGTGAAGACTTGGGTTGCCATTGAAATTTAGGGCTCTCCAGCCCAGTAAAAGGGCAATAATCCCTTGACAGCTTCTGAGCAACTGTGATAATTTTCACCAGGCTGTTAACGCCAATCGCCGACAACGGCAGTATATGAGAAGTACGAGGCAAGTCGTTAAATGGATCCTTCGGCTCTTGGCCACCTCGAGTGGACCGAATTGGGACAATTGCTTACTTCGCTTTGGATCGTGGTCCTCTTTATAGTATTGTTTGCGGCGAATATCATCGTCGGTCACAATTTCCTTCCATCGTTCATCATGTCAGGACACGTACCTCAGGCTTTCCACAAGGCAAGAATTGCATTTTACGTTTTTGCGTTCACTTGCTTGGCTATTGCGGTTTACTACATTATTCAAGTCATAGGGCTGACCCACGGCGTTCTTCAGAGGTTCTGGCCCGATTATTACCTATAGGAAAAACCTACTTTGATACCTGGCGATTTTCAAATACGGAAACCTACGGGCAAGCAGCTAGCGTTGTTCGGCACTATGGGTGTCGTAAGCCTAGCCGCTCTTGTAGGAACGGTACTTGGGCTGATCTGGATGATTTCGGCCTGGATGGGCACACCCGTCATATTCGGATACGACGAAGGACCCACGCAGCCAATTGATTTCCCACACCCAACTCACGTTCAGGACTTGGGCCTGGACTGCACCTTCTGTCATAGGAATGTGACCGAGGGTGCAGCAGCCACGATTCCTTCGGCTGGCCTATGCCTGACCTGCCACGAAGTTGTGGGTGACGGACTGGAACAGATCGAAGATCTTCGGAAACAGGTCGCTGATGACCGTCCGATAGATTGGGTGCGCGTTCACCGTGTTCCCGACCATGTGCACTTCGTTCACGAGGCGCATATCAGAAGATTCTCTGGTGTTAAAACGATTGTTGAAGAGTGGACCGACATAGCTAATCCGTCGGTTGAGACAGAAATCAGGTTGGACGAGGCGCAAAGGATCGTGCGCGGCGCTAAAGTAGGCCAGACCATTGAGATCGCAGAGGCGCAGGTCTGCTCTGTATGCCACGGCGACGTTGGCAGCATGGCAATAGTAGAGCAGGTCCGTACGCTAAAGATGGCTGATTGCGTCGACTGCCACAGGGACAATGACGCCCCGACAGATTGCACAACCTGTCATTACTAGGCTCATTTCTAGAGGCTTTATTTAAAGAATGGCGATAACTCGAAGAAAATTTCTAACCGTTGTTGGTGGCTCCGCCGCAGGTGCGGTGGTGTTTCAGGCATGTGGCGTTCCGGCAGATGAGCTGCTGGTCCAGGCTCCCGTTGAGATGCCTGAGGACCTCGTCACCGGTCTGGATAACTGGTATGCCACGATGTGCCGCCAGTGTTCCACTAGCGAAGGTATCGTCGTTAGGGTCATGGAGGGTCGTGCCAAAAAAGTCGAAGGCAATGTGGACTATCCCATTAACGAGGGCAGTCACAGCGTACGATGTGAGGCAGGTCTTCAGGCGCTCTACCATCCGGACAGGATTCGCGGGCCGTTGGTTCGTGTCGGCGAGCGAGGTTCTGGTCAGTTCAGGGAGATAAGCTGGGACGATGCCAACGCGCGTCTTGTCCAGCAGTTGAAAAATTTACAGGACAGCGGTCGTCAGTCCTCAGTCGTATTTGCGACAGACCCTGTCGGTGGACATCTCGGTGGCATAGTTGAAAAGTTCGCCTCTGAATACGGCGCACGTCACATGGGTTATGAGCCAATGGAGCGCACCACGGTAAGGCGCGCAATTAAGCACGTGTTTGGTCAGGACAATATGCCTGACTTTGACATTGAAAATGCAAATGTGGTCTTGTCCTTTGGGGCAGACTTCCTTAACACCTGGGGTTCGCCGGTACGGTACGCCAGAGGCTATGGCGAGTTCCGCCAGGGCCATGATAGGGAGCGCGGCGATTTCATCCACGTGGACTCACGCTTCTCCATGACATCTGCTAACGCGGACCAGTGGGTTTACCTGAACCCTGGTTCGGAGGGTATTCTGGCCCTCAGCATCGCACATGAAATAATTCATGAAGGTCTCGCTGACGATGATGCTGCTCGAGCCCTGACCAACAACGGAAGTTTCGACATAGATGCTTTCGCTCCGGCCAAGGTTTCTGCCGCAGTCGGCCTTTCTGCTGATGACATACATGCTCTGGCGGTTAGGTTTGCTAGTCACGGCCCTTCGTTGGCCATTGGTGGCGGTCCCGCCGGCGCTTTCACAAATGGCTTCGCTAACTTGGTGGCCATATATTCGCTTAACCAGTTGGTTGGTAACGTGAATAAGCCAGGTGGGGTCATATTCAACCCGAAGTCACCTTTTGAAGAGGTACCGGTTACTGCCGGTGTGTCTTCCTTTGCGGAGTGGCACAGGCTAGCCGAAGAGATGAATGGCGGCGGAGTGCAGCTGCTTATGGTCCGAGATGCGGATCTGTGGCACGGCTTGCCGGACGCTACGGGCTTTAAGAAGTCCTCCTTCAACGTTCCGATGATTATTAGCTTCTCAGGCTTCATGGACGATATGACGGCCATGTCAGACCTGATTCTTCCACAGCACAACTACCTGGAAGACTGGGGCACTGATGTTCCAGACTCCGGCACTGGTTACCAGACGGTAGGATTCCAGCAGCCCGTCGTCAGGCCTTTCCTTGAGGCACGAGGCGAGCAGTTGGGCACCAGGAGCTTCGGCGATGTCCTGTTGGGCGCGGCGAAGGGACTCGAATTAGACCTGGGGCAGTCCGGCGGCTCTATGAAAGAGATTGTTCGGGACGCTGCAAAAACACTTTTTGACGAAAACAGAGGTTCTGTGAAGGCGGCCACATTTGAAGGTTTCTGGAACGGGCTGTTGCAACGCGGAGGTTGGTGGGATTCGTCAGCCACGGAAGATCGTGTGCCATCGCCATCGGCTCTGGTTCATGTCCCCCCAGCGACCTTCGGAAACGGCGACTTCTACCTGATGCCTTTCGCCACTACAGGAATCGGCGATGGTCGTGGTGCATCCTTGCCTTGGATGCAGGCGACTCCTGATCCCATAACGTCGGCGACGTGGCAGACGTGGGTTGAAATTAACGAACACAAGGCTGAAGATCTGGACATAAAAGAGGGTGATGTAATTAGAATCACCTCTTCTTCTGGAAGCATAGAGGCTATCGCATATCCGCATCCAGCAGTTTCGCCAAACGCTATAGCTGTTCCTGTTGGACAGGGTCACATTGCCGGCGGCAGGTACGCCAAGGACCGCGGAGCAAACGTCTACTCTATTCTGGACACTAGTTCGGATACGGACACTGGTGCTCTGGCCTGGGCCGCAACCAAAGTCAACATTGTTAAGACGGGCCAGTGGCTTCAAGTACCGAAGTTTGAGAACGCGGTGACTGAAGCTCCACGTGACGAAGAGCAGCTGATTATCAAGATTACACCGATAGACGGCTAGGGCAGCCTAACCATTTGATAAAATGAAGGTCTGGTCCTGGCATGGTGAAGAACCGCCGGAGGAACTGGGTATGGCAGAAGATAAAAAATGGGGAATGCTGGTCGATATAGACAAGTGTATCGGCTGTCAGGCGTGCGTTGTTGCATGCCAGTCCGAAAACAACGTCCCCATTAACGAGGAAGGCCACTTCAATCAGCGGCGCGCTATCGAGTGGATTCGAATCGAGCGCTACTGGGAAGGGGAATTCCCCAACGTTAAGGCCAGGTTCATGCCGATATTTTGCCAGCAGTGCGACGATGCGCCTTGCGAGCCGGTCTGTCCAGTATTTGCAACTTACCACAACAGCGAGGGCTTGAACGTTCAGGTTTACAACCGCTGTATTGGCACCAGGTTCTGCGCCAACAACTGCCCATATCAGGCAAGGTTCTTCAATTTCTGGGAGCCTGAGTGGCCTGAGACTCTTAAGAATCAACTAAATCCAGATGTCACTGTGAGAAGCAGAGGCATCATGGAAAAGTGCACCTTCTGCGTGCAGCGAATCCGACGGTCAACTCGGGAAGCTGCCAGAGATGGCGAGGTAGTGGAAGACGGAGACAGAGGCATGAGCCCTGCTTGCGTAAATGCCTGCCCTACGCACGCGCTGATGTTTGGCAACATTGATGATGCCGAAAGCACTATCTCACAGGAGATAGATGATGCGACTCGAAGGCGTCCTGTGTCGGCACCTGCAGGTAGAGGCTACAAAATGCTTGAGAATCTGGGTACAAATCCCAATGTCGTATACCTGAAGAAGGTAGACAAGACGGCCGAAGAACACAACGTACATGGCTAGTCATACAGATAACGGTGAGTACGTAGAGGGCATGTATGTGCCATTCACTTCCCCAACCGAAGTTGTGAATGACCTTGTGAATAATCACGTCAAAGTATCCGACATGTGGTTACGTGGTGTGGTCGCTGCCAGCATTTTACTTGTGCTGGGCATAATCGGTTTTGTAATGAATGTTATGGAAGGCGTGAGCGATCGAGCTGTTTGGGCATACTACGCTCTGATGTTCAGCTTTATCCTGACCACGGCTTCCGCCGCACCCATGGTGGCAATCGCCACAAGAATGGCCAATGCTCATTGGCGGCGTCCGATATCCCGCGTGGCGGAACTATGGTCGGCTGCCGGTCTATTCAGCCTTTTGCTTTTCATACCTATGCTGTGGATATTGCCGCCGTTGAACGACGGACGTCGCAGCCTCTGGTTCTATGATGTCAACGATGCTTTCTTCAGCCGCGTGCCCATATACTCGCCGCACATCTGGATGTCGGCGGCAATATTGGCGCTAGTGGCCCTGGGCGTCATACTGCTCTGGTTGTCTGCTATGCCTGACCTAGCTCTCATGCGAGAACACAGCACGGGTTGGAGGCAGAAGTGGGCAGCACGCCTCTCCAAGGGATGGGTGGGCTCATCAAAGCAGTGGAACATGCTGTACCACCGTATGGGTGTTGTTGGTGCCTTCTATTTCATGATGCTTGTGTTCGTTCACTTCCTGGTAAGCACGGACTTTTTAATGGCGCTGGTACCAGGTTGGATTGACTCTCTCTATCCTCTGACTCATGCGGCAAACTCGCTTCAGGCGGGTGTTGCTACTGTTATTTTGACGATGTTCTTCCTTAGGAAGTTCGGTGGCTACGAGGATTACATTACGCTGGACCAGTTTTGGGCGCTGAGCAAACTGTTGTTTGCGCTTTCACTGCTCTGGTTCTGGTTCTGGTTCTCCAGCTTCAACGTCTTCTGGTATGGCAAGAAGCCTAGTGAGCAGGCCGTCTTAGGCTACCTCATGACGGGCGCTTATCAGCCGGCCTTCATGGCAGGGTTCGTACTGAGCTTCCTGACGCCCATGTGGTTCATGATGTGGAACCGGGTTCGGAAGAGCTTCTGGGGCCCAGCCGTTATGTCGGTGTCTGTACTAGTAGGTACCTTTTTCGACAAACTTAGATATTACGTCCCTGCGTGGTCTGTTAATGACATCGGTATTGTGCAAAAGTTAGGTGAACCTGGGGCAGCTCACGAGATGGCCTTGGACAACCTACCTAAGGTCAATATGCCGGGCGTTGCGGACGTGTTCATCGTGCTTGGTGTTTTCGGAGGTGCAGTTCTTTTCTACCTGCTCGCTTCCAGGCTCATCCCGCCGATCAACATTTGGGAACAAAAAGAATTGGTTTTGTACAAGTTTCATAAGGCTTACCATCGGACCGAAGTTATGGTTCTAGGTAAACCTCGATAATTCTAATATGCCAAGGGTGGAGTAGCTGCTAGATGCAGGATCACGTCCAACTTAGTCAAACAAAGATAAACGACGACCTACTGGCCGGCGTGTTAGGTATGCCTAAATGGTGGCTGCCGTCAGTTGTGGTCCTAGTGCTGATAATTTTCACAGGTCTGGGCGCGTATGGTTACGAGCTAAATAAGGGCCTTGGCGTTTCAGGCCTGAACAGGCCAGTGTTTTGGGGCTTCTACATTACCAACTTCGTTTTCTGGATTGGTATTAGCCACGCAGGCATTATGATTTCAGCTATCCTACGTCTCACTCAGGCTGAGTGGCGTAGGCCGGTTACGCGTGCTGCAGAAGTGATGACCATATTCGCGCTTATGGCAGCACTATCCAACATTATGTTCCACGTGGGTAGGCCTTGGAGGCTGTTCTGGGTATATCCCTACGACTTCTCCCGAGGCATCTTTATGAACATTCGGTCCCCGTTCGTGTGGGACCCCAGCGCTGTTATGACTTACCTCATTGGCAGTTCGCTGTTCGTCTATGTCGCTCTTATACCTGACATTGCAATTGTAAGAGACAAGGCAACGGGCAAATTTGCACCTAAGATTTATGGAGTTCTATGTCTCGGTTGGCGTGGTACTCCCAGGCAGTGGAGGCTGCAAGCCATAGCGGGCATTCTGCTTTCCGCTCTTGTGTTGCCGGTGTTCGTATCGGTACACAGTATCGTTTCATGGGACTTCGCAGTTGCGATCGGTGTTGAAGGCTGGCACTCGACCATATTCGCGCCTTACTTCATCATTGGAGCTATCCACTCCGGCGTATCGGCAGTGGCAATGATCATGGCTTTGGCAATCTGGCTATGGAAATTGGAAAACTACCTTCGCCCGGACCATTTCGACGCAATTGGTAGGCTGCTTATCGTAGTAGCGGTCACCTGGTTCTTCTTCTTCTTTGTAGAGTGGATTTTTGCTCTCTACACACTGGAAGGACCGGAATTGGCTTTGAGAGAGTTCCAGGTGTTCCAGGCACCTAATATGTGGCTGTTCCTGGGATTCTTGCTAACGGCTTTCTTTATACCCGTGCCTATGTGGATGTTCAAGAGAGTCCGGCGCAGTCCGATGCTCATGTTCTTTTCGACGATACTCGTCAACGTGGGAATGTGGTTGGAACGCTTCCTGATTATTATTCCGGGACTGGCTCGCAGGCAGCCTCTCTCGTTCGATTGGGGTACGTACAACCCCAGCATTGTAGAAATATTGATCGTTCTTGAAACCTTTGCTTTCGTCGCACTGGGCATGCTTCTCTTTGCAAAATTCTTCCCCATTATTCCTATCTTCGATATGAAAGAGGGGATGGAGGTCCGTGAAGAGATTAAGATAGGGCGGCGGATAGTACCGGCGAGCATACGAGAGACGCCGTAATGATATTGATTAAATTCTTGAAGACAAGTAATTAGGACGGGGCTCAATTATGGCGAAAAGAAGTGTATTGGGTCTGTTTACTGAAGACCAGGTTGACGAGGCAGGCGATGCCATGGAGGCTTTGGCTTCAGCGGGATACACAACAAATGAATATGAGGTCCTGACCGGGACACCTTACCCGGAGGGAACTTTTGGTGAAGCGGAGCCTAAGCATAAACTGTTCCGTTGGCCACTGACTGGCGCTGCCTGCGGGTTCATAGTGGGCTTGCTGCTTACGGCTGGCTCTCAGTTGGCCTTTCCTTTGGTTACAGGTGGTAAGCCGATTCTTTCCATACCACCAATGGCCATCATCATGTACGAGGGCACCATGTTGGGTGCAATCACATTCACTATTGTGGGCATTATCCTGGAATCCAGGCTGCCACGAATGTTTATGGGGGCATACGATAAGCGCATCTCTGATGGCTACATTGGTGTCACCGTTACAACTGAAGAGGACAGAATCCCCAAGGCGGAGGAAGTTCTAAAGCAGGCGGGCGCGGGAGATATAACACACGGCTGGGAGAGCAACTAGCCAGATGAAAATCTCATTAGGCCGGAACATGAACAGCCTACGGACTACCAAGACCCTTGTTTTGGCAATGCTTGTCTCTACAGTTTTGCTGGCGACGGCATGTTACAACACGACTACGGGTAGGGTAGATGTTGGTGGTTCGATTAACTTTGAGTTACCTGTTTTCTCTCAAACGGGTTCACACGCGATTAACATGTACACAGAAATGCATTATCAGCCTTCTTATCGTATACAGGAAGGGCCTAGGATCTTGCCACCAGAGGGATCAGTACCAGTTACTGGTGGTGAGGTGTTCCCTTCTAGTTTGGACGAATTCCAAACGCTGTCGGTGCCTCCAAAGTTTGCGGTAAATTACGATGACAATTCTGCATGGCATACTTATCAGGTAAACTGCCTGGTATGTCACGGTGAAGGTTTGGACGGCAAGGGACCAATCACCACGCTCATAGGCGCAGACGGGGCTCTCGCTTACGATCGCGGACCGTTCCCAGCGGACCTATTAGCGGACCCGACTAAGAATGCCACTAATGGTGAACTGTTCGGGTTCATATCCGGTGGAGGTCGCCAGGGACTTGCAGTCCGGCTACGCGGCAAGGACTCTACCTCTCCTATGCCTGAGTTCAGCAAGATGCTGAGCGAGGAAGAGCGTTGGGCGCTGGTTCAGTTCTTGCGTTCCCGAATAGGGGAGTAGTTCCAACCGTTTTTAGGAACCAGAAACACAAAGAGGCCGTCGATTTCGACGGCCTCTTTGTGTTTGGAGCACATGAATTGGTTTGTTTAAGAGAAGAAGTCCGTGGCCAGGGGAGCGTCATGGGCAGACGCTGTGGTCTTTACGAAATACTCCTTGCCATCCTGTAGTTCGAATATCTCCGTTAGGAAAGCAGGCAGAGGATCGCTTTGACTATTATGACAATGGATGGCCTTCCAATGGGTTTCCAGGTGAGCGGAGGTATCAATGATTGTGTTGATGGCACTAGTGGCCAGGCCCACAAAGGGTATGTCTGATATCTCCTTCAGGCGTAGGGCGGCAGGTTCCGTCAGGTCCCAATAGAAGAGATCAGGTCTTTGGTCGATGGGAATAAGAATGATGGCCTCGGTTGTAGCTCTGGTAATAGCTATGTGGTCCGGGTTTCCAGTAATGCCGCGAGGCTCGAAAGCCATGACCATGTCAGGCTTGCTATCTATGATCGCTCGTAAGACAAGATCGCGTAGTTCGTTTTCATCGACCTAGTCAAGTTTGGTGTCGGGGTAATTCAGGACGCGAGATTCCTTCAGGCCGAGCACTTCTGACGCGCATTGCATCTCCGCCACTCGCACATCGCCCAGGCGTTCTCTGTGTTCCTCATGTCCCAAAGAGCTGCCTTCACCTCGAGTGGCCGATATGGTTATTATGCGGGTGCCTGATGCGGCGTATTTGGCCAGCGTCCCCCCGGCCCAAATGACTCATCATCCGGATGAGCGAAAACGCAAAGCATTGTTTTTTGTTTGCTGGGCATGATCTACGCCTTACCTTCAATGTGTAACTTTGCCGATATTCCAGATGCGCTTGGGCTGAGAGTTAGCCCTCGTCGATTGTGTTAAGCCGGGTCTCAAGCACCCTTCGCCATCTGTGGTAGCTCTCCGTTACCACTTCGCCGCTTTCATAATCCTGCTCCAGCTGGGAGATCATCCTTTGCAATGTGAAGCGGTCGCCCTCTGCCGTGCTTGGTGCGGGACCGGCCTCGACAGGCATAGACTGCCTATTGCGGTGCCTGCCTATGGCGAGCCCAGTGAGGACGACCATGAGTATCCCCAGTAGGGCAGGTGCCAGAATCTCGGCGCGGACCGTTTTCACAGCATATAGCATTCGCTCGGGAAATGAGGTCTGCGGCAGGTCGGACAGAGTTACGTCTACCCGTGTACCTCGTTCCAGACCTGTCTGTTCTAGTAGCTGATATGGGCTGTTGCCAATCGTCACCATTTCTGGAGGACCCAGATCTTCTCCGGAGATAGCCAGGACGTCTTCGGGCGATAAGATGCGTAGTCCCTCGCCACCGAAGGGCAAGGACTTGGTGAACACATGCTCGGTCCCCGCGTAGGGAAACTCGTAGGTGTACATGATGTCGTGATCGCCAGGAGGGACAGCCGCTAGCACAGCAAAGCCGCGATCAACCTGTACCACGTCAGCCCCTAGCAGCCGTGTGTCGACCTTCAGTGCACTAAAGTCTGGAGGCAGGCCGAAGCGTAGCAAGTCCATGGGAAGCTCGTCTCCCGCCATGTATGTGTATGCTGAATCGTTGGCCAGCTGCACCATCTCCAGCACAGCGATGGTTCCCGTCTCCTTGTCGATGTCGGCAAAGAGGACCGAGGCTGAATTGGCGTGGATGATCTGCTGATCGTTGGAGACCTCGAATATTTCCAGCAGCACGGATGGCGGTGGTCCGTTCAGCAGGTCGATGTCAGTGCCGTACAGAGCATCCTGGTAGCGCCCAGAGACGCCGTACACCATAAAAGGATCAGGTATTATGCTCTCGAATCGGAAGCGGCCTGCGTCGTCGGTAAGAGTTTCCAGATGCTCGTGTAAAGAGGCGTTATCCTGGTGAAATGTGACAACGAGACCTGCAGTTGATGGCGAGCCGGGAGAGCCATTCACAACGAGGCCTTCCACAACGACACCCTTTTCCTGGGCTTGAGTTGTCTTTTGAAGAAGGGCTAATGGGGCAAGCAAGGTAAGAAGGATTAGCCCGGCAATGGCCAACTGCTTATGCACTGGAGGCGGGATCCTGGGAATCCGGTGGGTCGTCCTGCTGAGGATCCGCTCCGGAGATTCGCTCCCTGACGTCTCGGATCTCTACTTCGATGGCCGCAAGTAGTTCAGCCTCTTGCTCCTCCTCCAACTCCATTGACCGCATGACCAGCGCCGCTTCACGCATGTACTCTTGGCGGAGCCACGTGTAGTCGTCCTCTTCCAGGTTGCCGATTGAGTTCTCAAGCTCTGCGCTTTTGATGCCCGATATGGCCGAGTCCCAACGTCGCTCCAGATCGGCCATAGGCGAGCTCTCGTCGTCCAGCCACTCATTGGCGGCGTTGCCCTTGATGAACGGGTAAAGCACAGCAATAGCTGGTATCAGGGCGATTAGTAGCGCAATGATGATGAACAATGGCTCGACCTATCCCCTGGCTACTTGAACGCCACGGGGGAGGCGTGCAGCGGCCATAGCTGGCTGTCGCACGGGCCACAGTCCGAAGGCGATGCCTAGCGTGATGATGGGTCCTGACGCCCACATCCACCATACAAGCGGATTTACCAATACCCGGAAGACAGCCTGTCCTCCGTCCTGGAACTCGGATGGCACGATGTAGAAATCCTCTATCAGGGTGCTCCTGATGGCCCCTTTGGTGGCGGCAATTCGGAAGTTAGGGTAGAAGGCGCGGTAGGCCTCCATGTTGCCGACGTATTCGCCGTCCTTGAACACAGTGAACGAAGCTAATGACTCCTCGCGGTCAGAATAGACCCTGTCCTCCACCCCCATGTACTCAAAGGTGTAGCTGCCGACACTGGCCACCTCGCCGGGCTCCATTACCAGGTCTCGCTGAGTGCTGTAGAAGGACGAAGCGATCGCTCCAACTGCCAGCATTAGGATACCCATGTGCACGATGTACCCACCGTATCTGGGCCTGTTTGCGGAGAGAAGGTTACCGAACGCTGCAAGGTATGGCTCGCCCTTGCGATGCCGCGAGCGCGTGCCTCGAACCCACTCGTTGATGATGCCTGCCAGCACCAGGGATAGCGTAGCGAATGCCACGACAGCAGGCGGTTGCCGAATGCCAATAATGACCAGGACCAGGCCAGTAAGCAGGCCAACGCTGAGCGGCACTCGAAGCGTGCGTAGAAGGTTGCGTACGGTAGCTCTGCGCCAGGGTAGCAGCGGGCCGACGCCCATGAGGAAAACGATAGCTAGCAGTAGCGGACCGTTTACGAGATCGAAGAATGGCCGCCCGACGGTTATCACCGTGCCCTGAGCAGCCTCGCTGAATATCGGGAAGATCGTTCCCCACAGAGTCACAAAGGCGACTAAGAGGAAGAGGATGTTCTGGCCCAGGAATGCGCTCTCGCGAGACCAAGGCGATTCAAGGCTTGACCGGCTCTTGAGGGACTCCAGTCGCCAGAAGAACACAGCTATAGCAGCCACCATTGTGACGGCCATGAAGATCAGGAACAGCCAGCCCATGGCCGACTGAGCGAACGAGTGTACCGATGGCACTGGCCCTCCACGGTTTATGAACATGCCCATCTGCGCCAGGGTGAATGCGACGATGATCAACACCATGTTCCACATACGGAACATGCCACGTCGCTTCTGCACCATGATCGAATGCACAAATGCGGTCATGGCTAACCATGGCATTAGTGCCGAGTTCTCGACGGGGTCCCAGGCCCAGTATCCGCCCCAACCAAGTATGGTGTACGCCCACCAGCTACCTAGCAGCAGCCCGATGGTCAGTATCAGCCAGGAGATCATGCCCCAGAGCCTGCCCAGATCGACCCACTCGTCGCGACCACCACGTCGGGCAGCCAAAGCGCCGACTGCTATGCTGAAGGGAATGGCCACCAGCACCAGCCCTGACATCTGCAAAGGCGGGTGGATGAACATGCCGAAATGTATCAAGAGAGGATTGATACCCTGTCCGTCTGTGGGAACGAAGTCCAGCACGGTGAGGGGGTTGGCCATGAACACAATGATGCCCAGAAAGAACGCTATGATCAGGGCCATGATCCCTGTGGCAAAGGGCGCGGTGTATGGCAGTCGCTTCCTGATGGTAAGGACTGCTATGACCGATGCAATGGCCAGGACGACCGCCAGGAACAGTAGCGAGCCCGCGTTTCCTGCGTAGAAGGCAACCCAGGTGTAAATCTGCGGCATGGCCAGGTTACTATTTTCGAAGACGTATTTTACGGAGAAGTCTCGGATAACGAAGGAGTAAATCAGAACTGCTGTGGCGATCAGAAGCAGTACAGGAACGGTGTAGAAGCCATAGCGACCGCTGGCGGTCAGCTCCGGTGCCTTCTGCCAGGAACCAACGAAGGACGCGATGGGCACGTACAGGGCGACCACAAAAGCGATCACCAAAGCCGCCTGTCCGGCCTCAACCATTGGATTCCTCCGTACCGTTAGATGCGTCGTTGCCCGTTGTAGTCGCTCTTGTTAGAGAGGGCTCTAAGGCTGCTTCGATTCGCTGGTAGTAACGTTCCAGGTTGTCTGGATCACTGGGCCCATTGCCGCTGTCTGCCAGCTCTGTCCGCTGCTCGTTGCCCCGCATACCTTTGATTGCCAACAGGAAGGCCACTATGGCCACTACCACTACTACAGGCGGCACGATCCATGCCAATATGCTGAAGCCGTCGGTCGGCGGCTCCATGAGAACGCTGGGGCCGTAGCGGTCCACAAAGAAGTTTCGTATCTGGGCGTCGGACTGGCCCTCGCTCAGCTTCTCGCGAACGATCTCCCTCATCTGCAGGGCAATGGTTGCCTGCGACTGGTCTATCGACTCTCCCGGACAAATTGGACACATGATGTTTTTGTTCAGGCTCTGCGCCCTCGCATCCAGACCTGTGTAATACTCCGGAGTTACTGCGCACGCCGTCAGAAGCAAGGCGAACACGGCACCAGCTAAAAGCGTCCTCGCCGAGACTTGGGAGCTTAGGAGGTATAGCAATTTATTCAACCGGAATATCACCGCTGGCATTGGTACCACCAGCCTCTTATACGGATCAGCCTTAATAACGGATGCTGCGATTTTGCGGCATAGGCAATGGTCTGTTTACCCTGCCGCACGCGTTTTTGAGGACTTAATTCCTTTTTTAATGAACAATCATATTATAACCTTGGGCCCGAAGCCGATGCACTCTATTTTCGCCTTTGTTATAATTGGGGCTGTTATTTTTGGGTCTAATGTCATGATTGGGAATTCCCATGGTTAGGCAGCATCCAAGAATGTTTTCATGGAAAGGCAAGAATAGATGACACTGCTATACGTGACGTCTGAAAATAGAGGCGAAGGAAAGACGGCTTTTTGTGCCGGACTGGCCCATCTGCTGACGAAGCAGGGCAAAAAGGCCACGGTGTTTAAGCCTATCGCCAGTGCCGACGATGACCCTGATGCCGGCATATACAAGTCCTTGCTATCCACAGAGGTGGATGGCTGGCCCATCGCAACTGCAACGGCTGGAGTGTCCGATGAGGTTATTGGCCAAATCAAGGCAGCGTCCAGTCTAGCCTCTGAGGATAACGACATCGTCATTGTGGAAGGCGCTAGTGATATCTCGCCTGCCGATGCAGCCAAGGTTGTTGAGGCCCTAGATGCTAAGGCAGTCGTCGTCTCACGGTACAGCCGCGAGGGTAAGGCGTCAGGCCTGCGAAAGTGGCAGGACGCCTTCAAGGAACGACTGCTGGGTTACGTCATCAACGCCGTCACCAAATACCAGGGCACAGAATCCAGGTCGGGTATTCTGGAGTCGATGGCCAGCCAGGGCCTCAAATCCCTGGGGACACTGCCAGAGGACAGGCGTTTGCTTGGCGTGTCCGTAAACCAGCTCTCAGAGCACCTGGGAGGTGAGTACCTGCTGGACGGCGGTGACCGCAATTCGCTGGTGGAGTACCTGGTTGTGGGCGGTATGAGTATGGATCCGGGAGAGATCTACTTCGGGCTTCACGAAAACCGTGCTGTCGTGGTGCGAGGTGATCGTCCGGATATCCAGATGGCCGCGCTCCTTGCCCCTGGAAACACAGCCTGCATGGTCCTCACCAATGGGGTCAAGCCAACGGAGTACGTCCTGAATGAAGTTGAGCTGGAAGAACTGCCGCTGGTCATGGTTTCGGAGGGCACTCTGGCTACCATGGACAACCTCAACACGTTGATGGAGACCAGTCGGTTCGATCACCCGGCCAAACTGGAGCGCTTCTCGTCGCTAATGCGTGAGCATATAGACATTAAAGCGATATCCAAGGCTCTGGAGACAAGCTAGAAGACGGAACAAGACGGCATAATTAAAAAGGGGACGGCCAACTGGTCGTCCCCTTTTTAATTACAAAATTTTCTGGGAGATTAGCCTGCTCGGGAAACTGCTTCCAGCAGGACTCGTTCCGTGTAAAGTCGTGTCAAGTGCGCACGGTACTCGGCGGAGGCGTGAAGGTCCTCGTTGAAGTCAACGCCGTCGCTGGCGAGCTGTGCCGCTGCCTTTATGGATGCGTCGTTCAGACTGGAGCCTGTTAGTGCGGCCTCAGTTGCAGTGGCACGTGTGGCCTTGGGACCGGCCCCGGTAATTCCGATGCGCAGGCTCTGGCAAGTTCCACCGCTGACAGTAACCACGGCGGCGATGCCAACTATGGCGTAGTGCGAGGCCTTGTTGCCGAACTTGGCATAGGACGTTCCCGTACCGGTCGGCAGGGCGGGAATCTGTATTTCATTGATGATTTCGTTAGGCTGGAGCGCCGTAGTAAAGAAGTCCACAAAGAAATCGTCTGCGGATATCGTTCGGTGAGGTCCGCTGGAACTAGTCACGATCTGCGCGCCCAGAGCCAGGATAACCGCTGGCAAATCTCCGGCGGGATCGGCGTGGGCCAGACAGCCACCTATGGTGCCCATGTTGCGTACCTGTCTGTCCGCTACCATTCCCGCAGCCTCCGCTAGGGCAGGCACTGCGCTCTGGACAGCCGACGATGTCTCGATGTCGGTGTAGGTCGTCATCGCACCGATGGCTAGGCCACCGCCGTCCTGACGAATGTATGACAGATCGCTGATTTTGGCAAGATCTATGATGACTTCCGGCTGGGCAAAGCGAAGCTTCATCAGAGGAAGCAAACTATGGCCACCGGCGAGTATTTTTGCGCTGTCGCCGTGCTCTTCAAGTAGGCCAACCGCCTCGGCGACGCTGCTTGGTGCGTGGTATTCAAAAGCTCCGGGTGTCATACCATCTCCTTTTGTTCCGAGCTACTGGGGGGAGTGTATTCTGCAGCCAACGTTGTTTGGCAGATACATAAGGGGGTGCAGTCAGCTGTGAGAACGCCCTACCAGATTGCCTACCTCATCGTTTCGGCAGCGTGCTCAATCGCTTTCACGATGTTGTGGTAGCCGGTGCATCGGCAAAGGTTGCCGGACATGCCCTCACGAATCTCTCCTTCCGTGGGGTTAGGGTTGTTTTCCAAAAGTTCGTATGCGGACATTATCATGCCGGGTGTGCAAAAGCCGCACTGAAGCCCATGCTTCTCCCAGAAGGAGTTCTGCAACGGGTGGTAGTCTCCGTTTTTCTCGGCGAGACCCTCAATGGTTGTTACCTTGCTTCCGTTGGCTCTCACTGCCAGCACGGTGCAAGACTTCACTGCTTTGCCATCGAGAATAATCGTGCACGCACCGCAGTTCGTGGTGTCGCATCCGATGTGGGTGCCGGTTAGATTCAAGACCTCGCGCAGGTAGTGGCTCAGCAGTAGGCGCGGTTCCACTTCATTAGTATGTGATTCGCCGTTTACTTCGACTGTAATAGATAGGCCCATGAGGCGAAACCTCCAGAGGAATTTATTTCGTATACCTCGTATACTTGGTGTACATGCCGAAAACAGCAGGATTATAGCAGCAACGTCTTGCTTTGGGCTACCTTGCTAGAAAAAATGCCAGTTAGCCCTGTAATTCGGTGTTGTTGGCGCGTCAAAGTCGGCATATGTTAGGCTTTGAGCAGGTACAATGCTGCCTGGTTACAACTCTTACTAAACGATTACCGGTGCAGACGTTATATTGGGAGTGAGAATCCGTTGAAGGTTGAAGGCGAATTCACGTTCAATGCCCCTAGGGCGACAGTATGGGAATCTCTCCTATCTCAGGAAGTGCTCATCGATTGCATTCCAGGCTGCCAACAATGCGTCGAGACCGGCAAGGACGCCTATGACGTCGTGATGCGTGTGGGTGTAGCTGCCGTGTCCGGGACCTATACCGGCAAGGTTACGATTGCAGACAGGGTGGAGCTGGAGTCCTTCAAGATGATCGTCGAGGGACGCGGCTCTGGTGGCAGCGTCAAGGGTGAGGGCTTGCTGAGCTTTTCTGACGACGGAAATGGTGGAACGCTGGTCAACGTCATCGGTGATGCTAGGGTGACGGGAATTGTGGCGAGGCTAGGTCAGCGTCTCATGGGCAATGCATCCAAGCTGCTGATGAACCAGTTCTTCGAATGCCTAAGGTCTAAAGTTAATAACTAAACAAGACCTGTTTTAGGTCTGGCAAGTGTTCTGGCAAGTGTAAGGGAGAGTTATGGCGTATCAGTTCATAGATGTTGCGGAGGATGATGGCGTCCTTATTATTACGCTGAATGATCCTTCCACACGCAACGCTATCGGTGATGAGATGGCCGGCGAGCTAGGTCAGGAGCTTGAACGTCTGGACGCCGATGCCGACCTGCGCGCGCTGGTGTTGACCGGAATAGACCCTTCCTTCTGCTCAGGGGCCAACGTCAAGCGTATGGCTCAGGCCAATGAGGAAAGGGAGGAAGATCCTCCTCCTCAAGGCATCTCGCCCTGGGACCACTTGCAGAACCATTGGGACACTATGGCCACAGGTGAGTCTTACATGGATGGCGTCAGGTTCGTGCCGTTGAAGCTGCATAATCTACAGAAGCCGTCGATTGCGGCCGTGAATGGCTATGCCATGGGGTTGGGCATGGGTATTGCCCTATCCTGCGACATACGCATAGCCTCCGAAACCGCCAGGTTCTCCGAGACGTTTATACGCCGTGGCCTTATTCCCGCAGACGGATCCTGCTGGCAGCTTCCCAGGATGATCGGCATAAGCAACACCTACATGCTGCAATACACAGGCGACGCTGTAGAGGCGCAAGAGGCTCATAGGCTAGGCATGATCAGCAAGGTGACGCCCCATGCGGAGCTGATGGATACTACGATGGAGTTGGCGAGAAGGCTAGCCAGCGGTCCGACTTATTCAATGTCCCTGATCAAAAAACTGGTCCAGGAATCCTTGTTTAAGAACCTGGAGGAGAGCCTGCTGCTGGCTGGCCCTGCGCAGAACATTGCCAGAAGCACCTTTGATCATAAGGAGGGCGTGCGCGCCTTTGTGGAGAAGCGACAGCCTGTCTATAAGGGACGATAGCGGCGAGAAGCAGATTCGAGGTCAGAATGCCTGAAAGACAAAAGATAGTGCCTCTGAATACCTTCCCCAACGAGATGGAAGCGCAGATGATGCTGCAGATTCTGGACGGCCATGGAATTCCGGCAGTCATCCAGCCCATGGGTGGAGGCTATGGCGCCCTGGGAGTCACCCAGTTCATGCATCACCGCCTGTATGTGCCTGAAGAGGACCTGGAAAGGGCTATGGAAATCTCCGAGACCGATTACCGCGAAATCAGCTCTGACTCTCCAGAAACCAGCGAACAGTAGCCTCGAACGCACCGGGGAACTCTTGGTAGAACCAGTGTCCACCACCTTCAAGCTCCGCCAACCGAGAGTTAGGGATAGCCTCCCGCATCTTTACAGCAGTCTCATGTGTCAGGAGGTTGCTTTGCCGTCCTCTGACTATAAGCGTACTTGTGGTTATCTTTGACCACTCTTGCCAAAGGTCAGGCCTCTGGTATGCGCCCAGAATGGCCCTGTCCCTCTTCCACGTGCGCTTGCCGCTGCCCGAGTTCCTGGTCATGGCCTCTGCCTGCAACTGCAGCATCTCTTCTGAGGACTGAGGCTGCCTGATTCGCAATCGCTCTGCCACCGCGTCCAGCGATTTCCACTCATCAGGCTCCGCGTTGTAACGCTCGAACATGCTCGCGGTATCGGGGTTGACCGGGTCAGGGTCGATATCTACGACAATCAGGGAATCCACTACTTCCGGGTGTTCGGCTGCATACACAAAGGTGTATCGCCCGCCCGCGGAGTGTCCGACGAGCACAATGTTTGTGAGCGCCAGCCCGCCGACCAATTCCCCAACATCGCTGACGTAATCGTGGAAGGTGTATTTGCTGGAGTCGAGCCATTCGCTGTCGCCGTGGCCTCTGCTATCCAAAGCTATGACGTGGTAAAGCTCGCTCATGCTGGAGGCGAAGGTGTCCCAGGAGCGAGCGCTATCTTGAAGACCGTGCAAAATTAACATTGTCTGTGCCTGGGAATTATTCCAGTCCAGGTAGTGAAGACGGACGCCGTTTGCGTCCATGTAGCAGTCTTTAGGTGTCGGTGTATCGGTCGTTTTAATACCTCAGCTGCGGGGCAGGTAGCGCTTGGGGAACTTGGCTACCACCGAATATTGGATGTCCACCATGTTGGCCAGCCGCACCTTGGCGACCTGGGAGCAGAGCTGGTAAGCCGTAAGCCGTTCGATGCCATACTCGGTCTCCAGCCACATGACCAGCTCGTAGAAGGCGATTCGGGCGGCGTCCTCCATAGGTCTGGCACTGCCGATTGTCATCAGGTATTCGTCGGATTCTACCCTGGGAGTCGCCACGGCATGACCCTTAATCAGGCAAACGGTTATGGTGCCGCGGGTCGGAATCTCCGTAGCTACTCCACAGACCTCACCGTCACCCTGCGCCGCGTGACCGTCGCCTATGTACAGCAAGGCACCGGGTACATTGACGGGCAGGTGAATCGTGTTGCCTGGGCATACGTCGGCTGCGTCCATGTTGCCGCCATGAAAGCCTGGAGCCAGAGATGAGATCGCCTCGACCTCTGGCGACGTTCCGATGGTGCCGTAGAATGGCTCGAAAGGAATCGGTGCGATGTCCAGGTCGTTGGAGAAGGTAACCTCGTTGTTTGCTATAGGGTGGAGCATGACGCGCGGAGGCAACGGGAGATTCAGGGTCCGAGTGAAACCGGTGCCGCACAGGCCGCCAAACTCTGGTATCAGGCAGCTCACACCGTAGTCGCGGGTCACCTCTATCGACTGTATGCTGACTGTGATAGTGTCGCCCTTCTCAGCGCCGTCCACATATATGGGACCGGTCAGGGGGTTCACGAAGGGCAGTCTGATTATGCTGGCGATGTCGGCGTCAGGCGAGTCTATGCGGTTCTCGAAGGCGTCCATAGTCTCTACGATGATGGTCTCGCCCGGCTGAACTGTGGCGATTGGCGCCTTGTATGGCCCGATGACGTAGGAGAAATCACCAGGTTCGTTAACTATGGTTTGCATTTTTCGTAAATTTCATATTATGGAATAGGGATTTTTGGTTTCACCGATAATGGTTATGGCTGTAGTTTTGGCATCTGGGAAAATATTGAGACTGATATTCGAGCTCTCCCACTACAGCTATCGGCCCTTGAACACCGGTACTCGCTTTTCACTGAAAGCGACACGGCCCTCATTGGCGTCTTCACTGGCCCGGGCGATGCTTTGCGCTTCACGCATCGTCGCGATGTCGTCGGCCGTGAGAGCGGAGCCTTCGTTGCGCCTACGCACAAGCGTGTTAACTATGGCCTTGTGACCCTTCAGAGATAGCGGGGCTGTCACCGCGAACTCTTCGGCCAGACCGTAAGCGGCGGCCTCCAACTTGTCGGCTTCAAAGACCTCGTTTACCAGGCTCATGTCCAACGCTCGTTCTGCGCTGACTCTTCTTCCGGAGCAAAACAGCTCCTTTGTGAAGGCTGGGCCTACCAGATCTATGAAGACCTGGATGCGTTCGAAGTCGTAGATGATACCGAGCTTCGATGGTGGAATGCCTAGCTGGCTGCCTTTGGAGGCAATACGTATGTCGCACTCCGTGGCCAGCGCCAGACCTCCGCCTACGCAGAAGCCCTGAATCATGGCCACTACTGGGAAAGGCGCGTCGAAAATGGCCTCACGAGATACGCGCTTGGGCCACTGCATGGACTCAGGTTTGTTGTGATCGATTTGCGGTCCTGGGATGCCCGGCTGGCGTTTCAGATCGTCGCCAGCGGAGAATGCCATGTCGCCTCGGCCCTTGATGATCAGGCACCGGACGGTAGCTTCCTCCGCCATGCGGTCGATTTCTCGGACAAGCGCCGCGTGAATTTCAGGATTCAGTGCGTTGCGCTTGTCCGGTCTATTTATAGTGAACGTGGCAACGTGACCTGTCTGCTCGACGATATATACGTCTTCGCTCATTCTGTCTGCCTCGTTTGTATTAGCTGGTTTCGACTACCTTGTCGTTAACCATGGCTGCGACATCGTCTTCAGAGTAGGTCAGCAGTTCCTGAAGAATTTCCTTCGTGTGCTGTCCTACCGTAGGAGCCGAGCCTACCACCATTGGTGTGCGGCCAAACTTGATCATCTTTCCGGTGACCCACATGGTGCCTGCTACGGGGTCTGGGACCTCTTCCAGGATGCCGCGCTCGTGAAGCTGTGGCTCATTTGCTGCCTGCTCCGTAGTATTAACGGGCGCGCACGGGATGCTGAAGCTGGACAGGTAGTCGATGATGTACTTGGTCGTGCGCTCTTTGAACCATGCAGACATCTCGTCTTCCAAGAGGTGCCCGTTTTCCTGCCGCTGTGATCGTGTCTTGAAACGCTCGTCGGTGGCCCACTCGGGCTTCTCCAGTGCTTCGGACATTCGTATCCACATGGCGTCGTTGCCGGCAGCCAGAATCATGTAGCCGTCAGCGGTCTCGTACATGCCGCCGACGATGCCGCTACCGCCACCCTGAGAAGGTCGCTCGGTCAGCTGCCCGTCACCAAGGTATGCAGAGATAGGTATCTCGTTGACGGTGAAGCCTGTGTCTGCCAGACAAACCTCAAGGGACTGGCCCACTCCGGATATTTCACGCTCACGAAGAGCAGCAAGGGCGCCAATGCAGGCGTGCAGAGCGGTAATTCTGTCGATCAGCGGGAAGTAGGTCTTGATTGGAGGCAGGCCGTCGTAGCCCGTTAGGGACATCAGTCCGCCCATGGCCTGTCCAATAGGATCGAAGCCGACCTTCTCGCTGTTAGGGCCGTACTGGCCGTATGCCGATACGTTGATCATGATTATCTTTGGGTTCAGTTCCTTCAGAACGTCGTAGCCGAAGCCCATGATGTCGATAGTGCCGGGCCTGAAGTTCTGCAAGAGCACGTCCGATACCTTGACCAGCTCGCGAAGGACCTCTTTGCCCTTTTCGGTGCGCATGTTGATGGAGAGGCTCTTTTTGCCGCTGTTGTATTGCACCCAGTAGGCGCTCTGTCCGCGAACTCGAGGGCCGTTCTGCCGGCTCTCGTCGCCGCCGATGTTCTCGACTTTGATTACCTCGGCGCCCATGCGAGCGAACATTAGCGCGCAACGCGGCCCCGCCTGGTAACGGCCCAAGTCTAGAACGCGTATGCCCTCCAGCGGGCCATTCATATTGCCATTATTTGTTGTCAAATTACTTCCTACCCTTCCTATCTACGAAAGCCTTGAAGCCTTCTTCTACAGGCGTAGAGGACAGTTTTCCATTGCGAGCCTGTTTTTCGGCGTCGTACATTCCTCTGAATGATGCGCCAACGTATTCCATCATGAGCTCCTTGATGCCTTGGACCATGCGAGCGTCATTTCCCACGATCTGCTTGGCGATCTCCATGGCCTTGGGCAGAAGCTCATCGACGGGCACGAGGTGATTCAGCAGACCAATGCGGTATGCCTCCTCAGCCTCTACCACGCGCGCCGTGAACAGCAGCTCCTTTGCCGCAGGCCAGCCGACCTGCATAGGTAAACTCCACGTGGAGTTTACCCTGCCGTAGGAGGCAGCCAGGAACTTGAAGCTGGTGCGTTCACAGCCAACCCGGATATCGAAGCTGGATGCCATCACAGCGCCGCCGCCGTAACAGAGGCCGTTTAGTGCGGCAATGGTTGGCTTGGTGCTGGCTGCTACGTGCCAAGCCTGCTCGGGTCGATTGGGGTCTGGCGGTGGAGGATTCTCCGCGTCGCGCAACTGTTCGTGTATGTCTGCGCCGGCTGAGAAAGCTCTTTCGCCTGTGCCGGTGAATACGATGGCCTCGATCTCGTCGTCAGCCTCAAACTCGCCTATGACACTGTCTACTTCCCTGTAGAGATTCTTGCTCAGTGCATTTAGCACCTTGGGACGGTTTAGGCGGATTATTCCTACGCCTTCTTCCCGCGTTACCACAATATCTTCGTAGCTCACTTATTAAGCATCTCCTGGTTCTGATTAGCTCGCGACTGTCATATTTTGACCTATTTCATCCCGGTCTGCGAACAACGGAAGTATAATTCAGCGGTCACAGGCAGTCAAACAGTAAATGCCCATGAACGGCTTAAATTAGGGCTTAACGGTGAATTAATCGACAGGTATCGCCACGGAAATGCGTGGCTCCGACCCCACTGCTTTTGTGGTGTGTCCTTTACCGGTCAAGTCCTCGGCCAGCATGGCGTCTCCTGCGCCTAATGTGTACACAGTGCCGTCGCCAAGGCCAATTTCAACCTGCCCTGAGAGGGTTATGAGATATTGCTTGCGGGGAGCTATGTGCCAATCGATGAAGTCTCCGGACTCATGTCTTCTCCAGGTTAGGCCGGGACCTTTCTCGACGTCTTGGGGCGGCTTGTAGTTTTCTTCCATGTGGGATTGTCCATCTTCACCAGTGTAGAGTCTGTAGATCACGTTTTCCTCCTGTGGCCTGATGTAGGCCAGATGTGTCTTTGAATTCAACGAGTTGAATTGTATTTGGAAGGCATATGCCGGTCAAATGCAGACCTGGCAGGCGGGGGAGATGGTTTGCGCCTATTTTAGGCATTGACCAAGAATTGGACCCTAAATATAGTTAAATCAGGCAACTAGATGTTTACCTGTAAGGTGAATTTATGAATAATAACGGTACCGGCCCACACGTTCTTATTGTCGAGGACGACAACTCCTTGAGAGATCTGTTCAGCGAGGTGTTGGAGTCTGATGGCTTCAAGACATCAATTGCGTCTAACGGCGCAGAGGGCATTCAAATGTTCGATGAGGTCAATCCTGACCTCGTGCTTCTGGACCTGCTCATGCCCAAGATGGATGGTTGGGAAGCCCTGGAGCGAGTTCGGAAGATATCCGAGTGCCCGGTGATAATTGTCACTGGTCAAGGCACCACAGAGGATATAATTCGTGGTCTGCTCGAAGCCGGCGCTGACGACTATCTGGTCAAGCCCTTCGGGATCAAAAAGTTGATTGCCAGGGTAAACGCTGTGCTTAGGCGCGCCACGCCCGCAGCCTAGTTTGCCTAACTCCCTGTGACCTTTCGGAACAGGGCGGTCATGTCATCAGGCTGACCATTGCCTGCCCATGCCACGTACTGATCTGGTCTGACCAGGATCAGACGACTTTCGTATGCCTCTCTTTCTCCCTCGAAAGTGTCTTTGATTATCTTTAGAGGCACGTCCATAGACTTTGAAGCTTTCCTGAAAGACTCGATGGTTGTTTTGTCCGCGTCGAGATCGATCAAAGTAAAGCCTGTTCCCAATTCCTCGTAGATGTTCTTGCCGGATGCCAGGGCTTATGGCGCCAGGTGGTGACCGGGTTGAGCGGTCTTGCTGTGCAAAGCGTCGATGCCAGTGGTCCGTAGCGGAGCGCCTACAACGACATCTGAACCGTCGTAGTGTGGTTCGTATGTCGTGTACTTGATGCTCTCCCGTTTTTCTAATTGCTTCCACCCATCCAAGAAAGCCGCTGAGTCTTGTTGAGGGCTATTGCTGACGAAGAAGGAGCCATCCTCTTTGATCCCGCCTGCGATTATGCTTTTACCGGTTTCCCAAAAGATAGGCCTTCGCTCCTCGCTGTAGGAATCAAGCAAGATTTCACCACCCCAGCCATCCAATGCCGCAGAGAGTTTCCAGGCGAAGTTCGCCACGTCGTCCAAGCCTGAGTTGAGGCCAAAGGCTCCATACGGCGGATGGCTATGTGCTGAATCGCCTGCCAGGAAGGCACGCCCACGGCGGTAGGCGTCGGCGACGGCGACCCGCAGGTCCCCAGAAGCCTATGTAGTCGAATTCGCAATCGAAGGAAAAACCAGTAGCGCGCTCCATCAATCCATGAAAAACGAAGTTATCAGACGTTGTATCGTCGGGAACGGGGGCGTGGAAGAACCAGCCAACTTCCGCGTCGATCCGGCCGAAAAACTGCCAAACTCCCTTAAGATCCGGATGCAACACGCGGTAGGTCGTCCGATCTGGAAATCTTCGCAGGTGCCCACGGAGTTCATTGGACCTGAACACTAGCAGGGCCATCTTTTGCTCGAAGTCGGGTCCCTGAGCGCTTGATACCCAACTGCTCCCGGACGAGCGAGTGCGCGCCGTCACACCCCACCACGTAATCGGCGTGGAGCGTGGCCTAAGGTTCGCCTTCCTTTAATACGACGATACACACGCCAGAACCGTCCTGCTCCACAGACTCGGCGGTCCATTCGAACATGGTCGTAACGCTGGGGAGGGTGGTTAGCTTGCGTCGAAGCACCTCCTCGGTCAGGTATTGAGGGAGGCACTCGTTCTTCTGAAAGTAGAACTGTGCCACGGTTCCTCTGCCAACTGGGGCAAACCACTGGTCGCTGCTCAGGTCTCGGTAGGCCGTTATGCCGCCAATGGGGAAGTTAGGTGGGAATACCCGGGCTGCCCTGACGTCCGCGGCAACCTCCCAAAAGAAAAGGTTCTCCATGCTGCGCTGAGACAGGTTTTGGCCCTTGGGAATGTGCTGCGGTTTCAGGTGTCGCTCGATAAGGGCACAAGAGATTCCACGAAGGCCTAGTGCTACGGCCATGGCTGTGCCAACAGGGCCGCCGCCAACTATGATTACCTGGTAGTGTTGCTTCATGGCCACTAGCGATTCTCCTGAGGCATCTAGGGGATAATAATGGTTTCACTACGCGGTTGGTGCCGAATATAGGCACAGGAGATGCCCATGTCAATTGCCGCGGCTGGTTTAGCGCACCCGCCGGAAATTCATGAAAAGCACTTAGAAGAGGCAAAAGAAAACGGCAGGTTCATCAACCTGCCGTTTGTCTGTTTATTAGTTCTACTGGGTTAGGTAGCCATAGAAGCCTAGTCGGCTTCTGCTCCTACAGTCTCTTCCAGGGCCGTTAGCACTCCGGCTACGACGCTCATATACTCGTCCAGAACATCGTTGCTGGTCAGCACCGTAGGCTTGGATGTGTCACGGTAGTCGGCCCTGAGCTCCAGGTTGCCAAGGAACCTCAGGCCCATCTCGGAGGCCAACTCCTTGCCTGCACCGCTGCCGAAAATATCGCCGGAGAGGTTTTCAACCACGCCGAGAACGTTGACGTTCAGCTTGCGTATCATGTTGATGGACCGCTTGGCGTCGATCTTGGCCAGCTCCTGTGGCGTTGTCACCACGACGAAGCCATCCAGGTCCAGCACTTGCATCACTGTGAGTGGCGCGTCAGAGGTGCCAGGTGGCAGGTCGATTATGAGGTAGTCCAACTCTCCCCACTCGGTGGACTGCAAAAGCTGGTTGATGGCATTGTGCACCATTGGGCCGCGCCAGATGATGGCCTCGTCCTCGTTCTGCTGGAAGAAGCCCATGGACATGACCTTGACGCCGAACTTCTCGGCCGGCAGCATGCGCTTGTCTTGCCCCACCAGCGGGTGCTCAGATATTTTCATGGCCTTTACGACATTGGGGCAATCGATATCGACATCCAGGATGCCGACCGTAGCGCCCTCGTGAGCCAGCGTGCATGCGATGTTGACGGCGACAGTGGTCTTGCCCACGCCGCCCTTGCCGCTATACACGCCAATCTTTTGTCGGATATTGGATAGTGAATCTGTGACCTGCCGCTTCTGTTCGAACTGCCGCTTCATGCCTTCGATTCGGGCGCGGGCCTGAGCGGCTTGCTGGGGGTTAATTGTCATTAAGGGTCCTCCTGGACTCCTCGGCAAATTTGGGGGGTCAGGTTATGGGTTCTGTCGGCAGGGCTTGAACGTAGCTAAATGCCGGCTGCTGTACTCTCGGGACTTAGTCGAGACCGAGCAGCTTTTTGCCCTCTTCTGTGATCATGTCGGGTGTCCACGGAGGGTCGAAAACCATTTCGACGTTGATGTCGTCGATGTTCTCGAGTTCTGCTAGTCTCCACTCCGCCTGCTGGGCAATATAAGGCCCCATGCCGCAGCCAGCGAAGGTCAAGGTCATCTTAATGTCGACGTTGGCGTCTTCGACTTTGACGTCGTATATCAGGCCAAGATCGACAACGTTGATAGGGATTTCTGGATCATAAACATCTCGCAGGGCTTCGTAGACTTCGTCCAAGGTCAAGGTTGCGCTTTCGGGCATAAGACTATCCTCCAGATGTTTTAGTTATCTTTATAAAGCACACTCATTCTACCTGCGGTGAAAATGGGTGTCAATTTGCATCTTATTTCGCACATAATGTGCTTTTTATCAATTAATAGACAGATTAATTTCTCAGGGGCTTGCATATTGTTAGTCTTGGCAAGCTGTTGTTAGTCAAAAAGAGCGCTGATCATCAGTGCTTCGGCATCGTCCTTGGATGTGGCAATAGAGACGTAAAGTAGGCTGCCTCGGTTCTTGATGATCAAGTGCAAGTCGTCGACCGTGCGGTATCTGGCATTGGTTGTGGCCAGCTCAATTAGCTCCAAGTCGGTGCGATCGGACATAACGCCCAGCATGAAAGAGACTATTGGACTTGGGTAGCTGGACTGGCTGACGAACAGAATGCCCGAACTGGAGTTCAGGATGCGCTCGTAACTGAATTCCGTACTCATGTTCAGTGGATCGTCGGTATATACAGCGAAGGCCAGCGAGTCCACGCGTACGAGTCCGAATGCGTTGCCTATTCTTTCTACTTCTAGGTTTTCGCTGGACATTAAGGACTGCAGCATGTCGGCGTCTATCTGAAGGACGCCGGCCATTACCGGCTTCGAAGGAGGCTCTTTTGGCAGGTTGCTTAGCAAATTCCATCCAGAAGGGGATTGCTCACGGACAGATATCAGGTCGTCATCGGCATACGCACTTGTCACAGCGTCACGCCAGCCCTGATCCCCGGTGGCTAGCAGGATGAGATCGTCCTGGTTGCGGCCCCAGAACTCCTCCGCGTCCAGGGTATCTTTAACCATATTCCAGACGGACTGGCTGTCTCCCACTGAGGAAAACTCCAGCGAAGCTCCTAGGTTGGCTGTCGTAGACCCTAGAATCAGTGTGGCGCGTTCCATGGAGATAGTTTCTGACAACGAGGCGTCATCAGACAGGCCGAGGTTGAATAAGCCGCCGGAGACAACAATGGGGTATCCGGGATTGAAGTAGAGATAGCCTTTGGAATCAACCTGAGGGATTTCCGCGGACTCGATGCCTTCGGGAAGCAAGGCGCCGCCGGAGTTGGATGTGCTGGCGCAGCCAACAAATGCTAGTGCGAACAACACGGCAAAAGCAGAGGCCCATGCCTTCCGCCTTTTCATCCGCTGTTCCACACGCCAATTAATCTTCATAAAGATCTTAATTCAGTATTCAGCAAATCCGTCGTTAGTCGACGACTACCTTACGAAGGTCAACAATCTGGTCTCTTAGTAGCGAAGCCTTCTCGAATTCGAGATTCTTCGCCGCCGTTTTCATCTGGGATTGCAGGTCTTTGATCAATCGAAGAATATCGTCCTTCGGCAGGTCACTCTGCGTGATGTACGGCGTTCTGGTCTCCACGATAGCCTTCACGCGCTCGGTGATATCGTGAATCGTCTTCTGTATGCCCTGTGGCGTTATGCCGTTCTCGCGATTGTGGGCCTCTTGAATGCCGCGCCGTCGCTCTGTCTCGTCGATGGTCCGCTTCATGGAATCGGTGACCACATCGGCATACATTATTACGTGGCCCTCGACGTGGCGGGCAGCGCGACCAACAGTCTGCGTAAGAGCCGTTGTAGACCGCAAGTAGCCTTCCTTGTCGGCATCTATGATGGCAACAAGACTTACCTCGGGAAGGTCCAAACCCTCCCTGAGCAGGTTGATGCCGACGACGACATCGTAGATACCGAGGCGCAAGTCTCTAAGTATCTCGCTGCGCTCTAGCGTGTCGATCTCCGAGTGGAGGTAGTGTACTTTGACGCCCATCTCTCGCAAGAAGTCGGATAACTCTTCTGACATTCGCTTGGTGAGCGTGGTGACCAGGCAACGCTGGTTCTTTTCGACCCTCTCCCGAATCTGGTACAGCAGGTCGTCGATCTGGCCTTTAGTGGGCTTTACTTCGATGAGCGGGTCTATAAGGCCCGTTGGTCGGATTACCTGTTCTATGATGGCCTGGGAATGTTCGTACTCGTAGGGGCCGGGCGTGGCCGATACGTAAACCGCCTGACTGAACCGCTCTTCGAATTCACCGAAGTTTAGCGGGCGGTTGTCCATGGCCGAAGGCAGACGGAATCCGAAGTCCACCAGCGTCTCTTTGCGCGACCGGTCTCCAAAATACATTCCGCGCACTTGGGGCAGCGTCATGTGCGACTCATCTACGAACAGCAGATAGTCTTCAGGAAAGTAGTCCAGCAGTGTGTATGGGGAGCTTCCGGCCTCTCGTCTGGCCAGGTGGCGTGAGTAGTTCTCGACGCCTCCGCAGTAGCCGGTCTCGCGCATCATCTCCAGGTCGTAACGAGTTCTGGACTCGATGCGTTCAGCCTCCAACAGCTTGCCCTCGCGCTTGAAGTAGGAAACGCGCTCCTCCAACTCTTCCTCGATGTCCGCCATGGCCAGTTCCATTTTTTCCTGAGAGGTCACGAAGTGCTTGGCCGGGTATATCTCGATTTCGTCGCGCTCGCCCAGCACCTCTCCTGTGAGGGGATCAATCACCACGATGCGGTCCACCTCGTCGCCCCAGAACTCGATGCGGACTCCAATGTCTTCGTACGCGGGCAAAATCTCCATGGTATCCCCGCGAACACGGAACTTACCTCTGGAAAAGTCCATGTCGTTTCGCTCGTACTGCATGTCAACAAGCTGTCGGACCAGACGATTTCGGTTTCGCTGCTCGCCCTTGCGAATGGAGGCCACGAAGCTCTGGTACTCCTCCGGGGAGCCTAGGCCGAATATGCAGGACACGGAGGCGACTATCAGTACGTCGCGTCGCGTCAGAAGCCCACGAGTAGCTGCATGCCGTAGCTTATCCAGCTCCTCGTTGATGTCGGCGTCCTTCTCAATGTAGGTATCGCTGCGAGGGACGTAGGCCTCCGGCTGGTAGTAATCGTAGTAGCTGACGAAGTACTCCACCGCATTATTAGGGAAGAACTCTTTGAATTCGGTGGCGAGCTGTCCAGCCAATGTCTTGTTGTGTACAAGAACCAGCGTTGGGCGCTGCACCTTCTCAATAATGCAGGCCATCGTGAACGTCTTACCGCTGCCAGTGACGCCCATGAGGGACTGGTGAACTAGCCCATTTGCTAACCCCTCGATGGTCTTATCAATGGCTTGAGGTTGATCGCCAGTGGGTTGGAAGTCAGAGACTATTTGAAAGTCAGGCAGTTTCGTTGCCTCCGAACGCTTTGTGCATACCTAATTCTACTACCAAACGACAATTTTCGTCAGGGGTGGATATGGTGTGAATAGCGAGTTTTAGGCTAAGTTATCTAGGCAGCAGCGGTTAAGGGATTCACAGGGTATTTGGCTCGCCATGCGTTCAACCCACCTTTCAGGCCTGCTTCCGTCAATTCTTGCACCACACGGGCGCTGGTAGCCTCGTCTGGTCAGGTGCAATAGGCCTCTATCAACGCGTTCTTGAGATCTGGAAAGGACTCATCATTGGCCCAGTCTACAACCTCATCGGGCAGGACTCGCACGCTGCCTGGAATTTCAGCTCGGTCATGATCGTATGTGGACCTAGAGCGCACGTCCAGAATGATAGGCGGTGCTTCGGATTCCAACATCTGCTGCAGGTCTTCTGGTGCGAGCCGAGACACCTGTCCGTCATGAGGCCTGAACAGACCAAGGGCCGTGCTCTCGCGCTCCTCGATCAGTGTTTCCTCGGCGGCCTTGCGTCCGTACCATGCGCTAATCGGCGAAGCGGAGGCGCCGTGAATGATCACAGAGGCTATGGCGACTATGCCGACGGTGGCTAGCAGCAGTTCGGCGCCAGGTATTGCGGCCTGAACCACCAGTAGCGCCAGCAGTAGCGAGTTTAGCCCTCTCGGACCGAACCAGCTGATAAAGGCGCGCGCCTCCTAACTCATCTTGGCTTTGAACAGCACCAGGTTGATGACAATCGGTCGTATTACGAAGATCACCAGCGGAACGGTATCGATTATGCTCGATAACACTGCGCCAAAAAGGACGAAGGCCACGAGCATCATCATCTCAGATGTCACCTCGCCGTAGTCCAGGAAGCAGTGGCAGAGCTTCTGGTTAAGCATCACCACGGCCAGACCGGCGAAGAACGCGCCGAGGAAGCCGTCTCCGCCCACGATAGTCGCCGACGAATATGCCGCCAGGACCAGACCTATGCCGAACAGTGCCTGATGCTCCAGCCGTATGCCCATGCGTTCGTCCACGCGCGACATGCACCACGAGCCTACTACACCGACAGCTGCGCAAATCAGTGGTCCGACGATCAGCAGTTTTGTCAGGAAGGGAACCTACTGGGCGAGCCCACCGACCTGCTCCGTGGATATAGCTATCAGAACCAGAATTACTGGCAAGACGATCAGGTCGTTCATGCCGCCTTCTAGCTTCAGGATCTGCCGGACGGGCCTGGGTATTCTGTTATCGCGAAGGATTTCTCTCAGCACAACCGGATCGGTTGAGGCTAGAAGAGCGCCGCCGATAATGGCCAAGATCCATCCGAAACCGACCAGCAACACCAGTGGCAGTGCTCCCAGGTACAAGAATTAGAAAGGGAACGACCCATCGTTTGCCCAGTTCGTCGACCTGAATCTTAACGGCGTCCAGGAAGAGAACCAGTGCCAAAGTCAGTGTGGCTACGATTTCGAGGGTTGGGCTGTGTGGCCCGAGGGTGAGAAGGCCGACTCCACGCTCACCCAAGACGAAACCGAGCCCCAGGAACAGTAAGGGGAAGGACAGTAGGGAGCGTTCTACAAGACCGGATGCCAGAGCAGTGACAATGAGCACGGTGGCGATTAGACCAAAGGCGAATATGATATCCGGCATGGCGTCCTTCTCTCGAAGGGGATAGGAGCAGCTATCCTAACACATGCATTTTGGGAGGCTATGCTCGTCGATGCGGGGCGTAGCGGCTATGGCTGGTCGAGCAAGGGCCGACTGCTAGTTAGTGCCGAGCAGCCATGAGAGGCTGTAATAGCCAGCCATGGCGAACGCCGTGACCTTCAGTATCTTGCCACCTGAGACGAATACAAAGAAGCGCGCCAGTGGATATCGCACGGTGCTAGCCCACAGGCCAGCAATCTCGAAGGGACCCGGTATGGTTGCGAACAGGAAGAGAGCGAGGCCTCCCCATCGCATGGTGAATTTCTGTAGCCGACCGAAGATGCGCCCGCCTTTAAATCGATGGCCCGTCTTTGCCCCTACCGCGTACCCGGTTAGCTCACCGATTGCGGAGCCAATGCCGCCAATCAGACCGATCATAAGCGGGTTGAGCGTCACGCCGAGAGCGAAGGTATAGGTCTGGCCCGGAGTCGGGAAGATGATGGTGGCGCTGTTGGCCATCTCTATGAAGAACACGCCGACGTATTCCAATTTGCCAAGCTCCAAAATTACGTGGCCGAACTCGAACATGAGAAATGCGATGAGGACTGAAAAGCAGAGCGCTGCCACAAAAGGCAGAATCAGCCCGGCAGTGGGAGAGGACTTGGCGAGGCCTCGTGGCTTCAGGACAAAATCATCAACATTAAGATCTGCGTTCAACGCTTCGGGCGGCCATATCAGCCGGGTTATGCGTAGTGGCTTTAAATTGACGGCGTTCATCATTGTTAATTCCTTTGTCGCGAATCTGCTAAGCCACTGTATGCGAGGAATTCATCACGCCAGAGTCAGCACTAGCAAGGCAAAGGTCTGAACGAGGCATCGCCATCTATTAAGGCGCATGAGGTTTCTGGTTCCCACAAAACGAAGAGCATTTCTTAGAAACACTCCACAAGTATTAGTTTACGATGACGGCCCGTGGCAGAGTGTGTGGATAGGGCCGACGTAAGGTGTGGGAATCAGTTGATGGCTATGCGATTCATAACTATTTCATGAGCGAAGGAGTTGGGGTAGACGCCTGAGGTGAGCGACGTCTAACGCCGATGCGAAGTGGTCCACGTACGGTTCCGCAGACTGGAGGCTTCTTGTGAGAGCCTGATAATCCGGTGTACCTATAAGTGGGTTTAGCCACACAAAGCTGCGGACTCGCTGCCTCATTCGTCGAATCTGAATGGCCAGCTGCTCTGGCTCCCCCGTGTCCCAACCGTCGCTCAAAAGTAACACCGTTGTATGCTTGTCCAGCAGGTGAGAAAAGTCAGTGTTCACAGTGGCCAAGGCCTCGCCGATGCGCGTGCCACCAGACCAGTGGGACGCCTCTTTGCTAATGCCTTTCAGGGCCTCAGTGAAGGAAGGCTTAGCCAGCTCCTTCGTAACGCGGGTTACTTTGGTGCTGAAGACGAACGCCTCCACGCGCTTGGTCTGCTGAGATACGGCGTAGGCCAATTGCAGCAGTAGCTGAACGTGGCGCTCCATGGACCCGCTAACGTCTAGCATTACCAGCATTCGCGTCACCCTGGGCACGCGCCTCCGCCGCGGCACGATGATCGGGTCGCCTTCGAAGGACATGTTCAGGCGCATGGCTCCTCGAAGGTCGGGAACGCCCTTGCGCTTGTGGCGTTTGCGTCGCCGTCCCGGCCGGGAAGCCAGAGCCTTCACTATTCTAGCGGCGATGCGAGTCAGCTCCGTGAACTCGTCAGCGTGGATGGTCGTCAAGTCCTTTGGAGCGTCCAATTCGACCTCACTCGCGCCGATGCGTAGCTCCTGAATGGCGATCTCTTCTGATTGCTGGTCGTCGCGCACTCCAAATAACGAGGTTGGCTTGCGCTGAAGGGTTATGGTCTCCTCAAGCTTCTTGGAGCCTTCGCTGGTCATACCTCTTTTGGGAATGGGCTCGAAGTTCCAGAACTTTTCGAAAAGACCATCGTAGGTTGAAAACTTGTCCTGCCTTGAGACCAGCAGGCTGCGTAGCGTCCAGTAGACTCGACCGCGGTCCATCATGTCCACGGAGCCCAGGGCCTTAATCGCGTCCGCCGTCTCCAACGGGCCGACCAAGAAGCCATACTCCCGCAGCACCCGGCAAAACCAGGTCAGATGCGCCGTGAAGTCATGATTTTTGGGTGGGTTCGAGGTGACCATGAATTTATTTTAGCACTTCAATTTTTTTCATGACGCTCTTTCGAGAGAGTCCCATGTGTTGACATCGACGCCGTTAGTAAAGGTGGGTCTTTAGTGTCTGCGTATTTCAGACATATGAATGTTCCGCTACAATTAAAGGTCAGAACTGGCTAGGTAGGTGGCCTGCTTCAATCTAGTGGGTAAGAAAATTAATGGAGATTCTCGAATTGGATAAAAGAGCACGAATTATAGGGGTTAGTTTCATCGTGGGCTTGACCGTTGGGATCGTCGTTGGTCGTGTAACCGACAACATGGGCTTGTGGATCGGAGTTGGGACCGCCGTAGGGTTGGTCTTTGGCGCCGCGATTGCTACTGTCCTAGCACGCCAGGAAGCCGAGGGCTAACTCCCGCTTAACTCTTGGCACAGAATCGGGGTTTGCGCCGAAAATACCTACTCTTAGCGCAAACCCCGCCGTCTTTTAACTAGAAACTAATTACTAACCACTAGTAACTAATCACTCGTAACTCGACCCTACATATTCGAGCCGCCCCATGATCGCGACACGCCCGCTGCAGTTGGCTCAACGATGACGTTGATCACGGCTGGCTTTCCGCTGGCGAAGGCTCGCTCCAGGGCCGGCCGAATCTCGTCTGGGTCTTCTACCGTCTCGCCGTAGCCGCCCAACTCTCTGGCCATGCCATCGAAATTGGTGAAGCCCAGCTCTCGGCCTGGCTTGCGCTGGTCTGGAGTCCTGGCCGTCCAGCCTGCGTTGTTGCTGATGACCGTCACCACGTTGATTTCGTGCCTCACACAGGTGTCGATCTCCATGGCGTTCATGCCCATGGAGCCGTCGCCGTGCAGCACCAGGACTTGATTGTCTGGCTTGGCGATCTTTGCGCCGATGCCGTACGGGAGGCCTACGCCCATGGTGCCCGTCACGCCCGAGTTGAGTCGGTGTCCTGGCTCGTAGGTGGCCAACGACTGCCGTCCGAAGTGCAGGATCTCGTTGCCGTCCACGCAGATAATGGCATCCCTGTCGAGGAAATCATTGATCTCCTTGCACAGGCGGAGAGGATGAATCGGCTTCGATGTCGAGTTAAGCAGAGGGGAGCTTCGCTCGGCGTTGCGATCGTTGGCCTCACGAAGGGTAGCAACCCAATCGTTCTCCAACCTGCCTGCGAAGTCCTGAGGTCGTGTCTCGATCTCGGCGTTCATCTGGCCGAGCACCGACTTGGCGTCGCCGACTATGCCAAGGTCGACGTCTCGGTTGTGGGCAATCTCGGCAGCGTTAATATCTACCTGCACCACTTTCGCGTTGGGGAACCGTCGGCCATACTGCAGCATCCAGTTCATACGAGTGCCGATTATGAAAACCAGGTCTGTTTCGCGCATGGCCGTGCTGCGGGCCGCCTGGAATGATACCACGTGGTCCTCGGGTACAAGGCCGCGAGACATTGGCGCGGTGTAGAACGGCGTGCTTGTCAGGTCGACCAGTTTCTCTAGCTCAGGTGCGCCACCGGAGAAGAAGACGCCGCCGCCTGCAAATATGATTGGCTTTTCAGAAGCAGCCAGCATATCTATGGCCTCTTTGACCGCGGCAGGGTCACCTGAGGGAACGCTCTTCCGCGTCGCATGAGTCCCCGCTACGGCATCCGACTCCTCGATCTCCTCATATAGGACGTCTGCGCCACAGTCGATGTAGACGGGGCCTGGCGTGCCAGACATTGCTTGTCGGTAGGCAGTGCTGACAATTTCAGGATACCTGGCGGCCTTGGTTGGCTGGTGCCAGTATTTGCACAAGGGCTTCATTATGTTCGTCTGGTCGACTTCCTGGAAGGCGTCTCGGCCGATCTCGTGCACCGGACCAGCGCCGCCGAGAATTAGCATGGGAGCGCAGTCTACCGAGGCGGTGTAAACGCCGGTGAGCAGATTTAAGGTGCCTGGGCCTGACGCGGCGGCAACCACGCCGGGCTTGCCGGTCACTCGAGCGTATGCGTGGGCAGCGTATGCCGCAGCTTGCTCGTGCCTGAAGTCAATAGTCTCGATACCAAAGTCCTGGCATGCCATCATTATGTTGAAGTTGGGGCCACCCATAAGGTAGAAAACCTTTTCGACTCCCTCTTCCTTTAAGGTCCTGGCAATCAGGTAACTGCCGGTAACTTTTGCCATGCGCGCCTCCTTACTTTTGCCGTTTTATGCGACTGTACGGGGGTAAAGTTCGCTGCGAAGCGTACCACAACTCGCAAGGCTTAGCCAATTCTGAAATGCATAAAACTCGCTGGCTGCATCCCATTAAAGACAGTCATTAGCCCACTTCTTTGTAATAATTTACTTGTTAGGGATACAGCCCTATGCTATATTCTCGCTGGCGTGTTGCACGCCTCGAACAGCCCAATAATGAACTTTCAAGAGATAAATTAAGGAGATGTCGATGTTAACTGTGATCTTTGAGATCAGGGACAATGTCGCCTACATTACGATGAACAGGCCTGAGAAGCTGAACGCCATTGACGTTGAAATGCGAAAAGAGCTTTGGGAAGCCCTGCATGAGGTAAACGACAATACCGACGTCTGGATGGCTGTAATCACCGGAAATGGCCGGGCCTTCTCCGTGGGGCATGACCTGGCGTCAATGTCCGGCAGGAGTGATGCCCTGTACGACCCCGAGATTTCCACAGAGGACCTGTACGTTTATCAGTCGCAGATCTTCAAGCCGCTAATTGCCGCAGTAAATGGCTTCTGCCTGGCACAGGGTGGTGGCCTGGCGCTGGCGTCGGACATTCGCATAGCTTCTGACCAGGCCCAGTTCGGCTGGCCCCAGGCAAAAAGAGGTATCGGCTCCGTCAGCGGGCCATGCATGCTGGCGCAGAAGGTGCCAATCAACTTAGCCTTCGAGTACCTGTTCACAGGCGATATGATCACGCCAGATCGCGCTTACGAAATGGGCATGGTTAACAAGGTCGTTCCTCATGATGACCTGATGGACGAGGTGGACAAGCTTATCCAGAAGCTTAAGCAGAACGCACCTCTGCCGATGCGCACCATTAAGGAGGTCGCTGTTCGAGGTCAGAGCATGAGGCTTGAGGACAGAGTTCGTTTGGCAGGAATCGTGAATCGTCGATTGCAGAGCACTGAGGATGCATTGGAAGGCATCAAGGCTTTCCAGGAGAAGCGCATCCCAGTGTTCCACGGTCGTTAAGTTGCTCTCGCTTAGTACATATTTTTAGCAAAGGTCGCGTAAATGACAGAGTCTAGTTCAACCAGAAATGTGGTCCAGAATTCCAGTACGCTGCCGTTCCCAATTCCTGAGGACCCTATGGACACAACCAGAAGCATGACGCCCGTTCTGGTGGTCAGCCCGCATCCCGATGATATGGAATCAGGTGCAGGCGGCACCGTCGCGAATTGGGCCGCGCAGGGGCGCAAGGTTGTGCTGCTTGTATGCACCAATGGCGACAAGGGCAGCTCTGACTTGAATATGGAACCGCAGGTGCTAGCGGCAACTCGTGAGCAGGAGCAGAGGAATTCGGCTGAAGTGCTTGGCCTTTCCGAGGTGGTGTTCTTAGGCTTTCCCGACCAGGGCCTGGAGGACTGCTATGAGCTGCGCGAGAAGATTTCCCGGCAGATCCGTATTCACCGCCCGGAGACTGTGGTTACAGTAGACCCCAATAGGCCGTACATCAGGCATCCGGACCATTACACTGCCGGCCGCGTTACGCTGAATTGCGTTTTCCCGTTCGCTAGGGACATCCACGCGTTCCCTGAGCACATCAAGGATGGCCTGGAGCCGCACAAGGTCAGGGAGGTCTACCTGTGGGGCTCGCCTGAGCCTGACACTTTCCTCGACGTCACCGACACTTTCGAGAAGAAATTGGAGGCCTTGAGCAAACACCGAAGCCAGGTCGAGCAGGGCTGGGAGTTGCGTGAGGTCAGGGCCCGATCGCGCTACGCCGACGTAGGCAAACGAATCGGCGTCCAATACGCCGAAGCCTTCAAACGTATCGAAGTCTTTTGAATTTTTTGAGTCTTTCAGGATGATGCCGGTGATGGCCAAGCCTGTGTGGTGATCGAAGCGCCGTTTGAAAATATGACGGCTAACTTAAACGATCTAAGGCTATCCGTAGTTCAAAAAAATTCAAAACAAACGGAGCAATTGAAATGACAATGGACAAATTACAGATGGGCCAGACCTTCGATCAGGAAATAGAGATCACGAAGGAACACACCGTCAATCGCATGGGCAAAGAGGGCGCAGACGTACTCTCCACACCGGCGCTGCTGGGGCTCATGGAGAACACCTGCATCCTGCAATCGGAGCCCTACCTGGCAGAGGCTCACACCACAGTGGGTTACGCCGTTGACGGACTTCGGCACTTCGCGCCGACCTCATTGGGCGAAAAGGTCCAGGTCAAAGTGACGCTGACCGAAGTCGACCGAAACCGGCTGACCTACGACATCGAAGTGTACGAAGGCCCGGATAAGCGAATAGCAGTGGCCAATCACAAGCGAGCCGTTATACCTATTCAGTAGTTAGAGCACGCAGAGGATTAACCATCGAAGATTTATCTAGTAATGAGGGCCTACTTTCCGGCCTTAAAGTTCTTGATCTGACTCACTACGTGTGCGGGCCATATGCGACTCGCCTGATGGCGACGCAGGGCGCGGAAGTCATAAAGATTGAACGGCCTGGTCACGGAGACCCGTCCAGGCTTCTCGGCCCCTTTCCGGAGGGATCGCAGGACCCTGAGAATAGCGCCCTCTACCTCTCCCTCAACTGCAGCAAGAAAAGCATAACCCTGGACTTGAAGAAAGCTGCCGGGAAGAATATTTTTCTCGACATGCTTGGTTGGGCAGATGTTGTAGTTGAGAACTACGAGCCTAGAGTTATGGCCAGCCTTGGTCTCGGTTACGACACGCTGCGAGACCTCAAGCCAGAGCTGGTAATGACCTCCATTTCCAACTTCGGACAGACTGGGCCTTACAGGGACTACTCGGCAAGAGAGATTAACCTCTACGCCCTGGGTGGTCTTATGTACATCACCGGCGACCCGGATAGAGAGCCTCTGCATATGGGCGTTCGACTGGCTCAGTATGGCGCCGGTCAGAACGGCTTCGTTGGCACCATGAGCGCCCTCTGGCATAAGGACAGCACGGGGCAGGGACAGCAAGTTGACGTTGCTATATCTGAATACCTGTCCACCATTCTGGAGAACGCCCTTAGTCAGTACAGCTACACGGGTAGCAACTTCCGACGCACGGGCAATCGCGGTTACGGGCGCGCTGCTTGGGGGCCGTATCCCTGCAAAGACGGCTACGTTGGCGTGATCGCCGGACCGGACCACAAGTGGCCGCAGGTTGCTGAATTGATGAAAATCGGCGCTCTGACCAACCCCAAATTCGACGATCGTGGCGGTAGGGGAGAAAACGCCGACGAACTCGACGCCCTGATACTGCCCTGGCTTAAGCAGCATGGCAAGCGCGAGATATTCGAGAAGGCTCAGGATATGGGATTAGCCTTCGCATATGTGGCCTCGCCCGAGGACATCCTGGGATGGGAGCATCTTCGCGAGCGCGACTACTTCGCTAAAATGCTTCACCCGGTTGCTGGAGAGTTGGAGTACCCGGTGGGACCCTATAAAGCTCGGGGCTTCGAATGGGAACTCAAGCCTGCGCCAACCCTAGGACAACACAACCAGGAAGTCTATGGCAAGTTGCTGGGCCTATCCAAGACAGATCTGGTTCGCCTCAGAGAGATGGGCGCAATCTAGCCCAGCCTCGTTCTGCACTCGCTGAGCATGTCATCTCGCGCCCTGCGGATGGCCCTGTCCTGCAGTCCAACATCCGAGTCACTTGTCGTAGGCGGTGTACCAAGTTCTTCGGTGCCTAGCTTTTCATTTACGGCGATAGCGTAGCAATTAAATAGGTCGAGGAATGATACTGGGGACCCCGGGAAAGTTGCGTTAGCCCGAATCCCGTCAAATTTCCTCTGCCGTTCCGCGAACTCATCAAGCACGCCGGAATACACCTCTCGAATAGCCAGTCGAAATTCCCGGCAGGCAGATTCAAAGCTTGGAACGTCAGGCCCGCCAATGGGCGCAGGGGTTGGGGACGACGATGCGCGAGGAGAGGAATCAAAACCAGAGCCCGAACGATCTGTAATCGAAACGGCCACTATTGATCCCGTTATCATGAGAAGAATCAGTAACGTGACGTAAATCAGTCGCCTGCGCCAACCCAGGTTCAGAAGGAAAGTAGCGCCGATTAGTGCTAACGCTACTATTCTTAATACGATAATCAAGTTAGGCCTTCCTGTCCTTCGCGATAGTGTGTACGGGCATAGCAGGCAAACTCATTCTGGAGCATTAGCCCTCCCCTTGGTGTTGGCGGGATTCGCACAATTGCATTTCTCTTAGCGATTTGACTACCAGGCTGTTTCGTTGTCATCTTTCAGGAAAGGTAATACACTTGACCCTGGATTGATGGCGAATCCTTCCGTATGCAATCGCTAGGATTCCAGAACAAGGAGAAATAATTTGGCGGATTCTCAATTTAGTTTCGACGGACTCTTCGCGAAAAACGCCCCGGTTGCCAAAGAGGCACCCGTAGTAAAGCGTGGCAAATACGACTTTGCCGTCGCCTATCCTGACCCAGCGTCGCTGCCACTTGATGGCCTGCTAGACGGCCTCAAGGAAGCCATGGCGGAAGAGGGCGGAGACCTCTCCCTGTATGCACATCAGAGCGGTTATTCACCACTGCGAGAATTTGTTGCGCAGAAGTTGGCTCGCGACAGCGACATCCATGTCTCGGCCGATGACATCATCCTTGGTGACGGCTCAGGTCAGCCCATCCATATGATCTGCGAATCTCTACTCGATGTCGGAGACGTCGTTCTTACTGAGGACTTCGTCTACTCCGGTACACTTGGACAGCTCAGGCGGTTCTATGCGGACATTCGAGGCGTTGCCTGCGACGAGGATGGTATGCTACCCGACTCGCTGGAGTTCGAGATCAAGAAGGCCATCGGGGAAGGCAAAAAGCCCAAATTTATCTACACCATACCAACGTTCCAGAATCCACAGGGCTGGACGGCCACCCAAGCGCGGCGCGAGGCTATGCTAAGCCTGTCGCATCAGTACGGCGTACCGATTCTGGAAGACGACTGCTACGTGGACCTGCGCTACGAGGGCAAGTCAGAGCCTTCCATATACTCTTTGGATGACACCGGCAGCGTCATGTACACCGGGTCATTCTCCAAGATCATCGCTCCGGGCATGCGTATCGGCTACATGACCGCCCCCAAGGCTGTTATGGATATCGCCAGGGCAGTTAAGAGCGGAGGCTCGGTTAACCAGTTTGCATCGTGGGCCGTGCATCGTTATGCTACCGGTAATCTTGACGAGCACATAATCGAGATTAACAATATTCAGAGAGGCAAGCGGGATGCCATGGTAGCCGCTCTCGGCGAGAATTTCGGTTCGGCCGCTGAGTGGACTGAGCCAAAAGGCGGCCTGTTCGTCTGGCTGAAGATGCAGGAAGAGGCCGACCTTCAGATCATTCGTGACAAGGTGCTGGAAACTGCCGATGTTGGATACCAGTCAGGCCCGCTATTCGCACCTGACGGCGTTTCTGGCAAGAACTATGCCCGCCTGTGCTTCGGGTACAACACGCCGGCGGACATCCATGAAGGTATCGCTCGTCTTGCTGACGCGTTCGCCAAAGAGGGCGTGCTCAACGTCTAGTCATAAGAAAAGCTGATCTTGGAAAGGCCGACTGGAATATCTAGTCGGCCTTTCTTTTTGGCCGCGCCGCTATGGTACGATTACGCTGTTATTGCTACAGGTGTCGGTTAGCGTCGTGAAGACCTGTTGCCAACCAGATGCACAAGAGGTATCCCAATGTCTGACGACACTTCCAAGCCCGGTATTCCATCAGAGTCAAAAATAAGAATATGTTCGTTTCTGCCCAGCGCCACGGAGATCGTGTACGCGCTGGGACTAGGCGACTCATTAATGGCGGTCAGCCACGAGTGTGACTATCCTGCCGAAGCCCAGGATAAGCCGAAAGTAGTGCGTAGCAGGTTCGACGCAACATCCCTTAGCGGCCAGGAGATCGATCGGGTCGTCTCCGAGATGTACGCTCGCGGGGAGCGCATATACGAAGTTGACGAGGAATTGCTAAGCGAGGTCAAGCCAGGACTAGTGCTCACTCAAGAGCTATGCGACGTTTGCGCGGTCTCCTTTGAGGACGTGCAGAAGGCTGTTGTGAACCTGGAGATGCCCCCTGTCGTGATGTCCCTGGACCCGGGCAGCATTGGTGACGTGCTCCATGACATTGAGAATGTGGGACGCTTCACCGGGACGCTTCCGTTGGCAAAGGAGATTGTTAGCAAATTGCAGTCCAGGATTTACAAGGTGCGCTCTCAGGCTGCTGAGGTCGAAAACAGGCCTAGCGTTGCGTGCATCGAGTGGCTGGAGCCGACAATCGTGGCCGGACATTGGGTGCCGGAGATGGTGGAGATGGCTGGCGGCGTGGACGCACTGGCTAAGCCTGGACAGCCTTCCACGCGCATCACCATGGACGGCCTGCGGAATGCCGACCCGGATGTGCTGGTGCTGATGCCCTGCGGCATGGGAGTGCAGCGTGGCATTGAAGAGTTGTCAGGTCTCGATATTCTGAAGGACTTCGGAGAGCTACGAGCCGTCCGAGAGGGCAGGGTCTTCATGGCCGATGCCAGCGCATACTTCAGCCGCAGCGGTCCCAGGCTAGTGGACGCGCTGGAGTTGCTTGCGCAGATGGTGCATCCGGACGTTTTCGATGAGCCGTTGCTGAAGGAAAACGCAGTGAGGCTGGATAGTTTTCCAAGTAGCAGCTAGCAGGAAATCTGGCTGTTAGGGGAGTAGCCTTAAGTTCGATGACATAGTCGCGGACTTGCTTTGAACGCCCATATCCCTATATCGCGATGTTTCTGCAGCCGCCTGGGTTCGCCTCAAGAAGACTCCCGCGAATTCATACTTGAATTGCACTTGGTTTGTAGATCCAGATCAAAAAGTTTCTTTAGCGGTGCCGGTACGCCTCAAGAAGACTTCCGTAAAATCACCCTTGAATTGCCGACTATTCAAAAATCACTGGTTGCTGAACTTGCGACGCATCTTGCGGGATACCTCTTTGGTAAGGGCTTCCAAGTCTCGCTGGAGGTACTTCAGCTCTGACTGCAACCGGTCCGACACATGCGACTCTTCTAGAAGGGCCTGGCGCTCGTGCATTCGGATCTGCAGTATGCCGGCGATCTCGTAGGAGAGCGAAACGGGATCGGCCGTTAGTCGAAGCTCGCCCATCCATCCGCCCTCAAGCCCTGTCACCAGGCTGCGGTACTTGGTTAGCGCTTCCTTGACCTCATCCAGCTCTTTGCCCACCAGCTCTTCTTCCGTCTCTCTGTCCCACAGTTCAACGTCGGCAATCATGTATGGCCGTCGCTGAGTGATGTTGTTTATGGAGAAGCGCCGTCCTCCCTGGGTTGACACGAAAAACCTTGCCCCGTTTCGTATCTCGCTGACCTGCAGGATGTGAGCGACGGTGCCCACGTTGTAGGGAGTGGACGGGTCGCCTACCTCCTGGCCTTCTTTGATCAGCACTATGCCGAAGCGGGAGTCCGAGTCTAAGCAATCACGCAGCATCTCTTTATACCGGTCTTCAAAAATCTGAAGAGGCAGAGTGGCGTTTGGGAAGAGAACCGTGTTGAGCGGGAATAAGGGAAGGTTGCGTTGTTGTGGAGCCATGCTCACCATCCGCGAGTTAAAGTTAGAGTATATAAGCCGTTGTGGCAGTCTACAAGTCCAAGCAATACTATGTCTGGATATTAAGGCCCAAACAGGGCTGCATCCCTGTTCCAAGGGCTGCTTGCTTGACAACACACCAGGAATATTGGTAGCATCCGTCTACATATTGCTCCCAACTGGTGGGTTTTGTATAATTGTGCGGTTTAGTTTGTGGGGAGGATCGACCCGTTGGCCCATGTGAAGTGTCTGCGTTGTCGCGAATGCGGTAACGAGTACCCAATAGAGCCGTTATATGTCTGTGATTTCTGCTTTGGCCCTTTGGAGGTCGCATACGATTACGACGCCATTGCCAAGGTAATTAGCCGGGACCGCATTGCCAATGGCCCACCGACAATGTGGCGCTATCACGACCTGCTGCCCGTGGATGCCAAGATGGCATTGGACATGGGGACTGGGTTCACGCCTCTGATCCATGCCAAGAACCTGGGTGGCAAGCTAGGACTTAATAAGCTGTATATTAAGAATGACAGCGTAAACCCAACGTTCTCCTTCAAGGACCGCGTGGTTGCGACTGCATCAGCCAAGGCCTTGGAGTTTGGGTTCGATATGCTGGCATGCGCCTCCACAGGCAACCTTGCTGGCTCGGTGTCCGCACACGGCGCGAAGGCCGGCATGGACACCATGGTATTCTTCCCGTCCGATCTGGAGCGAGGCAAGATTCTCGGTGCCGGTATCTACGGCGCCACTCTGGTGGCTGTGGAAGGCAATTACGATCAGGTAAATCGCCTTTGCAGCGAACTAGCGGACAACCATCGCTGGGCGTTCGTTAACATCAATATGCGCCCCTTCTACGCCGAAGGCAGCAAGACGCTGGCCTACGAGGTTGCGGAGCAACTAGGCTGGAGGGCACCAGACGTTTGCGTGGTTCCTGGCGCATCGGGTTCGCTGTTCACAAAGGTCTGGAAAGGCCTAAAGGAGCTTACTGACCTTGGCCTTATAGACAAGGCTGAGACGCGAATGCACATTGCCCAGCCAGACGGTTGCTCGCCAATCGTAAGGGCATATAACGAGGGCACACCGCATGTGCGACCAGTAACTCCGGACACCATCGCAAAGTCCCTGGCTATTGGAAACCCAGCCGACGGCTTCTACTCTATCAAGACGATAGAGGAAACCGATGGCAGCGCTGTTATTGCTCCTGAAAACGAGATCGTTGAGGGCATTCAGCTTTTGGCCGAGACCGAGGGCATCTTCACAGAGACCGCCGGTGGCGTAGTCATATCCGCTCTACGAAAGCTGGCTCTCTCCGGCGTAATAAAGCCTGACGACGTAACTGTTGCGTACATCACAGGCAATGGCCTGAAAACGCAGGAGGCCATTGAGGACGTGATTCACCCGGTGTACACGTCTCCGAACTACGCCGACTTCATGGAATCCATGGCAGCTAGGGAGAAAAAAACGCAAAATGGCTAAGCGTCGAATCAAGATAACTTTTCCACAGGGCCTCATTACTGAGCCTCTTATATATCTCTTGGGGAAAAACTTCGAGATCGTGACTAATATTCGCAGGGCCGATGTCCGCGAAGACATGGGCTGGGTTATCCTTGAGCTTGAAGGCGAGGACCAAGAAATCGATAGAGGACTGGAGTGGGTTACTGAAACCGGGGTTAGAGTTGACTCGGTCAGCGGCGACGTCTTAGAGGGATAGCCGCTTGAATATTTTTCGCATCTAAATAGAAAATAAATACCTGTCTCAACTGGCATTTATGGAGGAAACAGACATATGAGTATAATGGTGAGGATCCCGACGCCGCTGCGCAAGGTGACCAACGGCGACGACAAGGTGACCGTTGAGGGCGCAACCCTAGGCGTGTTAATTGACTCTATGGAGTCCCAATATCCTGGCATCAAGGGCCGTCTCTGCGACGATCAGGGCGAGCTCAGGAATTTCGTTAACATCTACGTCAACGGCGAAGACGTTCGGTTTCTGGACGGACTCGGTACCGCCACCAATACTGGTGACGAGGTAAGCATCGTACCGGCGGTTGCAGGCGGCTTCTAGTCGGGCATGGTCAGGTGTACGCTTGATCGAAATATAGGAATAGCAAAAGAGGGCACACTTAAGTTGTGCCCTCTTTCTTTATCTCTGTTCTGCTTTAGCCTTTGAATTGGCCAGAGCTTCAAGCCATTTCACCTTCTGTGCTCGTCGCGTGGTCTCGTCAGGAGGCGTGAACTGCTCGTGGAAGCCTTTGCGGTAGGCCTCGAATGTCCCTTGCAAAATAGCTTCCCTCATCTCCTCCATTAGCCTCAGAATGAAGCGAAGGTTGTGGATGCTGGCCAGCCGAAAGGCTAGTAGTTCCTTGGCACGGAACAGGTGATGAACGTACGCCGCAGAGAAGGTCTGGCACGTGTAGCAGTCGCAGCCTTCTTCAACAGGGGCATCTATGGATCGGAACCGAGCCGTGTCTATGTTCACCCGGCCGCTTCTCACGAACAGCGCGCCGTTTCTGGCGATCCGCGTTGGCAGCACGCAGTCGAACATATCGATTCCACGAGCGACGCACTCCACCAGGTCTTCAGGCGAGCCTACGCCCATGAGATAGCGCGGTGAGTCGACAGGCAACAGTGGCGTAGTAAAGCCGACAGCTTCGTGCATATCCTTCTTGGACTCGCCCACGCTCAGGCCACCCACGGCGTATCCAGGGAATCCCAACGATGTCAGGAAGTCGGCCGACTTCTTGCGCAGGTCAGGAAAGAGTCCGCCCTGAACAATGCCGAACAGGTGCTGGTCCTGACGCGTGTGGGTATCCTTGCACAGCTTTACCCAGCGATTGGTCTTGTCCACCGCCGCGTCCGCTGTGGCGCGGTCTGAACCCGCCGGAACACATATGTCCAGCGGCATGATGATGTCAGCGCCGATGCCCTCCTGATGTCGCGTGGTGGCCTCAGGACTGAAGTGGTGAGTGCTGCCGTCGATATGCGACTTGAAGATAATGGCATCGTCTGTAATCTTGCGCAGGTGCGCCAGGCTGAATCCCTGGAAACCACCGCTGTCAGTAAGAGTAGGGCCGTCCCACTGCATGAATCCATGGAGCCCACCCAGTGAGCGAATGATATCTACGCCGGGCCTCAAATATAGGTGGTAAGTGTTGGCAAGGACTATGTTCGCGCCAATTTTCTTCAGGTCATCTGGGTCGAGCGCCTTTACGGAGCCTTGCGTTGCCACGGGCATAAAGGCAGGTGTAGGTACGTCGCCGTGCGCTGTATGCAGTGTGCCTGCACGGGCATCGCCATCGGTTTTTCCAAGCGTAAATGCGGACATCACTAACCTTTAATACCTTGCGCGACCAGGCTTATGCCTAAAACAAACACAACCACCAGGAGCATTCGCATTATCCAGGGACCGCGAATTACGCCAGTTAGTTTCGCACCAATCTGACCACCGACAATCAAGCCAACGCCTGCCAAAACGAAAGTTGGGAAAACTTCAATGTGTCCCAACCAGGCGTGGGTTATAGCGCCGGCGGTTGTGTAGAACGATAGTGTAAATATGGACGTTGCCACTGCTACCTGCACTGGGAACCCAAATGTGTAAATCAAAATAGGTGTTCGCAGAAATCCGCCACCGATGCCGAAGAAACTGGATATGAAACCGAGAACAAAGTTAATGGCAGTTGCGAAGCCCTCGTTAAACTGATATCGGTATGTTACTCCCTTCTTGGTAATTATAGTGCGGCTCCGGACCATTCGGGTGTCTGGTCTTGTGGGGGTTAGCTCTTCCCCCCGACGATCTGCTATTTCTTCTGTTCTGTCCTGTTTGGTCAGGATACGAATGGCAAGCAGGATGAGCATGATTCCGAACAGAATATGAAAAACACCCGGCGATCCTTGTACAAACGCCTTTAGTACGAACGGGGCCAATACCGATCCGGGAATGGCTGCGGCAACGAATAGGTATGATGTGCGCTTATCAACAAGACCCATTCGACTAAAGGTAATTGCTCCGGAGATGCTGTTAACGGCAACCAACGCAAGAACTGTTCCTGCCACGACATTGGGTTCCTTGTGGAAGAAGATCAATAGCAGTGGCGCTAAGATAAAGCCGCCGCCGGCTCCTACCAGAACGCCATACATCCCTGTGCCTAGGCCCATTAGCACTAGCCACAGCCAAATCCATTCGAATTCGATCATCTAGTCGGCCGTGAGGCTTCTGATGATCTCTTGTATCTTGTCTGGCGGAACGTCGTTTCTTGTTATGGCTTTGCCAATGCCGTCCAGTAGCACCCAGCGAATAGCGCGACCTGCCGTCTTCTTATCGGACAATATAGCGGTGTTTATTGCCTCAACGTTGATCTCCCCACAGGTGAGCGGAAGCCCATAGCTCTCAAGAATGGCCCGCTGTCGGTCGACCTCTTCGTCGCTCATCATTCCCATGGCGTTGCCTATGTAAGCGGCACCCATCATGCCTACGCTAACGGCCTCGCCGTGGAGGAAGTTGCCGTAGCCGCTGGCAGTCTCTATGGCGTGGCCTAGGGTATGGCCATAATTCAACAGTATTCTTACGCCAAGGGTCTCTCTTTCGTCTTGAGAGACAACGTTGGCCTTTACTGCGACGCTGCGCCGAATAATGTCCGTGGCCACATCAGGCTCCAGCGCAAGAATGTCGTCCCTGTCCCGCTCGAAGGAGTCCAACAGGTCGGGCTGCAAAATGAGACCGTGCTTGATCGCCTCGGCCCAGCCAGAGGTTAGTTCACGCTGAGGCAGCGTCTGTAGAGTGCTTACGTCGGATAGAACAAACTTGGGCTGGTAGAACGCGCCCACCAGGTTCTTGCCCTGAGGAAGGTCTACCGCGACCTTTCCGCCTATGGCAGCGTCCATCATTGCCAGAAGGCTCGTGGGTACCTGGGCGAAGGGCATGCCCCTAAGGTACGTTGCCGCGACCAGGCCACCCAGATCGCCTACTACGCCGCCACCGACCGCGATAATCATGTGACCGCGCTCGGCTTTTCGATCGGCCAACCAGGTATACACATGCTCCACCGTTTCCAGGGTCTTGTGTTGCTCTCCTGCAGGCATCTGGAAGATGTGCGCCGCAACACCCGCAGTCTCCAATGCGAACTGGGCTCGTCGGGCGTGACGGGACGTACCCTCATCGCAGATGACGTACGCTGTGCCGGGGGAAAGCAGGCTTTGGAGGCGCTCGCCAAGCTCGTCTAGTATTCCCCAACCCACCCAGATGGGGTAGTCGCCCTGAGATGTATGGACAACAGAGGCTAGATCCGGGTATTGGTCATCGGTACTTGCATCAGATTGATTGTTTTGCATATTCCATGCCGCCAGTATTTGTTCAGCCACCTGTACCGGTGTAAGGCCGTCCGTATGGACTGTGTAGTGGGCGGTAGTATAGTGCACCTGCCGTTGGCTTTTCAATGAGCGAATGCGTTTCAGGGGATCATCGGAATCCAGCATAGGCCGGGCGACACCGGGATCGGCCGAGTCCTGTTCCTGAAGGCGCTGAAGTATGGTCTCAGGTGAGGCGTCCAGGAGTACGACAAAGCCAGAAGAGGCCATAGCAGACCTGTTGCTCGCATCGGTAACAACGCCGCCGCCAGTAGAGACGACCTGCTGGCTGGCGGAGCTGACCGCTTGCAGAATTTCAGTCTCTAGGCTCCTGAACTTATCCTCGCCATCGTCTGCGAAAATTTCGTGTATAGCCTTTCCAGCACTAGCGACGATCTCGTCATCGAGGTCGACGAAGCGCCATTGCATGATGCGTGCCAACTCGCGGCAAGTCGTGGTCTTGCCCGTGCCTGAGAACCCGGTAACGTATATGTTGGCAGTCGTTTGAGGGGTCACCTAATCGCTCGCCATATGGGAGAGAGCCTTCTCACCCGCCGCCATCATGATGTCTATCGGCGCTTCCTTGCCCGTCCACTTGTGGAAGGCAGCCGCGCCCTGATGAATCAGCATGCTAAGTCCGCCAACTACCGTGGCTCCTGCCTGCCGAGCCTCCGACAAGAGGGGCGTTACGGATGGGTTGTACACCATGTCATAGACCGCTGCCGAAGCAGGAATCTGTTTAGAATGCAACAAACTCTGGCCCTCAGCTTCCGAGTGCCGCATGCCCATGGAAGTGGAGTTCACAATGATGTCGGCGCTGGCTGCTGCATCGAGCAGGTCAGGGCCGTCTGCCGAGATGGCCACAACGTCCGAAAGGATAGGCCTGATCTCGTCGCCCAGAGACACGGCACGGTACAGTGTGCGGTTGGCAATGGTAATGTGGGCTACGCCTTCCTGAGCCAGTGCGTATGCAGCCGCACGAGCCGCACCACCGGCACCCAGCAAAAGCGCCCGTTTCCCATTAGGGTCTATGCCGCTGCCCTCTTTGAGTGACTTGATGAACCCGTAGGCATCGGTGTTGTGGCCGACCAGCGTTCCGTTTTCATTGACGATGGTGTTAACCGCGCCAATGTCCATCGCCATCTTATCTATGCTGTCCAGCAGTTGCATGACCTCTAACTTGTGAGGAATGGTCACGTTGGCACCGAGGTACTGCTTTCCACGTAGCTTTGCTACCTCAAAGGCTAGCACTTCTGGCGGTGTAGGCCATGCCTGATAGAGTGCGTCGATCTTGTGGTAATCGAAAGCGGCCTGCTGTATCGCGGGCGAAAGTGAGTGGGAAAGGGGGTATCCGAATATGCCGACAAGCCTTGTCATAAGTGATGTATTTGCCTCCGCTGCCAGTATAACAAGGCGTCCATGGCCACACAATTCTTTTTGTTTTGTGTAGCGGGGAGAGGGCATGCAGGGAAGCAGAAGTCAACTTGTTTTGTATAGCGGGCTGAGGCATGCTGGAAGGCGGAAGTTGGTTCAAATATGCATAAGTAGTGTGGATTCTCTTGAGCGCCTTTGCATATGATGCGGATGGAGACGGAGCCGTAAACAGACCTGAACAATTGCCCCAGAGCTATGGAGATAAACAATGTCTGATTTTGACGATCTGGTACGAAAAATAGACTCTTGTACAGAGTGCGTGCTTTCGAGAGGGCGGACGCGGTCAGTGCCAGGTGAAGGCTCATCTAGCGCAGACATCATGTTTATCGGCGAAGGTCCTGGCTCCAACGAGGACCGCGAGGGCACGCCATTCATAGGCCGTGCTGGAAATATCCTTACCGACCTGCTGAAGGGCATAGGTCTGCGAAGGGACGATGTGTTTATCACCAACATGGTGAAATGCAGACCACCGGGCAACCGAGACCCCGCGCCGGAGGAGCTTCAGGCGTGCTCGGGCTTCATGGATGCGCAGATTGAGCTGATTCAACCCAAGGTTATCGTTACGCTGGGCAGGTTTTCCTTCGGGAAGTTCTTCCCTGGTGAGGTCATCAGCAAGGCCCGTGGCAAGCCGAGGCAGTGGCAGGACCTGACGGTGTATCCGATGTATCACCCCGCGGCTGTTCTGTACAATCCAAAGCTTCGTTCTGTGTTGGAGCATGATTTTGGGCAATTACCGGAACTCATCGCGAAGACCATAACTCAGTCTCAGACAGAGCAGCCAAATACTGAAGAAACAGTCAAAGCGCAGACAATGACGTTGCTTTAGGTGGTGTTTGTGGGGCTACGGAGCAGTCTTTTAACTGTATTATAGAAGTAAACGCACCTGTTTAATAGATACGTGCCTCCAGGGAATCGAGTATAATTTAAGATGATGCGAAAGTTAATTTCGCGTAAAAATAATTACCTCTGAATCAACTGAAATGAGAATACTTTAATATGCCAGATTCCCCACTTCGGGTCATCCCGCTAGGTGGCCTAGGTGAGATAGGCCAGAACATGATGGTCCTCGAATACGAGGACGATATTGTAGTCATTGATGCCGGCGTTCTGTTCGCCGAAAGTGACATGCCTGGCGTAGACTTCGCCATTCCTGACATCACATACCTTGTTGAAAATAGAGACAAGATACGCGCTATTCTGATTACCCACGGACATGAGGACCACATCGGTGCGCTTCCTTACGTCCTTAAAGAGCTAGACGTTCCGGTCTACGCCTCTCGCTTAACGCATGGTCTGATCAGCGTTAAGCTTCGAGAACGAGGCCTCCTAAAGGACGCCCGTTTGAACGTCGTCGAGCCACATGCGCCATTCAAGATTGGCAAATTCCGCGTCGAATTCTTCCGCGTCTGTCACTCGATTCCGGACGCCATGGGTATCGCCGTCACCACGCCGCAGGGCATCGTCATTCATACCGGCGACTTCAAAATCGACCATACCCCTGCAGACGGCCAGTCCACAGACTTCGCTTCATTGGCACAGATCACGGCGGATGGAGTGCTGCTGCTCTGCTCGGACTCCACATATGCAGAAGTTGCAGGCTATACGGCATCTGAAAAGGTTGTGGGCGATGCCCTAGATGACGCCATCCGTGAAGCTAAGGGAAGAGTCATGGTGGCGACCTTTGCCTCGCTCATATCAAGAGTGCAGCAGGTCATAGACGCCGCAGTGAAGTACGACCGCAAGGTAACTGTCGTCGGTCGTAGCATGAGCAATAACGTCAACATGGCGCTCAACATGGGTTACCTGAAGGCCCCTTCTGGCACCATCGTTCCAATGAAGGACTCCCGTAATCTGCCCCACAACAAGGTCATCATCATGGCCACGGGTAGCCAGGGCGAGCCAACCTCAGCGCTGGTGCGTATCTCTAATGGCCAGCACCAGGACGTAGAAATTGTGGCTGGTGACACCGTGATAATCTCTGCATCACCCATTCCCGGAAACGAGTTGGTTGTTGCAAAAACCATCGATAACCTGTTCCGGCAGGGAGCCAATGTGCTCTACAGCCGCATCGCTACGGTCCACGTGCACGGCCATGCCAGTCAGGAAGAGCTGAAGATGATGCTCAGTCTGGTCAAGCCTCAGTATCTGGTCCCTGTGCACGGTGAGCACCGCCATCTGATACGCCACGCAGCCTTGGGACACGATATGGGTATTCCGGAAAGCAACACCTTTGTGCTCGAGGACGGCGACGTGCTTGAACTTACTCAGGAGGAGGGTCGCGTTGTTGACAAGGTACAGTCAGGCCATGTGTTCATTGACGGCCGGTACTTCTTGGACATGCATAGCCCAATTATCACCGAGCGAAGACGACTGGCTAAGGACGGCGTTGTGGTTGTCTCAGTGACCCTTAGTCAGAGCACTGGCAAGGTGCTTTCGCCGCCCGAAGTCGATTCGTCTGGCTTCGCGGAATTGGACGAAAGCCAAGAACTTTTTGAAAGAACGTCAAAAATGGTCTTAACAACCCTAGACCAGAATGGGACAGCAGGCCTAGACTTGGATGAGGTGAAGGCCAAGGTCACGGATTCCATTTCTAAATTCCTGTTCAAAGAAACCCGAAGGCGCCCCACTGTGTTTGCCATTGTCGACCAGGTCTAGTCAGGTAGACTGATTTAGCGCACAGTGCCTTCTATCGGGCATTCATGGTCCCGCATGCCTGTGGTCATCTCCCGTAACACCCTGGTAACGCTTGCCTCGCGATAATTAAGATGGATCCTATTATTCATCCGGAGCAAGCACACCACACGAGGTACGGCGCATGGCCAAGAGCAACGCAGACGTCACACTCGCCCAACCGACGGGCAGGTCCCCAATATCAGCAATAATATCACGGCTGACCTGGCACGAACTACTGGCGATCCCGGTAGTGGCTGTTGGCGTCACAATGTACTGGTTCTGGGATATTCTTTTTCAGATATATTTTACAGCGCAGAACGAGGTCCTGTTCTACCTGGGCGCGGGCGTTGTTCCCGTCGCGATACTCCTGGTAGTAGTGCTCGGGGCGCTCGCGATTAAGCCCAGCCTCTTCAAGCACTACAGGCTGTGGTTAGCCTCGGCAGGGCTTGTGGCTTTCGCCTTGGGCGTGCTCTCCTTCTTCCAGACCTATGACGGCCTACTCCACGCATTTACTATGGATGGTTACGTGAACCTCGGCGGAGTGGCTGGCGATCTCATAGCGGGAACTGTGGCGTGGCAGGCTGTAATACGGCTAGCAGTCCTTGGCGCGGTGACAGTTGCGGTGGCATCGCCTGTGCTCGTAGCCTTCACCGTGATGGCGATAGGCAAAGTCTTTTTCTACGGCTACGTCTCGCTGGTCATGGCCAGTATGGCCATCGGCAAGATGTATAACAAAAACGGCAAGGTTGAAACTAGTCTTGATGTAGCAGGTGAGGTTAGTACCCAGCCGTCCAACGGGTTCGATTCATACTCAACTCTTCGAGACCTGGATGAGTCCGACTTTTCGGAGACCAATGGTGGAATGCTTGTGCCTGAATCGGTGTCGGCATTCTCGGGGTCTATCATCTCGACCGGCCCTTCGATCTCATTTGGTTACGAAGAAGAGCAATCTGACGAGGGCAACGAACCACAACTTTCACCCTTTGAGATAGCTGATGTTGCTGAAGAAGACAATGCTTGGACCGACGCTCCAGAGCCCGTCAGCATATTTGATTCTATAACATCCTCTGTTCTGGACGATGAGTCCCAATTTGAACCGAAAACTGATTTAGATCAAGAAAAACCTGAAAATGGCGACGAGTCTTCTGGGCTGAGCCACAAATTCAATCGCTTTTGGGGTTCGGGCCCAGGGGAGAAAACTCCTGAGCCCGTCGTCGATGAGGTGGCTGAGGCAGTTGAGCCGGAATATGAGCGCGTCGTGGTTCCAACCAACGAAGGTAATGGTTACACCGACACAAACGGTCATTCGGAGGCAGGTTCCTCGGCCCAGAAGACAATATCACTGCTGGGAAAGCGCAAAGAGAAGTGGTCGCTGCCCCCATCAGGCATTCTAAAAGAACTGCCAGCTCCCGAGGTATCTGAGGCGCAGATCATGGAGACGGCTCAGGTAATACAGAGGACATTGGCCGAATACGAGATTGAGGTCGAGGTCGGGCAGATCCAGCCAGGACCTACAGTAACGATGTATGGCTTTGTGCCCGGTTGGGTCCGCCGGTACAGGCAGGTAAAGAAAGTCGATGAGAACGGCCAGCCTGTTTTGGACGAGCGTGGCAAACAGGTCGTGACTCGTGTAGAGCAGAAGACCCGCGTTAAGGTCGACAGCATTCTTTCGAGAGAGAAGGACCTGTCGCTGGCCCTAAAGACGCCCAGTCTGAGAATCGAGACTCCTGTCATGGGCAAGGCGCAGATTGGCATCGAGATACCTAATGCCAACCCAACGCCTGTAACCCTGCGGGGCGTTATGCAGACGCAGGAGTTCCAGAAGATTAGCCAGACGGGTGATCTGCCTGTGGCCTTTGGCAAGGGCAGCGGCGGCGAGAATGTGGTTATCGATCTGGCCAAAATGCCCCACCTGCTGATCGCGGGAGCAACGGGCAGCGGCAAGAGCGTCTGCCTGAACTCTATCCTGACATGTCTGCTAATGGAAAAGTCCCCCTCGGAGCTTCGAATGCTCCTGATCGACCCCAAGCGGGTTGAGTTGACGCCCTATAATGGCATCCCCCACTTGCTCACACCAGTCGTCGTTAACACCGACGAAGTGGTCGGTATGCTCAAGGGTGTCATCAGCGAGATGATGGACCGCTACCGCCGCATGGAAGAGATCGGTGTCAGGAACATCGAGTCGTTCAACAGGAAGTCCTCTGAGGACAATATGCCGTTCCTGCTGGTCGTGGTGGATGAGCTGGCGGACCTAATGATGACCGCGGCCTTTGATGTGGAACAGGCTCTGTGCCGTCTGGCGCAGCTAGGCCGAGCCACGGGCATTCACCTGATTCTGGCCACGCAGCGTCCCTCTGTGGACGTAGTGACCGGCCTGATCAAGGCTAACTTCCCAAGCAGGGTCAGCTTTGGTGTAACTTCGTCGATAGACTCACGAACGATTCTTGACTCTACTGGCGCAGAAAAGCTAATAGGCAAAGGCGACATGCTCTACCTGCCCCGTGACGCTGCCAGGCCGCAGCGTATGCAGGGCGCATATGTGTCCGATACCGAAATAGAGGACCTGGTCAAGTTTTGGCAGGCCACACCGAGAGGCTGGGTACCGCAGATACTCCTGCGTGCCACCCGAAACGAAGATAGTGCTGATGCGGGTGGCGCAGGCAGCAAGGACTCGTCTACAGACGAACTGTTCGACAAGGCCGTGGAATTGGCGCAGACGTACAACAAGCTTTCGACGTCTCTTTTGCAGCGACGATTGCGCATTGGTTATCCCCGTGCCGCTCGATTAATGGATGAACTCGAGGAAAAATCCGTAGTAGGCCCCAGTGACGGTTCCAAGTCACGCGATGTTATAATGAGTCAGTAACGGTCGTTTAACATTATGAATTAGTCCGCGTGAGGGGCCTGACTGTTGGTACAAAATGGAGGCCGTAACGGAGACGATGGGTTCGAAGGCAGGGATATCTGCCTGATTGATGGTGCCAATTTGGTCGATTCAGAGACGTACGCCCGATATCGCGTCTGTCATCTGTGTGGATTCCACTACAGCATATCGGCCCGCGAGCGCATCGACTCACTTATTGATCCAGATACTTTTCATGAGATCAATAGGTCCGTAACGTCGACTGACCCGCTGTCCTTCTCCTCCAGAGGGTCCTATAAGCAGCGCATATTCAATGACCAGAAACGCACCGGCCTAACTGAGGCTGTAGTCACTGGCACCTGTGACATTGGTGGCTGCCCGGCCATGCTTATTGTTCTGGACTTTGGATTCATGGGCGGTACCATGGGCTGCGTTGTAGGCGAAAAAGTCGCTCTGGCATTCGAGCACGCAGGCAAAAAGAAACTCCCCGTAATTGCGATAATAACCAGCGGAGGCGCTCGTATTCAGGAGGGCGTGCTCTCACTAATGCAGATGGCCAAAACCAGCATGGCCACTACCCAGTTCGGCAAAAAAGGTCTGCCTTTCATTGCAGTGCTGGCCAATCCAGCCACCGGACAGACGTACGCTAGCTTCGGCAGCCTTGCAGACATAATAGTGGCTGAGCCTGGGGCAATCGTAGGCTTGTCATCTTTAAGGGCGATCAAGCAGTCCATGGAGGACAACCTTCCCGACAATGCGAACACATCTGAGGCCCATCTGCATAATGGCCTGATCGATGGTGTAGTCAAGCGGTCCACATTGAGGACGCTGTTAAGCGTGGTATTGGACAACCTAGGACCTCAATATCAACTGACCCCAAGCGACAGAAGTGCCGGACGAGTGATTGAGCCTCAACAGGCTGAGGCATGGAACACGGTCCAGCTGGCGCGGCACAAATCCCGGCCAACGTCGACAGACTACATCTCGCGAATATTCAGCAATTTCGTTGAGTTGCGCGGTGACCGTTCTCACGGCGACGACAGCGCCATCATCTGCGGATTCGGTCAGCTGGCCGCTCAGACCCTTGTTGTAATAGGGCAGCGTAGCGGAAAAACCTGTGAAGGTGACAGTGGGGGCATTAGACCAGAGGGCTTCCGAAAGGCAAGCAGGGCGGTAGCTCTGGCTCAGAAGTTCAGTCTTCCCTTGATAACGCTAATCGACACAGTAGGAGCGGACGTCAGCTTGCGGTCTGAAGAACATGGACTGGGCGACGCTCTGGCCTGTCTGATGGCAGATATGGGGACGGTGGAAACGCCTTCCATTTCAGTTGTGATAGGGGAGGGCGGCAGCGAGGGCGCTCTTTCTCTGGGCGTTGCGGACCGTGTGCTCATGATGGAGAACGCCATCTACACCGTCATATCGCCTGAGGGCGCCGCTGAACTAATGTTTCAAGACGATACGCGCGTTGAAGAAGCGGCAGACTTCCTGAAGCTCACAGCCCAGGATTGTCGGGACTACGGAATCATCGACAGGATCATTCAGGAGCCATCGGGAGGCGCTCACGAAGACCCTGAGGAGGCATCAAGGCAACTGCGGCGCGTCCTCTTGCAGGAGCTTGCGGATCTGCAGGAGGTCTCCAAGCGCAAGATGCTCCGGAACCGGTACAAGAAGTTTCGTGAGATGGGGAAATATAGCTCACACTTCCGTACCGCGGTTAGTCGCGAGGCCAATGCCCTTAAGGGTTATGTGGGCACGCGCATGAGGAAATTAGCCAGGAGGCAGCCTGATCTACCTGAAGACGATTTCGATCTGCCCTAAGACTAAGAACCGCACCTGAATGTTGTATATAAAAACGGCCCTTGGCTTCAAAGCAGAGGGCCGTTCGATTTATCGCCTGTCGCTGAGGGCTCTGGTCAGACGATCTGCAACAAAGTTCCCAGGTCTGTCATCACATCAGCCTTAGACTTCGGACAACTTAAGCCGTTTCCAGGACAGCCTCTATTTAGTGACGACCAGTCTCCGAAACAGCGGTCGGACGTATCCTGGGACGCATGCCCTCAGATCCCATTATGCCAAGAGCGCCTTTCATATCGGCCAAGCCGTGCACTTCATTATGTTCCCGCCCGGTCGTGGGGCTATGGCCTGCCGTGGACGGGTCAGAGCGCCTTAATCGACGCCGCCGTAAGCAGATGGCGTCACGACGATGGGGTTTCGATAAGGCATTGGCATAAACTGCCTTCAGGAACACGGTGAGATGGGTATGGGAGCCATACGTGCCATAAGCTGGCACACGGGGACGTTCGGTTGCATGCCGGATGGGTTCAGGGCAAGGTGTGAGGCGTCAGAAAAGGCAATGCACAGGGTAGATAGAGTAGGGGAGAAGGAAAAGAAAAGGGGCAGTAAAAGCTGCTTAAAGGGGGAGGTACATCGTCCTTCCAAGCAAGGGGGTTCCTTTTACTGCCCGTAATTAGCAGCTTACATAAGAGATGGGACAGACCCGGTGGAGAGAGGGTGAACATTCTGTTAATCCCACGTTATTTTTGCAATGGGTAGGCGATTGGGTGGCCATAGGAGTGTTGGATATCCAGCCGCAATTACATAGGTCTGGCTTTGGAGGCAAATTCTGTTACTGCGGTCAACTTAATGCCGATCACCTTCAGAACTTGTAAGGCGCGGAAAGGTGTAAGGCCAGAGGATCTAGAAAAAGAGGAAATGATAAGAAGAAAGGGATGGGCACACGCAGAATGCGAGCCCATCCCTTTGGTGTTACCGCTGGTATTCGGAGCTTTCTGAGAACTGAGTCTAGTCGCCGGTTAGCACTCCACCGTGAGTACTGCGGGTCGCCTCAAAAGCCGATATGTCGTCGCCGTGCTCCATCGTCAGGCCTATGTCGTCCAGACCGTTTAGCAGGAGGTAACGTCGGAATGACTCGATTTCGAAACCGGAGACGATCTCCTCGTCGTTGTCCCAAATCCGCTGGCCGTCCAGATCTATGTGAAGCTCGTAGCCAGGGTTGGCCTCCGCCTTCTCAAGGATCTGATTAACCAACTCCTCGGGGAGAACTACCGGCAGAACGCCATTCTGGAAGCAGTTGTTGTAGAAAATATCGGCAAAGCTGGGAGCGATCACGCATTTGAATCCGTAATCCAGCAACGCCCAGGGCGCGTGTTCGCGGGACGAGCCAGACCCAAAATTGCGTCCGCCAACTAATATTGAAGCATTCTCGTATCCAGGCTTATTTAGGATGAAATCAGGATTGGGGGACCCGTCCTCCAGATAGCGCCAGTCGTTGAACAAGAACTGGCCGAAGCCGGTCCTTTCGATGCGCTTGAGAAACTGCTTGGGTATGATCTGGTCGGTGTCTACGTTAACCCTGTTCATGGGCAACACGACGCCTTCATGCTTTACGAATGGTTCCATCTGTAAGTCTCCTGTGTTTGTCTTACCAGTCTCGAACGTCTACGAAGTGGCCCGCGATAGCCGCTGCCGCCGCCATTTCTGGGCTAACTAGGTGCGTGCGACCGCCCTTACCCTGCCTACCTTCGAAGTTTCGGTTGGAGGTGGAAGCGCAACGCTCTCCTGGTTTCAGTATGTCTGGGTTCATGCCCAGGCACATGGAGCAGCCAGCTATGCGCCAGTCGAAGCCAGCCTCGGTAAATATCTTGTCCAGGCCCTCTTCTTCAGCCTGCTTCTTGATGGCCGCCGAACCCGGAACTACCATAGCGTAGACATCGCTGTTGACCTTCTTACCCTTAGCAATGTCAGCTGCTGCCCGTAGATCATCGATGCGGGAGTTGGTGCATGATCCTATGAACACGCGGTCCAACTTGATTTCTGTCATTGGTGTGTTTGGCTCCAAAGCCATGTACTCCAGCGCGCGGCCTACGGCCTCTCGGTCGCCAGCATCTTCGTATGATGCTGGGTCGGGGACCGTGCCTGAGATCGGCCCTTCCATGCCCGGGTTCGTTCCCCAAGTAAGGTGGGGCTCCAGGGAGCTGCCGTCGATCTCAACCAAGGTGTCGTAAGTTGCGCCATCATCACTGGTAAGCGAGCGCCACTGCTCAACCGCTGCGTCGTACTCTTCGCCCTGCGGGACCTGTGCTCGACCTCGCATGTATTCGAATGTTGTGTCGTCTGGGGCCACCATGCCTGCACGTCCGCCTCCCTCGATAGACATATTGCAGACCGTCATGCGGCCCTCCATGGACATGTTGCGTATAACCTCGCCCGTGTACTCGATGGCGTGTCCAACAGCGCCGCCAATGCCTATCTTGCCTATGATGGCCAAGATTACATCCTTAGGAGTGACGCCTTTGCCCAGAGTGCCTTCGATTCTAATTTCCATGGTTTTGGGCTTGAACTGCCGAAGAGTCTGGGTAGCCAGAACGTGCTCGACTTCAGATGTCCCGATTCCCATGGCGAAGGCTCCGAAGGCTCCGTGAGTGGAGGTGTGGCTGTCGCCGCAAACGATGACTTTGCCCGGCTGGGTATAACCCTGCTCTGGTCCAATAACGTGCACGATGCCCTGTAGAGGGCTGAACCTGTCGAACAGAGTTATGCCAAACTCATCGCAGTTCTTGTCCAGCGCATCAAGCTGTGCTTTGGCAATGGAATCGGTGATCGGACGCGTCAGCTCCCACGTAGGCGTGTTGTGATCGGCCGTTGCGATCGTCAGATCGGTCCGCCTGACCTTGCGGTTGTTCATGCGTAGGCCGTCAAAGGCCTGCGGTGAGGTGACCTCGTGAACCAGATGAAGGTCTACGTAGAGTACAGTCGGTTGTCCCTCCTCTTCGTGAACTACGTGACTGTCCCAGAGTTTCTCAAACATAGTTTTGGGCGCCATCTTCTAAACTAACCTCGCTGTCGGATTTTTTCGTATTTGTAAGGGGCACGACGTGCGTGCCCCTTAATTGCATTAGTTCATGCTAACTTCGGCTAAGAGGTGGGTACCTCCGCAGCGGGTCGGGTGCTCTCTGTGGCCAGTAGACGGTTCAGCGCGTTCATGTACGCCATGGCGCTGGCCACGATGATGTCCATATCGGAGCCCCTGCCTACATAGGCCTTGCTATCTTTCTCGATACGAATCGTTACGTCGCCCAGGGCGTCGATTCCCTCGGTGACGGCGTCGACACGATACTCGGTCAGCGTGTTGGGAACATTGACCATGCGATTGATCGCCTTGTACACAGCGTCAACAGGTCCAGTGCCAGTGGCAACGTCGGTCAGAGATCGGCCCTCCGGGTCCACAATGGTAATAGTGGCGGTAGGGATGTCTCGATTGCCGCAAGAGACCTGTACGTGCTCTAACTTATAGATTGTAGGGACGTCGACGGTGCGGCGCTGACTGGACATCAGAGAGGCAAGGTCTGTATTCGTGACCTCGGGCTTGCGGTCGGCAAGAAGCTTGAAGGCTTCGAAAGCTTCGTTCAGCGCGTCCTGCTCCAGGTTATAACCAAGCTCCTCCAGGCGAGAGCGCAGGCCGGCTCTTCCGCTTAACTTGCCCAGCACCAGTTCGTTGCTAGGCCAGCCAATGGACTGCGGGTCCATGATCTCGAATGTCGAGCGCTCTTTTAGAATGCCGTCCTGGTGGATGCCGGAGGCGTGTCTGAACGCGTTGGCTCCTACCACGGCCTTGTTGGGTTGCACCGCGAATCCGGTGATATCGCTGACCAGTTTGCTGGTGCGGTAGATCTGTCGTGTATCGATGTTGGTATCGACGCCATACATGTCCTTGCGTGTCTCAAGGCCCATGATGACCTCTTCCAGAGCGGCGTTACCAGCGCGCTCGCCAAGGCCGTTGATGCAACCTTCGACTTGGCGTGCGCCTTCGACGACGGCTGCTAGGCTGTTGCTGACGGCCTGACCTAGATCGTTATGGCAGTGCACACTGAGCACAACCTGATCGAAGTTCCGTACGTTCTCCTTGATGAGGCGTAGTCGTTCCCTGAACTCCCACGGGTAAATGTAGCCCACTGTGTCGGGAATATTTATCGTATTGGCACCGGCGGCAATGACACCTTCCAGCATCTTGTAGAGGAAGTCCATGTCCGTTCGGGTGGCGTCCATGGGCGAGAACTCCACATCGTCGCAGTAGCTCTTGGCCCGCTCGACCGCGGCGACGGCCATGTCCATGACCTCTTCCGGGTTGCGCCGGAGCTGGTGCATTATCTGTACGTCAGAACTGGAGATGAAGACGTGAATCCTGGGATGCTCGGCCTCTTTGATGGCCTCCCATGCGGCGTCAACGTCTGGCAGTACGCAACGAGCGAGCGAGGCTATGATGGGCCTGCGGACCTCGCGTGCGATGGCCTGCACGGCTTGGAAGTCGCCAGGAGAGCTGGCAGCGAAGCCCGCTTCGATGACATCGACGCCCAGCCTATCAAGCTGTTTGGCGATCTCCATCTTCTCGTTGGTGGTCAGGCCTATGCCTGCGGACTGCTCGCCGTCTCTCAGCGTTGTGTCGAAAATTATTACCTTGTCGTTTGGCATTATCTGCTCCTGAAAGTGAGTTTTAGGTTTTCAGTAATTAGTAATTAATAAATGCCAAGGACAACGTAGTCCGCCTGAACGAGCCCAGCCAGGCCCCGCCCATTATGGCGAACTACGTGGTATACCTCTTCGCTATCCATTGTTGCTCCTGATGATTTCTGTACGGTTTGGCCTGGTCCTTCATCTAACCTTTTAGGAATGGAATAAGGATAAAAGCTATCCCAATGAGAACTGCCCAAATTATGTAGTTCTTTATGGTATTAGGCCCCAACATGTTGCGAAGAAAGGTCCGGCGCTTTGGCGGCCTATCATCATGATGGTCTGATCTGGGCTGTTTCATGTCTGGTCAGTCCCCATCATTAAGGAAGGACATCATGCCTCGAAGCTCTTCGCCGACCTTCTCTATGGGATGGTTGGCGTTCTCCTCCCGCAACTGGTAGAAGGTAGGCCTGCCCTCGTCGTTCTCTGTTATCCACTGGCGGGCGAAGCTGCCGTCCTGAATGCGGTCCAGTATTCCCTTCATGCGCTCCTTAACGGTTTCATCGATGACCACGGGGCCGCTGGTGTAGTCGCCGAACTCCGCTGTGTCGCTGATGGAGTAGCGCATGTAACCCATGCCGCCTTGATACATCAGGTCCACGATTAGCTTGAGCTCGTGCATGCACTCGAAATACGCAGACTCTGGCTCGTATCCAGCCTCGACCAATACCTCGTAAGCGGCCTTGACCAGTGCCGTGACGCCTCCGCAAAGCACTGCCTGCTCACCGAAGAGGTCAGTCTCTGTCTCCTCTTTGAATGTGCTGTCCAGCACGCCGGCCCTGGTGCAGCCAATGCCCCGACCATATGCAACTGCCACGTCGTGGGCTTTGCCTGTGGCGTCCTGGAAAACCGCGGCCAGACCCGGCACGCCCGAGCCTCTTGTGAAGACCTCGCGCACGCGGTGCCCTGGTGCCTTGGGTGCCATCATGGAGATGTCCACGCCTTCTGGTGGCTTGATGGTCTCGTAGTGAATGCAGAAACCGTGGGCAAACATTAGCGTCTTGCCGGGCAGCATATAGGGCTCAATGGACTCTTTATAAATCTCCGCCTGCAGGTGGTCGGGTATCAGCATCATAATGATGTCTGATGCCTCGGCGGTCTGAGCGACGGTGCCGACCTTCAGGCCCTCTGCCTCTGCCTTGGGCCAGCTCTTGCTGCCCTCGTACAGGCCAACCATGACATTCAATCCGCTGTCTTTAAGGTTTAGGGCATGTGCGTGCCCCTGGCTGCCGTAGCCGATAATTCCAATATTCTTGTCCTTTATCAAGGACATATCGGCGTCAGCTTCGTAATACATTTTGGCCATGTTGGCTCACTCTCCAAATTGTTTCAATAATTGCTGCCAGCTATGAATTTTTAGTAATCAGCCAGCCTATTATGGACTGAACACTGGCTGTTGACAACTGAAATCTGCGTCTATACGCTTCCAGTATCCATGATTACGGGCTTGGCCGATTTAGTGCTCTTGTTACCGTTGGTTTCAAAGGCGCTATCCATGCCCCGACTCATAGCGACAGAGCCAGTGCGCATGACCTCCTGAATACCGAAGGATCGCAGCAGGTTTTGAAGAGCGTCGATCTTGTCCTCGTCGCCTACCACTTCGACGATCAGTGTCTCCGGCGACACGTCAATGATGTTGGCGCGGAATAGGTCCACTATCTGCATGATCTCGCTGCGGGACTGCACGTTGGCTTTCACGCGGACCAGGGCCAACTCACGAGTCACGGCATTGTCCTTCGAAATGTCGGAAACCTTTATTACATCGATCAGTTTGTGCAGGTGCTTGGTAACTTGGTCGACAACCTTGTCGTCACCCTCCACAACGAAGGTCATGCGCGACAGATTCGGTATTTCGCTGTGACCGACGGCTAGACTGGCGATGTTGAAGCCCCGTCGTCGGAACATGCTTGTAACCCTGTTAAGTACACCGGGCTTGTCTTCTACCAGGGCCGTGATGGTATGTCTGTTGGATACTCCGTTAACGTTCACCCACGCACCTCCTGGGTATTGGGCTGGGTATTGGGTTGAGTACCAGGTCGTGGCTCTTCGATCAGCTCACTAACGGCCATGCCGGCAGGAATCATTGGGTAGACGTTGTCGTCCTGCTCTACTACGAAGTCTATGACAACGGGACCGTCGTGCGACATAGCCTTGTCTACTGCCGCCCGCACTTCCTTCTTGTCTGTGACACGAAGGCCTAAGATGCCGAAGGCCTCCGCAAGCTTTACGAAGTCTGGGTTGGCGCTATACACAGTGGCAACGTGGTTCTTCTCATAGAAAAAATCCTGCCACTGCCGGACCATGCCCAGGCAGTTGTTGTTCATAATGGCGAACTTCACAGGTATGTTGTTCTCAACCAGCGTGGCCAGTTCAACCATGGTCATCTGGAAGCCGCCGTCACCAGCGATGGACCAGACTACCCTGTCGGGAGCGCCAACTTGTGCGCCCATGGCACCCGGCACCTCGAATCCCATTGCACCTGAGCCACAGGAAGAGATCAGCGAGCAAGGCTGGTTGAACGGGTAGTACTGGGCGGCCCACATCTGGTGTTGGCCGACGCCCGTCACTATTACCGCGTCCCCGTTCGTCGCTTCGGAGATCTCCTGGATGATGTAGCGCATCTCCAACTTGCGGTCGTTGTTGTCGCTGCCAACCAGAGGATGGTCTCGTCTGAGATCGTGAACGTGGTTAACCCAGTCCAGGTGTGTGTTCTGCTTCACTTGCTTGTTCAGCGCCGTGAGCACTCGTTTGGCGTCACCCACGATCGGCACGTCAACCTGTATGTTCTTGCCGATCTCGGATGGGTCTACGTCGACGTGAATCTTCTTGGAATTGGGGGCGAAGGTCGCCGTGTTACCCGTGATACGGTCGTCGAACCGCATGCCCAGGGCGATAATAAGGTCGGCCTCCTCTAGCGTCAGGCTGGCATATGCCATGCCGTGCATTCCAGGCCAGCCCGAGTACAGCACATGGCTGGTCGGGAAACAGCTGACGCCCAGCATCGTCGTAACCACCGGAATCTGAGCCTTCTCGGCCAGCTCCAGTAGCTCGTCGTAGGCCTTGGACAGGATTATGCCGTGGCCGGCTAGAATCACCGGGCGCTCAGCATCGTTGATCAGCTGCGCTGCCCTCTTCACCTGGCCCATGTGCGGGTCCAGATTGGGCTTGTAGCCGGGTAGGTTCAGCTTCTCCGGGTAGTTGAACTCACCAATCTCCGTGAAGACGTCCTTGGGAATATCGACAAGGACTGGTCCTGGTCGGCCGGTGTTGGCGATATGGAATGCCTCGTTAATAACCTGAGGAATCTCCTCCGCCGTCATAACAAGGTAGTTGTGCTTGGTAATCGGAAGCGTAATGCCCGTGATGTCGCACTCCTGGAAAGCGTCGGTGCCAATGGCTGCACGCCCCACCTGCCCTGTGATTACGACGAGCGGCACCGAGTCCATCTGCGCGGTGGCGATGCCTGTAACTAGGTTAGTCGCACCGGGACCCGACGTGGCCCATGCAACTCCTGGCTTGCCTGTTACCCGGGCGTAGCCGTCTGCCGCGTGCGCTGCGCCCTGTTCGTGGCGCACCAGAATGTGCCTTAGCTCAGGGAACTCAGGCAGAGTCTGGTAGAGCGGCAGTATCGCGCCGCCAGGGAGGCCGAATATCACATCTACGCCCTCTCGGATAAGGCTCGCGCAGACCATTTGGCCGCCAGTCATCTTCATTTTGTGTAGTCCTCCAACATACTTGTACCTTCGATAAACGCCCAGGGTATTGGCCTTGGACCAAGAAAAAATGCAATAAAAAAATCCCGCCCAACTAAAGGGACGGGACGTTATGTCTCGTGGTACCACCCAATTTGTCCCGATAACATCGAGACCACTCAAAGGCTATAACGGAGCCAACCGCCCGACCTTATATGTTAGTTGGGAAGTAGTACCAATTCCGCAGAACGAATTATCCACTGTACCATGGATATGTTCTGCGACATGGTGACTCCTACTACCTTCAGGTCGGGTGCTCTGGGGCGAGTTCTCAGAGGTCCTGGCGTCGGATTCCCACTATCGCCGACTCTCTCGGGCGGGTACCTCCGATACTACTCCCCTTCACCGCATTGTGATTAATGTAACATTACAGTCGAGCAAGACTAGCAAACTGAGGGTGTGCTGTCAATGATCCTTAGGATGGAGCGCCGGCTCAAACCTGCGATTGAATTTCAGTCCAAGGTTTCTCGCATTAGTGTGACGGACACCAGAGGCCCTCCGCCATGCGTTACTGTTCCCGATTATCACGAACCTGCACAGCTCTATAGCTTGAGCAGCCTTTCCACGTTGCCGTGCAGGAGCTTGGCTTTGTCTTCCTCACTCAGAGGGATGTTGGGAATCCAGTCGGTGCCGGGACTGTTCTCGACGAACGGGTAGTCGATGGAGAACATGATGCGGTCGATTCCCATCTCCATGACCGTGCAGAGCAGGGCAGGGTTGGAGAAGTTGCCGCTGGTGGTTACCCAAAAGTGTTCCGAGAAGTACTCCCGGTATGTCTTCTCCATGACCTTGTTGCCCATGCGCTTCAGCGTGAAGTCGATGCGCCACATCAGGAACGGCAGGCCCTCTCCCATGTGTCCAAGAATGATCTTCAGGCCGGGATACTTGTCGAAGACGCCTGAGAGTACCAGGCGAATTGCCTGAGTGGCCGTCTCCACAGTGAAGCCCCACGTGGCCGCCAGGATGCTAGGGAAGTCCTCGACGTAGTCCTTATAGTAGCGATCCACGACCGCCTGGTCTGGCGAAGCGGGGTGCAGGTATAGAGGAACGTCCAGCGCCTGTGCCCTTTCGAATATGGGCCAGAACTGCTTGTCGTCCAGGAACAGCCCGTTGGTCAGACCGTGCACCATTGCGCCTTTGAAGCCGAGCTGCGTCACCGAGCGTTCAAGCTCGTCCGCTGCGCCTTTGGGGTCTGCGGTAGGCAGCGCGGCGAAGGCGGCGAAACGGGATGGGTTGGCTTCAACGATCTTTGCCAGCCTGTCGTTGGCCCCGGTCGCAATTCGTACTGCCGTCTCTCCGTCTAGCCTCTGCAACGACGGTGCGGACTGGGACAGAACTTGCATGTCGACACCGGCCTCGTCCATTTCGGCAAGCCTTAGCTCGTTGTAGTCTAGGAGCCGTTCTTGTATCTTGCCGCCGTGCCGAGCCTCTGGTGGGAACGTATCCGCAATCTCCCTGTCGGAGTAGTGTTCTTCAAGAGCAATAACCTTGTGGTTTTGGATACTCATATTTTGTCCCTTTCAGTCTTGTCTATGTGCTTGTTTAGCTTTGCCACAGGCCCATGATAATTATTTAAAAACAACGCAGGCGCGTCCTGGCATCTCCATGCGCTGGATGCTTTGCAGTACCTCTTCTGACTCCTCGAGTTCGCACGTTTGCGTAACCACCGGCTTTATCTGTCCGCGAGCCACCATCTCAGTGGCCTCAGCTAACTCCTGTCGGCTGCAGTATCTTGAGCCAGTGAAGGTTATCTCCCTGGTCATAAGGTAGTTTGGTCGGAAGGGTACCTCAATCTTGTCATCATAGAAACCTACGTAGACTATGCGGCCACCCTTGTCCAGACTGAGGATGCTGGACTCGATGGTCTCTGGTCTGCCCACCAGCTCCACGATGGCGTCGACGCCCCGACCACCCGTCAGGCGGCGGGCTTCCTTCTCAAAGGGAGCGTCCAGGGAATTGATTATCTCATCGGCGCCCATCTCCTTGGCCAGCGCTAGCTTTTCCTCAGAGATGTCCACCGCGATCACCCGCGTGCCCATCACCTTGGCCATCTGCACCATGTGGATGCCAACTCCGCCGCCTGCGCCAACGATGAGCACCGTTTCCGGGGGCTGTACTTTGGCCCTCTCTCTCAACACGTGCAGGGGAGTGGCAACGGCGTCCGCAGCCACAGCGGCGTCTACGTAATCCAGGTTGGGCGGTATGTGGCTAAGGTTCCGGACCGGCAGGCTGACGTACTCTGCCAGGCCGCCGTTGATCTGACTGCCTACGACGCCAGCATAGTTGTCGCAGAGGTCCTCGCGGCCAACGTTGCACCAGCGGCAGTCGCCACAAGTGAGGTAGAAGTAGACATTCACGCGGTCCCCAGGCTGGAATGCACTAGTGCCTTCGCCAAGCTCCACCACCTCGCCAGCGATCTCGTGGCCGACGATTCGGGGAAGCATGCCGTTGATGCCACCAACACGGTCGTTCCTATTCCAGACCAGCGTTAGCCCCAGGCCGCACGCCTTGACGCGCACCAGGGCCTCACCCGGACGGGGCTGGTGCATAGGCGTCTCTTCCATAGTCAGCGTTCCACCAGTCTCGTGCAGCACCATTGCCTTCATGTCGAACTCTCTTTTCGTATTTTTGAACTACGTGGTTTACCAGCTAAAATTGCAGGGACGTTAGCAACTTGTTTCCGAATTCTTGGCAAAACTAACTAAAGATTCTTTGCCATCCAGTCACCTACCAGAGGCCGGTACTTATAAGGGATGTTGAAGCACACGTGCGCGCCGTCTTCATAGAGAACATACTCAACAGGCACGCCGACCTTCTTCGCTTCCGTGGCCAACTCCTCGGTGTTGGTGTACGTGCTCTGAGCGTCCAGCTTGCCGTTGACCACCAGGTAAGGGCACTTCATGCCGCTGATGACGTCCTTCAGGCTGCGCTGGCCGTGGACTCTTGCCGACTCTTCTGCCGAATCGGTCCAGGCAATGAATCGCCACCAGGGTTCGCTGGCGCGTCCAGGATTCCCTGGCGACACTCTGACGACGTATGAGCCGCTGATCGAGCATATGGCCTTCAGGCGAGGCTCGAAACAGGCAATGCGAGGGGCGTAGTAGCCGCCCATGCTGACGCCGGCTGCACCAATCCTGTCTACATCCACGTCGTCGCGCTGTTCCAGGAAGTCGATGATGCTCTTGCCGACAGTCTCGTAGTCGTGACGCACCGGCATGCTGTTGCGGGTCTCACCCTGGCCCGGCCCATCAAACGCCAGCACGGCCATGCCTCGCTCAAGGAAAACGTTTCCCCACTGCCAGAACTCCTCCTTAACAGAATCCATGCCCGGCACCAGCAAGACCACGGGGGGCCTAACTATGCCTTGTGGCCTGCGTATGTGGGCGGCTATGGTTATGCCCTCGTAAGGTATGTCCAGCCGCTGATAGGTTGGGTCGAGCATGGCGGCCCCCCGCTCGAAGGTGTCGATGGACCTTCTGTGGGCGTAATGGTACTTGGATTCGTTTTCAAGAACGCCTGCCCAGCGCATCTTGCCCCAGTGGTAGCTAAGGCTAGCTCTGATGAAGGCCTGGCCTGCGGTGACGGTGAGGCCGTCAGCCTCGGCCTTCTCCGCCAGCGCTTCGTGCACCGCGCCGGATGCCGACCAGCCTTCGATCCAGTCGTCGATGGTGCGCATTGCAGAAAGCGTGTCGTCTACATCGTTGGCATCTGAGCCTTGCGTCACAAAACGCGACCGACCAAGACCGGTTTCCTCCTTCACCCAGGGGTGCACTTCTGAACTCTGTTCGATTGTCATAAGGTTCGCTCCAAATTAAAGTAGAGTCTGGTATTTGTTAGGGTCCTAGTCCACAGCCGCTATGGCGAAAAGCTCTACCTTGAGATTGGGATGGGCCGCCAGTCGGCTAACCTCTATGGTTGCTGTGCCGGGCCGGTGGTCGCCGAAGTACTGCCACCATACCTCGTTGAGCTGGTCCTGCGCGTCAATGTTGGTGAGGTATCGCGTCACCTGGACAACGTCGCTAAAAGACGCGCCACACGCCTCCAAGCCCTTTCGTACATTCTCCAGCGCCATGCGAGTCTGCTCGGAAACGTCCTCAGGGATGTTGTCGAACTCGGACTCGATGTGGGGGTGGTTGTGGTAGGTCGGGGCGGCAGTCACCCCCGCCAGAAACACCATCGAACCGCCAGTAACTTTGATAACCGGCGCGTAGGGTAGGTTGACGGACGGGTCGGCGTCCTCCGTGTGGATTATCTCTATCTTCTTTGGCATAACACCTCAGCTTATTGGCGGCCTTTAGATCGGCGGGTCGCCGTTATTTGTTCCAGGGGTGGGCCTTGGCGACCTCTTCGTTAACGTCGGTTCCCCAGCCCGGGCCTGTGGGAATAGTAATGTAGCCGTCCACGATCTCCGGTGCATTGGTGGTCAGTTCTTCCCGCCACGGTACGTCGTCGATGTCCAGTTCGAAGATGCGCACGTTGGCCAGGGTCGCACACCAGTTGGCATGGATGAACGCCGACAGGTAGCTGTAGTAGTTGTGCGGCGCGACATTTAGCTGATAGACCTCGGCCAGGTCCCCGATCTTCTTTGCCTGACTGAAGCCGTTCCAACCCACGTCCACAGCAAACACATCGGCGGCTCTTATATCGAAGTACGGTATATATTCCCGCATGTAGTACAGCGTCTCGCCGGAGCAGATCCGAGTGTTGCTGGACTGCTTGATCTGCAAAACAGCCTCGGCGTCGTGCACGTCTAGCTCCAGCCACAGCAGATCGAACTGCTCCAAGACCTTGGCGATTCGCATGCAGGCTTCGGGCTTGAAGTTGAAGTTGAGATCGAGATTGATGTCCACGTTGGGGCCGACGGCGTCGCGGAACGTGCCGATCAGCGTCTCGATGTGGCGCAACATGGATGTGCTGATGATCTGGTCTGACGCGCCGCCGGAGTTGCCGAAATCAGCGTTGTAGACCGTCGCAGGATCACCAGGCATCACAATCTGCGTCTTCAGAGCGGTGAAGCCTCGTTGGACTACCTCTTTGCCCAGGTTGTGGATGTCCTGCATGGTCTCGATCGGCGCAACGCCCAGTAGTTCGGGAATGCGAGCCCTGTTCGGTCCGCAATGTGACCAGTAGACGCGAATCTTGTCCCTGGTCGGACCACCGAAAAGCTCGGCCACGGATATTCCCAGCGCCTTGGCCTTGATGTCTATGATGGCGGTTTCGACGCCTGCAATGGCCCTGGCCGCGAGACCTCCCGGACTCTGGCGGGTGCTGCGTGCCATGACTCCGAAAAGCGTCTCAAACTCGTTGGGGTCTTTCCCAATTAGAAGCGGCTTGAAGTCTTCGATGGTTCCCGTTACGCCGCGAGGAGTGCTGCTGGCGCTGCATTCGCCCCAGCCTGTAATGCCCTCGTCCGTCTCGATCTTCACGAAGGTCCACGGCCGCCAGCCAGCGTCCACGATAAATGTCTCTATGTTTGTGATTTTCATTGGTGTTGCGTGTGACCCTAAAAGAAATATCCGCCCAGTGGTGTGGGCGGATATTATCATAATGAGGTCTACTGTCGTTGCTGTTCCTGTCAGTCTGCTAACTAGTTGCGCGGACTCGCCTTCTGGCCACCAGCATTGAGCCTGAGCCCAAGAGAACCGCGCCCACCGCTGCTGCTCCTGCCAGGCTCCAACTGGATATGCTTGTGCCACCGACGCTGGGCGTCTTTGGGGGCAGAGGCGTTACTTCGGGATAGCCGGTTAGTCGGCCCTGCAGCGTTCCCTCCATCCATATCATTTCGTTGGCAGCGTACTGCCCTCCCGATGTGTTGTATCTGGAGTCGTTGACCGTCCATTCGCCAGACGCGGTGTCGTAGCTGAGGTCGCTGACCAGCAGGCCGGTCCGTCCGGGCGTGGGCACTGGCGCATGGACAAACCCGGAGCCCATGATCGTGCCGTCAAAGAAGTCCAGGAACCTATTTGTGGCCCGATATCCTATGTCTTGCTGTACCAGACCGACCAGGGGATTGTCTGACGCGACAATGATTTCTGAGAGTGCGCCAATGATCAGGCCCGTGTCCCAAGGTGTGTAGGTGTACGTCGTGGCGCTTGCCTCCGTGGCGTAGCTCTGTGCGTCGTTGTCCCACAGGTCGTCAAGCTCGTGGAAGAGCTCCAGGGCCGTGGTTAGGTAGCGAATGTTTCCTGTAACGCGCCACGCTTCTATCAGGCCTCTTATGGAAGCGGCCTTCTCGAATGCTGTAGTCTCAACGTCACCAAGGCTACCGGCCAGTCGATTGACCTCCCTGATTATCTCCTCCATCGGAGCCATATCGCCCATAGCAGCGGCGTACCAGGTCAACGCCACTATCGCCAGTCCCTTGTCCTTCACCAGCTCGAAAGTCTGGCCCCTCATGCCCATGAGTTGCTGCATCTGCTCAGGCGTCGCGACCTGCTCCGTGAGCGCCGCCAACATGGGGTAGTCCTCCGAATTCTTCACTGTGTACATGAAGTCGGACAGGGCCCCGAGCATGGCGGTCTGATCGAAGGGGTCAACCGTGTCATCAATGACCTGCCTTACGCCTCCATCCATACTGATGGATGTGACGTAGCCGTTCTCTGTCATGAGGTTGGCTCCGGCGAACTGCGAGATCATCATGCCATCGACGGTGAAGGCTAGCGATAGGATTGCCTCCATCTCTGGCGTCGGGAAGAGTATGGACTCCCCGTTGAAACCCTTGTGGAAGAATTTGGTCCACTCCGCGAACTTCATGATCAGCATAGCCTGATCGCGGGTATTAATGGTTGTGTCTAACCCTGCTGGGTCCCAACGCACGGTGCCGAAGTCCATTGGGTCCACGGTCACGCCGGGCACAAGCCGTGGATCTGCCGACGCGTAGGCCGCGCTAAGAAGACCGGTGTTTGCCGGGATGCTGGCCGGATCGAAATTTGCCTTCTCTCCCATCATTACAGACCCTGCGAAGTTGTCCACTGACAGGAAGTAGGCCTGCAAAAGGGTGGCATCAAGCCGGTCCTCGTCGATGGCCTGCGCCGAAGCTGATGGCGCGCTGGTGCCGATTATCGGTAAAGCCAACATCAGGGCTATCACCACCGGCAACCATGCTCGGAACCTGGGCCGAGTCCTTATTACACTTCTAAAGAGTTCCATCCTCTCGCCTTATTGAATTATTTTTCAAATAGATATTTTCCCGTCCGGACAGTGAGATGCAGGGAATTGGCATAGGATGCACGACCACTAAAAAATTACGATATAAGGCACAGCTGCATAAGGCGTTTAAACGGAGAAGACTGATACTGGGAAAATCTGGTAGGACATTCTGGAATGCGCCTGGAAAGTGAGTGCTCTAGACCCTGGGGCGGCCACCAAACCGCAGCCGGAGAAGACCCTTCATATCCAAATAGGAGGTCTTTATGACATCGACTCTTGAATCGGGGTCATCTGTCCACTTCACAGGCAGCTCTTTAATGCGGAAGCCGTTGCGCTCCGCCAGAAGCAAGAGTTCCGTGTCGAAGAACCATCCGGTGTCCTTCACCAATGGCACGAGGTCATTGACCGCTTTTCGGCTCAGAGCCTTGAATCCGCACTGGGCATCTTTGAATGACGTGAAGAACATGGTTCTGAACGTTGCGCTGTAGGCCCTGGAGTAGAACTCTCTTTTGGGCGACCGACCTATGACGTTCGAGCCACTAGAAAGTCTCGATCCTATAGCCAGGTCACATTCACCACTGGTGATTGACTCAACCAGGTCAGGAAAGAATGCCAGGTCTGTAGATAGGTCGACATCCATGTAGCTGACAACGTCCGCCTCGCTTTCCAACCAGGCCTTGCTCAACGCCCGGCCTCGGCCTCTCTTATTGAGCCTCGTGTAGCCAACTCGTGGAAATCGTTCTGCGAATTCCTGGCAAATCTTTAAAGTGGAATCTGTAGAACCGTTGTCTGCAATCAGAATGCGCCAGTCAACCGAGTCAAGATTATCCGTGAGAAACTGGTGAAGTGTTTCCAATGAGGGAGGCAGTCTGTTCTCCTCATTCAGGACGGGAATTACGACTTCTAGCGTTGTGCTCATGGCTTTATGCTGACCCTATTGGAAATGGGTTCCATTACTTTCTGCGCAAGAATTCATTATGGGCTTCGTAATGATATCAAAGAAATTCAGATCTCTGACAGGTCTAGGCGGCCAGCTTTAACAGTATCAATCGTGCCATTAGCATTAGAGTAGCGCTTAGTAAATTAGCCGGTCGCAGCTTATGCAGCGCCGCTACTTGCGCCCGCGCTTGTTGACTGCCACAATGCAACACATTCAATACCAAAACGGCACGATATACCTGGAAAGAAGTTGAAATGCCTACCTACACATACGACCACATTCATCTGCGCACCCGCGATCCCGAGGCGACCGCCAAGTACTATCAGGAGATGTTTGGCGCGAAAATTCTGGAGCTGGTGCAGTCTGACGGCCAGAACCGAATTGACCTGGACCTCAATGGCCTGGCCATCTTTATTGCGCGCGTCGCTGCGGACGATAACATACCTGTGCCTCCTGCCGACCCCCACATGGGCCTGGACCATTTCGGCTTCCGTGTGGATAACCTGGACGAGGCTGCCGCGGACCTCAAGAGCAAGGGCGCGGTGTTTAGCCTGGAGCCCAAGGACTTGCGCCCCGGCGTAAGAATCGCCTTCGTGCGCGCGCCAGACGACGTGCGGATCGAGCTTCTCCAGCGCGACTAATTTCGACCTGTAATTTTAAATAACGATTCGACGGGACGGCTATTTTGCGGGGCCTAAGGCCTGCCGAGTGGACTTTGACGGCGATCACTTCTTAAGGGGAAAACGACATGCCTAAGATGACCGGTGGTCGGTTCCTGGCGGAGACTGTCCACAAGTATGGGATAACTCACGCCTTCTTTATGCCATACATTGCGACTAGGGCGCTAATGGAGATGGAGAAGCTGGGCATCAAGCGCGTGCAGACCCACGGCGAAAAGGCCGCTGCCTATATGGCTGACGGCTACGCCCGCGCCAAACGGAGTGCCGGCCTGTGCATGGCCCAGTCGGTGGGCGCGGCCAATCTAGCGGCTGGTCTGCAGGACGCGTACCTGGCATGCTCGCCGGTCGTCGCTATTACCGGCCGCGAGGGCCAGTTTAATCAGCAACGCAACGCCTACCAGGAAGTCGATCACACCAACCCTTTCTCCGCGGTCACCAAGTACAGCGCCTTTGTCGGCAATCCAGAGCAGTTGCCGGTATACCTGCGGCAAGCCTTCCGATCTGCTACGTCAGGCACACCCAAGCCTGTCCATATAGACATAGAAGGCATAGCTGGCCAAGCTGTCATCGAGTCTGAGGCCGACCTTGAGGTCATAGCTGAGGAGATGTTTACGCAGGTGCCGCCGTTCAGACCAGAGGCAGAGCTAGACAAGATCACCGACGCCATCAGGCTGCTCACCCAAGCCAAGAGACCAGTCATTGTGGCTGGCGGCGGCGTAACGCTGTCTGATGCCAGGGATGAGCTAATCTCGCTGGCCGAGAAGCTGTCGATTCCCGTGGCCACTGCCCTGAATGCCAAGGCGATGTTCCCCAGCGACCACCCTCTGGCGGTGGGAGTGCCCGGCTCATACTCCCGGGCCTGCTCAAATCAGATCCTCTGTGAGGCCGACCTGGTTTTCTTCATAGGCAGTCACACTGGCGGTCAGGTTACGAACGCCTACCAAATTCCGCCCCAGGGAACGCCGGTCGTACAGCTGGACATCAATCCAGAAGAGTTGGGCCGGAACTATCCCATCGAAGTCGGAATGCAGGGCGACGTTAGGAACACGCTCCGCAAGATGCTGGAGTACTCCGAGGAGATCGAGCCTCGCAATGAGTGGGTGGGGCGTGTTCAGGAGCTGGTGCAGAACTGGAAAGACAGCGTCGTGGATAAGGCCAACTCGGACACGGTGCCTATATTGCCCGAACGGCTCTGCAAAGAGTTGGAAGACTACCTTCCGTCAGACTCGATTTTGGTGTCGGATACAGGTCACTCTGGAATATGGACTGGCACGATGATCGACTTCAAGCATCCGGACCAGAGCTACATACGTTGCGCCGGGTCGTTGGGCTGGGGACTGCCTGCGGCGATTGGTGTAAAATGCGCTCAGCCAGATAGACCTGTTTTGTGCTTCACTGGCGACGGTGGCATCTGGTACCATCTGACTGAGCTGGAAACGGCTAAGCGTTGCGGCATCAATACGGTAACGGTGGTTAACAACAACCACTCCCTGAACCAGGAAAAGGGCGGTGTTGAGACCATCTACGGCGGACAGAGCGCCGCCTCGGATGAGCTCTGGAAGTTCCCAGAAACCGACTTCGCTCAGATGGCAGAGTCCATGGGCTGTTTCGGTATAACGGTGAACAAGCCTAGCGATATATCCAGCGCGCTGGACCAGGCCTTTGCATCAGGCAAGCCAGCCGTGGTGGATGTCAAAACGCATATTGACGGCATTGCGCCCAGGGCATGGATGCCAGCGTAGTCGTAATAGCTTAATTAGGAATGCGGACTGGAGTTTACTGAGTTAGGTTTCTGCTTCGGAACTGACAACCCAGTTAGGAGAAAGATATGAAATCTGAAAGAGCGCTTGTAGCCCACCTGATGAGGCGCGCCGGCTTTGGCGCGACGCCATCGGAGATTGACGCCCTGACCAGCAAAAAGACATACGAAGAGATTGTCGACGACCTCGTGAATCCTGATCGATTTCCGGAGATCGACATATCCTATTTGGAGCGCTACTACGGCGGAGAGTCTGTAGCCATCCACGTTGGCAAATGGCTATATCGCATGGTCAACACCCAGCGGCCTCTCGAAGAGAAGATGACTCTCTTCCTGCATCACCTGTTCCCCGTTGCCTTTGGCAAGAGCGAGCACTTAGACTCTATTCTCAAAGAGATCAATATGTTCAGGAAAGTTGGCATGTCTGACTTCAAGACGATTCTCTTGGAGATGTCAAAGGACCCGGCCATGATCTTCTGGCTGGACAACAACGAAAATCACAAGACCGAGATAAATGAAAACTTTGGTCGAGAGCTTCTAGAGCTTTTCAGCATGGGCGTAGGGAACTACACCGAAGACGACATCAAGAGCGCTTCTCGAGCGTTCACCGGCTGGACCTTCCGTCAGCCTTTGTCCATCTATCCCTTCGGTCACTTTGCTGCTGACTTCGAGTTCATCGCCGAGGACCATGATGACGGCGAAAAGGAGTTCTTGGGTCACAAGGGCAATCTTGATGGCTCGGACATAATTGACATTATCGTTAAACAGCCCGCCGCGGCCAGGTTCATCTCACGGCATCTCTACAACTTCTTTGTTGAAGACGAGCTTCAGGTGCCCTCTTGGGAGACCGAGGCGCCAAAGGATGAGGCCGCTATTGCTCTCCTGTCCAAGGTGTTCTTGGACACCGAAGGCGACATCAAAGCTGTCTTGAAGACCCTGTTCAATTCGGACTTCTTCAAGAATGCCATTAACCTCAAGAAGGTGAAGAGTCCTACGGAGCTAATTGCCGGAGTGCTCAAGCAGACAGGCGAGTACACGAACCCTGTCCCAGGTCTGCACGAGTTCGCCGTAACAACGCTGAACGGCTCACTGTACGAAGGCACAATGGCCATCATGGGCCAGAGGCTAATGAATCCTCCGACGGTGGAGGGCTGGCATACGGGCCACGAGTGGATCGACTCCGGGACGCTTAGCGAGAGAATTGGCTTTGTTGAGCGACAGTTCGCGGACCAGACCAAGCCAGGGGTTCAGGACATCATCTCCAGGGCAGGCAGTCTTGACGATGACCCATCAAAGATCGTCGACAGGTGCCTCGACCTCATGGGCGCCGTGCAGGTAAGTGATGCGACCTACGACTCAATGATCTCCTACACAAAGGAACTGAAATATCTGAAGGGCAAGGACGATGCGGAAGAAGTAGGCATCCATAATATTCTTCAGATGCTGGCCTCGACGGTAGATTACCAGTTTGCCTAGGCCAACTAAGCTTGGAATTTCTCAAAAGACTCAGAAAATAGGGATGGATTAGCATGAGCAAGAATGGAACAAAAAACCACCTGGTCGTCCTGCAGCTAACGGGCGGCAATGACTTTATGAACACCATAGTGCCTTACACAAACGGGCACTACTACGATGCGCGCAAGAAGGTTGTCCTAACTCAGGAGCAGGTTCTGCCCATTAACGATGACCTTGCCATTAACGCTAACGCCGCGCCTTTCAAGAGGCTCTACGACGAAGGCAAGATGGCGATCATTCAGGGCATAGGATATCCGAATTCCAACAGGTCTCACTTCCGTGGCATGGACATCTGGCACACAGCCGAGCCGGACAGGGTTGGCACCGAGGGCTGGTTGGCACAGGCAGTGCAGGTCCTCGATCCTGATGCTGAGAACGTTCTGACCGGCGTGAACATAGGCCAGGGCCTTCCCAGGGCGATGGCCAAAACTGGCGTCCCCGTGACCTCCATTGGCGACCTGGAAGGCTATGGAGTCATGAACCGCATGGAGAAGCAGTCCCTTCGCGACAAGTCCATCGAGGCCTTCAAGTCGATCTATGGCCAGGCCATCGGCACCGGCGCTGTCGCCGAGTACATTGGCAAGACTGGTCTGGACGTATTGGAAGGCGCGGACATGCTCTCCGAAGTGGCAGGCAACTACAAGTCCACTGTCGAGTACGCCGACAACGCTATCGCCAAGAACCTCCGAGATGTCGCGAGGATTCATCTGGCGGGCTTGGGCACCAAAATATTCTACACGGCGCATGGCGGATACGACACGCACGCCAATGAGATGCCGAACCACCCGAAGCTCATGGCCGACCTGTCAGGAGCAATCGCCGACTTCCTTGATGACCTGAACGAGCACGATGCTGGCGACAACGTGACGATCCTGGTGTTCACCGAGTTTGGCCGACGAATGCGGGACAACGGCAGCGGTACCGACCACGGCACCGGCGGCGGCGCGTACATGTTCGGCAACACGATCAACGGCGGCCTGTACTCCGAGTACCCTTCGCTAGACCCCAAAGAGTGGGAACACGGCGAGGACCTGAAGCACACCATCGACTTCAGGGGCGTATATGGCACGGTACTTGAGCAGTGGCTTGGTGTTGAGGCCAGCCCTATCGTGAAGGGCAACTTCGAGCAGATCACACCGTTCAAGTCTTAGCGGATATTTAGGGGGATAAACATGGCACGTCCACACGGTTTGCTTAGAGCCGGATATCCATATCTGCGGACTCTTGGCATGCGACGCATAACAAACTTCCCGGCTGACATCGCGTTTTCGAAGACCAAAGATGTCGCCTACGTTCTCTGTCGTTCTGAGGGTGCTTCCCTCATCAGGATTTGGCCGCTGGAAGACATGGAACAGCAGTCAGATGATCTGAAGCAGATTGGCAGCTACGGCACCGACGATGGCCAGTTTCAGTGGCCGGTGCAGATCATTACCAACGACGCCGGAGACATCTTCGTCAGCGACGAGGCTCTCAATAGAATCACCAAATACAACTCGGATGGCGAATTCGTATCGAAATGGGGTACGGAGGGCACCGGCGACGGCCAGTTCAATGGCCCTACCGGCATAGCCTTCAATTCCGACGGCAACATGGTTGTTGTGGATTCCAAGAACCATAGGATTCAGGAATATACAGCAGACGGAGAATACGTCGGTGGGTTCGGCTCGCACGGCTCTGAGCCGGGGCAGATGGACATTCCCTGGGGAATTCACATTGATGAGTTTGACGACATCTACGTGACCGACTGGGGCAACAACAGGTTCCAGGTGTTCTCGCGCAATGGGGACTTGAAGAACGTGGTCGGCTCATCAGGGTCTGGAGAAGGCGAGTTCAACCGGCCTACGGGGATAGCAGTGGATGACCACGGCGACATCTACGTCGCGGACTGTTTCAATGACCGCGTGGAGATGTTCAACGCAGAGGGCCACTACATCAGCAGCTTTAGAGGCGACGCTTCGTTGTCTCGCGTTGCCAGGACTTACATGCTGACCAACGCCATCTCCAATCGGCTGCGGGAGACTGGTCGCATCGAGCAGGAGAAGTACCTTAGGCGACCCAGGTCAGTGAGAATAGACAGCGAGTTCCGCCTGTTCATACCTGATTACGAGACCTACCGAGTTCAGATTTACCAGAAGGACTTCATTCCTCTGGACGAAACTCAGTTCGCCGCACCGCTGAGGAACCCAACTTTAGAAGTCACATAACCTCGTAGCTGTAGAGGGCGATTTAGATTAGCCTCCGCACATTCAATTGGTATTACAGAAGGCGTCGTTTGAAATAAACGGCGCCTTCTTTGTTGCCACCATATAATCGGGATGGGTATGATGTCACCCGTCTAACAAGAATCACCAAAGTCGTGTCTGCAGCCCAGCCAACTGGCAGGGACATGCAATAGGAGGAACCAAATGGCAAGAACACCTACGGTTACGCGGGACCTGGTCGAGGAGCAGCATCGGGCAGCCTTCGATAGGGTAACCGCCGACAATGGCGACCGGGTCGATTCCGGACCGGGTTCAGTAATGATCAACAGCCCCGACATGCGCGAGCGTGCCAATAACCTGGTCAATTACTTCAGGGAAGTATCGGACCTACCGCAGCCGATACAGGAACTGATAATGATACTAACCGCTCGTCACATGGACTGCCAGTACATCTGGTTTGCGCACTCTGCCCGCGCGCGCGAACACGGCTTGAGTGACGATCTTGTGGATGCCATACGGGACAAGAAGCCGCTGCCGGAACTGCCTGAAGACCAGGACGCTGTGGCTAAATACGTGGTGGAGTTGTTCTCCAATCACAAGGTAAACCAGACAACGTTCGACAAGGTGATCGGTATCTTTGGCGCGCAACGCCTGACCGAGATAACGACGATGATGGGCTATTACAGTCTCCTAGCATTCAACGTCAACGGCTTCGAAGTAGATGTACCCACCGGAGGCAGGGAGCAACTGTTGCCTATCTAGTCGCACGGTCACAGGCTTTCGGGTTCATGCGGCAGGCCGTCGATCCTCTATGACTTATTTAGGCTTGCCGCTTAGCTAGACAAACCTGCTAAGTCACCCACGACCTTGATGCGGATCTTGGTGGCGTTGCTGGGAAGGTAGGAGAGCGGGACCTCTTCAAGCTCTACGACCTGTAGAGTTTGGGGGTCTGCTCCCGCCGCCACTGCTTTGCTTTCGGCCTCGAGTCGCGCTGCTTCCAGGGCTTCTTCTCTGCCATACTCCACCAGCGAGTACACTTTTTCCACCTGGCCGCCGACCTGTGCCATTGCTGCTCCAATGGCGTTGGCGACCTCCCCGTGATTCGGGCGTATCACCTCGGACGCGCCCTCCAGAGAGTCACTAACCAGTATGCTGCCGCCGCCTACGAGAATTACCGGCACGTCCGCTGCGCTCAACTTTAGCTGATCGATGATTTCCGCCAGACGACTGTCGATTAGTGATAGACCATCGGCGGCTAATTTGGCGTCTAGGCTGGATTCCTGTACGCCGTCTCCGATTGCCGCCCTGCCTGCGTAGACTGATATGTCCGTCGTCGTCAACGTATCGCCGCCGAAGACCAGGGCCTCGTCTAATAGGCGATAGCCCACACTGTCTGGCCCGATGGTTAGCGGCGATTCACGAACGATGCTTCCACCGCCCAAGGCTATGGAGAGGACATCTGGCATGCGAAAATTCGTCCGCACCCCCGCGATCTCAATGGCTACCGACGACTCTCGCGGAAAGCCGTTGACTATGGTGCCGCCGTCAGTAGTAGTGCCGCCGATATCCAGCACGATGCCGTTAGCCACGCCGGAGAGAAATGCCGCCCCTCGCATGCTGTTGGTTGGTCCGGACGCGATGGTGAAGACGGGGTAACGGGCTGCGAAGTCGGCTTCCATCAGCGTGCCGTCGTTTTGGCTAAGGTAGAATGGCGCAGCTAATCCCAGGGACCGAATTGCTTCTGTAAGAGACAGGATGGTCCGCGTCGCAATCTCGTTTAGGCTGGCGTTCAGCGCTGTGGCGTTTTCGCGTTCCAGAATTCCCACCCTGCCGATTTCGTGGGACAGAGTCACTGAAAGCTCAGGCGCCTGCTCGCGTATGATTGCGCCGACCATATCCTCGTGAGACGTTTCCACTGGCGAGAAGACCCCGCACACGGCAACGGCCCTTACACCACCGTTGTTCACCATGTCTTCTACAGCCTCTCGAACCTCCTTCTCCTCCATCGAGGAGATCTCCTGGCCATCGAATTCATGGCCGCCTTTGAGCATATAGGAGCGGCCTCCGATGGTGTCTCGCAGGGCGTCGGGCCAGTCTACCAAAGGCGGGAGGAGCGTTGTGGCGGGCCCGCACATCCTGATCACAGCCGTTGGAGCCAAAGACTTGTGCTCCAGTAATGCATTCGTGAAATGAGTCGTGCCCAGCATCACGGCCTCTATATGCGCGGTCTGCGGCGCATCGGCGAGAACACTCTTCAGGGCTGCGATAATGCCGGAGGATACGTCGGGAGTGGTGGGACGCTTGGCCAGCGCCACAAGCTTGGTGCCATCCATCAGCACTGCGTCAGTATTTGTTCCGCCAACGTCGATCCCTATCCTCATGTTTAAGTGGTTCCTTCAAAATGAATGTTCGATAATTTAGCTGTATTTGGCGCAGAGGGGTTCAAGACCTTACAGTTGTAGAGGGACGTAATCGAGATCGTAGCCGAACGCCCGGGGACCGACCACCTGTAGTCCTTCAGGCGATGTCCAAAGAGTGGGAGCCGGGAACGCCAACACAGTCACACGGAACCCATATCTCAGCAGCTCCGTCGTAATTGGTTCGCCTTTATCGCTGTCTACAATGCAGATCAGGTCTGGGACCATGCAGACGGTCTCGCCACCTAGCCTGGCCACCAGGTTTTCGTTTTGAAACTCGATCTCCATTCGAGAGCTGGACTGATCGCCGGTGCCCTCGACGACAACTCGACCTCTGGCGAAACCCGATGTGGTCTGTCGCTCCAGCTCCACGATCTTGCCGGAAAAGAGCACTCGACCTGGACAGGTATCCAGAATTGCGGCTATGCAGTCGCTGTTCTGCTTTCGCGAGGCCCTGACGGCTTCGCCTAGCGACTTGGCCAGGGACAGGCTATACAAAACAGCCGTGGTTTGGACCTGCTTTGCGGTCATGGGCGCAACGGCGTAGCAGGCAACACAACCCATCTGAATGGTAACGGCTCTTGCCATGCGCTCGACCCACTTGGGGCTGGCCGCCTCGGGAATGATAGCGGTGTTGCCTCGCTCATCGCAGACGGCCATGGGCGTGCAAGGTACGCCGTAAACGAAAAAAGTCTTCATTTGAAATTCGGGAAATGCTCTTCCCATGCCGTCGGCGTCGACCACCGGCAGACCTGCAAATGCCGCCGGTATCAAGGGCTCCAAGGAGTTGCTGCCACCGATCTCGTTAGAAATTAGCGCGGTGGCCTTCTTCCCTGTATAGCGTTCGATGGCCCTGAAGGCTTCATACGATTGCAGACCCCTAATCTTCTCGATGCCTACGGTTGGCGCGCCAATTCCGCCAACGCATATGACCAGCGAGTCCTCATCCAGCTCATCAGGTGACAGCACGTCCACCGGGCCATGCCGACGAATTGCCTCCCTGGCGCGCAACTGGCCGATGTAGGGGTTGCCTCCGCCTCCGGTGCCGAGGATGCCCGCCCCAATGGCTATGGACTCCAGATCATCTTCAACTATTTGCCACAAAGGCTCGCTCCAATCATGTATGCCACGGCACTAGGGTCTTCCGACGTACTACGAGTCCTTATGCAAAATTCTAGTCAACGCGCGTTACACCTTAGCTGAGTTTTTGGAGCTTGCTCAGGCTCCTTAGCTCCTTCGGCGGGTCCATCTTGCTTCCGCGAATCGTGAAGGAGACTTCGCCAACGTAGATGTTGCCATGGGAGTCTACGCCTATTCCATGTGGCGCGATAAACTTGCCGGGCTCTTCGCCCTCATCAGGGTGTCCGAACCGCGCGAGCAACTCGCCCTTGGGGCTGATGACGCTGATGTTATGGCCCATGTTTGGTGGTGTCGGATCTTCGTTGGTCATGCCCGGTAGCTCGCCGATGTATATGTTGCCGTCGGGAGCGATGGTCATGCCGTTCGGGAGGAAGATGTTGTTCCACACATCCAGGACGTTGCCGTCCGTGTCGAAGACCTGCACTCGATGGGCCTCCCTGTCCGCAACTATCACCCTGTCATCGGCGTCGACGGCAATATTATGAGGCCGCATGAACTGGCCCGGCGCGATGCCTGGCTCGCCCCACGACTTTACATGCTCGCCGTCACCGGTGTACTTGTGCACACGAAAGTTGCCGTAGCCGTCCGTGATGTAGATGTGACCAGTCTTCCTGGACACCGCGGCGTGTGTGGGCCGATTGAAGGGATCGCCCTTCCACTTCTCTGTGGACTGACCGTGGGTCCCAATGGTCATCAGGAGTTCGCCTTCAGACGTGAATTTGGTGATGGTATGAATCCCGTCATCGACACAAAAGACCGTGTCGTCGGGGCCAATGTGTATGCCGTGCGTGCGGTTGCTGAACATGCCCTTACCGAAACCGCGAAGGAAGTTCCCGGCGGTGTCGAATACCATGACCGGGTTGTCTTCGTTTCGGCTGAAGATATAGACCTGGTCTCTGGAGTCCACCGCTACGCCCGGCGTCTCCTGAAGCCTGGCATTGCCCGGCAAGATCGGCCAGGAGTCCAGTGCCTCGTACTTGAAAGCCCCGCTGCCTATGATGGCGCTCATGTTGTCTCTCCTTAATTTTGTTTTGTCGCGTCGTGTTACTTGCGGCAAGATGTTCGTGCTCTTTTAGCCGCATGCTATAGATGGGGAAAACCGGTGTCAAATGCCAAAGATGTCTTCCGGCAAAGCCTTAGCAGACGGGCCGAGACAGGACCTGCGACGTTACCTTTCTGGGCAGCCATTGGCCATCTGACGAATTGCCGAGAAGTTTTCCGTCCTCAACAATGACCTTGCCTCTAAGAATAGTTGTGACAGGGTAGCCGTGGCACTCGAATCCGTCCCAGATCGAGTAATCGGAATCAGCATGCAGGTCCTCAAGGCGAATGGTCTTGTTCAGATTTGGATCGAAGATTGTAATATCAGCGTCACTGCCTGCGGCGATAGCGCCCTTCTGTGGGTACAGGCCCAGGATCTTGGCAGCGTTTGTCGAAGTGATATCTACAAATCGCTCAATGTTTATGCGATTGGTCGAAACGAGTTTTGTATAAACGACAGGCATTCGAGTCTCTATGCCGTTGTGGCCTCCGCACACCGTTTCGATAGTGTTCCCCGAAAGCTTAACGTCCTTGTACGTAGTGTATTCGTCGGTGGCAGTGGTGCTCAGGGAACCATTGACCAGCGCTTCTTGGAGAGCGTCCCGGTCGGCCTCGAACTTGATGGCAGGGTAGGTGTGTATCGCCGTGCCCTCTGGCTGCTTGTAGTGGTCGCTGGTGAAATGAAGGTAGTTGTGGAGCGCCTCGCCGTAGATAGGCTGTTGATTGCTCCGCGCTTCTGCGATGGCCCAAGCACCCTCTTTAGCTGTCGTATGAACAAAGTAGATCGCCGTTTCGGTGTGCTTGGCTAGACGAACAATCTTTCGAAAGGCTATGTCTTCGGAGATGTTGTTGTGAACGAGATGTAGGTTGTAGCCCTGGTCACTGCCCTCTCGCTTTAATTTGTTTTCCATGAATTTCACGATGTCGTCATCTTCGGCGTGCACTGCCATGATTCCGCCCTGTTTGCCCACCTCTTCGAAGATCGCCCAGAGATGACCGTAACCAACTTTGGAGGCGAACGTCGTGAAGATTTTGAAGCTGGCAACGCCGGACTGAATCGCTTCACCAATCTCACCAATGGTTTCGGCAGGCACCTCGCCGGCTAATGTGTAATGAAAAGAAAAGTCCGTGTAGGAGTGGCCTTTGAAAACGTCTCTTCGGCTGTCAAGGCGATTCATGATGGAATTGCCTGACTGGTCTCCTGTCTCCGTTCCGGGCATGCCGCCAGCGAAGTCTATGAACGTCGTTACGCCACCGAATGCGGCCGCACGACTTGCAGCCTCAGGAGATTGCGTCATCACACCCGGCCGACCGGCCCACGCCTCCGAGACAGATGTCGCGATGTGAGTGTGAGGCTCTACGCCGCCGGGCAGTACGTACTTTCCCGCAGCGTCTATTGTTCGATGAGCCTCCAATTCAATAGCACTGCGCTCCGCAACCAGCACGATTCTTCCGCCCTCAATGCCGACATCAAAATCGCCAGCGCCGCTGGGCGTTACAACTTGACCACCTTTGATTAGCAGGTCCAACATACTTTATCACCTGGCAAAGAATATTCGTCGAGACGCAGATAGTTCTCAACGAAAGTGAGCAAAGTCAATCACATATGGCCTTGAAGGTCAAAGCAAGGCTATTTACTGCAATAGGAGGGTGAAGACAACGCTGCGAATTGATATCATGCCTGTCGGCACTAGGGATTGTATTCAGCTGCGAGGAGACCCGCGAATCAGAGAGCCAGTTTCAAATTATCGATGGGTCGTAATGGGTGTCTGGTTCACGTCGGCCGTCACCGCCTTCATGATCTCCAATACACTTGGCGTACTGCTTCCATCCATCAGCGCCGAATTAGACCTTTCTCCTAGCGAACAGGGCCTGTTGGGCTCCGCGACGTTCTGGGGAAATCTGATTCTGGCTATCCCTTTGAGTTGGTGGGTATCAAAGTTCAGACCCAAGATGTTGACATTCGTCACGCTTTTGCTTGGAACGGCTTTCATCTTCGTGCAGGCGATCGCTCCGCTGTTCCTTCTCTTGTTTTTGGGACGACTTGGTTTCGGAATAACGATTTTGGTCAGAGAGCCGGCCAGGGCACACCTTATCAGACAGTGGTTTTCCGCAGATGAGGCCGTGATAGTTAACGGTTTTGCGAACATGCTCTTCGGCATCGTGGTGGGTGGCGGCCTGGTCCTAACGCCGATTCTACTAGGCTACCTGGAGAACGATTGGAGGGTGGTTCTCTATGTCTACACAGGCATATTTTCCACATTGGCCTTTGTATGGATTGTCCTGGGTAGGGAACGCCCGGTGGACAGTCGAGCTGTTCCAGAGGAGGAGTTCCATGGAAATTTACTCAAGTCGACCCTTGCCTATCGGGACATCTGGATAGCCGGGCTTGGATTTGCCGGGGCGACTATGTCCTTCGCGGCATTCATAAATTTCTATCCGACTCTGATGCTAAGCGAGTACCAGATTCCTCTCCGGTGGTCTGGCGGCATATTAGCCCTAGGTATTTTCATGGGAGGTCCCTCAGGGCTTCTGGTCAGCTACTACGTTTCCAGGACGGGCAAGCGCAGACGCATCCTTCAAGCATTCGGACTGTTGATGGTGTTGAGCTACATCGGCATGACGAATACCAGCTCCCTGCCGCTGCTGTTCTTCTTTAATTTCCTGAACGGCATCAGCTGGGGCTTCTTTCCCATTCTGTACTCGGTACCTTTTGTGCTCAAGAACATTCGCACCAGAGAGGTTGCGATCGCTGTCTCTTTCATCACTTTCGCCCTGTCATTTGGCTCCATATTCGGGTCAATTTTGACGGGCTATATTCAAGAGGTGACTGGAGATCTGCAGCAAGCTCTGCTGGTTATTAGCTTCACGGGCATCACACTAACCATCGCGGGGTCTCTGCTTCGCCTGCCTGGGACAACGGTCAGCGAGGCGACACACGCTGAAGGTAAGTCAACTTCTTAGTCATAGAGATGCTTGAGACTGCAGAACGGCTTTGTCTGCATACAAAGCGGGCGACCCTATTGGGTGGTCAATGACAGGTCGATCATTGAGACGTTGTCTCCTCGGAGGTGCCCCACCTGTCGTAATAGGTGACCTCGTGTATAGGCTTTCGCCTGCTGCCACCGAAGCCTTCGCCCTCCGCCGGATAGCCTAGGGGTGTTAGGGCAACCGTATGAATTCTCTCGGGAATGCCAAGAAGGTCTTTTATTTCCTGCTCGTGAAGGGTGTGCAATGTAGTTAGCACTGTGCCCAGGCCCAGGGAACGAGCGGTGAGAAGCAGGTTCTGAACGGCAGGATATACCGACGCTCCCTCTGTCACCGTCGATAGCCCTCCGAACCCTAAGTCCTGATCGATGCAGGCTAATATGACTACGGGTATGTCTGCCATTCCCTTGCCAAGGTCTTCACCTGATCTATAGGCCTCCTGGCTGCGCAACGACTCTTCGACAGTCGCCATCCATGCGCTCAGATACCACTCGCCCAGTCGGCGTTTGGTCTCGCTGTCACGTATGACGACGAATCGCCAGGGCTGCCTGTTGCCGCCGCTGGGAGCCCTGACCGCGGCCTTCAAAATAGTCGTTACGTCGTCAGAGGATACTGGCCTTGTCGAAAAATGCCTGGTGGCCCTCTGGGAGTAGATGGCCTCCAGAAGGCCGATGGCCCCTATTGAAGTATCATCAGCAATCATGCGCTCAATCCAGACGTGGGACCGCCCACCAGGGAGGTCAGCTCTCGAATGTCGGCCATGCTATCCAGTCTGACCACAGCGTTGACCACATCATTGGCCCTGGCCCGTCCCAGAATGTCCCCGGCGAGGTAGTGGAACTTTTCCACAACCTCATCCTTGGAAATCCTGTTCCCGTAGTCGCCCCGCAGGCTGGAAGCTGTCCGTCCTTTGATTTCTCTGCCGTCCCTGAGCTTCACAGTGGCAACTGCCAGCGGCCCCTCGTTGATAGGGGAGACTGGTCTGTCTCCCATGTTGACCCGCACTCTGGAAGCCAGCTCCTGTACGCGGTCGTCCTGTATCGTGTCAGGATAGAATGCGTCCAGCCTGGCCTCTCCCTTCACCACCAGGGCCGATACAGCGTACGGAACGTTGAATTTGGCTGCCAGCATGTTGTCTGGGTACTCGCCAAACATGCCTGCCAGGATAGGTGAAGGGACGTCGATTTCTATCGAGTCCACTTCGGTTGCACTGAAGTCCTGCTGTTGACGGGCGTCCATGACGGCCTCAACAGAAGGGTGGTTCAGACGACAGCAGGCGTACATCTTGAAATAGTTCTGCTGGATGCGGTATTCGCCTCCAAGTCCGTCGACAACCTGCTTCTGGTCGAAGCTGTCCGCCAGTATCTTTTCGTAGACATCCGAAGGGCCGTCTGCCAGTGCTGTGAAGCCACAGCGGGAGAGGTGCACAGCTAGTATGCCTTGGAATCCCGACCGGCCCGGGTAAAGATTGCGGACGGTTGCTCCTTCGAAGGCGGGCGTCCAGGTGTTGGCTGGACTCATGGAGGCTGACAGGTTAATGACATGCTTGATCTGATCAGCATCGAACCCGCTAAGCTTTGCCACAGCCGTCGCCGTGCCCATCGTTCCCCACAAGCCATGCGAATGGACATGCAGCCTGGGCTTAGTAGCGCCGCCCAAACGCGAGCAGACCTCGTAACCAACCAGCGCGGCCTCTATCAACTTCTGCCCAGAAAGCCCCATCTCCTCTGCGAAGGCAATTGCGCCAGGTATGGTATGAATCGACGGATGCCCACCACCAAAACGATTGCCCTCGTCCACTTCAAGGGCCACACCCTCAGTCGCATTGACCAGGGTTGCCATCATCGGCTCGGCCATGAACTCGCGGCCGATTATGGTCGCTGTCGCCGGTCCAGATCGCGCTGAGAGAGTTTCAGCTAGAGCCCTGTTTTCGGGCAGTCTGCTGCCAGCCAGCATGGCGCCGATGGTGTCCAAAATGACATCTTTGACCGCCTCAACAGCCTCTGGACTCAGGTCTTCGAAACTCGTCTTAGCTGCGAACTGGGAAAGCTTGTCTAGATAATCGCTCATAACCTACCTCTACTGAATTATCAGTCTGCTATTGCCAACGAAAAAAATACTTAAAATATTGGTTGTCATTGCATGCGGGCTTATAAGCTGCAGAATTTAGGAGGCCATAGACTCTGCGATATCGGCAGCAAATTTTATGAGCGCCTCGTCGCTGCCCCTGGCTCCTATGATCGACAGGCCAACAGGGAGGCCGTCGACCTCGCCCAGCGGGAGGCTAATCTGCGGCGCACCGATAGTGCCAGCGATGCAGGTTAGCGCCGTGTTGCGGGATCGAACGTCAAGGCGTTCAGACATTCGCTCGCCCTTTAGTGGAGCGGGTGACACGGTCGTCGGAAGACATACGAAAGTGCCGTCGGAAAGCAATAGCTCCATTCGGGAAACGATCTTGCCTCTTGCGGCCTGAGCTTCTTCGACATCTGCGTCGGTTATCGATCGGCCCAGCGAATAGCCTTCCGCCACGTACATGGCGAAGCGAGGGTTCACACTGTCGATCCAGTCCTTCGCTGTCTCCCAGGCCTCGCGCATCTGGAGAACGCCCTGCTGCACAGACCAGTCCATTAGCGAGGTCGAGGATAGCTTTTCACTTCTGGATTCGCCCGCTATGGAGGATACAATGTCCAACGCTGGCTGTAGGGCCTTAGTGACGGGGTCGTCAGCCAACGCAAAAGCGTCTTCGGCGATGACGAGTCGGCGTATTGCCGTATCAGCAGACTTGCGCTGAAGTAGGATTTCGCTAACTCGGGCGAAGGTATTCACGTCACGGGCAAACCAGCCTATGGTGTCGTAGCTTGGGGCCTGCAGCAAAATGCCGTCCAGCGGAATGCGCCCGTGGGTCGGTCTAAGGCCATACACTCCACAGAAGCTAGACGGAACGCGGACGGACCCGCCGGTGTCTGAGCCCAGGGCGAAATCCACCAAGCCTCCAGCCGCCGCAGCCACCGAACCGCTGGACGAACCACCGGGCACCCGGTCAGGCGCACGGGGATTCACAGGAGTGCCATAGTGGGCGTTCTCTCCAAATATGCCACGGGTCAACTCGTCAGTAATGGTCTTGCCTACCATAGTAGCCCCGGCCTGAATAAGACTATCCACACACCACGCGGTGCGCTCCGCCGGATCGTGCGTGGCTTTCCAGTCGGGGTTGCCGCCGCCGGTGACGTAGCCAGCTACGTCGAAGATGTCTTTGGCGGCAAAGGTCAGCCCTGATAGCGGCCCGTCAGCGACCCCTTCGAGATAGGCATCCGAATCTTTGCAAAAGGCGTTGAGGGTGTCATTAACTTTTATTTGTGACAACTTCTATCCCTGTCTATTTTGTCAGAGGGGTTAGGCCGAGAACTCTTGCTGCGGTTTCCCCCATGACAATATCTATAGCTATTTGAGGTGGGACACTGGACTGTTACTAGCTTACGGGCGGCCTCTTTCCCACGGCTGGCGAAACGGCTTCGTATGCACTGGAGGCCTGATATAGCAGCTCCTCCTCAAAAGGGCGACCTATCAGCTGAAGACCGATAGGGAGACCTTGTTCAGAGAAGCCACACGGTATGGATATAGCAGGCAATCCGGTCGAGTTACTCGGGCTGGTGCACCTCGCTGTCATGCCTGATCCCGGCCCTCTGGAAGGATAGTCCGCTCCATCAAGCGTCACCGTATCCGAATCGATTCGCCACGCAGGCACAGGTCCTGTCGGGGTTGCCAGGAAGTCCACCTCTTGGAGGACACGGGCATACTCCTCCTTGATGATGCGTTGGACCTTCAAAGCCTTGGAGTAATCTGTACCCAAGACAAACTGGCCCGCCAAGGCGCGATAGAGCACCGTCGTTCCGTAGTCTTCTCGATTGCATCTGATGTATGGCTCGTGGGTGACGACGCTGTCGGCCATGCCCGCGATGCGAAGGGCGCCTGCATACTTCATGTTCGGCAGAGAAACCTCTATGATTTCGACTCCCAGTTCCCCAAGAGCAGCTATGGCTTTCCGGACTGCACTCTCTACTTCTGGATCGATCAGGTCGAAGTAATAGTCCTTGGGAACACCTATCTTGAGTCCTCTAAGGTCGTTTCCCAGAGATGCGGAGAAGTCGGGAACGGGTACGGGGACCGTGCTGGGATCAAGTGGGTCGTAGCCCGCGATCACCTGGAGCATAATGGCGTTGTCTTGCACCGAGCGAGTCATAGGGCCGACATGATCGCCGTTGAAGCTGGTGACCATCAGACCTCTTTGGCTTACGCGACCGTAGGTCTGCTTTATGCCAACCACGCCACAGCAGTGCGCTGGCCCACGGACCGAGCCTCCCAGGTCCGAGCCCAGCGACGCAAAGGTGACGCCTGCCGCGACGTTGGCTCCACCGCCGCCACTGGAACCGCCTGGAATGTAATCAAGGTTCCAGGGGTTGTGGACCGCGCCGTAGTGGATATTGCTGGAGGTTGAGCCCGCGGCAAACTCCTCCATGTTTTCTTTACCGAGGATGACCGCGCCAGCGTCCCTGCACCTGGTGACGACGAAGGCGTCCTGATCTGGCACGTTGTCTGACAGTACCTTGGTGCCAACTGTGCTGCGTATGCCCGCCGTTTCCAGGTTGTCCTTGATGCCCACAGGTATACCGTGAAGCGGTCCGCGATATTCGCCGCGCATCAGTTCTGCCGCAAGCTGTTTTGCCTGGTCACGAGCCTGATCATAGAGGATGGTGATGAATGAGTTCAGCTTTGGTTGAAGCCGTTCGGCCTTGGCTAGGGCGGCCTCGGTGACCTCAACCGGGGACACTTCCCTTGCTTTGATTTTGGGAGCAAGCTCGGCAATAGTGAGCTCCATAATATCGTCGTTAGGCAATTGCTTCACCGCCTTCTTTAGCACGAAGCAGTCGCGAAGACATTAGACCGGAGAGGTCCAGTTCTTTAAGGAGTTCTACCTCCGCCAAATAACTCTCTAGCTCGGGTCGAACGAGTTCCAACTCTTCGTCTGATAATTCAAATCCCTTGTAGTCGCGAATCATGGCTTTTAGTGTTTCCGTGGTAATGGTCATGTCTCAGCCTCCCAAAGGCGCAGGATGTTTCGTGGAGTTTATGTTAGGGCTGACCACAAATCAAACGACCCAATTGCCTTCGCTGGTCATTGGTTGGTTTTGGGTATTGAAGGCGAATGGCCTTGCGGATACAATCCCGGTGATGACGCGTCTTAGAGGCAAGACTTCTCTGGAACGAAGTCTTAATTGGCCATGAGATATAAGGGGAGGGCACCTTGGTAACGCTGGTAACCGGTGGAACAGGCTTCGTCGGGAGCAATATCGTCAAGGCTCTTGCAATGAAGGGTCACAGCATAATTTGCCTGGACATCGCGGCGCCAAACGCCATGGTCACGGCCTACCTGGAACCGTGGAAGTCGCAGGTGAGCTTCGTTCAGGGCGATGTCTTGAATCAAGAGGACGTAGAGCGGGCTGCAGGAACAGGCGTCGACAGGATTGTGCATGCTGCTGTCTTTACAGGCATCATTCCCGAGATAGAGAAGTCACGTAGCCGCTCCATTGTTGAAATTAATCTGATGGGCACGACGAACATGCTGGAGCTGGCGAGCAGGCTATCGGTGGACCGCTTCCTTTACGTTAGCTCAGGTTCCGTTTATGGCGACGGACCAGACCTGGCCTTGGTCGTGACGGAGGAAACGCAGCCGCAGCCTCGCAGTCTCTACGCCATCGGAAAACATACTAGTGAATTGCTTACCCGCCGGTACGGAGAATTGCATGGTTTCCAGACTGTCAGCGTGCGCCTGGGCACACCGTATGGCCCTATGGAACGAATTACCGGTCATCGGGAAAACCAGTCCCTACTGAAGGAGTGGACAGCCAACATCATCAATGGCGAGCCTATCGAAATCGGCGATGACGATAGGGCAGAGAAGCGCTCGTTCACTTATGTCACCGACATCGCCAACGGAGTGGCCGCGGTACTGGACGCGCCCAGGCTTTCCTATGACGTCTACAACAACTCCTCTGCGGATTCCTCTAGCATGGCCGATATAATCGCTGTGCTGCAGGAATTGCGGCTCGACCTTACCACCAAAGATGTTGCAGATAGGGGGCTGTCGGGCAGAGCCAGTAGGATGGACGCAACCAGGATGGAACAGGACGTGGGCTTCGCCGCCAAGTTCGGGCTTGCCGATGGCTTGCAGGACTACCTGGCATGGCGAGAGGCATCCGGCTACACAGAATAAGGTGTGCCCAAGCAACTACCGGTGATCCGACTTTCGTGCCAACAAAAGTAAGTCGTTGATCTGGTGTAATATGTCAGCGTTGTAATCGGGACCTGTCGCGAATCCTATTATGCGATCAGTGTCAAAACAAGGAACCGGGTACCGTGTACTGGTTGCATATGTTGGGATTTACACCAGAGGAGAATACAGATGGTCCGACTGAGTCAGCTGCTCGAGGGTTCCCGTACCAGTATGCTCAACCTCGAATGTCCTGTGTTCGAGGACAGCCCTTGGGTCGAAGGACCCCCGTTGGCCCAGCGGCGAGTGGCCATTATATCGACCGCAGGCCTGCATGTGCGCAGCGACCGTCCGTTTACGTTCGGGGGAGCCAGCGCCGTGAATATTCCTGGGGATTACCGGGTGATACCTGGGGACACAGATGCTAACGACCTGGTGATGAGCCACATATCGACCAACTACGATCGCAGCGGCTTTCAGAAGGACTGGAACGTCGTTTTCCCACTGGACCGACTTCGAGAGTTGGCCGAAGGGGGCGTTATTGGAAGTGTCGCGAAGTATCACTACTCGTTTATGGGTGCCACAGCGCCGCACCTCATGGAGACCGCAGCGCGGACACTGGCGGGCCTTCTCAAAGGAGATGGTGTAAACGCCGCTCTACTGGTGCCTGTCTGACCGAACTGCACGCGCGCCGTTGGCGGGCTTGCACACTACATAGAAGAAGAGGGTGTCCCTACCACTCAGATCAGCTTGATACGCGAGCATACGGAGAAGATCAAGCCACCTCGAGCATTGTGGGTGCCGTTCGAGTTAGGGCGTCCTATCGGCGTGCCCGGAGACCCCGACTTTCAAAACAGGGTTATCACTGCCGCTCTGGAACTCCTGGATGCTCCCAGCGGGCCTGTTCTGCAAGACTACCTGGAAGACGCACTGCCTGTGGAAGGACCCGCAGCCTTGATGTGCCCTGTGAGTTTCGCATTGCCGGAAGCTGACGATAGTGATTCGGCGAAGCTGACGGCGAAACTTCTTGAAGAGATAGCTCTGATGCGCCCGTGGTACGACCGTTCTGTGGACAACCGCAAACGAACCACCGTTGGCGCCAGTGGTCTGGCCCTGGAATCAATGGGTTCGTTCGTGGGCGAATTCCTGGACGGCGGCATACCTGAGTCAAAAGGTGACGTAAATTCGCCCTCCCTGTTCAAGCTGGTAATAGAAGACCTGAAAGCCTACTACTTCGAGTCAGCTACAGCCCAACCAGGTCAAGAGGAAGCGGACTCGAAGACGCTCACGGCGTGGTTCTATCGGGAGACGGTAGCTGGAAGTGTCCTATACGCTGTCGGCGACGCTCACAAGGACACTCAGGATAAGTCGATGCGGCTGGTTGTAAACACCTTGCTCATACCCAGGTCCCAAAGACTAAACTAGCGCCGCAATACGGCAACGCTCTACCGGGAGGGCGCTGGAAAGCTTCTTAATAGAGATAGCGTGGCCGGAAGTGGAATGAGCGTTGACGCTGGTCAGCAGTTGTCCTTCGCGTGACCGGACCTTCTGCACGCCTGTCTTTAGCGATTGTTGTCCGCCGACTTCATAGTTGGCATCATAAGCTAGGATGCGAAGCAAACCTTCAGCTGGGGATAGACCTTAGTCGCAAGAGAGATATTGTTGTGAGTCGCGTGCACGCTTGGCCATTAGCGTAATGAGACTAGTTTTCCGAGGATGAGTTTATAGCTAAGGGCTAGCAGTATCCATGATTACTAGCGCTGTTAAAGCATTGGTCGGGGTGACTGGATTCGAACCAGCGACCTCCACGTCCCGAACGTGGCGCGCTACCGACTGCGCTACACCCCGATACGGTCTGAATTGTAGCCTGCGTTGCATCTAAGGGCAAGGCATATGACCAAGCCAACTCGCGCCCTTATAAATAACGACCTCGAACTAATCAGGCCGGGAGCTCTCCACTTCCTTAAAGGCTGCCTTGAGTTGGCTGACCACAGAGGCAGGGCTTTCAAGAATCACGGTTGCAGTAAAGGGCTCCTTAACTTGGACCGTTCGCAACAGATAGTGGCGGTCTCCTAGGGGAACCCTATGGTCAATCACCAGGGCGTCGTAGTCGGAGTTACCGGCCAAATCCAGGGCCGTTATGCTGCTCAAGGTAGTTGTAACGATGTAGCCATCGCCTTCGAGAATTCGGGTAACCTTGTCGGTCTTCTCCTGCTCTTCCCCGAACAAAAGTATGCGACGCGCTGTATGTCTTGTTGTCACGGTTTGCTGGACTCCACGCTAGAAGCGTATATCTGACCTTGATGAACTGTTTTGCGAAATATCGCACACCCCGCGACTAATAGCTACAGTTGGCGGTGTTGAGTGGCTGCAAAATAACGAGCAAGGTACGGCCGGTTTCCAGGTGTGTGAGGCGGGTTCGCGTTGGTTTTAGGTTGGTTGACGTGCTTTTTGGAATGTCTTAGTCTTAAAGTTGCTCGAATGTTTATCGGGGTATCGACGATTAATCTGAAGTGTTGAATAATTGCATTAGGAATTCGGTGGTGAACACAATTAGAATGCTTCTAATTATTCTTGACTGGTGTGGCCTCCATTGATAGACTTTGGAGCACCGTGAGGCTGCGGATGAAACTTCTATCGAGGCCGTCTAGACGACCCTGATGACGACTCGGATCTTAAAAAAACATATTGATTTCGGTTCAGGAGGTAGGACATGACCAGTGTCCAGGCTAATCAGGACACGGCGCTGATGGCGCATCTTCTTCGAAGGGCTTCTTTTGGAGCCACTCCCGAAGAGTTGGAACTCGCAACAGAGCGTGGTTACGAAAATACGGTTGAAGACCTCTTGAATCCCGTCGAGATCAACGAATTGCCAGAAGACCTGATTCGTAGATATCACGTGGATCAGTCCGACCTTCGTAACCGAGCGTCTGGCGCCGCTTACTGGGTTTACCGCATGGTGAACAGCAAACGTCCTCTTGAAGAGAAGATGGCGCTGTTTTGGCATCGTGTGTTTGCGACGGCCGCAACGAAGCTTATTCAGGCCAGAGTCGTCACCAGCCAGATAGAGATGTTCCGCAATTACGGAATGGGAAGCTTTCGAGATTTGCTGGTCCAGCTATCGAAAGACCCAGCCATGCTGATGTGGTTGGACAACCAGGACAATCATAAGGAATCCATCAACGAGAACTTCGGTCGAGAGATTCTTGAGCTGTTCTCCATGGGCGCAGGCAACTACTCTGAAGACGATATTAAGGAGTGCGCCAGGGCCTTCACCGGCTGGCGAGTTGTCAACACAGACTACATGGCTATAAAGATGCGAAACAACACCGCTAGGCCTTACGGCTACATCGCCTGGCAGTTTGAGTACGACGAGGAAGATCATGATCACGGCATTAAGAATTTCCTAGGCGAGTCCGGGGACTTCAATGGCGAGGATGTGATCGACATCATCTGCAAGCAGGACGCAACTCCCAGGTTCCTTGCCAGGCAGTTGTACCACTACTTCGTTGCGGATGAGCCCCCCGTTCCCCAGTGGCCCCTCGTTGAGCCACGAGACCCGAAAGCAATTGACCTTATGGTCAAGGCCTATTTCGAGTCCGACTACAGCATAGGGGCCATGCTCAGGGTCATGTTCAACTCCGAGTTCTTCAAGGCTGAAGACGCCAGGTTCGCCAGGATCAAGAGTCCTGCCGAGATGGTAGTTGGCATGCTTAGACTAGCGGGCGACTTGGGCGTGCCCTCATTGGAGACCTATGCCGCGGCCAGCGTCTCCGCCAATATGGGCCAGGACCTGCTGAACCCACCCAGCGTTGAAGGCTGGCAGGGCGGCGAGGACTGGATCAATACGGGTGCGTACGTTCAAAGGATCAATTTCGCCAGCAAGGTAATGGGCGACAGCTCCAAGTCAGGAGTCCAGTCCCTGGTCAAGCGAGTAGAGGGACAGGCAGACAACAGTCAGCTTACTCCTGAAAATCTGGTAGACAGTTGTCTCAATCTGCTCGGACCAATTCCACTGCTGGATACCTCAAGGCGGGGCCTCATCGACTACGCCGGCAAGTGGGGCAACCTCAGGTTTGATAGCCCCGAGGCCATTGCGGAGTCCGAAAAACATATTATTGCTATGTTACAGCTGGTGGTAACGACTCAGGAATACCAGATGGTGTAGGCGGTCTCGCCTAACCTGATGTACAACAAAATCATGCGCAGCATCGCGAGGATTATATAATGGCAACAGAAACCGGTACCCAAAAGGTCAATCTCGAATACGTTGACACTATAGGGTTCGTGGCCGACCAGGGTGGACGAGGATTTCACCTGCCCATGGGAATGGCCATCAAAGGCGACGGCCGCATCTATGTGGCCAGCCGCAGCAACACCCAGTCTCTCAACATCGTTGGCATTCAGGTAGTTAACCTGAAGCACGAGTTCTTTGGTCAGATAAACACGTACGGCAAGGGCGACGGTCAGATGATATGGCCCACGGCCTTGGCTCTTGATAGCCAAGAGAAGCTGTATCTGGCTGACGACTTCCTGCAGCGAATAACTGTTTTCGACCAGGAAGGTAACTACGAGTCCATGTGGGGTACCAAAGGCACCGGAGATGGCGAGTACGACGGCCCATCCGGTATGGTCTTTGATGCTGATGACAACCTGTTGCTGGTGGACCATAGGAACAACCGCGTTCAGAAATTCACCAAGAACGGCAAGTTCATTAGCAAGTTTGGATCTGAGGGCAGCGGCGACGGCGAGTTCGATCTGCCTTGGGGCATTTGTCTCGATAAAGAAGGCCTTATCTACATAGCGGACTGGCGCAATGACCGCATCCAGAAGTTCACTTCTGACGGTGAGTTCATTGCTAAGTACGGCACTACAGGTGACGGCGAAGGCCAGTTTCGTCGGCCTTCCAGTGTTGCCGTCGACTCTGATGGCAACATGTATATCGCAGACTGGGGCAACCAGCGATTGCAGGTCTTGGCTCCAGACGGCAGTTTCATCAAGCAGTTGCGCGGACAGGCCACGCTCTCTGCCTGGTCCACAGAATACCTGGAGGCCCAGCAGGACGAACTAGTAGCCCGCAGTACATTCCAGCCGGTCTTCGACGTGGACACTGATGATGAGCATGAGATCTCAGCTCGAATCGAGCCCTACTTCTGGGATCCTGTTACCGTCCTTTTGGACGAGCAGGAAAGGGTCTATGTACTGGAGACGGGTCGACATCGTTTCCAGGTATTTCAGAAGGCTTAACGCAATTAACTAAGTTTAAATACTAGCCAACATCTTCTCAGGCATTCGGCATCTAGGAGGACAGAAAGTAATGAGCGGAAAGAATCGAAAGATAGTAATGGTGCAGTTGTCCGGTGGCAATGACTACCTGAACTGCATCGTGCCATTCACAAACCCAAAGTATGTGGATAATCGCCCCAATGTTCGCACCGAGCTAGAGGACATACTTCGCCTGGACGATGAGTACGGCATGATCCCCAGTATGGCTCCGGTCAAAGACCTTTTTGATGATGGGAAAATGGCCATCATCCACGGCGTGGGTTACCCGACGCCTAACCGCTCACACTTCCGGTCCATGGACATCTGGCACACGGCCGAACCGGACAAGCTAGGCGACCAGGGTTGGCTAGGCCAGGCACTCAGGGAGATGGATCCTAACGGCGAGAACGTCGTGGGAGCGGTCAACTTCGGCGCCGGTCTACCCCGAGCGCTGATCTCCAAGGGCGCGCCAGTGGCTTCTGTCACAGACCTGGAGACTTACGGTCTGCTGAACGACGTAGATGGCACGGACCAGAGGGCAGAGGCTCTCGAACTCTTCGCCAACATGTACAAGCAGGCTATAGGCAGTGGCCCCGTAATGGACTTCCTTAGCCGCACCGGCCTGGATGCCTTGAAGGGCGCTGACGTTCTTCGAACCGCTCCAGAGAAGTACTCTTCTGATATCGAATACGGCAACAACTCTTTCGCCAAGGCGATGAAGGGTGCAGCCCAGGTACTGACCGCCGATATCGGAACTCGAATCGTTTACACCCAGCATGGCAGCTTTGACGTGCATACCAACGGCGTGGCTCTTCAGGCCAGCCTCTGGACGGACGTAGCAGCTGGCATCAACGACCTGTACAGCGACCTCAAGTCCCAAAACGCCGGCGACGACGTTCTGATGTTCGTCTTCTCCGAGTTTGGCAGGCGCGTCAGGGACAACGGCAACGGCACCGACCACGGCTCAGGGGGAGTTGCTTTCATGATCGGCGATAGCGTGAAGGGTGGCCACTACGGCGAATACCCGTCACTGGACGCCGACAAGCTGATTGAGGGAGACCTGGCCTTCAATAACGACTTCCGCGGCCTCTACACCGAGGTTCTGGAGGACTGGCTGGAGATCGACGCGAAGCCTATCGTAAACGGTACCTTCGAGAAGATGAATTTCCTGAAGGCTGTCTAACTAGGTTATTGGAATAATTTGAGGGCGAATGGGATAAATCTCATTCGCCCTTTTTGTTTTGGGAAGCCGCCACCTTGTAATACTGTAGAGACCAGAATTTAAGGCAAGGGGAAGAAGATGCCGCGCAAGAATATCATCCAGATAAGTGTGGAGGTTGAGGAAGACCAGGCCGCTTACTTAAAAACAATGACTGAGGAGTATGGTCTCGCCGACGAGTCCAAGGCGTTACGTGTGCTACTGGATTTCGCCATAGTGGATGGGGACAAAGAGCTCATTTACGACATGCGCAACATGCGTTGCCGCCACTGCGTCGTCTGAGATATGGCAGCTAGCATGCGCGGTATTGGTAGTGCGGGGAATAGCAGAAGGGCCAGAGATAAAATCCCTGGCCCTTCTTAATATTCGGTTGTGGTCAGAGGGCTAGCCGAGCTTTACGCTCATCCTGTCGTTGACCAGGCTATCCACTTTGTTGCCGCCTATCAGGTGCTTCGTGACGATCTCCTCTACATTGTCAGGAGTCACGATGTACCAGGTGCCGCCCTTTTCTGAGCCGGGGCCATAGACCGTGATGCTGCCCTGTCCGCTCTCGCAGAACCTGTGCTGGGTTGTGCAACCGGTGTTTGAGATCATTACCTTGCCAAGAAGGTCGTTCTCTTTAAGAAGCTCGTTGAACCTCGCTCTGATGGCGGCGCTGCCCTTGTCACCGCAGTGGTTGCCGTCGTCAGTTTTCCCGTTACATACATAAACCTGAGATTCGAATTCCGGCATTGTTTCCTCCTATGATCCATACTTACTATTTGTTGATCAAAAATTACTGCTCAGCAGACCCGACATTAGCCTTCTCATAACTACGTTCGCTTGAGGCTATTGCGTTGCGTTTCTGTTGAATGAACTAACCAACTCGGCGCATTATAACACCGGCGCGGCCAGTCTGCAGACATGAATCACCTATGTCAATTCTCGTAATCCAGGTGCGTCAATTGCCTACCTTTTTGTCATATTTATGCCACAATTGCCTTAGCCAGGGCGCGTTCGTTCAACTCGACTCCCAAACCCGGCCGGTCGGATAATTTAATGCTTCCATTTGCCGGAATAATAGGGTCGACGAACAGTTCGGCTATACGCTCGGCGGGTCCGGTAAACTCTTCTGAGAACTCGTGAGGCCGAACGGCATTGGTGACTGTGGAGTAGGCGTGTAGGCTGGCCAGCGAGTTGGCTCCGACGCTCGGACTATGTGGCATAAGGATCTTGTTGTTAGAAACCGCCATTTCGTTGACGCGTACCATCTCAGACAGGCCGCCCACATTCAGGATGTCTGGCTGCAGAATGTCGGGGTTTGCCAGGTCCATCAGATCGCGGAATCGCCACGCGGAAAGTTCTTGCTCGCCCGTTGAGACTGCGCAGTCCAAGGCGTCCACCACCTGACGGAGACCGCGCAGGTCGTATTGGGGCAGAGGCTCCTCGAAATGGGCAATGCCCAACTGCTCAAACCTGCGCCCCTGCTCGATCGCGGTTGGCACTGAATACCCGTTGTTGGCATCGAAGCTTAGCGGGACATCATCTGGCAGCCACTCGCGACAGGTCTGAAATATGGCCAGGTCCTTGGCTGGGTTGGCGTCCTGCCGATAGTCCTTCCAGTCCATGCGTACTTTGAAGGCCCGATAGCCCTTCTCGTACCCTTCCTGCACCTCTTCCAGCATCTGCGCCGGAGTCTTGCTCCAGCCGTTGCCTCGGCTCCAGTACAGAGGAATTTCTGTGCGATGTGCGCCTCCGAGAAGGGAGTACACGGGAAGCCCTGCGACCTTGCCAGTAATGTCCCAGCACGCCACATCGATGGCGCCTACGACCTGCGATGGCAACCTCGTTGCGCGTTCTCCTACTCCTAAAGCCAACGCCTCCCATATACGGCGTGGCTGGACTGGGCTCATGCCAACGATCATTGGCTTGATGACGTCTTCTATGTAGGCTTGAAAGACGCCGAGGTGGCGTGGGCCCTCAGCAATTCCTGTAACGCCTTCGTCCGTGAACACGCGGACAATGAGGCGCCCGCTGGCTGCGCTGGGGTAGCGTTGAGCGTCTGCGCCTTCCATTCCCCTGAGTTGATTCACTTTTATGTCAGTAATCTTCATTTCATTACCCCCATTTCGGCGACATCTTACCACTGTCTGATACTCTGTTGGCGGTCCGCACCAGGATTGACAGCATGTGCACGCCCGGGTAGCCTTCAAGCTACACGCTCCGAAAAATATATATGCCGACTGCTCCAATGCTAGGCAAGTGAATGGCGACCCAATATAGAGGTTTTAATGAATTATTTTTCTCTGACTCATGAACAACAAGAATGGAAAGACGACGTTGCTGCTCTGGCCGAAAAAGAGATAGCTCCCAGGGCGGAAGAGTACGACCGTCTCGCCAAATTTCCGCAGGAGTCGCTGGACGCCTTGAGGGACGCGGGTCTACTGGGTCTACGTGTGTCGAAAGAACACGGCGGGCTGGGCGCGGACTTTTTGACAACTTGCCTGGTAGTTGAAGAGATAGCCAAGAAGTGCCCATCAACCGCCATGTGCTACAAGATGCACCTTGAGTCTGTGGAAGCCGTGAGCCGCATTCCGACTGCTTTGCAAGTGGAGAAGTTTGTGAAGCCTCTGGCGCAGAAAAAGATATTCGCAGCCGCCCCTGGTGGGGAATCGAGAGGGCAGTCGGGGACAGACTGGCGTCCCATATCCGCACCGGAAACGCCTCTGAAGATTGTGGATGGCGGGTTTGTGCTCAATAACCTTCGCAAATCGTATGTCACCTCCGCTGGACACGCCGATCTGTACCTTACGTTCTGCAGGGTCGAGGGAGGTCGCACAGAGGGCCCACCGGATCTCCTTATCATCGAAGCCGACAAGATTGAGTGGCAGACCGTCGGTGAGTGGGACGGTCTGGGCATGCGCGGCAATTCCAGCACACCGATGATATTCAATGGCGTGGTGCCTCAGGAGAACCTGCTGGGCCTGGAACTGGAGGGTGAGAAGGAGCCGGTTATGCAGAAGTACATGAGCCCGGTGCTGATTCTCACCTACGGCGCGGCCTATCTCGGAATAGCGTCTGGCGCATTCGAGCTGGCGTGCATCGAGGGCGACAAGCGATTCGTCAGTGGCTCGCGGCGATTCGATAATCCTATCAACAAGAGACGTATCTCCGAGATGAGCGCGCAGATAGAGTCGGCCAGAGCTTTTCTGCATACTGCCGCATCCATGGCGGACGAAGGTCGCGCCGAGTCGCTGCTGCCGTACATACAAGCAAAGGTCATATGTTCAGAGGTTGCAGTGCGCGTCACTCAGGACCTGATGACTATCTTTGGTGGCACGGCATATGCCAGGCAACTACCCTTCGAGCGCTACTTCCGCGACGCCCGGGCGGGTCTCATCATGGGCATGGCCAATGACCAGGCATACGAGATCATCGGCGACCACCTGTTTCCTGATGCAGCTTATAAGTAACCAATGAAGACAGTTTGCCGGACGTCTCAGCGACATCCGGCAAACTGTTGTTAGTTCAGTACCTCTAAAGCTCTGCCTCAATCCGACGCTTGAAGTCCTCAGCGCCCAGCCGCAGCAGTCCCTGAGATGACACCGTAACGAAATTAGCGCCCAGCTTGATGAACTCCGCAACGCCGGCAGCGTCCGAAGGATTGTTGCCGCCAACGCCCACGTTTTTCCCACCGGCCCGTATCTTCGGCACAACCTCACTCATAAGCTGGCGCACGGCAGCGTTGCCCGGATTGCCCATGCTTTGCCCCAGGTCTCCGGCTGCCACGTGTAGCACGTCAACGCCGGGAACGGCCAATATGGCGTCCAAGTTCTCCACCGCCTCTGTCTCTTCCACCATGGGAATGACCAGCATCTCCGCGTTGATCCAACTCATGGACTCTTCTTTGGTAACGCCAACGCCGTAGTCGTGAGGCCTCCCGCCAGCGACACCGCGATGTCCCTCTGGATGGTAGCGGGCCGCCCGTGATATCGCGTCGGCCTGCGCGGCGGTATTTACGTGGGGCACGATTATGCCCTGGACGCCTCTATCCAGGAACCGCAGAATGGTGGAGTCGGCATGATCGGGAATGCGGGTGATTGGCGTGATGCCGAAGGACTCGGCGGCGCGTACCATGTGCTCCACCTGGTCCAGGTTCATTGGCCCATGCTCGCAGTCGATCATGACGAAATCGAAGCCGATAGCGCCGAAAATTTCTACTAGGTCCGGTGCGTTTCTGCTGATGATGGCCCCGTAGACCACTTCACCATTCTTGAGTTTCGCTTTGGTGGTATTAGTTCGCATATAATTACATCCTGCATTTAGATTTGCTGTCCGCGGCATTTTATAACGAATCGATAGGGCCGTGTACTTTGTGCATCTGATGGGCAATGAAATCCATGCTCTTGTGTTATTATTGCGTCGCCATTGAATGCCATGGACCGCTTCCTAATTCAGTTTAAGGTGAAGTTAATGAACTCCAACTCATCGGGCCACGTTGTCGGAACTCACGGAGAGTACTCACATAGACCGATGGTCTGGGGTACAGAGGCGATGGTTGGAGCGGGAACTCAGCTGACCGCACAGACCGGCATGCGCGTTCTCGCGGACGGCGGCAACGCCATGGACGCAGCTGTGGCGACAGCTTTCGCCGCTGGTGTGCTGGAGCCGTCTGCTCACTACACGCTGGGCGGCGAAGTGGCCATGCTGTACTACGAGGCGTCCACCAAGAAGGTTCTTTCTGTAGTAGGTCAGGGCTGGTCAGCAGCGGCTGCCACCATCGACTACTATAAGAAAGAATGGGGCGAGATTCCCAAAGGCATCGCCAGTACCACTGTGCCCGGTGTCATATCTGCCCTGCTGGCCATGTTAGCCAGCCACGGCACTATGAGCTTTTCTCAGGTAGTAAACAGAGCAACAGAGCTTGCGTCCAAGGGCTTTCCAGCGTACCAGCTTTTCACGATAGTGGTCTCTGCTCCCGACCGACTAAGCAACCTTCAAAAATATGTTGACTCAGCTAGAGTGTTCCTCCCGGGCGGAAAGCCACCGGTATTGGGCAGCATTTTTAAGCAGACTGACCTGGCTCAAACGCTGTCGTTAATGGCCCAGGCGGAAGAGTCGGCGTTGGCGTCCGGCGGTTCACGGGAACAGGGCATCCAGGCTGCCAGGGACGTGTTCTATAAGGGCGACGTTGGCGTCAGGATGGTTAAGGCCCTGAAGGAGTTGGGTGGCCTCTACACCATGGAGGACTTCTCTGAATACACCTCGCCCATGGAAGAGCCCATTTCAACGAGCTATCGTGGACTGGAGATATTCACCAATAGGACTTGGACTCAGGGCATCGTGCTGCTGCAGGCGCTTAATATCCTGGAGGGCTTCGACATTGCTTCGCTGGGTCATAACAGTCCTCAGGCAATTCACCTGCAAGTAGAGGCATTGAAGCTCGCCATAGCCGACCGCGAGCGATATGCTGGCGATCCCGATTTCGTGGACGTACCCTTCGAAGGCTTGCTGTCCCAGGAATACGCGGCGCTGAGAAGGGGCATTTTGGATATCGAGAAGGCTCAGGCGGTCTATCCACCGGGCGACCCGATCAACATGAGGGCGGTGCTGAATGGTCATAGTGGCGCAGATCCGCTGCCTACGCTTGAAGAGGTCGGCGCTCAGGACGGCACAACGCATATCGCTGTGGCCGACGCTGATGGCAACATGGTGGCAGCCACGCCCAGCAGTTACTCCGCTCTGGCTCAAGGCATGGTCCTGGGCGACACCGGCATCGTCATCAACTGTAGAGGAAGCTACTTCTGGTTGGACTCGGATAATCCAAATGCGCTGGCTCCAAGAAAGCGACCGCGCACCACGCCATGTACGTTCCTCGTGCTGAAGGACGGCAGTCCGTACTTCACGCTGGGTACACCGGGCGGCGACAGCCAGACTCAAAGCTGCCTGCAGGTCTTCTCCAATATGGTTGATTTCGGAATGAACGTTCAGGAGGCCGTTGAGGCACCAAGGTTCTGTGGGTACAGCTTCCCGCAGTCGCCATGGCCGCACAAGGTGGCTCCTAACCGGCTGGTGCTGGAGGGTCGAATTTCGCAGGACGTGTTGGAGAGCCTTAAAGGCAAGGGACACGAAGCTGAATCGGTCGGCCCGTGGGGAGTAACCAATGGCTTTGTGCCGATACAGATAGACCAGGGCTCGGGTGCCTACGTTGGCGGCGCGGACCCAAGACGCGAATCCGTCATGCTGGGTTGGTGATCCGTTACGCTGTTAGCTAATTCGCTCAACCATGGCCGAAGTCAGGTTCTCTGCATTTGAGCGCTCCATCTAGATTAAGTGGAGCATTGGTCCCTTTATCGCTGTTCCGCCAGCGCAACTTTCGACTGACCTGGTCGTCTGTAATGCTGGGCGGCATGGGCCAGCAGATGGAAACCATCCTTCTGGCCTGGTACGTTCTGACCATAACGGACTCACCTTTCCTTGTTGGCCTGGTGGGAGCATCGCGACTGGCCGCAAACCTGATGGCTCTCTATGCCGGGGCGGTGGTTGATAAGTTACCGCGACATCTGATCCTTGCGGTGGTGGGGCTGGCGTGGACATCGACAGCCATCATCATGCTCTTCCTGCTTAAAACAGACCTGTTTGAGATTTGGCAAGTTTTCGCCATAGCCTTCGCGGGAGGTATTGGCAGGACCTTTGCCATGCCGTCGGGTCAGTCCCTGGCGGCGGACAGCGTGGCCCCTGAAAGGATCCCTAACGCTGTAGCACTAATCAATACCGGAATGGACGTCAATCTAATATTTGGCGCATCCATCATGGGATTCCTCTTTCAGGCCTACGGCATTGAAGGGGCGTATTTGATGATAACCGCGGTGTACGCCACCTCTGGAGTCGTAGCGCTTTTCATTCGCGTACCGAGGTCCGGAATCGTCCGGGCGCAGGAATCTGTGTGGAGGATGATCGCCAGCGGTCTGATGTACGTCAAGAGGAATCAGATCCTGTGGGCTGCCCTGGCACTGGCAGTCATTATCAACATTACAGGCTTCCCGCTGCACACCACGCTCATGCCCGTCTTCGCGAAGGACGTTCTGGAAGTCGACGCCAGGGGCCTGGGATTGCTGATCTCAGCCTTCGGTCTCGGCGCCCTGATAGGCTCTCTCACCTGGGCGTCGATCGGAAGCACCAGGAACACGGGCAAGCGATTGCTGGTGGCAGTCATCGTGTGGCACGCATCGATGGCGGTATTCGCTATGTCCACTTCGCTGCCGCTATCTCTGGGCATCCTTGTTATTACAGGAATGGCCTTTTCTTCGACACTGGTGCTGATTCTAACGACGCTGCTTCGGTCATCGTCGCCGGAGTACCGCGGAAGGATAACCGGCTTGCGTGTACTGGCCATTTACGCACACACCTTTGGAAGCATGACATCCGGAGGAATAGCGGGCCTTTGGGGTGCTCCAACTGCTGCCACTATCAACGGAGTAGTCGGCATACTGCTGATACTTGCCCTTGCCTCGGTAGCGCCAAAGCTCCGCAGGGTGTAGCGCCGCTGAAAGGCGGGAAGAGGGTGCGTGGCGTAAAACACTGCACCCAACTGTGCCGCTGAGCAATTAAGCGGTCCACTTTTCCTTGCAGCTTTAGTACTGGCCTACATCGAGACCAGCATTCTTCTCGCGGCCAGCGCTGTGGTGATGCGGAATCGAGGCTGTGACGGTCGTGTCGGCAAAAGGCACTCAAGATAAACTCAAAGTGCTATTGCCGGATTGACCACGTATGTCGCCAGTGTTATCTTTCGCCACATCCCCGATAAACAGCGTTTGACCAGGCAGTCTGCAAATCAATGCGGAGAAATCAGGTTAACGAGTCGAAAGGGCGGTCACTCATGCTTGAACCAGCGAATTTTAAGAACTTGAACCCCTTGTCTTTCCTTGAGCGGAGTGTGATCGTTTATCCTGATAAGATCGCTGTGAAGTACAAGGATACGACCTATACCTACTCCCTGCTCTACAACCGGGCCAACCGTCTTGCTGGCGCGCTCAAGAAGTCGGGCATCCGCAAGGGAGACCGCGTGGCCTTTCTTGCGCCTAATATTCCGGCAATGCTGGAGAGCTACTTCGGCCCCCTCATGCTGGGTGCGATTGTTGTGCCGCTCAACACGCGTCTGTCCTCCAGAGAATTGGCCTACATCCTCAACCACTCGGGGGCAAAGGCCCTGGTATTCGATTCAGAATTTGCACCCACCGTCCGCGGATTTATGGATGAGGTTCCCAATGTGGGAACGTTCGTGCAGATTGTGGACACCGAGCCTCGAGCCGACGACATCGCCGGTCCCGAGTACGAGGCATTTCTGAATTCAGCACCGGAGGGCGACCATAAGACTGACCTGGACTCGGAGATGGACACGATATCCATCAACTATACGTCGGGCACGACTGGCACGCCTAAGGGAGTCGAGTTTAACGCAAGAGGCGCGTACCTCAACGCTCTCGGAGAAGTCCTTGAGTCGGGCTTAAACTGGCGGAGCAAGTACCTCTGGACGGTACCGATGTTTCACGCTAGCGGCTGGTGCTATCCCTGGGGCATAACCGCGGTGGGCGCTACACATGTCTGCCTGCGCCGCATCGATCCGTCGGAGATCTACCGTGTCATAAGAGACGAGGGCATCACCCACATGTGCGCTGCTCCGACGGTGCTGACCATGCTGTATTCGTCGCCTGACACAGAGGGGCAAGACCTGTCGAGCCTTAACATTATGACCGCTGGTGCGCCTCCGGCCCCGCAAGTGATACGCACCATGGAAGACATGGGGGCGACAATCCACCACGCCTACGGCCTTACGGAGACCTACGGGCCGCATACCATCTGTGCGCCTCAAGAGAACTGGGAAGGCTTATCCTCTGACGAGTTAGCAAAGGTGAAATCCAGGCAAGGCGTTCCCTTCATAATCGCCGGCACAGGTATGCGAGTTGTGGATAGCCAGATGGACGACGTGCCGAAAGACGGCGTCACCATGGGCGAAGTAGTCATGCAGGGCAACAACGTGATGACGGGCTATTTCAATGAGCCAGAGGCGACGGCGACAGCTTTTGAGGGTGGATGGTTCCACTCGGGCGACATCGCGGTGTGGCATCCTGATGGCTACATTGAGCTGCAAGACCGCGCCAAGGATATTATCATATCAGGAGGGGAAAACATCTCCAGCCAGGAGGTGGAAAAGGTCGTCATGGAGCATCCAGGTGTGCTGGAAGTTAGCATTGTCGGTGTGCCGGACGACAGGTGGGGAGAGGTCCCCAAGGCTTTTGTTGTGAAACGGGTGGGTATGGATGTGACTGGAGAAGAGATCATCGCCTTCACCCGCGATCGCATCGCCCATTTCAAGTGTCCCAAGACCGTGCAATTTGGAGAGCTTCCCAAGACTGCCACGGGTAAAATACAGAAGTTCATCCTGCGAGACAAAGAGTGGGAGGGTCGCGAGAAGCGTATCCAAGGCTCGACCGTCTAGCATGATGTTGGCGATTGGCCTTTCACAGAAGAATACTGCATTCGGAATTTTCATCCATTCAATACTTACAAAACCATTCAAAAAAATTGAGGTGAAATGCCAGAAGATATCGGATTTCTGGGGCTAGAGGAATTTCTCGAACCCCTGCTAGGTATGCTTGATGAAGACTCACGTAAGTCCTTTACCAAATTTCTGAGTGAGTTCTATAAAGGGCAAATAGGGGACCCAGGGGAATTTCCCTTCACCCGTGGCATTTATCCAACAATGTATCGGGGCAGGAAGCCGACCATCCGCCAGTTCGCTGGTCATGGCCTTGCCACTGATACCAACGATCGCTTCAAGACGATCCTGAGACTGGGAGGCACAGGTCTATCCACCGCCTTCGACCTACCTACGCTGATGGGAAGAGACTCCAACGAGCCTATCAGTGAGGGACAAGTTGGCTGGGACGGCGCCGCGGTTGACACATTGGCTGATATGGAAGACCTGTTCGACGATATTCCCATAGGTGAAATCACTGTTTCCATGACCGTCAATGGCCCTGCCGCCATTTTTCTTGCCATGTATTTTGCCCTTGCCAAGAAGCGAGGCATTCCGCTGGAAGATCTGGGAGGCACGACGCAGAACGATATCCTGAAGGAATACATAGCCCAGAAAGAGTGGCTATTCCCTGTGGATAAAGGCGTGAAGCTGGTCGTGGACACTATGGAGTTTTGCGCTGAGAACGCCCCCAAGTGGCATCCCGTTTCCATCAGTGGCTATCACATCCGAGAGGCAGGGGCCAACGCGGTTCAGGAGCTGGCCTACACAATTGCCGACGGCGCATGGTACGTCAGCAAGGCTATCGAGCGAGGGATGGAAGTGACCGAATTCGCCCCTCGTCTCTCCTTCTTCTTCGATGTCCATAACAATTTCTTTGAGGAGATTGCGAAGCTTCGTGCTGCCAGAAGGCTGTGGGCCAGAATCATGCGCGAGGGGTTTGGAGTAACCGACGTTCGTTCCCAGTGGTGTCGTATTCATGCTCAGACGTCAGGCGTTTCTCTCACACGCAAAGAGCCCATGAACAACATCGTTAGGGTCGCCTTGCAGTGTCTCGCAGCCATGCTTGGCGGCGCGCAAAGTATTCACACGAACTCATATGACGAGGTGTTTTCTACGCCCACAGAAAAGGCCCTCAAGATTGCCATGCGCACTCAGCAGATTGTCCAAGAGGAGTCGGAGATCACAAACTGGGTTGACCCTCTGGGAGGTTCATGGCTGGTGGAGAGCATCACGGACAGGCTGGAGAGGGATGCGTGGGAGGAGATAGAGTCTATCGAGAGGCTCGGGGGCATGGAAGCCGCTGTCGAATCCTACTACCCGCAGCGTTCAATTCACGCCAATGCCGTTCACGACCAGAAAGATGTGGAATCAGGGGATCGCAAAATAGTCGGCGTGAACATTTTCCAAGATTCGGATGCAGACGAGGGAAATCTTGAAGACCTGATGGAAGAGATCGCTGGCCGCCGTGGTTTTGAGCAGCGCCAGATTGAGAGGCTCGAAAGCGTCAAGGCAAAGCGTTCTGATGAAGATGTTGTGCGAGGCTTGGACAGTCTAAGAGAGGTGGCCTCTTCTGGCGAGAACGTAATGCCTGCGTTAATTGATGCAGTGTCCACCTACGCCACTGTGGGTGAGATATCGAAGGCATTGCAGCAGGTGTGGGGTGAATATCAGGAGCGTGACGTCATATCGCCGGGGCTGTCGTCACAAGAATTGCGGAACGTCACTCAGGGCAAGCGATTCTCGAAGCCGGTAAGAATCCTGCTGGCCAAGGGCGGACTAGACGGACATACGAGGGGAATATGGATACTGGCTGACCTGCTTCGTTCAATGGGAGCAGAGGTAATCTACGCTGGTCTGCACTGCTCAATGCAGGAGGTTGCCAAGGCCGCCGTCGAGGAAGACGTGGACGCAATCGGTCTCAGCTGCCACATTGGCTCACCTACAGTGTTTTACGGCCGTTTACAGGAAGAGCTGAAGAAATATGAAAGAGATGACATACTTATCACAGGAGGAGGCATAATCTTGCCCGACGATAAGATTGTGCTGGAAGAACAGCTGGGAGTAGGGCCTTTGTTTTTGCCAGATACACCTTTGCATGAGATTGTGGAGCGGTTGGGCGAAGCGCTGGCGAAAAAGAAGATCGCCTTCTTGGTGGATGGATAGGCTATGGCTGTTATATCAAATGAACAAAGAAGTCGCCTGGCTCGATTGATTTCGCTGTTGCAGGATTCGCCATCCACTGCTGCTGAAATATTGTTCAACGAAGGCATCGGCCTCGCCGCTGACAGAGCGCACGTTGTAGGCGCCAGTGGCGTGGCAGGCGTGGGCAAAAGCACCTTAATAGCTCAGATGCTTCCAGTTTTGCGAAAAAAAGGAGTACGTGTGGTCGTGCTGGCGATCGACCCAACATCCGATATATCCAGCGGGGCACTGCTTGGCGACCGGATTCGTATGCGCGACTCCTACATGGACGACGGAGTGTTCATTCGCAGTCTCGGAACCAGAGGTGCGCCGGACGCTCTAACGGTTGCGTTGCCTGCAATCGCTAGTGCGTCGGCCACTTTTTGCGATGTGGTGCTTGTGGAGACTGCCGGGGCAGGCCAAGTCGACGTGGCCATACACAAGTTCGTGGACACCTTTATTACTGTCTTGGCACCTCTGGGTGACGTTATAACTCTGATGAAATCGGGGCAGACTGAACACGCACATATAGTCGCCGTCAACGTCAGAAAAGGGCTGTCCGAGAGTGAGCAATTTGTTGAGCAGGCTCGCATCCTGTTGGGTAATGACGAACTAGAGGATGGGTGGAAACGCCAAGTGTTTGCCATAGACGCCAAGCATGGCGATGGCATCGAACCGTTAATCTATGACGGCATTCTTTCTCATCGCGACGCCCAGAAAAATAGAAATTAATATCTGGTCGCATTCGAGGGGGGGTAGAGCACGGACTCTGTGGGTTCTACTCAATGAGACTTTTTATATATAACCTGAAACTAATCGGGGGTATGCACCGATTGTTTTTGGTATAGAGACAATTCACTTACGTATGAAGTAGATATGATCCAAAAAGCTAACCTATATAGCATCCCGTCGAATTTTCCTCACGAGACGGAGGAATTCATGTTGGTTTCCCTTAAAGACATTGAAGTTGCGATAGAGACCAATGGCGGCCATTTTTTGAAATTTTGGGAAACCGGGCTGGCCTAATTCAAAATTGCGGCAGCCTTCCCCTTATCACCCACCCGGCCCACAGACTCCGAACCAGTTAGGGCTTTAAGGCATTCCTCTAGGCATCTGCGCTCCTTGACTTAGCCAAATGCAGTTTGTGGATAAATCTCCTGGATGTCCTTAGGAACGACGAGGTTCATGCGTTAACGCTCTCCCTAGTCAAAGAAGCAGCAAGGGCTTAAAATACGGATGGCAGCATCTGGGTATTTAATTAGGCGTTCTGAGGAGTTCGCATGTCGTATCCGACGAGTTCTCGGGTCTTGGCTCGGACATTAATTCTCCTGACATTGGTGTTCTTGGCCTGTGACGGTATAGCTTATGAGGTTAGACAAAAGACGGCTGACCAACTGGAATCTACCACGGAAAAGCTAGGTAGCGAGGCCAGCCCCACCCCGGCAGCTCAACCGCCGTCAATACCTACCAAACAGGCAGTTGTAGCCAAGAAGAATGGCACAACCAACCACACCCAAGTGCCTGAAGGCGTGCTCATCCTGACAGAAGGGGAAGACGATGCCATTTTTTCATCATTTTTCCCTCAAGGGTTGGATGGTTCTAAGACTTCGATACCAGGTATAGGGGACAGATACTCGGAAGTTGCGTCTTTGGTAATTGGTGAACCTATCCCCCAAATGTCATTACCGGACAGAGATCAGGTTACCCCGCCATCGAGCAATGACGCTTCTCTGTGGATAGAAGGCGAAGTTTGGTACAACGACTTACGCTTCAAGGGGGACTTTGATTCACACTACACTTATGGCCCTCAACCGTCCGGTAATCCCCAAGGCAATCCGCATCATGGGGGCTATGGTGATGGACTCGGCCTACCTAAGAACTGCTATACATCGGGATGCCTTTATGCACCCAGTTTACCCGTGGGCTTTCCAGACCACAGTATAAATTATCTAAGTGCAAATGATGTGCTAGTGGAACTCTTTGAAGTCGATCCAGGATATGGGGACACATTTGGCAATATTAAAGGATTAGGTAGATGTGTAGGTTATGAGAGGGTGGCATATACGTATATTCGCAAAATAAATTCTCCGACGCGGGACGTTGATATTAGAGGATATATCTCCCCCCTAGGACTTTATTCAGGGTATAAATTTGACTTGAGTCAGGTACAACCCGATGAATGTTCAGATGGGATCATTGGGAACGAATATGTTATCCGATTTAGTTTGAGCAATTGTCTTAAAGGGGATGATGACTACGAGACCGGTCCCTCCACAGATCCTATGTCGGGCTATCTCTATCAGACAAAGGGGTTGTGCGTATCCATGGTTCGTCGGACAGAAGATCGTGACAGCGTGTTTCATCTTTACCACCCTCAGGCCTCACCGGATAATCCATTAGTGGTTGGGCCAAACCAAACACAAGTCGACCTGTATTTGGATACTAAGATTTTTGGTCGAGATCTCCTCTCCTCAGAAAGACAGTGGGCTATCGCTGCCAACCATTACGCTTCTCTTGTGGAAACAGTGAACAAATTTCACAATGCGGGAATCAATTTAAATAAAACCAGTTCCCATGAATGGGGTGCATTTCGGGCGGTTATGTGTTCAGCTGTTTATGCTTCTAGCGGATCCAGCAGCGGTTGCAGTAGAGGACATGCCAAGAGCGAAAACGAAATTTGGATAACCGAACCGGACTTATGGACGACTGGGGTTTTGGTGCCACACGAATTCGGCCACGTGGTTCAAAGACGGACTTTTGACGGCACATATGGATGGCCTAAAAATATTACGTCATGGGATTGTCCTGAAGACCTGATTGATTGCCCGTACGGGAGAAGGGACCCAGATAAAGACCTTGGAGGACCCTATGCTAATCCGGGCTATTACGGCAATACCCCTCCAGGATGGAAAGGGTGGAGCTACAACACCTATGAATGGCCCAAAGTTGCTTTCAAAGAAGGATGGGCCAATTTTGTGGCTAATGTGGGATTAAACACTTGCGACCAAATAGACCGAAATGGGCCATCATCATACTCACATTATTTCCATGATCATGACAGTCCATTCCAGCTGATATCACCTGACGTAGACCCTATAGGTAAAACGCACACCAAGGGACATGGCTATGCTGGGAACATTACAAACTTCCTGTGTGATTGGTACGACAGCGACGGGAAAGATAAGGAAGAATCTTTCATCGATCGAGACTCCGTTCCACATACTGTCCTAGGCCTTAGCCAAGGAACGATGGTGGTTGACGGAAGTACTAACGACAATGATCCAAAACGTCCAGGATACGGTGATCACTTCAGCGCTGGACTGTATTCTATGTGGCATAACCTGAGACAAACTTGGGAGACAGCTTCCCAACAACGACGGGAAGGTATCCAAATTTGCGATTACGTTAACTACTACTTGAATGACCGCAAAAGCCCAAGTCGGGTAGGCCAAGCCGACCATGACAAGTACGAAGACCGCATAGTTAACATGCTATACAACAACGGCCTGCAATGTGGTTACGATGAGCCTGCCAGTGAGTTCCTTTATCCCGATCTTTTAGAACTAGTAGATTTGTGCCTTATAGATTGCCCGCCGCAAGAAGAGCCAGAATACAACATACTGGACAGCATTCCGTTTGCGAAAGAAGCGCCCGTATACAGCAGATTCGACTCCGGGAAAGAAGGCTGGAAAGCTACGGGCGATGCTACGACGCAAGAGCCATCATTTCACCCCCTAGGTGGCAATCCGGGCGGATACATAAAAATACAGGACGCAGTCACGGATGGGGTGTGGTATTGGTTAGCTCCTCGCAAGTATCTGGGGGACAAATCTCATTTCTTCGGTAGATATCTTAGATTCGACCTAAAGCAAACTGATACCTCGAGCCAGTTTGCCACTGGCGATGTTTGGCTTCTCGGCGCCGATGGAACCAGATTAGTGTATTTCGACCAAGATAATTACGACGACTCTTACCCTCGTACTTCCTGGACCTCTTATTTAATCAAATTGGATCGCGCTGCCAATTGGAAAATTGAACCGCAATCTGGGTTTTCAGTTTATACCGATCCTTTCCTTGAACAATGGTCACGGGCACGGTTAGCGGACGATACCGACATTGAACGGGTTTTGGGTTCTTTAGATGGGATCTATATACGTGGAGAGTTCCGGGATGGCCGAGATACCGGGAGCCTAGATACAGTTTTCTTTGGATGCACTTTAGAAACCTGTCCTTAGATACTGGTACTCCAAGCAGACGTTAAAGTTGCCTGCCCCCAATCTCGGTGCCAGTTTTTAGGTTAGTCCCGCAAGCTCTGGGGCAGGTTCACAGCTAGTATGGCCCATGGCAGTACCAACGGGCCACCTCAGAACTGACCTTGGCGCACGATTAGCGAGGTTCATCAATGGCTTCAGACGAAGCAACCACCTGGGGCTTAGTATATTCGCAATACGGCGGAATCAACCGAGTAGCCATGATGGAACCGAAGAACCAGGGATAAGGGAAAGGTTGAGGTAGATCTAAGGAGCAAAGCGCCCATGGCAGAATTGGATTTGATACCGAGATGCAAATAAGTAAGGCCTCATTGCATCACGGTGCGACAGTAGCTTTGAGAGGGGACGCCGTCAGCTTCAGATTTATCACCATTGAACAAACATCGGCATGACTACGTGTATGTAGTCGTCGCTGTCTACTAGCTTGAGAACGCCTGGACTTGATGGTGACGTGGTTTCTAGCGCTACATTGCCCGTTCCCAGAACATCCAGGACCTCGGACAAGTATTTGGCATTGAAGGCTATTTTGGAGTCGTCACCCTCACTCTAACCTCCGATAGTGTAGTGCCGGTGGGTTATCCCGTTTCGGGGATGGCTATACTGTTGCTAGGCGAAAATGGTAAGGAGGTAGGCTTCAATGAGGTAGGGGAAGTCGCAGTCAGAAGTCGCTATATGTCCCCAGGTTATTGGGAAAGGCCCGATGAGACCGCACTGCAATTTCTTTCTGACCCAGCTGGTGGAGAGAGACGCATCTATTTCACTGGGGATATGGGTAGGATGGATTCCGATGTCTGCCTGAATATCATTGGCCGAAAGGACTTTCAGGTAAAAATCCGAGGCTATAGGGCAGAAATTGGCGAGATAGAGATCGCGCTTTTGAAAATAGATACCGTAAAAGAAGCCGTCGTCGCCCTGCGTGAAGACCGTCCTGGCGACCAGCGCCTCGTGGCATATTTCACACCTGAATCTGAGCCCGCTCCCGCCGCCGTTGAGCTTCGGCGTGGCTTGTCGGAGACACTGCCGGACTATATGATTCTCTTCGCCTTTGTGAAATTGGACTCCCTGCCATTGGGCGTTGACCTGAAATTAGCGCCTCTTGTCGGTGTTCAGAATTGGGCCTAGCTTAATAGCTATTCCAGAGGAGCAAATATGAAAGTTACCGGTATAGAAACATTCCTCGTAGAGGGCATGTCTCGGCTTTGGCTGTTCTGCGCCATCCGAACCGACGAGGGCATAACTGGCTATTCCGAGTTCGGCCAGGGGCAGTTAGCAAAGGGCATACGGGGACTGGTGGAGGACCTGTCAACCTTCATTATAGGCAAGGATCCGGGCCCAGTGGAGCGCCATTACATCAACATGGCCCGTGCGGTGCAATCTGCCTACGGCGGCGCTACGTGGCAGGCCATGGCCGGTATCGAGTTGGCCTTGTGGGACATCAAAGGCAAGGCGCTGGGCGTCTCGGTCCACGAGCTTGTGGGTGGGCCGACTCGTGATCACCAGAAGACGTACTGGTCACACTTCTTTTCCTACCACGCCGACAATACCTATCAGACCAACAATCACGAACAACTGAAGCGCCCATTGGTCCGCTCATATGACGACATCCGGGCGATTGTAAGCGACGCCATGAAGAGTGGCTATGATAGCTTCAAGACCAACATACAGATGCCGGGAGACCCGTTCAAGGGGCTGGACCAAGGCCGCAACGGCCCCCACGACCAGACGTTAACCATAGAGATGATAGATGCCGCTGTGAGGCAAATCTCCATAATACGAGAAGAGGGCGGCGACAATGTGAACATAGCGTTGGACGTGAACCAGCACTTCAAAGCCGACGGGCACATCCGATTGGCGCAGGCGCTGGAGCCCCTCAACCTCATGTGGATGGAGCTGGACAACCTGGATGCAGAGAGTTGCCGCATGCTGAAGGACGCCACCCGCACGCCCATCTGCACCGGCGAGCAGAAGCTTGGACCACTGAACTACTATCCGTATTTGGAAAGACGCGCCATGGATGTCATGAAACTTGACCTGCAATGGCAGGGATTTATTCCGGCGCGCAGAGCGGCCAATATGGCAGAGCACTTCGAGGTGAATGTCGCGCCCCATAACTACGGCACTCACTTGTCTACGTTCCAGACTATGAATTTTTGCGCCTCTGTAACGAACGTGAAGATCAGCGAAAGCGACGCGGTTCAAGATCCCTGGCGCGACGAATTGGTGACGGTGCTGCCGGACATAAACAACGACATGATCGCCATACCCAAAGGTCCAGGCTGGGGAACGGACTTAAACGAGGTCGCTTTGAAGAAGTATGCCCATACGGGGTAGAGCTTCATATTCACACTGTGGGAAGATTGCGCCATCCCAGGGGGTCACCAGAAATCTCGGTTACGAACTGCTAAGTTAGCACCCAAACCAACGTCTAGGTTGAGGAAGCAGATCTATGGAGAATACAACTTATGACATCATTATTATTGGAGGAGGCCTAGGAGGCGCCGCCCTGGCAACAAAACACGAATTTCCACTCCATGCGACTAATCCGATGACTGCCCATCCTTTGCAGTAGACCTGTTCCGGGTAGGTCACCGAGTCGAAAAAAGGCTAGCTGTGAAGCCCATTACCTCTTGTGCGAAAAAGTTTATCACCATTGAACAAACATCGGCATTACTACGTGGATGTAGTCATCGCTGTCCACTAGCTTGAGAACGCCTGGACTTGATGGCGACGTGGTCTCCAGAGCAACATTGCCGGTGCCCAGAACATCCAGGACCTCGGAGAGATACTTGGCGTTGAACGCTATCTTGGAGTCGTCACCCTCAACCTCGGCTTTGATCTCGCCCTGATTGTCGCCTAACTCTTCGGCTCTCGATGAGATCTGCAGGCTGCCAGTTGATCCGTTGTCGTCGCTGGACATCTGCAGGCGAACGATGCCGCTGCCGTCTCTGGCGAAGATGGACGCCGTTCGGGTTGCCCTCAGGAAATCTCCTAGCTCAACAATTGCCCGGGTGCCGTAGCTCTGAGGAATCAGCTGGGCGTAATTGGGGAAGGTGCCCTGGATTAGCTGGGAAACGATCTCTACGTTGTTCAGCTTGAAGAGGGCCTGGCTTTTTGTCGGAGTTACGGTGAACTCCACCAACTCCTCCTGGGAGCCAAGGATGCGATTCACTTCTAGCATGGCGCGAGCTGGAATGATGAAGCTAATGTCCTCGGGCATGGGCTCTGCTAGCTTGCCCTTAAATACGGCCAGTCTGAAGCCGTCGGCAGCTGCGAAGGTGAAATCGTCGCCCGTAATTTCCACCTTTACGCCGGTTAATACAGGCCTGGAGTCTTCAGTGGCCGCTGCGAATGCAACGTGGGTGATAGCTTCGCGCAAGACTTTGGGGTCGAACTTGCCCACAACGCCGGAATCTACGGTGGGGATTGGCGGAAAGTCGTCAGCATCCGTGCCGTTGATATTGGCCTCGAAGCTGGCGCATTTCAGGGCGAGTCCCTTTGGCTGAGCGGTGGATTCTATATCGATGCGATCAGACGGCAACGAGTTAATGAACTCGGTGAGCAGCCTTGCGGGGATGGTTATGGAGCCTTCCTCTTCCACCTGCGCGCCGATCCAGGTCGTGATAGCAATCTCCAGATTTGTGGCCGCCAATTTGAGCTGTGACTGGTCGGTGGATATGAGAACGTTCTGGGTAATAGGGAGCGTGGTCCTAGTATTTACAGCCCTTCCCACTGTCGAAAGGCCTCGTACCAGATTCTCTTGCAAACATGATAGCCGCATGCCTCTACACCCCCTTTAGTAGCTAGGAGTAGTATAGGGATGAGCATAACTGGCGTCAATATAAGAACTTAGCTATTCCAATGCCGAAACCACCGCTTTTAGGCGGCCGTAGCCACGCAAAGCGAAAGACGCTCCCTCTACGGCAGAGGGAGCGTCTTTTAATCATACGTAACTGGGAATGCTACTTAACTGTGATCGTGCCGACCATGCCAAGTGCCTCGTGAGGTATGCATAGCAATTCGAAGGTGCCTGCCGTGTCGAAAGTGAACGTAAGTGATGTAGATTCATCTCCACCGACGGATTCGTCAATTCCGAGGCCGTCCACTGTGAATGTGTGGAATTCGCTTTCAGAGCTAAGGGCAAGTGTCACTGTCTCCCCTACGTCGAAGGTCATGTCTTTAGGGTCGAATGAGTAGGTGCCGGATCCGCCTGGGTCAGCTAGCGTAACTTCAAATTGGCTTCCAGAAGCGCCTGAAGGTGCTGGACCGGTAGGTGCACTGGGTGCGACTGGAGCTACGGCAGGTGGTGGAGGCGGAGGAGATGCTGGCTGGGGTGTCGCGGGTGCCGGTGTTGTACCGCCGCCGCAAGCAACCAACAAGATAGATACTATTGAGATAACTACCGCCATGGGGATAAATCTTCTTCTAACCACGGGTCCTCCTCTGTTATTGGTCATTCGCTGAATAACTGGGTTTCTTCCAGGCTTCTATGTACCGCATTTCATATTAGTGAACTATTTCACATTGTACCATTCAGCCTTTCTTTCAGTCAATGAAAACACACCACTTAATTACGCTTGACACGTCTGTTCTAAAACTGATATTGTGCATCAGAACATTAGTACTTTTAACTAATGCTTACTGATAATTTTCGGTAAGCCGGGAGGCAGCAGTGAAAGTCAAAGGCAAATTATCACCGCGTCAAGATAGGATTTTGGAGTATATCCGTGGGTTCATGGAAGACCACCAATTTCCTCCAACAGTAAGGGATATTCAGGGCGGATGTGAGATCAGCTCTACGTCTGTGGTGGACTACAACTTGCATATACTGCAGCGCGAAGGTTTTCTGAGACGCCTGCCTGAAGTCTCTCGGGGCATAGAGTTGGTTGGCATGGAGCGCGGTCCCAAGATGGACATAGTCAGCGTTCCACTGATTGGTAACATTGCCGCCGGTCAGCCTCTGCACATTCCAGCTGCCGCCGACAGGCTATCTGACGAGTTCGAAAGCATGGACCTGCCTGCTTTCCTGACGGGCGGGAAGACCAACGTATACGGTCTGCGCGTCAAAGGTGATTCCATGATTGACGCCTTCATTGCCGATGGTGACCTCGTAATCATGGAGCCCGTCAGCCAGGCGGAAACCGGAGACATGGTTGCGGCCGAAATCATCGACATGGAGGAAGTGACTTTGAAGCGCTTCTTCTTGGAAGGCAACATGGTGCGCTTGCAACCGGAGAACCCAACCATGGATCCTATCATCGTTCCAGCGGATCGGGTGGCCATTCGTGGCCGTGTGGTTGGAGTTATCCGCACCGTCTAAAACAGATCCCCTTATATTTAAAGTGGTAAAGGCCGAGGTTTTAATAATCTCGGCCTTTTCCTTGTCGCAAATCTGGGAATCATGACTTCCTCATATTATTTCCCATATGGTGTACGTGTAGAGGTCCGTCCCGAATTTTCTCTTTCATTTTGTAAGGAATTGCAGCAAAGATATGGGAGCGCGAGATAGCCCCTAGCTTCACGGCATGTGGCGAACTGCTATTATGAATATACCCCCACCGGGGGGGTATGGGTTATGAGCTAGGGAAGGTAAAATGCCAACTACAGGTAAATACGAAAACCTAACGCCCGCGAAACAGGATGCTCTCAAACGCCTAAGCTATATAGAGGGCCACCTGGCGGGCATTCGTCGCATGGTGGAGGAAGACAACTATTGTGTCGCCGTTCTAAAGCAGACCTTTGCCGTAAGGCGTGCTATTCAGAAGCTTGAATCAAAGCTGCTGGAAGGCCACCTCCATTCCTGTGTGATTGCAGGAGTGAAGGAAGGTCGTGAGGACGAGGTGTTAGGGGAGTTGATTGAACTCTATACGCTGGCGGATAAGAGGTAAGCCATGGTTGTATCGAATGAAGAGCGGAAGTTAACAATACCGATCAAAGGAATGACCTGCGCGTCATGTGTCTCGCACGTTGCCAATGCTCTTGAAGATGTTGCCGGTGTAGAAGAAGTCAACGTCAACCTGGCAACGGAGAAGGCGACAGTCGATCTGCTTGAAAAGGACGTGTCACTAGACTCCTTGATTCATGCGATAGAGGATGCGGGGTACGGAATTGGCACGGAAAAAGTGATCTTGGCTATAGGCAATATGACCTGTGCCTCCTGCGTTGGTCATGTGGAAAAGGCACTGGGCTCCGTTGCCGGTGTAAGGTCTGCAAATGTAAATCTGGCTACCGAGAGAGCGACCATTGAATTCGTGCCCGGCGTTGTCGGAATCTCGGATATCCGTCACGCTGTTGAGGATTCTGGATACGCAGTATTGACCGTCGTGGGTGGCGAGGATGATGACGCTGCAACTCCGAAAGATGCTCTGGTGTTACGCAGGAAGTTCGTCGTCAGCCTTGTGGTGGCCACCCTCATTATGGCCCTGATGTTCGTACCTGCGGCCATGCGTCTAGTGCCCTTTGAAATGAATTACCTTCTTCTGGTCCTGGCAACACCGATTCAATTTTGGGCAGGTAAGCAGTTCTACAGAGGGGCTTGGGGGGCTTTGAAGCACGGCACTAGCAATATGAACACTCTCATTGCCGTGGGCACATCCGTTGCTTACCTCTATAGTGTCGCCGTAACTCTGTTCTCTGGCACTGGCTTCTTTCAGGGATTCGATGTCGAGACCTTCTTCGACACGTCCACCGCCATTATCGGCCTGGTGCTGCTGGGTAAATACCTGGAGGCCAGGGCGAAAAGCCGTGCGTCAAACGCTATCAAGGCCCTGATGGGACTACAGCCCAAGACAGCCAGAGTCGTAAAAGATGGTGTTGATACCGAAGTCCCGATAGAGAACATTGAAGTTGGCGATCTTGTGCTGGTCCGCCCAGGCGAGAAGGTTCCCGTCGACGGCGTTTTGATAGACGGATCGTCCAATGTTGACGAGTCAATGCTTACGGGCGAGAGCGTTCCAGTTGAAAAGACTGTTGGCAGCGACGTGTTTGGCGCAACAGTCAACACGACAGGAAGCTTCACTTTTAAGGCTAAAGGCGTCGGTAGGGACACCATGCTTTCGCAGATCGTGCGGCTGGTGGAGGAGGCGCAGGGTTCGAAGGCCCCGATACAGAGGACGGCTGACCTCATTTCTGCCTACTTTGTGCCAGCGGTCATTGTCGTCGCCCTGGTGACCTTCGGCATCTGGATGGTGCTCGGCCCAACGCCGTCCTACGTCCACGCTATTTTGACGGCAGTTGCTGTTCTCATCATCGCCTGCCCCTGCGCCATGGGCCTGGCGACTCCTGCTGCAATCATGGTAGGCACTGGAAAGGGTGCTGAGATTGGCATCCTTATCAGAAGCGCGACTGCATTAGAGCGTGCTCATAAAATTCATACCGTGGTGCTGGACAAAACCGGCACGCTGACCGTCGGTAAGCCATCCGTCACGGATATAGTGACGAGCGGCGTCGGAGAAGACGAGCTATTGCGTTTGGCGGCGTCTGTCGAACGTGCCTCGGAGCACCCCTTGGCACAGGCCATTGTGAATGCTGCCAATGAGCGCAACCTCGTGCTAGAGGACGTTAAGGAATTCAATGCGTTGCCCGGGTTCGGCGTAAAGGCCGAGGTTGGTGGAGTGACTCTATCCTTGGGTAACCTGGCTTTGATGAAGCAAAGCGAGTTGCATTTGAACGGCCTTGAGGCCAAGGCTGTTGAACTTTCCACTCAGGGAAAGACAGCAATGTTTGTCGGGTCCAATGGAGAAGTGCAGGGCATCATAGCGGTGGCTGACACGTTGCGCCCCGAGTCCAAGGACGCGGTAAGGGCAATGAAGGCTCAAGGGCTTGAGGTCGTAATGCTTACGGGCGACAACGAGAGGACGGCCCAGGCAATAGCAGCGCTGCTGGATGTGGATAGAGTGGTGGCTGAGGTTCTGCCTGGAGACAAAGCGAAGCAGATAAGCGACATTCAGGCGCAGGGTAGGGCAGTGGCGATGGTTGGTGACGGTATCAACGACGCCCCGGCGTTGGCCCAGGCCGACGTGGGTATCGCCATCGGGACTGGCACCGACGTAGCCATGGAAGCAGCTGACATCACCCTGGTAAGGGCTGATCTTCACGGAGTGTCGACTGCAATAAGCCTGAGCAAGGCCACCATGCGAACAATAAAGCAAAACCTGTTTTGGGCATTTGCCTACAATGTGGCGCTGGTGCCGATCGCCGCTGGCATATTGTACCCGATTTTCTTGGACGGCAGTGTTCCTAGTGCATTGCAGCCTGTGCTGGGAGAGTTTGGCTTCCTAAATCCCATTCTGGCCGCTGGTGCTATGGCTATTAGCTCTGTAACAGTACTCAGCAACTCATTGAGGTTGCGTCGATTCAAGGCAAAGACTGGCTGGCAGGTTCAGCCCTAATCTTAGGAAATGTAGGAGAGAAGAAATGCGAATACCACTGATAAATCGCGGTGGCGGCGAAACGGCAGTCGATCCCGTATGCCACATGGATGTTGACAAGTCCAAGCCAAACGGCGGCACTTTTGTCTACCAAGAAGAGACCTATTATTTTTGCGGGCCGGGCTGTAACAGGGCCTTCGAGAAGGAGCCCGATGCATATCTGTCTGGTGAAAAAAAGATAGATATGTAGGTGGTGCGATTCATCTAAGACTCTTTAAATGGGCTATGTATTTCAGTGCATGGCCTGTTTATTCACTGTACAATGATTGAGCGGCAACCACTAGCCCATGTCCAGCATGGTAATAAAGACAGCATTGGGCCATCTTGTAAGCTCAATTTACGGTTTATTTATAAGTGGTGGTTCGCTTATGATCCTAAAAAGCCGAAGTGGCGGAATGGTAGACGCGACGGTCTCAAAAACCGTTGTCCTCACGGACGTGTCGGTTCGACTCCGACCTTCGGCACCAGTCATTAAGGTGGCTGAGGTAAATTACACCTGAAGTCCTTTCAATCGATGTGATCAGGGGCATTCAACGGGTCTTAATGTATCTGATTACTTACGAAAACCGAGCCTTTATTCCTGTTGGTTAAAGACCTGTTCGACGTTGGGAAGAGACCTGATTCTTCAGGCACCGTCGTCCCAACTGAAGGCAAGCAGCTTCGGACCAGAGAATCCCCCTCTTTTCGGCAGTCACCGCACCGGCGGGCAGCGCGACAGTTCTTTTTGAGTTGTCCTTTTCTCCCAGAAAGAGCACAATACGCTTCAGTTTGAACTTAATAGGGACAATTGGGACTCGCATTGCTATATTGGTGTGGCGGAAAAATCTTGATATTTTTGTGCGTGTGGTGCTAAATACTTTAGTGACGATTAATCGTTTCTTCCGGGAGGGCCGAAATAGACGACGCAACGACGGGAAATGTGCAGCTAGTGGATGAGGATTCTGATCTGCTAGTGGTGGATATCGATACAAAAACAGGGCGATCACAAGAAAAGGTGAATCGCCAGCAGATAAACGAGTATGCTGAAGTCAGAGAGTTGGTCAAGCAGGGCGGGCTCATGAATAAGCAGCCTCTTTTCTATATCTATAAGATTGCTACGACCGCTATTCTTTTGGCCATTAGTATTTCAGTCCTCGTTCTTGTCGAAAACATGTGGGTGCAATACGCAAATGCTGCGTTCCTCGCCCTGGTTTTCGCTCAGATAGGTTTCATAGGCCACGACTCAGGTCATAGACAAGTATTTCACTCAGCTCGTAACAACGAATTTTTGAGTCTGATAATAAGCTTCCTGGTTGCACTGGAGCGTTCCTGGTGGCTTGATAAGCATACGAGACATCACAATAACCCTAATCACCTGCTGCTAGATCCGGACGCAGATTTCCCTGTTTTAGCCTTCACCAAGGAACAGGCCCTAAAGAAAAAGGGTATCTTCCGATTCATCGTGATGCACCAGGCATTCTTGTTTTTCCCCATGCTTCTTCTGGAGGGTTTGGGGCTAAGGCTTGCAGGCTTTACATATCTCGTCAACAACAGAGTTAAATTCCAGGTATTAGAACCTGTATTGATGATCGGGCACTTTGTCGTGTACTTCAGTCTGCTCTTCTATTTTCTTGATGGTTGGCAGGTACTCTACTTCTTCATAATTCATCAGGCCATGTTTGGTCTGATCATGGGGTCTGTGTTTGCTCCTAATCACAAGGGCATGCTCATGGTGGAAGAAGAAGACGACATGGATTTCCTCCGCAGGCAGGTCCTGACATCCAGAAATGTCAAGCCTACTTGGTTCTCTACCTTCTGGTACGGAGGCTTGAATTTTCAGATAGAGCACCATCTCTTCCCGAGTATGTCGCGAAATAAGCTGAAAGAGACCCAAGTCATAGTCCGGTCCATCTGCGAAAAATACTCAATCCCTTATCATGAGACCGGTATAACCGCCTCATATGTAGAGATTCTGAAGTACCTCCATGAGGAAAGCGCACCGCTGAGAGACAATACTTTTTAGGGAACATCGGGATTGAAAGAGCCGCCGTCTACGTGGCAGGAGAGATCAGTGCTTGTGAGATAAACTAGGCTTGGCATCAGCAGCCTGAGCCTGAGCTGGCCACCGCGCCTAGGACGTCTTTGACGACGGCAGCGATGGCTGGAATGGCGTCGCCATATAGTAGGCACATTCCCTGTATGCCGAAGGTCTAGCCTCTACGCTGGGCCAGCCTGCCAATACTTCAGCTCCCATAATTGCCGTCCATATCGTGGCCGCCAAAGTTACGAGACCCCTACACCTCAGGACACTTTCCTTGTCTGACTGTACGTAAAGAGTTCTGCCCCCGCCCCAGTTCAAGCCACCGCTGAACATTTAGTCGCCTTTTTCATGATGTGTCGAGACACGCATGGCGTTTCTGGTCGGTGTTCCGCTTTCATAAATAGCTTCGAAGCGGGCGTAAGGTCCGATATCCATAACGTGGCAGTAGTGCAGCTTACTCGGATGTAGGGGAGTTTTACTCGGGCTCAGTGTAATGAAGAACGTCACGACAGCTAGCTAGACTGAAGAGGTTGCAGTGTGACTAATGAGGAATGGCCGATGGTGTCGTCTAAATACGGGACAACCTAAGAGGCAATCGTTCACGGCGCTTGGCACCTCAGCAACTAAGGTGCATGGGGGAACAGGCCGATTGCACGTCTTTGGATGGACCCGGGTTTTACCGATTCGATAGGCGTTCTTTAATACCATGAGGCCCGATCGACGAAAAAACGTGAGCCAATCCAAAGAGCTAAGAGGTCGGTAGTTTAGGAGACCCTGTTGAGAATGAAACCACGCTCTCCTGTGACGCGCATGGTATTTGGCTTTGGAATAATCACACCGGCAAGGGAGTCGTCCGCGTTGCTGGTATTGAACTTCCAAGTCATTTCTACAGGATCCATGGGCAGCCCAGTGGTCAAGAATACGGCCTCGCCATACTTGAGCCTCTGAACGATCTTTACGTTGGACCCATTCCAGTTGTTTGCTCCGCCCACCGGCTCGGCGAACTGCAACTGCACTGCCTGATCTTCTTCACTAAATGAAATGGAGATCTCGCGTTCATCCTGCTCGCCCGGCAAGATGAGGCTCCCTTGGTATTCTATTGTCTTGTTGTCAGCCATCTGTATATCCTAAATAACTAGGGTTAATGCTTTCATAGGATATCGCACGAGTCGAGTGAGCACAATCGATACACCTTAACTCTGAAGGAGAAGGAATTTCTCGCTGCGCCATGGCGACGTTGAGGTCGCTAGGGATGATGCCTACGAAGACTTAGCCATTTTGACTCGATTCTTAAACGCGCCGACAAGCCTATCGCATGCTCCTTTAATGCGAATCATGCGTGTAACCGTGGCTGATTGCTGGCAGTGTATGTGGCCTAGGCTACGGAGAAAAGCTTACGGTAGAGAATCGTAACCATATCTTTCTCGGTTAGGTCGAAGGGAAGGCCGATGTTCAAGAACTCCTGAATGCGATCAGCTCTGTCTTGCTCTTCTTCTGGAGTAAGGGGATTTCCCGAGACTATAACTCTCTTAGTGTACGCTTTTAGTATGGCTAAGTGATGAAAAAACTGTTCAATACGATCTGTGGACGTAGGGGAAGACAATTCAATAACTCCTAAAACTACGCGGTTTCATGCCCTTTGTCCGTGTGAAAAGTACGAGTATGAGCTTCACGGCTGTCGTGGACATGACCTTGAAGCTCAATTTAGCGGTGGTAGGGGAAAGCGTAGGGGGGTTTTATATGCATGCCAGGGGACATAGGAGAGAATTCTTGTGACAGCCCAGTGAATCTTGCGTTCACTCGTATCGTAATTGCCTGATTTCACTAGGGGAATTGTATAGTGATTGCCTCTAGTTGAGGTGTAGATGTTTTAGGAATGGGCCAAATATACGTATTAAATAATTGATGTCTGAAAAGAATTATGTCATAATGAGTTCGGGCTTAAAACGAGAATGTTATGGTATTAAATGAGTTAATATATATATAATTCGTAAAACAGTGTAGTATTTTATGCTAAATAACCAGTAAATAAGGAAAAGGTGAATGGACAAGCTAGACTTAAAAATCATTTCATTGCTTCAGGATGACGGCACGGCAACCAACGCTGGCATAGCTCGACAGGTGGGCGTAAGCGAGGAGACCGTAAGGCGACGTCTAAAGCGACTAGTGCAGGAAGAATACATAAAAGTTGTAGCATTACCTGATCCTGCAAAATTAGGGTACATGTCAGAGGTACTCATTGGCGTTCAGGTAGACGCCGATAAGATCGACTCGGTTGCCGATGCTTTGGCCGAAATGGATGAGATCAACTGGGTATCCGTCACCACAGGCTCATTCGACATCTTCGCGTGGGCGACTCTAAAGTCCTCTGAGGAGCTAAGCCAGTTCTTGCGCACTAAGGTGGGCATGACCCATGGGGTAAGACGAATGGAAACATTTATCAATCTTGCCATCAAGAAGAGGCGATACGGCGTAGCAATCTAGACCTGTCCGAAAGTTGGATTCTGTGTAACGCGGCTCTCGAATATGAGATCTATTTCGGGGCCGCGTTTTTTTTATTGGGAATCCATCCTGTGGCTTGTAAGACTCCTTCCACATTGACAGATGTTCGTAAATTTCATTAATATGAAGACTGAATAGCTTTTCAAGGAGACTTGACTTTGACTTTTGAAACAGACCAGAGCAGAACCCTCCTCGACGTAGTGGGTATCTATGTTGATAGTTTCAAAGGCAAAGAAACCGAACCTAGCGTGCATCGTGAATTGACCAAGTTCGTTCAATGGTGCGGCCCCAATAGGTCCTTCATCGAAATCAACCCATCGGAGATAGGCGATTACGCCGAGCAAGTTGGTGGTACGGGAACTACACCTCTTGCCACTGAACGCCTACAGGTTATTCGCGGATTCCTTTCGTATGCGCGGAAACAGGGCCTGGTCGAAGTCAATCTTGCTCAGCACGTTCGCATTCGCAAGAGTAAAAACAGGGTAACCGGCGCGACAAAAACTGGCCCTGAGGCAATTGGATTAACAGCTGAAGGCCATGTGAAGCTGGTGACTCAGTTGGAGTCCCTTAAGTCCGAGAGGCAGCCTCTGGCGGTTCAGATTCAAAAGGCGGCGGCTGACAAAGACGTCAGAGAGAACGCACCTTTGGAAGCGGCCCGAGAGCAGCTAGGCTTGGTTGAGGGTAGGATCCGGGAGATTGAAGATACCCTTAAGAAGGCAGTCGTTGTAGACACCTCGAAGCGCAAAAAATCCAAGATAGTAGACATCGGTGCCAAGGTCTCAGTTAAGGATATCGATACCGGTCGCCAGAGCAACTATACGCTGGTAGGCAGGACCGAATCGAACCCATCAGAGGCTAGGATTTCAGATGTCTCGCCCCTTGGAAAAGCGCTGGTAGGCAAAACCGTAGGCGATGAAATTGATGTGGTAACGCCTAGGGGAACAATCCGGTACAACGTAGTAAGAGTTTCATAGACAGCTTCGACACCTGGTTATTAACGAGGGCCCGCGAGAGCGGGTCTTCTTTTTGCAGCATTACTGGTCATCATGAACTGGCGCAGAGTGCTGAACGTTTTTGGCGGCGGGACTAATTAAGTAATTTTACTCTCGGGACTGTTTATCAGGAGAGGGCATGAAAACCGACCACATTAAGCGGCGTGGCGTCTGGCCGCAAATTGCCCTCTTCTTCGTCACCTTTGGCATATACCAACTCTACTGGTTCTTCGTCACAGTCAGGGAACTGCACATCGCTAACGACACTGGCCTTGACGCGGGAGTCTGGGTGCTATTTCTCTACCTGCCGATTGTGAACTGGTTCGTGGGCTGGCACTACGCTGGTGAGGTGGAAAAATTCACTGATGGCAGGTATCCAAGAGTAGTCCTGATGTTACTTTGGATTCTGCCTTTCGTGCCTGTTGTCTATTACATAGCGCAGAAAGAGCTTAACAACGCCTCTACCGCCCCTGAATAAGCCGTTCGAGCTAACTGCGACTCTTCACTGCTCCACCTGTGCGCCCTAGCTTCTTAATTTAGGCCGCTTGCCTCGCCCAAATCCTCTTTGAATCTACGGCTTAAAGGATATATCCTATTAACTGATTACAAGCAGGATCGCTTTACCCTGTCCTAGACAGAGGAGATTTATGGCAACCACGGCAGCAGAGTCTGATACAAGGGAACTGGTTGAAGAGCTAAGTAGATATGTGTCCGGCGAGGTCAGATTCGACAAGATGACGAGGATGCTTTACAGCACCGACGCCAGCATGTACCAGATCGAGCCCGTCGGCGTAGTACTGCCCAAGAACGCGGAAGATGTCATTGCCGTCGTTGAGACTGCCAACAGGCATGGCGTACCGGTTCTGCCGCGCGGTGGTGGCACAAGCCTGGCCGGTCAGACTGTCGGCAAGGCCATCATCATGGACTTCTCCAAGTACATGCATGACATCATCGAAGTTAATGAAGAAGAGGGCTGGGTAAGAACCCAACCGGGCATAATTCTTGATGAACTGAACCATAAAATCCGGTCCTCCAACATGCTGTTCGCGCCAGATCCCAGCACCAGTAACAGGGGCAACGTCGGTGGCGCCGTCGGAAACAACTCTTGCGGAGCGCACTCCATCATATGGGGCAAGACTGTGGACAACGTTCATGAACTCGACGTTGTGCTATCGAACGGGGCGACGGCCCACTTCGGTGCTTTGAACGGGGAACAGCTCGAAGCAAAGATGCGTGCCGATGGCCTGGAAGGCGACATCTACAGAACTCTGTTAGCCTTGGGAGATGCCAATCGGGACGAGATCTTGGCCCGTTATCCGAAGATACAGAGGCGTGTGTCTGGCTACAACCTGGACGAGTTCGTTGGCGGTAGCGATTTAAACATGGCCCGCTTCGTCGTCGGCTCCGAGGGAACGTTGATCACCATCACGGAGGCCAAGCTTCGACTAGTGCCCAAGCCTAAATTCACCGCTCTGCTGGTGTTGCACTTCGATGACCTCATAGAGTCTATGGAGGCCACAGTGGCAACGCTCGAGATGGAACCGGCTGCCGTGGAACTAATCGGCAGCATGATCCTCAGACAGGCCCAGTCCAATTTGGCTTACGGCCGGATGACCGATTTCATCATCGGTGAACCAGAGGCTCTGCTGGTTGTGGAGCTGACTGGTGACACTGAGTCGGAACTAAATTCTAAACTGGACGTCTTGGAAAATCGCATGAAGCGGGACGGAATGGGATACGCCATGCCCAGGCTGATGAGTGCATCGGACCAGGCCAAGGTCTGGAATGTGCGCAAGGCTGGTCTAGGCCTGATGATGAATGTCCCGGGCGATGCTAAGCCTCTGGCTTTTGTTGAAGATACCGCCGTCGCGCCGGAGAAGCTGCCAGAGTTCGTCAAGCGGTTCGATGAGATCGTAAAGGCCCATGGCACGGAGGCGGGGTACTACGGGCACGCCAGCGTTGGTTGCCTGCACATTCGCCCCCTTATCGACATCAAGAAGCCGGACGGCGTCGATCGAATGGTGGCCATCACCGAGGAGATAAGTGACCTGGTCCTTGAGTTCGGCGGTTCCCTCAGCGGCGAGCATGGGGACGGCCTCGTCCGTAGTCCTTTCAACGAGAAGATGTTCGGTGGCCAGCTATACCAGGCGTTCCGCGAGGTTAAGAAGGCCTTCGACCCTGACGGCATAATGAACCCCGGCAAGATCACCGATGCTGTGCCAATGACGCAGAACCTGCGACTGGGACCGGGCTACAAAACCATGCCCATCTCGACAGGCTTTCACTTCTCCGAAGAGGGCAGCTTCGCCCACGCTATTGAGATGTGTAACGGGCAGGGCGCATGCCGCAAAGTTCTGGGCGGGACCATGTGCCCGTCGTACATGGTGACTCGGGACGAGGAGCACTCCACTCGTGGTCGGGCCAATGCTCTGCGAGGTGCAATGTCCGGCGCGCTGCCAGCCGATGCCATGACCAGCGAGCGGTTATACGGCGTGATGGACCTCTGCTTGGAGTGCAAGGGCTGCAAAGCCGAGTGTCCCTCCAACGTGGACATGGCCAAGCTTAAGTACGAGTTCCTCGACAAGTACCACAAGGCCAACGGGTTCTCTTTGCGAAACCGACTATTCGGCAACATAGCCGCCGTGAGCAAGCTAGGCTCGTTTTTCGCTCCCTTATCCAACTGGTCGATGAGGACTGGCCTGTTTAAAGACCTGCTGGAGCAGTGGGTTGGTGTGGACAAGCGCCGGGACCTCCCCATGCTGGCCAGCCAGAGCTTTACGCAGTGGTTCAAGGCCAGAGGAGGTTCTCCAGCATCTGCTGCCAAGTACGGTCAGGTAGTACTGTTTCCGGACACCTTTACGAATTACAACCATCCCGAGCTAGGCAAGGCTGCGGTAAAAGTGCTTGAGGGCCTGGGCTACCAGGTAGTGCTGCCCAAGGTCACCTGCTGCGGCAGGCCTATGCTATCCAAAGGTATGATGGACAAGGCTAAATCCGCAGCGCTGACCAATGTGGACAGCATATACAGCTACGTTCAGAATGGCGCCAAGCTGGTCGGCATCGAGCCTAGCTGCATCCTCAGCTTCAAGGACGACTACCCCGACTTGCTTGCGGGCAATGAGCGGGCCAAGGCTGTTGCCGAAAACACGATGCTCATTGAGGAGTTCGTGCTGTACGCTCAGCAGGAGGTGGGGGCTACGCTGGAGTTCACAAAGCCTCCAAAGAAGGTGCTTCTGCATGGCCACTGCCACCAGAAGGCTCTGGTCGGAACAGCCCCGGCAATGCAGGTGCTAAAAGCCATCCCAGGCTGTGAGGTTAAGGAGATCGAGACAGGATGCTGTGGAATGGCAGGCTCTTTCGGTATGGAAAAGGAGCACTACGATATGTCCATGAGCGTTGGTGAGATGACCCTCTTTCCTGCCATACGCGCAGAAGAAGGTGAGTTCGAGATGGTTGCCGAAGGTATATCCTGTCGGCAGCAGATAAAGCACGGCACCGACAAGTCGGCCAAGCATCTAGTGGAGCTCTTGGCCGAAGCCCTGTAGAAACCCCGCCGAAGCCCTGGCGATAGCATGAGCAGATATCAGTCCTCCTCGGTTGACCTATTTCGAAGGAGACACGCTGAAGGAGGAGACACATATGAGTATGAAGGACTTCGAAGTCCGGGCTGAGAATCTTCATACGGTGTGCGACCCGGACTCCCTAGGCTTTGAGACCACCGATGAAGTCGCCCAGTTGGAAGGGACTATTGGCCAGGAGCGAGCCTTGAGCGCGCTGGAACTGGCTGTGGATATCGATGCTGATGGCTAAAACCTTTTTGTTTCAGGTATACCTGGTTCGGGAAGAAACACGGCCCTTCGCTCATATCTACAGCAGGCGGCCTCTGGCAAGCCCAACCCACCAGACTGGGGCTACGTCTACAATTTCGAAGACCCGTCGCAGCCGCTGGCAATCAGCATGTCCTGCGGAATGATCCGTCAGCTAGGTCATGATATGGACGATCTGACCAGCTCTGGCAGACAGGAGATACCCAGGGCCTTCGATACAGACGAGTATTCCCACCGGGTAGAGGAGATGTTGCAGGGCGCCCAAGAGAAGCGTTAGGCCTTGACGACAACCCTCCAACAGGAGGCGCAACAGCGAGGGTTTACTCTGACTTTTAATCAAGCGGGTATCACGCCGGTGCCTCTGCTGGAAGGCTGGCAAATGACCCAGGAAGAGTTCGCAAACCTGGCGGACGATGTTAGAGATAACTTCCGAGCCAGAGCGGACGAGCTCCAGCACGAGATTGCCCAGCTAGCACGTGAAATGCGTCGGCTTAACAAAGAAGCAGACGAAAAGGTCAGCGAAATAGATGCCGAGGTCGTACGCGTAACGCTTTCGCCGATCATTGATGAATTGCAGGAGAAGTACTCCGATTTCCCAGAAGTGGTGGATTACCTAGCGCAGGTGGAATCGGATATGGCAAAGAACCTAGAGGTGTTCAAACCCAAGGAAGCGCCTCAGACGCCTGCATTGCCCTTCCCCATGCCGTCGATGCCAATCAACGGCGACGACTTCTTTACGCGCTACAAGGTGAACTGTCTGGTCGACAACACCAACTGCCAGGGCGGCCCGGTCATATTCGAGTTTAGCCCGACCTACTACAACCTGTTCGGGCGAATCGACTATCGGACCAGAATGGGGACGTTTACTACGGACCTGTCGATGATAAAGTGCGGCGCAATGCACAGGGCCAACGGCGGCTACCTGGTGTTACAGGCAAGAGACGTGTTGTTCAGTCCGCTCTCTTGGGATGCCCTCAAGCGTACGCTCCGCAACGGCGGGGTCCGCGTTGAGAATATTGGCGAGCAGAACAGCCCTTTGCTATCTGCCACCTTGCGCCCTCAGGCGAACCCCAACAACGCCAAGGTAATCATGGTCGGCAGTCCGCAGCTAATACAGATGCTATGAGCGCAGGATGAGGACGCCCGCTGCTACTTCAAGGTCAACGCCGACTTCGACACTGTTATGGATAGGAACGAGGAGAACGAGAAGAAGTACGCCTCATTTGTGGCATCCAGGACGAATGGTAACGGGATGAAGACCTTCCATAAGACGGCTGTGGCCAGGGTGATAGACTACTCCTCGCGGCTGGTGGAAAACCAGGAAAAGCTAACGACTCGGTTCATGGATATCGCTGACATTATCACAGAGGCCAACTACTGGGCGGGCAAGAGCGGTGGTGAACTGGTTAAAGCCGAGCATGTTGTCCAGGCCATCGAGCAGAAACACTATCGGCTGAGCCTGATTGAGGACCGTATGCAGGAGCTTATTGATAGCGGCACCATACATATTGCCACCGATGGGAAAAGGGTCGGAGAGATAAACGGTCTGGCGGTCTATTCCATGGACGACTATGCCTTTGGTAAGCCCAGCAAGATCTCGGCTCGTGTGTCTCTGGGCAGGGGCCAGCTCGTTAACATCGAACGCGATACCCAGATGAGTGGCAAGGTCCACAACAAAGGCTTAATGACATTGACCGGCTATATGCAAGGCCAATATACGCAGGAGAAGCCCCTGTCGTTGACAGCCAGCATAGGTTTCGAGCAGATGTATAGCGAAATCGATGGCGATAGCGCCTCCTCCACAGAGCTGTACTCCTTGATTTCTGCGTTGTCCGGCATACTGCTGGAACAGGGTATCGCCGTGACAGGGTCGGTTAACCAGGCAGGTGACGTGCAGGCTATTGGCGGCGGCACTTTCAAGATTGAAGGATTCTTTGATGTGTGTAAGGCCTCTGGGCTAACGGGGACTCAGGGCGTGATGGTGCCCAAGGATAACCTGAAGAATATTATGCTGAGGGATGATGTGGTGCAGGCGGTCAAGGATCGTAAGTTCCACATCTACGCTGTTGCGACTATCGATGAGGGGATTGAGGTCTTGACTGAAGTTGTGGCAGGGGAGCGCCAGGAGGACGGTTCATTCCCGGAAGGAACAGTGCATCACGCAGTTGAATCACGGCTAGATGACTTCAGGAAGAAGGCCCGGGATCATGTCGACTCTGACGATGCCGACTCCGACGACGAAGACAAGAAGTCAGACGATAAAGACGCGTCTGAAGAGCCCGAAGAGTCTACTGAGGGCTAGATCCGTTGGTCATATGGCCATCCGGCGTCGTTAACTTATCGATGCTGATGGCCTTGGCGGTTCTTGTGAACCTGACCTTCAAATTATCACCAACGGAGAGCCTACTGAATGTGACAGCGTCCACCTCGACCAGTGACGCGTTTACTAGAATACAGAGAATGCCTTCGTCACTAGTCTCCTTCGACTTGATAGGCCCCTGCACCTTGTAATAGGGTGGCAGGTTGCCCTTGATAGACTTCCACAAGCTCTGTATTTGAAGCATAGATTGACCGGCGACACCTATCTCATTCTTATCAGCGGATTCGCGTAAAGGCCTTTACGCATCGTAGCACTATGCGGCAAATCTTCAACGCCGAACCAGGGTTCGTTTGACCTGCGATTAGATGTTTATAACCTCTTTAGATTTCGCCCAATAGAGACTAATCCGTTCCTAAAGGACCTCTTTGAGTGAGGTTTCTAGCTCGTCGTAGCCGGTGAAGGACTCGAACCTTTCGTGGACAATACCAGAGCTAGTGATTACGAAAGACCACTCGGTGCTGGGCAAATTCCATTCCCTGACAGTCGATGAAATGACGCCTCTGTCCAGATCGCCCTGAATTTCCAGGGGATTTTCGTAAATATCCACATGAATAAAATTGGCCTGACCTTTGTAGGCGTCCTTGAGCTGCTGAAGTATGTCAACCTGCGGCCCACAGACAGCGTTGGTGCAGAATGCGGGGCTGACCATGACTATCATCGTTGGCTTGCCCGAAGCCACGGCGTCAGCGATGGATATCTGGTACAGGTCCGGGTCCTGCAACGAGCCTGTGGTCAGTTCGGCGACGCTTTCGACGTCTCGAATAGTCCTGATCTTGCTGGCAATGGCCTGCTCGCCCGCGCTTGGAGCGGCTGCAGATTCGTTCACATGGAATTCGATTTCCGTGCTGAGGTTTTTTGCGTTGTCGTCAAGAATGCTGATTTCCAGACGCCACTTGCCGGGCCTGTCGAAGTCAATCTTTGCCGTGTAGATTCCTCGTGTGTTCAGCGGAAACGGATTGAAGAAGGCAACCGATGTCTGTGAAGCTGTTGCCGATACTTCTCCGTCCTCAACGAAGTAGGTTGCGAAGGTGGCCAGAGGCGAGCGCACCAGGCCTTGTGGAGAGGTAAGCACCACGCCTATACGTTGCGTGCCCAGTCCCAAGTCCGGCGTGCCGAATATGGCCTGCAGACCGTCATCAGAGACCGGCCCCTTTATAAGAAGCACCTCGTCGAAGCGGGCACCCGGTTCAGCAAGGGCATCGCCTGTTACGGCCTGAGCTTGTGCCGAATTGGGTGACCAGGCCACTGCTAGAATGGCCAGAGATAGTATCAGTACTGATAGCCAATGAGCTTTTGTGATCATCATTTCTCTTTGATCTGTCTAGCCGTTCGGGCCGGTCTGCGCTGGCTCACCAACCTCATATGCCCCAAAGGTGTAGGCGAACATCGAAAACTCCGGTGAGTTAGAGCTAAGCTTCAAGATGTGGTCTTCAAACTCGGGGAGAGAGACTATGTTGTACATCCGCCAGTCGTCCACCAGGATATACGGGCCTTCGTTCCCATCGAACATCACATCCACACCGGCATTATCGGGAGTGATTGGTAGGTCATCCAGGAGCACTTGGACCTTTAACGGCAGGCCTTCCCCTGGGCCCATCACGGCGTTAACGCTGGTGGCGAAGAACTTCGTGGCCAGGTAGTCCTGAAAGCCAATGGTCTTGCGAGCATGTATGAGTCGCTCCTCATCGTTGCGCCAGAGCCCTTGTATGTACAGGAAGTGATTCTGGTGGTCGCCAGGGTCTTCGTACTGGTACTCGTCGCCTCTATTGTCGTAATAGACCCTCTGCGTAACATAGGGAGGTGATTGCCTTGAGAGTCGGGCACCTTGGTTTCGGTCGTATCCCGCGTAAAGCTCTCTCGTTAGACCTTGGCCCGGTTCCGCGACTTCTGCAGCAGAGCTGTGTATCGGCTCGGCATCGGTTTCTGGAGAAACGTCTGATAGGTCAGCACCGGCCTCAACCAGCAGGCTTCGTATCCATAGCTCCTTCTCTTCGTAGGAGCCCTCCCCAAAGTGGGTGTAGCGGAACTTACCTTCGCCGTCTATTAGGTATTTGGCGGGCCAGAACCTGTTGTCAAAAGCGCGCCACGTTCCCATTTTGTTGTCCTGGGCTACAGGCCACGTTATTCCGAACTCTTCAGTAGCCTGAACGACGCTGTCTCGGACCTTCTCAAATTCGAATTCCGGCGCGTGCATTCCAATGATGACAAGTCCGTGGTCTTGATATTTCTCATACCAGGCCTTCAAGAACGGAAGCGTTCGAATGCAGTTGACGCAGGTGTAGGTCCAGAAATCAACCAGAACGACCTTGCCCCTCTGGTCTTCGATAGTGATAGGTTCCGAGTTAATCCAGCTTTCGATATCGCGTATCTTAGGGGCGTTATTCTCGTCACCTGTGGCCAGCGTCACTATTCCGTTATGCTGTTCATCGCCACTTTCCATGACCTCGGTTTCCCCAGGAACCAGAGTGTCAAGGGGGACTGAAGTCGCAGCTTGCCCCGTCGCCAGTTCCGTGGTGGAGGCCGGCGCGCTGCCTGCACATGCGGCCAACACGGGTATCAAGAGAGCTGTGAATAAGATAGCTATTGATTTATTGAACATTCGACTCACTTGCCAATTGGATGCGCTTAAAGAGAAAATGAGTCAAGGGATTCGTTTTCAGGCTATGCCCAGACGTTCCTGTGCTTTGGCTGTGCTCCGCCTACGCTTTGTCTGGGAATGTCTTCCGCTTACTGATTCTAACTCAGAATACGTGGATAATTAGACTTCTGGATTGACTTATCGCCATCTTTAATAATTACCAAACAGGGCTGATAAGCACCGAAATATGAAACTTGTCATCAACCATGCGGGCGCGTATCATGCTGACCGTGGGGTAATACCCGAACTTAATTAATGGTACAAAATAATCTGCTAAAGAGGTGCAGCATGAGAGTAGGATTCATTGGCGTAGGGTTCATGGGACGGCATATGGCAAGGAATATCGCCAAGGGCGGCCATGATATGACTGTATTCGATATCCGCAAAGAGGCAGCGGAGGAGCTGATCTCCTTGGGCGCGACCTGGGCAGATAGCCCTATGGCGGTTGCGGAGGCGAGCGAGGTTGTTTTTACCTCCTTGCCCAGGCCTGAGAACGTTGAAGAGGTCACTATGGGCGAGGGTGGAATACTGTCTGGGGCCAAGTCAGGCACGGTTTTCTTCGACCTGAGCACTACCGATCCCGATACCATCTTTCGCATCTCGCAGGCGGCCTCCGAAAAAGGCGTGACCGTCCTGGACGCACCTGTAAGCGGCGGTACTACTGGGGCAGAAGCGGCCTCGCTGTGCGTTATGGTCGGCGGCGACAAGGACATGTATGACAAATTCAAGCCGGTTCTGGACCTGATCGGCGACAAGGCCACCTACTGCGGCAAGCTGGGCAACGGCGCCATTTGCAAGATCGTAAACAACCTCATTGGCCTCAGCACCAGCGTGCTGCTGTCAGAGGCGTTTGCGTTGGGCGTTAAGGCAGGAGTAGACCCTCAGACCCTGTTTGATGCCGTCAAGGGCAGCTCCGGCAATACCCAGAGCATGCAGGCATTCCCCAACGGACTGTTCAAAGGCAATTTCGAGCCGGGGTTCCAGGTTGACCTGGCCGCCAAGGACGTAGGCCTGGCCACTGATATGGGCAGGCGTCTGCGTGTGCCCATGGAGATGTCGAATATTGCGCAGCAGCGCTACATTGACGCTCAAAACAAGGGCTGGGGTCGGTTGGCAGCGCCTGCTGTGGTTCGCGTACAAGAAGAGCGTTCGGGCGTGGAAATACGGCAGAGCTAAGCCGGTAACAACACCGGCGTAATCGCGGGTTCGCATACATTGACGCTCCTGGAGCCATAACCTAAAATCGATGCATGACAATCGAAAATTCGGACAGACAGTCGGCATTCCGTAAGACAACTCTACCTAACGGGCTTCGCATTATAACCAGCGAAATGCCCCACACTAGATCAGTCAGCATCTGCATTTATATAGGGGTTGGCTCCAGGTACGAAACACCTGAGCAGGCCGGTGTATCCCACTACCTAGAGCATATGGTGTTCAAGGGAACAGAGCTCCATCCTGAACCTCAAGAGATCAGCGCGATCATCGAAAGCACCGGTGGCATGCTGAACGCCGCCACTGAGCACGAGTCCACCGTGTACTGGTGCAAGGTCGCAAAACCTCACTTCAAGCCCAGCCTTGAGCTCCTGCTGGATATGCTTCGTAACTCCGTCTTTGAGCCAGATTCTATCGAGAAAGAACGGCTGGTCGTTATCGAAGAGCTGAACATGGTAAACGACTACCCGAACTACAAGGTGGATGCCATCATCGACGAGATGCTCTGGCCGGATCACGCTCTGGGCAAGGACGTCGGAGGCAGCAAAGAGTCTGTCAATGGCATCACGCGTAAAATGATGATGGACTTCATTGATGAGCACTACAGTCCCTCCAACGTAGTCATTAGCGTGGCGGGCAGCATAACCCACGATGAGGTGGTTGACTGCGTTCAATCATCGTCCCAAGGATGGAAGAAGACCAAATCGTCTTCTTGGGCCCCATACAACGGGGCGCAGACCGAATCACACTCTCGACTTGAGTACCGGAAGACCGAGCAGGCGCACATGTGCATTGGTTTGCCGGGTATATCGCTCACGCACCCCGACCGATATGCCATGGACCTGCTCAGCGTCATTCTGGGCGAGGGTATGAGCAGCCGACTGTTCGTGGAGGTCCGGGAGAAACGAGCGCTGGCTTACGACGTGTATAGCGGCACTTCGCATTTTCTCGACACCGGCGCCTTCGTAGTCAATGCGGGCGTCGATCCTAAACGTGTCTATGACGCGGTGGAGACTATTCTTGAGCAGATAGGTTCGCTGTGCGACGACATCCCAGAAGAGGAGCTGGCCAAGGCCCAGAGCTTGAGTGCTGGACGCCTGCAACTCCGTATGGAAGACACCAGAGTCGTGGCTAGCTGGGCAGGCAGCCAGGAGCTTCTCGTTAATGAGATACAGGACCTGGAGGGTGTCATAAGCCGAATCGACGCAGTAACCACTGACGATCTGCGGCGCGTGGCAAATGAGTACCTGGTCACTGATATGCTCAACATGGCCGTTGTAGGCCCTTGCCGAGGTTATCGCCGGCTGGAGAAGATGCTGAAGCTCTAATATTTCGCTGCGGTGCGCTTTCCTTGGCAATCGCAATTGACATAGCCAGCACCCCTTCGTATATTCGTCCCAGAAGACCTGTGTCTCATTCTAAGCCAACCAAGAGGTGAACCCTTGCCATATTTCATGTACATCACTATCTCCGAAGAGGACCGTATCGCTGTCTACAAGATGGACCCGGACTCTGGAGACCTGGAGCATCTTGAGGACGTGGCTGTGGAGGGACGCCCCGCGCCGCTGGCGTTGCATCCAAGCAAGCGCTACCTATACACAGCGCAACGCGGCATCAACCAGCTATCCAGCTTTGCCATCGACCAGGCAACCGGCAGCCTGTCGCTGATTGGTGAGGCACCGCTAGTGTCTGACCCCTGTTACCTTGGCATCGACAAGAAGGGCAATTACCTGATGTCGGCTTACTACGGCGCTGGCAAGTGTGCCGTCCATCCCATTGGCGACAACGGCGCGGTTGTCGATGCGCCGACGGAGCAGCTTGATACGGCCACCGGCGCACACTGCATGCAGACTGACCCTTCAAACAGGTTTGCATACTTGCCTCACATCTCAGGAGGCAAAGGGCCAAACGCCATATTCCAGTACCGGTTCGACGAGAACAGCGGCAAGCTGACGCCAAACGACCCTACCAGGGTTAGCCCTGAAGCTGAGTTAGGTCCCAGGCACTACTGCTTCCACCCTAGCAAGAGCATACTGTACTTCTCGGATGAGCAGGGCTGCAGCGTGACTGGTTACAACATGGACCCTGACAAGGGCACGCTGGAGGCCTTTCAGACCATATCCACTCTGCCAGATGGCTATGAGGGCCAAAACAGCTGCGCTCAGATACACATTGCGCCGTCGGGCAAGTTCTTATACGCGCCAAATCGCGGTCACAACAGCATGGCCTGCTTTGAGGTAGATTCCGACACAGGCCGGCTTACGTCTCTTGGGCAGGTGCCGACTGAACCTATTCCCAGGGCCTTTGGCATTGATCCGCAGGGCAAGTTCCTTTACTCGGCAGGGCTAGAGTCGGGACGGCTGGCTGCCTTCAGCATGGACCAGGACAAGGGCACGCTGTCGCCGATGCAGGTGTACGATGTGGGCAAGGCGCCAATGTGGGTACTGATAACAGAACTTTAACGTCTAGTATTGAGCCATTGCTCCAGTAATAGACGACCGAACCGTCTTTACCTACTTGTGGCTGTTGCGTGTGCCTTTTATAAAAAATATATATAAAATAAATTGGGGAAATATTATGGATGAACAGAACGAGGTCGCCGTATTCGGCGGTGGATGTTTCTGGTGTACAGAGGCAGTGTTTGCCGAGCTAAAAGGGGTAACCTCAGTGCTACCTGGATATGCTGGCGGGCACACGGAGAATCCATCGTACAGGCAGGTTTGCAGCGAGCAGACAGGGCATGCTGAAGTCGCAAGAATCCAGTTCGATGCCTCTCAGATTTCATTTAAGGAACTTTTGGTCGTCTTCTTTGCGACCCATGACCCGACGACCCTTAACCGCCAGGGAGCAGACTCCGGCACCCAGTATCGGTCGGTTATTCTCTATGGCAATGATGACCAGAAAGAGCAGTCTGAGGTCTTCATTAAGGAATTAGGTAAGGCCGGCGTCTTTAGCAGCCCGGTGGTGACTGAAATTGTGCCACTGGAGATATTCTACGAGGCCGAAGAAGAGCACAAGCAGTTCTACCTGGCAAATCCTGACAGCATGTACTGCCAGATTGTGATTGTTCCCAAGATGGCCAAGTTCCGAGAGAAGTTTGCCCAGCAGCTACGCTAGCTAACTACTGGTTTACTGACCTAGCTATTAGCCGCTGTTCTTCGTTAGCCGAATCGGATTGGAAACCGGTCTGTGCTAGGGAATTTCCAAGAGGCGATGTTTTGCCTTGCACGCCGAATCGTCCACTACCTAAAAACATGGTGATGGCATCGTAAACTAGACCGTGATTGAATTACAGGCATCGAATTGTTAAGCTATTTGCGTAGCTATGTCGAGCTATATCGAACTATTTGAGCGAATGAATTCCCCAAAAAAGGGCGATTACGTATGCACGAAGTATTCCAAGAAGCCATTAATGTTTTGGGCAAGTCTGAAGCAATGGTTGTGGCCACGGTAATCAGAACGAAGGGCTCCACGCCGCAGAAGCCAGGATCCAAGCTGCTGGTGCGCAAGGATGGCACAGGCGTCGGCACGTTGGGCGGGGGCTGCGTTGAGGGCGACATCTGGTTCGCCGCCAGCGAGCTTATGAAGAGGGGCGGTTCGTCTGAGTATCGCGAGTACGAGCTTAACGAAGAGCTCGCCGCCGAGGACGGTCTTATTTGCGGCGGCACAATGTACTTCCTGATCGACCCTGTGTACAAGCCCGAAGAGTACCTGGATTTTGCCAAGGAGATCGACCTGGCCTACCAGGGCGGTGAGCCTGTTGCACTGGCCAGTCTGATCCGTCCGGGTGAAGGCAACGAGTCCGGCATAGGCGCCAAGTTCTTCATGCGGGGCGACGGTTCCACTGTCGGCACGCTGGGCACGCCTGAGCTGGATGAGAGCGCCGTAACCAAGGGCAAGGAGCTTATGGTCCATGGCAAGAACGGGTACGTCATTACCGAGTCTGGCGCTGAATATTTCATCGAGGCCTACACCACGCCACCTCAACTCGTGCTTTGTGGCGGCGGACACGTCTCCAACGCCATTGCGCCGTTGGCCAAGAGCCTGGGTTTTCTGGTGTTCGTCACAGACGACAGGGCTGAGTTCGCCAACGCCGACCGGTTTCCTATGGCCGATACCATCGTAGTCAAGACACCGGAGGAGGCCTTCCCTGAGCTACCGATTAATCCAAACACGTTCATCATTGTGGCAACTAGGGGACACCGCTTCGACAATGTGGCCCTGGCGGCAGCTGCCAAGACTTCTGCGAAGTACGTGGGATTGCTGGGCAGCAGGCGCAAGATCATATTGATCTACGAGGGCCTGATGGAACAGGGTATTCCCAAGGAGCGCATCGAGGAATTGCGTGCGCCGATTGGACTCGATATCCATGCCAGGACTCCGGAAGAGATCGCCGTCAGCATCATGGCTGAGCTACTTATGTTCCGCTTGGGCGGCACGGGCCTGCCTATGAAGCTGGAGCAGCATCACATCGACAGGATTGAGGGCAAGACCGAGATCTCCGCTCCCGCCGCTGACTAGATTGCCGATTATCTCAGCAATACTTCAAGCGGCAGGCATGTCGACCCGCATGGGCACTCCCAAGCCACTTCTGGAATGGCACGGCATGCCCCTGATCGAGTATCAGATCTTTTCGTTGTATGACAGCGGCGTGGATGACGTTCTTGCAGTCCTGGGCGATGAGGCCGAAGAGGTCTCGCAGGTGGTGGACATGACGCCTTCCCGGTGGGTAATTAACCCCGACTACGAACAGGGCAAGACCACTTCCATAAAAAAAGGTCTGATTTCCATTCATCCCAACGCCCAGGCGATCATGCTGCTGGCCGTCGATCAGCCTCGGACATCCGAGATTGTCTCGCAGGTGCTAAACGCTCACGTCGCTAAAGGCGCATTAATTACCTCGCCGCGGTACCAGGGCCATGGAGGCCATCCTCTGATATTTGACGGCTCCCTCAAGCCGGAGTTGGAGCGTATCACGGAGGACAAGCAAGGTCTGCGGGAGGTCTTCGAGGCCCATCGTAAGGACGTGCTGGAGTTGGCGATAGACGATCCGATGGTGAGGCTCGACCTCAACACGCCTGAGGCCTACGAAGAGGCCAAGCGCCTTTATAAGGCCTAAAGCTTAGCTTTCCCAGTCAGCCCAGGCCTTGTCCAGTTGTACCTGCGTCTCGTTGTACTGAGCACCAAACCGCGCAACGTCTTCCACTTTCTGTCTGGACGAGGCCATTTGCAGCCTTTTGTCCAAAAGCTGGAGCCTCTCTTCTAGTTCGGAGATGAGCGCCTCATAGTCGACCGTCTGTGCCTTGGGAACCGACTTTTTGGATGAGCCCTTGCGCCCCCTTGTCTTCGTGGAATTAGAGCCGCCGTTTACACTGGCTCCAGAGGCGTCCTTCGAGTGCACCCACTCTTCGAAGTTACCCAGAAACAATTCGACCTTGCCGTCTTCCACTACCCAGAGCTGGTCTGCCAGGAAGGAGATGAGCCGTCGGTCGTGGGATATAAAGAGCAGGGTGCCTGTGTAGTCCAGCAACGCCTGCTCAAGAGCCTCGCGGCTAGGTATGTCCAGGTGAGTCGTTGGCTCGTCCAGCACTAGGAAGTTCGGCTCAGTCAGCAAGAGCCTAGCCAAAGCCAGCCTGCTGCGCTCTCCACCGCTAAGCGCGGAGATAGTCTTGAATACCTCATCGCCACGGAACAGGAATCGGGCCAGGTAGTCTCTGGCTGCAGGAATGGGAATGTTCTTGGTGTCCAAAAGAGTCTGCATTACCGTGGAGTTCAGTGGGAGGTCGGTGCTGCCCTGACTGAAGTAACCGGGCTCCACGTTGTGGCCGAGGCTTGCGCGGCCAGCCAGCGGTTCCAGTTGGCCCAATAGCGTCTGCACCAAAGTGCTCTTGCCGATGCCATTGCTGCCCACAATACCCGTTCGTGTCCCTCGCGAGAGCTGCAGGTTAGACATGGAAAGCAGCGGCACGGCTCCAGAGTCGTCACGGTAGCCTATAGTCAGGTTGTCTGTGCTAAGCACGGTCAGGCCTGTTCGCAGGTTTTTGACGGAGTTTAGCCGGACGTGGGTTTCTTTCGTCGCAGGCTTTTCTATTCTCACCAGACGGGCCAACCGCGTCTCGCGACCCTTGGCTTCCCTGGAGCGCTGCCCCGCCTTATATCGGTCAATGAAAGACTGCTCTTTGGCGATGTACTCCTGCTGGTGCTCGTATTCTTTGAACTGCCGCGTGATCTGCTCGGTTTTCATCTGCTGGAACTTCGTGTAGTTGCCTGCATAGGCTTTGAGAGAGCCTCGGTCCATTTCCCAAACGTGATTGGCCACCCTGTCGAGGAAGTAACGGTCGTGGGAGACCACTATAGAACAGCCACGGAACTTAGTCAGGAAGTCCTCAAGCCAGTCCAACCCTTTGAAGTCCATGTAGTTGGTGGGCTCGTCCAGAATGAGAAAATCGGGATCAGAGAGTAGTGCCTTGGCCAGGGCCGCTCTGGTGCGCTCCCCGCCACTGGCAGCGTTGGCAGGAGTGTCTAACGTCTCAGCAGGAAGCCCTACGCCATCCACAACCTGGTCGAAACGGTGCTGGTAGTCATACCCGCCCAGCGCCTCGTACTCCTCCAATAAGGAAGCATACTTGCGCTCGGCCTGTCGCCGGTCCTGGTTGCTGGCATCCTGGATTTCCAGGGCACTGGCGGCCATTTCGACCTCGACGGTTCGCAGGTGGTCGAAGGCGGACATCACCTCATCGCGCAGCGTACCCTTGGCGTCCTGCTCAGGTGACTGGGCCACATAGCCAACGTTGATGCCGTTCTGCCAGGTTACGCTTCCCGCATCGGGCGGTATCTGGCCAACCAGTAATTTGATGAGCGAGCTTTTCCCGCCGCCGTTGGGGCCCACGATTCCCACGTGAGAGCCCTCGTCGACCTGCAGGTCTACTTTGGAGAAAATCTCGACTTCGCCATAAAGGAGCCTCAACTGGGAGGCGGTAAGGACAGGCATAAGTTAGAAGTTAAATATCCTGAAATTCATAGTGTTCTATTAAGATTAACTGGCCAGCCGCCGGTAGTCCAGTGCTGCCGGTGTTTAGATAGCACGACTGGCTAAACAACAGGCGATTGTGAGCCGATTCGAGTCTGGAACCAAGCCAGCATTCTCGTCAGGTACTCCTCCCTCATGCGCGGGTGCGCCGACCGCATCATGCTGTGGGCGCACCCAGGAAATCGCACTAACTCGACCTCCTTGCCCAGACGCCGTAGAGCAACGAAGTACTGCTCGCTCTGCTCGATAGGGACGCGGTTGTCGGCCTCGCCGTGCAGGAGCAACACGGGCGTCTCAACCTTGTCGACGTAGGTCAAAGGCGAGTGCCTGGAGTAGACGTGAGTGTTGGAGTGTCGTGGCCCGCCGGTGTGTATCTCCAGGAATCGCACACCGATGTCGGACGTCCCATACATACTGGTCAGGCTAGTGACCGGCGCTCCAAGAACTGCAGCCTTGAAACGTGTGTCGTGACCTATAATCCAGGCGCTCATGTAACCGCCGTAGCTGTATCCGGTGATGCCCAGCCTGTCGGTGTCGATGTACGGCCTCTCGCTCATATCATCCACCGCCGCCATGATGTCCAGGTAGTCTTCGCCACCCCAGTCACCATGGATAGCCTTCATGAAGTCCATGCCGTATGTGGAAGAGCCTCTGGGGTTTACCGCCAGCACGACGTATCCCTGGCTAGTCAGCACCTGCTGGATTGGGTTGAAGGCGTCGGTGAAAACACCGCTGGGGCCGCCGTGGATATCCAGGACCATGGGGTAGGTAGATGAAGGATCGAAATCCTCCGGTAATAGGACGCGACTTTCGATCTCGAAGCTGCTTCTGTTCAGGCTGAATTTCTGGACTGTCACCGTTGCATGGTCCCGAAAGTAGTCCTGGTTCTCGTGGGTCAGCTGCCGGGAATAGCCTGACGCAAGGTCGATCAGATGCAGATTTCCAGTGGCGTTACTGGGCGTGATGGATACCACCGCTGAATTAGCCTGGGCATCGAAGGCGACGCTGGCAATGGACGGGTTGCCGCCGGTTAGTTTGCGGGCTTGGCCTCCCGTAGGACTAGCTTCACAGAGGAAAGACTCGCCGCGAGTGTCCGCCAAGAACAGCACCCGGTCGTCGGATGTCCAGCGTATCTCCGGCGGATAGGAAACCGGCATGAAACCAGCCGCCGGCCTGATGCTGTCGTCTGTAAAAGCCCTGGGTGCGGAGCCGGCCTCCAGTACCCACAGTATACCCTGCCATGCAGAGCCCACCTCGGGGTCGTCGGAACCGATAGCAACCAGGCGTTTGGAGTCGGGAGCCCAGGCCAATGACGCCATGTGGTGCAAGCCCTCGGAGACCACGTGAGCCGCCCGTGAGGTTACGTCCATGATGTATGCGGCGTTGTCGTTGCAGATGTCCCTGTCGTCGCGGGCGTCAGATATGTAGGCGATGCTGCTGCCGTCGGGTGACCATGCCGGCGTCCTGTAGTCGCCTTCGCCGTCTGTGATCTGCTGGGCCTCGCCGGAAGCTGCGTCGACTATGAATAGCTGATGGAACGCATCACCGCGCCAACCGAGCGTGTCCACCCTGTACCGTATCCGCCGCACTACCTTTACCCGCGGCACGTTGTTGGCTACCTCGTCATCGGTAGCATCAGTTGCGTTTGGGTCTACGTCGGAGACTAGAGCTAGCGATTTTGAGTCGGGCGACCAGACGTATTCCAACACCCCGCCTGCGAGGGAAGTAACGGCTCGGGCCTCGCCACCGTCAGTTTTGATTGCCCATAGCTGTCTGGTTTCATCCTCACCGCACCTCAGAAAGACCAGAGTCGAACCGTCGGGTGAGAACGTCGGGTTTGAGTCCCTGGTTCCTGAGGTGAACTGAAATTCCCTTCCATCTGCCACATTCATTAGAAATATGCTTGCATTGGATTTCAGGGTTCTGTCTTCTACGAAAGATTTAACGTAGGCAAGCCTCTGGCCATCTGGCGATAGCGTCGGCTCTGCCACTGAAGTCAGATCGAAGACGATGCTGGGCGTGATGGGCTTGGGCATGTGTTTTCCTTTATGGTAGGTAGTTGCGAATATTATATGCTACGGGCCTGAAAATCCTCTAGCCAGTCCAGATATTTAGCATTTTCTAACGGTACTGTCACTTATATTCTTATAAATTTAACCGTGCTAACCCTTAGGTATTCACCCGCAATAGCTATGGTGAAAATAACCTATATCCATCTAGGTGTAGGTACAAGCGATATACAGGTGAGCACGTATGGGTTCTGTAATAACGTTGCGCATCGTTGGCATGTTCCTGGCGTTTCTGATTGCTGTACTAGCGGATTTCCCGATTGATGAGGCCCTTACCTTCTTTGACACAAATGACGAGTCATATAGTGTAGAGGCTGTGCACGAGGTGGGCAAACTGTTCACAGGTAACGTCACGACTTTGATCGACGAAATGGTGTCGTATCAAACAGACCCGAATTACGCCCGAGCGGAAGCACGGCGCCAAGACATGGTTGACCTGGGATATAGGCTAACGGACGATTTCTCCGGCTTCCAGGCGAAAATGGAGGGTGAGCTGTCCCTGATCATGGAGCACGCTGATGAGCTAACTGCGACTGAAGAAGAACCGGCTGCAGAGTAGGTCTCGTTCTGGGCTAGACCCCAGCAATGTTGCGGGCTTCGTCGAGGCATGCCTTCAGGTCAGCTGCCGACTCTGCTTCTGCGTATACCCGCAAAAGTGGCTCGGTGCCCGAGAACCTGATTAGCACCCAATACCCGTCTTCCAGCACAAACCTGTAGCCGTCACGAGTGTCGACGCTCTCCACCTTGCGCCCGCCAAAGGAGCTTGGTACGGCCTTCTGTATACGGCCAATGATGATCTCTCTTTGGCTCTCTTCGAACTTAAGGTCCAACCTGTCATAGACATGAGGGCCGACTTTTTCAGTCAACTCCTCAAGCAGGTCGCTAACGCCCTTTTCGGTCTTTACGATGAGGTCGAGCAACATCAGACCGCTCAGGATACCGTCTCGCTCGGGAATGTTTCCGCGAAATGCGTAACCGCCGCTCTCTTCGCCAGCGATAAGTGCGTCCTCACGCATCATGATGGGGCCAAGGTACTTGAAGCCCACCGGCGTATCAAAGACCGGAACCTCATAAATCTTGCCCAGCTTGTCGATCATGCTGGTCATGGTGATGGAGCGGACAAGAGGACCTGTGTTCTTCAGGACTTCTAGCTGGTGGTAGCAGAGTAGGGCGAAGGCCTCCAGAGTAGTCACGAACCTGCCGCTGTCGTCGACAACTCCGAGCCTGTCCGCGTCGCCGTCAGTGGCCAGCCCGACGTCGGCTGTCTGGTCTTGCACCTCTTCCATTAGGCCCTGCAAATTGTGCCCAAGGGGCTCGGGCTGGGCCATGCCGGGGAAGGAGGGGTTGCGCTCGGAACGCAGCTCGGTGATTTTGGTCGAACCGCCGCTCAAAAGCTTGGAGAAGTAGCCTGTGCCTACGCCGTGCATGGCATCGACGACGATATCTAGACCCGCGTTGCGAATGGCCTCCAGATCGACGAGGTTGGCTATGTGGCTGAGGTAAGTAGGCTCCGGGTCGATATATTCGAGAAGGCCTTGAGACGCTGCTTTGTCCAGCGGCATTCGCAGAACCTTGCCAGTCCTCTCGGCATCTTCAATGTACTCTTCCAACTCGGCGACAATCTCCGGTGAGGCACTGCCGCCGTAGTCGGGTTTGTACTTGTATCCGTTATATGAGGCCGGGTTGTGGCTGGCCGTAATGACCACCCCTCCACCGGCGTCCCGCGCCACGATATTGTAGGCGGCTACGGGAGTAGGAGCGGACCTGTCGCACAGGTAGGTCGGAATTCCATTGGCTGCGGTTACCTCCGCCACAGCAGCGGCGAAGTCCTCGGAGGCAAACCGAGTATCGTAGCCAATGACTATCCCCTTAGAGTCCAACTGATGGGCCTTTAAGAAGGCGGCTGTCCCCTGAGCGCAGAGGCGCACGTTATCGAACGTGTAGTCCGCCCCGATGACAGCACGCCACCCGTCCGTACCGAAATTGATGGGCATAGACCGCTCCTAGTTTTACTAGTTAGTCTTAAGAACCTGCTGCGCCACCAAACGCCTCACTTTTGAGGACCTCAGCCTTGTCCGTCTGCTCCCAAGGCAGGCTGATGTCCGTGCGTCCAAAGTGACCATAGGCCGCAGTCTGCTTGTAGATTGGGTTTCGCAGTTTGAGGTCTCGAATAATAGCGCCTGGCCTCAGGTCGAAGTGCTTGTCAACAAGCGCTTCGATTTTCCTGTCGTCAATCTTGCTGGTGCCGAAGGTCTCGATGGAAATTGAAATGGGCTTTGAAATGCCGATAGCGTAGGACACGATCAACTCGCATCGGTCAGCAATGCCTGCCGCAACGAGGTTTTTGGCAACATATCTCGCGGCGTAGGCGGCTGAACGGTCGACCTTCGTTGGGTCTTTTCCAGAGAAGGCGCCGCCGCCGTGTCGTGCAATTCCTCCGTAAGTGTCAACCAAGATTTTGCGTCCGGTTAGTCCGGTGTCGCCCACAGGCCCGCCGGTCACGAACCGACCGGAAGGATTGGAGACGTACCTGGTGTCCTTGTCACGAAGCTCTGCGGGGATGACCTGTTTGGCGACAGCCTCAACCAGGTCGCGTTCTATTACATCCTGGCTCACTTCTGGACTGTGCTGGGTGCTCATGATTACAGTATGGACTCTTTTGGGCTTGCCGTACTCATACTCAACCGTAACCTGGGCCTTGCCGTCTGGGCGCATCCATGGGAAGGTGCCATCCTTGCGCTTCTCAGCCATCTTCTGGCATATGCGGTGAGACAGCGCGATAGGAAGAGGCATTAGCTCGGGAGTCTCGTTGCATGCAAAGCCGACCATCATGCCCTGGTCGCCGGCTCCAGTTGCTTCGATGTCGTAATCGCTGGAGGTCTCGCTTCGGACTTCCAAGGAACGGGTTACGCCGTCGGAGATGTCTGGTGACTGCTCGTGCACGGATACCACGATGCCGCAAGACTGGTAGTCGAAACCAAATGATGAGTCGATATAACCAGCGTCCCTGATCGTGCTTCGGACAATCGACTGGATGTCGATGTAAGAGGTGGTTGTGATCTCGCCCATGACTACGACTAGGCCCGTCGTGGTGCACGTCTCGCACGCGACTCGGGCGTTAGGGTCTTCAGACAAGATCGCGTCGAGGACTGCGTCGGAGATCTGGTCACATAGCTTGTCTGGGTGGCCTTCGGTCACTGACTCCGACGTATAAAGATACGATGGCGATTCCATAAATGTGTTACTCAAAATTTTCCTCCTCAGGAAACCTGGACTCTTGTCCTGGTGATCGGACTAGTTATTGACCGCCTTTGCCTGTTTCATCTGTTAAAGGGGTTCAGGATATCCCCAGTTTAGCTTTCTGCTCTTCGTTTAAGACCAGCAAGTCATCTTGTCCCCGAGCAAGGACTACGTCGTCCTCGTCAGTCAAGCTGCCCGCGACCTTCATGGCCCTTCTAGAATCTTGTACAAGCCACGACTTGGCTGTGATAGCCTGACCAGTCATGATTGGCCGACGGAAGGTCGTTTCCATGCCCCGCATCATTGCAACTATGCCATGCTGATACGAGTAATTTTCCATCACCTCGTATAGCAGCGCTGCGATTATGCCGCCGTGGGTAATTCTCGGCCAACCCTGATGCTCCTCCTGCGGAATGAAGCTCGCGACCACAAGATCGCCTTCCAGCCTGTAACTCAGCTTCAACCCTATTGGGTTTTCACTCCCGCATCCAAAGCAGTCGGGATAGCTCTTCAACTCCACAGCGGCCACCACCCTTTAAATTTTCTCTTAGGTGCCTACATCCCAACTATTGAGGTAGGTCTCTTGTTCCTGCGTCAGGGTGTCGATATTAATGCCCATTGCACCAAGTTTTAGCCGACCAATCTCTTCGTCGATGTCCCTTGGCACTACATAGACCTGTGCCTCAAGGCTCTGGTAAGTCTGTGCAATGTACTCGGCAGAGAGCGCCTGGTTCGCGAAGCTCATATCCATTACTGCGGAAGGATGCCCCTCTGCAGCGGCCAGATTGATCAACCGGCCCTCACCTAGTAGGTAAAGCTTACGCCCGTCGCCCATGAGGTACTCCTCCACGAAGGGTCGAGCCTCCTGCTTGGCTTCGGACAACTCCTCTAGCGCCTCGATGTCGATCTCGACATTGAAGTGACCACTGTTGGCGATGAGAGCGCCGCTCTTCATGACCTCGATGTGCTCTCGGGCCACGGCCTTCATGCCGCCAGTAAGCGTAATGAAAATGTCGCCGATCTTCGCTGCATCCATCATAGGCATGACCTGGAAGCCGTCCATGGCTGCCTCAAGGGCTCGTATGGGGTTAACCTCTGTAACGATGACATCGGCGCCCATGCCCTTTGCGCGGGAAGCAACGCCCCTTCCGCACCAGCCGTAGCCGGCGACGACGAGCTTCTTGCCCGCTAGGAGCACGTTGGTGGCCCTGATGATGCCGTCCAGTGTGCTCTGGCCTGTGCCGTATCGGTTATCGAAGAAGTGCTTGGTATCCGCGTCGTTCACGGCGATGATCGGGTACTTCAGCAGGTTGTCCTTGGCCAGACTCTTGAGCCGAATAACGCCGGTGGTTGTCTCCTCCGTGCCGCCGATTACGTTCTCGGCTGCGTCCGCCCTGGTGGAGTGAAGCAGCGCAACAACATCCGCACCGTCGTCCATCGTCATGTGGGGCTTGGTGTCGATGATTGCAGTCATGTGCTTGTAGTAGGTATCGTTGTCCTCGCCCTTGATTGCATAGGTGGGGATGCCGTACTCAACAACAAGAGCCGCGGCCACGTCGTCCTGTGTGCTCAGAGGATTGCTGGCGCAGATTACCACGTCGGCTCCACCGTCCCTGAGGGCGATCATGAGATTCGCGGTCTCGCTAGTGACATGCAAGCATGCCGCGACCTTGAGGCCTGCTAATGGCTTCTCCCTGGAGAAGCGCTCCCTAATCATTTCGAGGACTGGCATCTCCCGTGCGGCCCATTGGATTCGCTTTATACCGGCCTGGGCTAGTGATGGGTCTTTTATGTCCCCTTTGTCCGTACCTGTAGTCAAATTTTCCTCCCTGATATTGAGCGCATGTCTGCGCTAACCATTCCAATTGTATTTCGTAAATTTTGTAGATAGATAAAAATTACCCTTGTGGTAGGGATTCACTATCCGCCAAAGGACTAAAATTAGATAATTCTGCGAACGCTCGGAATCGCTTTTCGATCTCATCGTTGGTGAGATGCCCGATTCGGTCCGCGCTGAAGTCCTCCACGCAGAAGGAGCCCATCACCGAGCCTAGCACCGTCGCCCTGCGGAACCCTTCGGCCGACAGGTCATCGGTAGCGGACAGGTAGCCCATGAAGCCGCCCGCAAATGAGTCGCCTGCGCCTGTGGGGTCTACAACGGTCTCCAATGGGAAGGCTGGCGCGGCAAATATGGAGTCGCCGTTGAACAGCAGCACGCCGTGCTCGCCCCGCTTGATGACGATGGCTTTAGGGCCCAGCGCCATGATGTGCTTGGCTGCCTTGACGAGGTTGGCCTGCTCTGAGAATTCCCTGGCTTCGCCCTCGTCCATGAAAAGGACGTCAACCTTACCGATGATTTCGCTGAGGGCGCTGTTTTTGCCACCAATCCAGAAGTTCATGGAGTCCAGTGCCACCAAGCTGGGCCTGGTTTCCATCTGGTTTAGCACATCCAGCTGAAGTTCCGGGTCTATGTTGGCTAGGAAAAGATACTTCTGTCGTTTCTGGTCATCAGTTAGCTTTGGCGAGAAATCGGCGAATACGTTGAGTTGGGTGTCCAACGTATCGCGGGTGTTGACGTCTTCCGTGCTATATACGCCAGACCACCGGAAGGTCTTGCCTGCCATGTGCTCCAGACCGGAGACATCGACCTTATGGTCCTCCAGCAACTGCACGTGTTTCTTGTCAAAGTCATCGCCAACAACGGCCACTAATTTCACACCGGTAAAGTAACTACTCGATATGGAAAAGTATGTGGCTGAGCCGCCGAGGGAATCCTCGCGCTTGCCTGACGGCGTTGCGACGGTGTCATATGCTACCGAACCGATTACCAGTATGGACATATATGCTTTACCTTCCTTGTGCTTCACGGCTTAACGTGGGCCTTGTATAACGCAGGTCCTGTATCGCACAGAACCAATCCCACACAGAACTGAGGCTATAAATAATTGTACAGTCCTTTGCAAGGTAGATTAGCTAAATTATTCCAGAGTCCACTCGATCATTATAATAGGGGAGGACTTTGGGCAGGCCTACTTGTTGGCTTCTCTCTCGGCCTTACGTCGTTCCTTCATCTTCTTGAGGGTCTTGCGGTGCTTATTCCAGGCTGCTCGCTTGGACTTATTCATGGCTTGACTTTCCTTTCGTTGTTGATGAGGTCCCGGATGAATTTCCGGATGGTTCTACTTATCTGTTCCGCGGCTAGTGGGGTGGCCACCATTTATCCAGGCGTCGGTGCCTGCTTCGATGTTGTAGAGATTTTCGCCATCGAAGCCCATAGCAGCGGCCATTTCGGCAGCCACTCCGCTGCGCACGCCCTGGGCGCAAATGAACAGCAGTTTCTTGTCTTTGGGCAGCTCATCGATTCCTCCGAGCAGGTTGTCCAGCGTAATGAACAGAGCGTCCTTTACGTGGCCTTCCTTGTACTCGTCCTCGCGCCGCACGTCGATTACTACCGTATCTTCTTCGCCATACATTTCGGCGGCTTCATCTATGCTTATCCGGTAGTATGGCTCTCCCGTATCTTTCCTAGGCATGATCTCTCCCCTTGCTGATGTTGCTGTGCAGGCTAAAGATACCTGCTTACCAAAGGACCTAATTTCCTTATGGTCTCTTCCTGTATTTGTTCTCGACTAGTAATGATAGCGTTCTTAAGCGCCGACTCGCAGGCGCAATCTCTGACTTTTGGCGCCCGGTTAACAACGTCGGCTATGATGCGCCGGGATGTGCCGACATTTTGCATTAGGTAAGCAATTACTACCTCGACGGAGACCTCTTCTTCCGTCTGGTGCCAAACATCGTAATCAGTTACCAAGGCCACAGTGGCGTAGCAGATCTCCGCCTCACGGGCCAGCTTTGCCTCAGGCAATGCTGTCATGCCTATGACACTGGCACCCCACGACCTGTAGAGTTCCGATTCAGCCCTGGTAGAGAACTGCGGTCCCTCCATCACGACGTACGTTCCGCTATTGTGCACTTTAACGTCCTGGTCGGCCGCTGACCGGGCCAAGACATCGCTAAGCGCTGGGCAGAATGGGTCGGCGAACCCGACGTGGGCCACAATGCCGTCCCCAAAAAACGTATTGCTTCTGCTCCTCGTCCGGTCAATAAGCTGGTCCGGAATCATCAGGTCCAGAGGCTTGACGTCTTCTTTCAAGCTGCCTACTGCGCTTATCGAAATGATCTGCTCCACGCCGAGAGACTTTAGAGCGTATATGTTGGCGTGGTACGGTAACTCCGTTGGCGAGAGCCTGTGCCCCTTGCCGTGTCTGGGCAGAAAGGCCACTCCAACGCCGTCCAAAGCGCCCATTACGATGCTGTCACTAGGCGCACCGTAAGGAGTCTCGGGCATTACCTCTTCGCGGTCTTCCAACCCATCGATGTTGTAAAGCCCGGAGCCGCCGATAAAGGCGATTTTGGGCTCAGGCAAAGCTGAGCTCTTCCCCGGAACAACAGGAGCCACACGACAGCGTGCCACTTACCGGCTTGCTGGCGCCAGAGAAGACGAATGGCCGCTTATGTGACGTTGTTGCACTACTCATATGAAACTTAATTAATGGGGTGCTGAAAAGCTCGGACTGCCAAAACATCGGAACAGTTGGATGTAGCGTGTCAAAGAGGCAAAGAAAAACTTCTCTCGATGAGAGAAGTCTAAAGCAAACTTCACTCTCATCTCTGCGAATTCAAAGAACTCGCCGGACTTAGCACCATTTCCAGAGTCATTCCGACTCCGGGCGGTTGCCGGGCTTCACGGGGCCGATCCCTCCGCCACTCTTGATAAGAGAACCTATATTCAATTATTAAAATTTAACATCAAAATTCTACTATCTTGCCAAACCCCTGTCAACCATTACGATGCGCTAGCGAACCCTACCATAGGCTGGTAGAGGACTTCCGAGAAGGGGTCGGAGATACTCCAAAAAGCTTTCCGTGACGAAGTCGTTAGCAGTATCCAGGTATTCTGGCGGCATTGTCTTTACCTTGCCACCTACCTCTGCCAGCGGCGCTGTGCCTGTGTTACAGGAGTATTCCGGCCCAGGGGCACGCTCAAGAGTAATGATAATACCGCTCTCGCCTGCGGTGGCCCGCCTAATGGCCTCTCGACCTGCTTCCTCGGCCTCCGACGCGTCTGATTCCGATACACACGCCATCATGGAGCGCTGAATGGTTCCCGGCTTCTCATAGCGGGCCCTGACCTTCAGGCGTTTGCTGACCTGTCCCGCGAGGTAGCGCCCTGGGCCGTCGAAGTAGGCGTGGCCGAAGTCGTCAACGTACCATGGCTCCGAATCGCCACCGATAATGCCGTCCGACCCACGGGTGTTTTCGGCCATGACGGCTACAGCGAATCCGTACTTTGTGTACGCCTGCTCGATGCGGTCCAGGAAACGAGTCTCGTCCATGGGAACCTCGGGCAGGCCAATGATATGAGGGGCATCCCGCTCCTCTTGTTTCGCGGCAGCCGCTGATGCTGCTAGCCAGCCGGCGTCCCTCCCCATCACCTCAATTATGGTAACCGGTGCGGCCAGTCCCATGGCCTCTGCATCCCGGCCCGCGCCCATGGTGGCGAGTGCGATAAACCGAGCCGCGCTGCCGTAACCCGGTGAGTGGTCCATCAGAACCAGGTCGTTGTCGATTGTTTTGGGCACGTTGATGACGGTAAGCGGGTATCCGGCTTCCTTCGCGGCCTCGCCAACCATGTGGCCTGTCTCTGCGGAATCGTTGCCGCCAATGATGAACCAGTAGCCAATGCCGTTGCGCTTCAGCACGTCGATGATGACCGGCACGTCTTCAGTCCGCAATTTGCGTCTCGTAGATCCTAGCGCTGCTGCGGGCGTGTTGGCGATGCGCTCCCACTCGTCGGAGTCCACGGCTCGCAGGTCTGCCAGCTTTTCGTCCAGAATACCTTCCATGCCGTACATTGCGCCGTAAATGCGTTCAAAGGCCTTAGATGCAAAAGCCTCCTGTACTACGCCGTACAGGCTGCGGTTTATGACGGGAGTACAGCCGCCAGACTGCATTACGAGAATGTTGTTGCCAGAACTGATTGTCATTTGGGATTGCCTGCCATAATTGATGGTTACTCTGAATATAAACGGCTAGCGGGGCCTGAAATCTGGATGGCTCATGGCCAGATCAGCTTGCCGTCGTCGTATGCTGCTTCGAGGAACTGGTCCGTAAAGGCAGTCTTGTAATCGAAGGGCTTGGCCAGAGCGTCGTACTGGATCAGGTGCTGGTATAGCGCCTCCCACTGCTGGTCTGTCATCCAGCCCGCGCCGTAGCTTTCCGTGACTGGCCCCACAGCATCGTCGATCTCCGACCTAAGCATGAATCGCTGATGCTTTCGTTTTTCGTCACGGGCGAATCTCAAGATTATGTCCAGCGTTTCCTCTTCGTTATTCTCTTCCAAAGCGAATTCCAGGCCTTTTAACGTCGCCTTGAGAAACTTCTCGACCAGTTCAGGGTCCTGTTCCGCCAGTTCGCTGGTGGCGATATACGTCAGTCCCAGACTGGGTGCGCCGAAGTCTGAGGGGTCCCAGAGGTTAACGTCGAATCCCAGACTCTTTATCGTATCCGGCTCGTTGGACTTAAATACGGCCAGGATGTCCACCTGTCCCTCCGTGAGCACTCTTGGATCAAAGCCTACACGGACTTCAGTGATTTTGGACCTGTCTACTCCAGCATCCTTGAGAATCGCCAGGTAGTCAGGCGGAACGGAACTCTTGTAGCCAAAAGTCTTGCCCTCCCAATCAGGGGGACTGTTTATTTCAGAATTGGTTAAAGAAATAAACCCCTGCTGGCCCTTCTGACCAAAAAGCGCAAAGGCCACGATTGGCAGGCCAGGGTCTGAGCGTCGCTTGAGCACGGACGCGGCGTCAGCGGTTGTGAAGTCGACATCTCCTGAAAGCAGCAGCTGTAGGTGCTCGCCCGTTGAGGCATGCCGGAGGTCGACTTCAAGGCTCTGCTCTGCGAAATAGCCCTTCTCCTGCGCTACATAGGCGGCAACAAAGGGCAGGTTGGCCTGAGGCTTGAACCCGGCCATGAAGGTTATCTGCCTTAGTTCTCCGGGCGTTTCACTACTGCAAGAAAACGGTGCGAAGGCTACAAGAAGCACCAGGACCAGGGCAATTTTCGATTGGTAGGTGGTAGTTATCAAAATAAATACTTTCCGATGTTGCCTGGATGATTCCACAAAAATCCCGTCAGGTGACAATGGCAGACGAGTGCCAGAACAGTATCTTGCGTTCAAGATAGAAGGTCAACAGTGTCAGCGTTATTCCCAAGAATGCCAGGGTGATTATAGCCGAGAACAGCGTGGGCATATCGAGGTTGCTGTGGGCCACGATAACGATGCTCCCCAGGCCTCTGTCGCCGCTGAACCACTCTCCCACTACTGCGCCGATTACCGAAAGGGGGATGGATATCCTAAAAGCGGCGAACAGGTACGGCAGCGCACTCGGCAAACGCAATTTCAGATAGATCTCTCTGCGTGACGAGCTTAACGACCTGAAGTAGTCCAAGGCTCCAGGCTCCACGGCTCGCAGTCCGGTCATGGCGTTTACAAGCACAGGAAAGAACGTAATAAGGGCGGCTATGAATATCTTGGGCAAGGAGCCGAACCCAAACCAGATCACGAACAGCGGGGCTATGGCAACTATGGGAGTCACCTTCACCAGCACCGCAATAGGCAGCAGGCTGCGCTCCAGGAGCCTTGAATGCGCCATCAGGGTTGCTCCGATGAGAGCGACGCCTGCGCCCAAGGCAAAACCACCCAGCGCTTCCAGCAGCGTGATGCCACCGTGCCAGGCGAAGAACCCCAGGTCGCTCACCAGCCTCACGAATACGACAGAGGGCATAGGCAGTATGTACACCGGAACGTTGGCAATGCGTAGCCAAATCTCCCAGATGGCCAGCAGCGAGGCCAGGGCCACCACAGGCGGAACGATATACGCGGCAGGTGAAGTCCAAATAGAGCTGGAGGGCGTCGCGCGTCTGCGTTCTAAGGATGATCCCACCGACACTTCGCTCTCTTCTCGCGAGATGTTGTCCACTTTAATGGACCGCGCTGAAGGGGCTGGCTGAGGCCCCCTGTTTCAAGGTGTCGCGCACCAAGTAAGTGTAGTCCAAGAAATCCAGAGACTTCTCCAAGGACTGGTCCCTGGGATGGGGCAGGTCAATCTCGATGTCCTTCAGTATGCGGCCGGGCCGGGAGGACATTACCACCACTCTCTCCGACAGCGCCACCGCCTCAGCGATGCCATGCGTAACGAATACAACGGTCTTCCGTTTGTTGCGTTCCCAAACGCTGAGAATCTCGTACCGCATGGCCTCACGAGTCATCTCGTCCAGAGCGCCCAGAGGCTCGTCCATGAGGAGTACGTCCGGGTCGGTGGCCAATGCCCGCGCCAACGCCACACGTTGGCGCATTCCGCCAGATAGCTCGTGGGGGTGGTAGTTGGCAAATTCCGTCAAGTCCATAACATCCAGGAGGCGGTCCACATCATCGTTGGCTCGGTTGCCTGCCGCAGTGTTTAGCTCCAGGGGAAGCCGAATGTTTTGTGCAACGGTTCGCCAGGGCAGTAGGGAAGAGTCCTGAAAGACGAATCCAATCGACTTGCGGCGCTGGGCATCTTTTGGATCAGCACCGTCTATGGTCACGGAGCCGACATCTGGAACGAGTAGCCCGCCTATCAGTTTGAGCAAAGTCGTCTTGCCGCAGCCGCTCGGGCCGATCACAGAGACGAAGGCTCCCTGCTCAATCTCAATGTCGACATCCGATAAAACGGGGAGAATCATACCGTTTACTTCGAAGGAGTGGGACAGCGATTTGACGGATATTGCTGGCTTCATAGTGGTTTGCACCTGTATTTGCCTGCCATCGGAATCATGGTAGCATAGCTTACAGTAAATCAACCATTTGACGTGGCCATGAAGGGCCTCGTGTACAGCGATTTCAAGTCCTATGGCTGGTTGGTAGGAAGAATATTAACCCATTAAGTGGAGACAGCTTTCATCGTTGCTAGCTGGAGCAGATAATTCGCAGATATTCCTAAGAGAGATCGTTTGAGGTCTCCCAGCGCAAGGCCACAATTCTGCCGTCGTGATGTACAATCTTGCGAAATGTCCCCCAATTAATAAGGCGATTTCAGTTAGACAAAAAATGTAAATGTAAAGGAGGGCGTGATGGTTGACACATCAGCTCCGGCAAAAGACGAAGACGCGATGGAAGCTAGGGATCTGACCGACGGCTTTCATCTCGTCATCGATGCTCTCAAGCTCAATGACATAGACACGATTTACAATGTGCCAGGTATCCCGATAACGGACCTAGGCCGTATGATGCAGGCGTCTGGAATGCGAATCTTCTCATTCCGGCACGAACAAAACGCGGGCTACGCGGCGGCAATTTCGGGCTTCATGACGAAAAAGCCTGGGATTTGCCTCACTGTTTCAGCACCGGGTTTTCTCAACGGACTCACGGCCCTGGCTCATGCAACAACCAACTGCTTTCCGATGATCCTCATTAGTGGCTCGTCCGAACGCGAGATCGTCGACCTGCAGCAGGGCGATTATGAAGAGATGGACCAGCTTGCCATTGCCAAGCCTCTCTGTAAGGCCGCCTACCGCGTTCTCAATGCCCAGGACATCGGCATCGGCATTGCGCGTGCCATCCGGGCAGCGGTTTCCGGACGCCCGGGCGGTGTCTATCTCGACCTTCCGGGGAAGCTCTTTGGACAGGTCATGGACGCGGAAGCGGGTGCCAAGACACTCGTCAAAGTCATCGATCCGGCACCGCGCCAGCTACCCGCGCCAGAGTCGGTTGACCGCGCTATCCAGTTACTCAAGGCAGCCGAGCGTCCTCTGATAATTCTCGGTAAGGGAGCAGCCTACTCGCAAGCAGACGCTGACATTCGGGACCTAGTAGAGAAGAGCGGCATTCCCTATCTGCCAATGAGCATGGCCAAGGGTTTGTTGCCGGATACGCACCCGCAGTCTGCTTCTGCGGCCCGCTCGCTGGTGCTGAGAGACGCCGATGTGGTCATGGTGATCGGAGCTCGCATAAATTGGCTCCTATCTCATGGCAAGGGCAGGACCTGGGGCGATAATGCCAAGAAGTTTATTCACATCGATATCGAGCCCAAAGAGATGGATAGCAACGTCGAAATAGCTGCTCCGCTGGTCGGCGACATCGGTTCGTGCGTCGCGGCCCTGCTTGCTGGAATGGGTGAGGACTGGGCGAAGCCGCCGAGTTCCTGGACTGACGATGTCAGGACTCGGGTGGAGACAAACATTGCGCGCATGGCGCCCAGGCTACAAAACGAGAACATGCCAATGGATTTCCATGGTGCGCTTGGCGCGCTGCGGACTATCATCGAAGAGCGACCGGACTCGATCCTCGTAAATGAGGGAGCCAATTCGCTGGATTTCACACGCTCAATCATCGATATGTACAAGCCCCGCAAACGGCTGGATGTTGGGACTTGGGGCGTCATGGGAATTGGCATGGGTTCGGCCATTGCGGCCGCAGTCGTGACAGGCGAGCCAGTTCTCGCCATCGAAGGCGACAGCGCCTTTGGTTTCTCGGCCATGGAGATTGAGACGATCTGCCGTTATAACCTGCCGGTCTGCGTGGTCGTTCTCAATAACGGCGGCATCTATAACGGCCCGGCGGCCAATCCCACAGAGGGTAACAACGTCGCTACCACCGTCTTCGTCGAGGAAGCCCGCTACGACAAGATGATGGAGGCCTTCGGCGGCGTCGGCGTAAAGGTGACATCTCCGAGCGAATTGAGTCGTGCCGTGAACGAGGCCATGGATTCTGGCAAACCAACACTGGTGAACGCTATCATTGACGGCAGCGCTGGTACGGAGAGTGGTCGCATCGGCAACCTCAATCCTCAAAGCGTCGTTTCCAAGAAATAACGAAGGGTTACGGCAACAGGCCGGCTATTCTACGTAAGTAGCTAACAAAGGCTCAAGGGAATATCGCCCTTAAGTCCCAATTGAAAATTAAGTAGGAGTAATAGATGAAAGCTCTTGAAGGCGTCCGTATATTGGATATGACCCACGTTCAGTCCGGCCCCACATGCACGCAATTGCTGGCGTGGTTCGGCGCGGACGTGATCAAGATCGAACGACCTGGCGTTGGTGACATAACTCGTGGACAGTTACGCGACATTCCCGACGTCGACAGTCTCTACTTCACCATGCTTAACCACAATAAGCGCAGTGTGACGCTCAATCCCAAGACCGAGCAGGGAACAAAGATATTCACGAAACTGATCGAAGAATGTGACGTGATGGTGGAGAACTTTGGTCCCGGAGCCATCGACCGCATGGGCTTTCCGTGGGAGAAGATCCAGGAGATCAATCCACGCATGATTTATGCCTCGATCAAGGGCTTCGGCCCGGGCCCGTATGACGACTGTAAGGTATACGAGAACGTTGCTCAGTGCACCGGCGGCGCGGCGTCGACAACAGGCTTCCTTGACGGGATACCCACGGTGACCGGCGCACAAATAGGCGACTCTGGAACGGGACTGCATCTCGCTCTGGGTATCGTCACCGCACTCTTCCAGCGTGAGCAGTCCGGCAAGGGCCAACGCGTCGAGTGCGCCATGCAGGACGGTATTATCAACCTGTGTCGTGTGAAACTGCGGGATCAGCAGCGTCTCTCCCATGGCCCTCTAAACGAATATAGCCAGCACGGCGAAGGTATCCCCTTTGGTGAAGTCACACCTCGTGCGGGCAATGACTCCGGTGGCGGACAGCCGGGCACGATCCTCAAGTGCAAGGGTTGGGAGACGGACCCCAATGCCTTTGTCTATTTCATTGCTCAGGCTGCGGTCTGGGGTAACATCTGCGGTCTGATTGGCAAAGAAGAATGGAAAGATGATCCAGATTATGCGACGCCCGCAGTGCGACTCAACAAGATGAAGGCCATTTTCGGGACGATCGAAGAATGGACCATGACCTTGGATAAGTTCGACGTCATGAGCCAGTGCAACCCGCTGAATATTCCTGTCGGGCCGATCCTTTCGATGAAGGAGATATCCGAGGAGCCTTCACTGCGCGAAACCGGCACCATAGTTGAAGTCGAGCACCCCGAGCGGGGCAATTATCTCAGCGTTGGCAACCCGATAAAGCTGTCGGCATCACCGTCCGATGTCATACGTTCGCCGCTCTTGGGTGAGCACACTGACGAAATCCTAAAGTCGTTAGTTGGCCTCAGTGGGGAGGAGATCGCCGCCGCCCACGAATCAGGCGCGGTCTAACCGGGGGCATGCGAACACCAGCGTTGCTAAGTTGAAATAAAAAAGGGGCTCTTTTACAGAGCCCCTTTTTCATTGGCTGTGGAAATTATTCTTCGCCCAGGATGGAGTCGCGTATCTTGCCCCACTTCAGCGAATCGGAGATGCTGTCCTCGATTGTTAGCCTGGTGGTCCAGCCCAGCAGGTCTCTGGCCCTGTCGGCGTTGGCGAAGGCGCCCGCGACGTCGCCGGGCCTGGCCGGAGCTTCCGAGTGGTTGATCTTCGAGCCGTAGACCTTCTGGAAAGCCTTAACGAACTCTCTGACGGTCACACCGTTGCCCGTGCCCAGGTTGATGACGCCGTATGAGCCGGAGTCGCCCGCGCCCAACACGGCCGAGTCGAAGTGTTCGACGGCCTGAACGTGAGCCTGAGCCAGGTCCCACACGTGTATGTAATCGCGGATGCCGGTGCCGTCGCGAGTTGGCCAGTCCACGCCGGTAATCTGGAACTCCGGTATGTGGCCCAGCGCGACCCCCACCAGTCGGCCCAGAATATGACTGGGATTCTTTTCTTGCAGGCCGGTGCGCATCTTAGGGTCCGCGCCTATGGGATTGAAGTAACGCAGAGCGATGCCCTTCAGAACGTAGGCCTCGGAAAAGTCCTGGAGCACCATCTCCATCATATATTTGGTGCGAGCGTAAGGGCTCAGGGGCTTCAGTGGCGACGACTCGGTGACCGTGAAGTTGGACACCGCGTCGTACACGGATGCCGATGAGCTGAACACCACGCGATGGCAGCCTAACTCCGGCAGCATCTTGAATAGCTCCAGCGAGTTGGCGACGTTTGCGCGGTAGTAGTCGTAGGGTTGGCTCATGGACTCAGCCACTACCTTGAGCGCGGCGCAGTGGATCGTACAGAAGATATCAGGATGGTCTTTGAAAACCTGTTTCAAGGCCTTATGGTCGGCTACGTCAGCCTCGTAGAAGGCGCGGTCCCCGACGAACTCACGGCGACCGGCTATCAGGTTGTCCAGGACTACGGGTGTGTGGCCATGCTCTTCCAGGGCTGCTGCGATGGTGCTACCGATGTATCCCGCGCCGCCTGTGACCAGAATTTTCATGGTGGCCCCCTGCTGAAGGTTTCTTCCGCGATGAGTTGTTACTCAATGAAAATCATATGCTGTTGAGGGGCAATTCTCAATGCCGGGTTGGAATGAACGAGGAACGGAGTTAGATACCTAATATTGCCAATATGGACTTGGCGTTACGTTTTAGAGTAGCGGGGGGAGGCATTTCTGCTTAAGTTCCGAGTTCTGATAATAGGTCATCAATAACGTTCGCAGTACCCAAAGCGTATTTTCTTGTCTCTATGGACAGGGTTTCTAACAAGTTAAAATTTTCGTCAACTCCATTTTCGGGACGGCCTTCGTAGGACTCCACGAGAATATCCGCACTAGTAAGTATCGATAAGGTGTAGTAAACAGGCGGATTTTCATCAGATTCGATCCGTATATTTCCACCCTGTAAACGTACTTGGAACTTTCTGGTGGAGGGAAACAGATCTACAAGTGCCTGCCATTGCAGTTCGCCCATTAAGGTTTGAGGGAGCAATTTCTTAGCGATAGCAATTGCTTTGTTTCAGCCATGATTTTCCTCTACCATCAGAAGGAGTTTTGAAGGTCTCCAGATAATTCCACTAACAAGGGTTGTTTGTTTTGCAAGGTTGCAATGTGACGTTCTGGCTTAGGCGGTTCAGTCGACAATCCTACAGCTTTGCGCAGGGCCATCTCATTTCGTTGAAGCTTCTTAATGAAGACGTCCAACTCAGACTGATGCCGATCAGCCAGATCCGAATGTTGAACCTTAATTTGCGTTAACAGATCCCTGAGACCTTGGTAACGATAAAGCGCATGATCTCACAGTTCCCCAGTGTAAAAGGCCCGAATCTCCTGCACATTCGCTTGGGCTCTTTACACTGCAATTAGAACGAGATTCTTCGTCATGCTGTCTTTGGTTTCCGCTACCGCGCGGCTAGCGGCTTCGACTGCGTCAGCAGTCTTACTGATCTGATAGAAAGCAACATAAAACCCGATCACCGTTACGATCAGGCCTATGACTGAGGCGATACTTTGCCAATGATCTAAAATGAATTCCAACAAATAGATGCAACTTTGTGAGAATTTAGGGATGGACTGTACATATTATTGCCCCCCCTTAAATATATAGCATGGGACTGACTGGCTTATCCTACAGCGCTTCCTCGCCAGCATCTCGAAGCATCATTTCGCGGACCAGCGGTATGGGCGGCGCTCCGAAAGACAGAAAGGTATCGTGGAACTGCTTTAGCGAGAAGCGATCACCTTTTTCCGCCCGATAATCCTCACGAAGCTTCAGAATCATCAGCTTGCCAAGAGTGTAGTTCAGGTACATCGGGTCGAAGGTGCCGCGTGCGGCCTCTTTCTGGGCGGGCAGCTCTTCCATGTAGGCGTTTTCCATGAAGAATTGCGTCGCCTCATCCAGACTCATGCCCTGGGTATGCATGCGAATGGCGCATATGAATCGGCAGTCACGAAGCAGTGCCTCCATAAGCTGTCCCAGCACGTTTCGGGGGTCGTCGCTGCCGTAGCCCTCTTCAATCATCATCTGCTCTGTGTAGTGGGCCCAGCCCTCCCAGAAGGAGTAGGCGCCAAAAATGGTCCCGATCTTGGATTTCGTGTTCTTCGTGTGCAAGTAATGAACGTAGTGGCCGGGGTACGCTTCATGAACGGATACCGCTCTCAGCGTCGCGTAGTTGAAAGAGGTAAGCCACTGCTCTTTCTCCTCGTCGCTCCAGTCGTCCTCCACCGGCGTGACGTAGTAGTAGGTCTGCGTCGCCTTTTCTTCGTATGGGCCGGGGAAGTCCAGAGCTGCGAAGGCCCATCGCATGAAGGACGGCGTCTCGGTTGTGATGCAACGAATGTCCGAGGGGATCGTGACGATGTCTTTGTCGATCAGGTATTGGCGAATCTCCTCCAGCATGTCGCGGGTGTAGGGGATAAGCTGGTCCGCTGCCGGGTGGTCGCTGGCGATTTCGGACATTACTTCGGCAGGAGACTTATTAGGACTTACTTTAGCCGCCAACTGTTGGAAGCGGGCGAGGTTGCCGCCTAGGTCCGCTACGCCGATTTCAAGCAGACGCTCCAGTGGCAGGTCTACCATCTCACCGTAATTCAGGAGCTTGGTAAATCTCTCAGAGCCGATGGCAAACTTCTCCGGAGCATGCTCCAACATAGAGTTCAGGAACCCAATAAATTTGGTTATTGACGTAGACGCCCCGTCTCTTGCACTGATGAAGCGAGCATACAGCTCCTGGTTTTCCAGGTCCGTAACGGCCTCGACCAGATCGTTCTGATAAAAGGTCTTTACGCCTGTGTAAGCTTCAATGCTGGCCTCAATTACGGCCTTTCCAGGCGAATGCGCCATCAGTTCTTGAAGCTGTCCCAGGTATTTAGGAACGGCTCTCAGGGCGGATACTAGGGCCGTGACCCTCTCTTCTAGAGGCGCATACTCGCGTTGCACGTAGTGGCTAACCTCGATGTGCCACAGCATCTCCATGGGATTTGTCTCTTGCAACTTGAGCTCAGTTAACTCGAACAGCTCTTTGCGTAGGGCCGTTAGAAGGATCTCGTAGTCGTAATAGTTCTTGTGGCTTAGCGCCGTATTATCTATGTTTTCCAGAGAAGCTATGCCGATCTGCAACTCCCTGGTGCGCTCTGCGAGGGACGTCTTGGAAATGTCAGGAATGCGGCCATCAAACTGGTGCAGGCCCAGTCCTGAGGCAAGGTCCGGGTATCGTTGCCATGTCTTCTCGAGGATATCGCTGATGGCCCCTTCAAAGAGGCGATCGGCTTCATTAACAGCCATTTTGGACTCCTGGATTAACTGTGAATTGCTATTTTGAGGTACAACCTGTCTATTTTAGCTTTTGCGGACGTTGTAGCAATAGCTTTTCCTGGCTATCTGGAATAAATCAAAAGGAAAATAGGCCTTTGTATTTATCATTCACAAAGCATTACCTGGCGTGCTAGGCTTGCTCAACACAAAAACAGTAGGACGAATACCGATGAATAAAGAGAATGCCACAGAAGAAGAACAGATGGCTGACGGCAAGGCACGGGACGCATGGGCAGCGCCTCAGGAGAATCCCAAGTACCTGTGGATGTCAGGCGAGCAAGTGGATTGGGACAAGGCCACGGTTCACGCATCACGGCTGGGTTGGTCGGCCATATCGATGGTATTCGAGGGCATTCGCGGCTACTGGAACGCCGAACATGAGAAGCTGTACATATTTCATCTGGACGCGCACCTGAAGCGCCTCATGCAGTCCATGCGAGTAATGCGCATGAGATCACCTTGGACGACGCAGGAGCTTTCGCAACACATCCTGGAGCTGGTGAAGGCCAACGAGTTCAGAGGTGACATCTACATTCAGCCGACGGCATACTTCGGCGAAGGCACGCCGGGGTACCTGGCTGTGCAGGAGCGGCCTGGAGAGATAATCATTCACAACAGGGCAGCGTCTTCGACTTTGGGATCAGGTAACGCCGTCACCTGCGGCGTAAGCTCCTGGAATCGCATCTCGGACAACGTGATGCCGCCCAGGGTAAAGGCCATCGCCAACTACCAGAACAGTCGTTACGTGGCGGACGAGTCGTCCCGGCACGGCTACGACTTTGGCATTATTTTGAACCAGCAGGGCAAGGTAACCGAGATTTCCTATGCCTGTATCTTCATCGTTAGAGACAGCGTCGCCATTACGCCGCCTGCTTCCGCCGGCACTCTGGAGAGCATTACCAGCGAAGTCGTGATTGAGCTTTTGGAGAAAGAGTTGGGCGTTCCAGTCCAACAGCGGGACATCGATAGGACCGAGCTCTACATCGCGGACGAGGCTTTCATATGCGGCACGGGAGCAGAGGTGCAGGCAATATCCAGCATAGACGGCTACCAGTTCGGCGATGGTAATGTCGGGCCGCTTGTGAGCAAGTTAGAGCAGCTTTTCCACGATGTGGTGCGAGGGAAGACCTCTGGACACGCGGAATGGAGAACTGAGGTATACTAGCCCATTATTGCTTCTAGCGAGGAGAGTATCGAATGATATACGAGTTTCGTACGTACGACCTTAAGCCAAGATCTGTTCCTGATTTTGAGAACGGATTTGCGGAAAAGCTACCAGGCAGGCTGGAGTTTGGCCCGCTAGGTGGCCTTTGGCACACCGAATTTGGTGCACTGAACCAGGTACTTCACGTATGGCCATATGAAGATACGGCCGCCCGAGATGCAACCAGGGCAAAGGCTGTAGCCGCAGGAGTGTGGCCACCGAACACCTCCCAGTACATCGTCAACATGAACTCAGAGATTCTGTTGCCAGCGCCTTTCATGCCTGAAATGACAGAGCGCAAAATTGGACCTATCTTTGAGCTGCGAATGTACACCTACAACCCCGGCGATATCCCCAAGGTTATGGAAGCATGGGGCGGCGCCATCGAAGAGCGACAGAAGTACTCCCCTCTAGTAGGCGCGTGGTACTCCGATGTAGGAAACCTCAATCGCTGGTTCCACATGTGGGCATACGATAGCTTGGAGCAGCGCGCACAGGTGCGTGCCGAGACCAGGGAGAAGGGCGTCTGGCCTCCCCCTAGCAGCGTTTCACCTATCAAGCAGGAGAACAAGCTTCTCATGCCTGCTGCCTGCTCACCCATGCAGTAGAAGCCTTTTAACGGCATTAGAAACGAGGCGGCAATAACGCCGCCTCGTTTTGCGTTAGCGATACCTAATATGTTCATGGATTGGTCCCGCAGCCACTCTGAAAATTGATAGCGCTGGCTTATCGAAAATGATACGATGCGCGGTAATTCCAGGCCCGCTGGTGCCGCCTCGGAATAATAAAATGAGGTGCAATTATTGTGGTTACTCGGCTGACCGGTGAAGAGATCGAGGAAATCAAGCAGATGGCCGCGGACCACTTCTGGCCCCATTCAAAGATGGCCGGAGACATGTCCGATGAGACCGGACTGAAGGTCGTTACCAGGGCCAAAGGCGTCTGGGTTGAGGACGTGGAAGGCCAGCAGTGGTTCGACACTATGGCAGGACTCTGGCTGAAGAACATTGGCCATGGCCGAAAAGAGATTGCTGATGCAGTTTATGCACAGATGCAGGAAATTAGTTTTTCTCCTTTTGATACTGTAAGCCCCTCCACGGCGCGTCTGGCGGCGAGGGTGGCTGGGCTGGCTCCGGATAAGGATTCTCGTATTTATTTCGTCAGTGGCGGTTCTGAGGCTGTTGAGACCGCACTGAAGATGGCAAAGAACTACCACAAGATCAGGGGCGATTCGGCACGCTGGAAAATTCTCAGCAGGTGGGGCTCCTACCACGGGGCGACGCTGGCATGCACCAGCCTGGGCAGAGGCGGCGTCATGGGAAGCCTGCCTTCGGACTTCGGTCCCCTGGTGCCTGGCAACATCCACGTGGCGCAGCCCAACGAGTACCGCTGCCAGTTCTGCATAGAAAACGGCGGCTGCAACCTGGAGTGCGCTCGCGACGTAGACCGGACCATCGAGAACGAAGGGCCGTCCACCGTCGCCGCGTTCATCGGTGAGCCGATCTCAGCGGCTGCTGGCATCCACGTGCCACACCCCGATTACTGGCCGACCATTCGCGAGATCTGTGACAAGCACGGCGTCGTGATGATCTGCGACGAGGTCATTACCGGATTTGGCAGAATAGGCAAAATGTTCGGTATGGAAAACTGGGGAGTGAAGCCTGACATATTCACTGTTGCGAAGGCCTTAACCAGCGGCTATTTGCCCATTGGTGCAGCCATCGCCAGCAGCAAGATTGCGAGCGTCTTTGAGGGTGATGCAGGCGCAACCTTCCAGCATCTGTTCACTTTCGGAGGTAACCCGACCTCCTGTGCAGCGGGAATGGCCAATCTGGACATCCTGGAAGGTGAGGGCATGGTGGAGAATTCCGCCAATATGGGCGCTTACCTATTTGAGCAACTTCAGGGCCTTTACGAGCACCGCATCGTTGGCGACGTACGAGGTGGAATGGGTCTGCTGGCCTCTGTGGAGATTGTGAAGGACAGGGATACCAGGGAGCGCTTCCCAGCGGAGGCTGGCGTGGGAGCTAAGGTGTCGCTGCTGATGCGAGAGCACAACATGCTGGGCAGGGCAGCAGATGTCATTCCGCTATCGCCGCCTCTGTGCATTACTAAGGACGAGGTTGACCACATGGTGCGTCAGGTAGAGTCCATTGTGACCAAGCTGGAACAGCAGCTTTAGCGGCAACTTAAGCCTGAATCTGAATCAAACGGGGTAGACCATATTGATCTACCCCGTTTTGTTGTCTTATATCTGAGTCGATATGAGAGCCTTGCCAGCCTAAATGTCCGGCCATTTTCCTAGGTCGACCTTAACATTCAAATTGTTCCCATTTCTGACCACATTTATAGTTACGTCATCGCCAGGGCGTTTCTTGTTGAAGTAGGCGTCCATATCGTCCACAGAGTGGATGGGCATGTCGTCTATCGCCACAATTACGTCACCCTGATTTGTGGCTGCCGAGAACGGCTGAAAACCGACCTGTTTGGCGAGGCTGTTGGGCAGGGTATGGGTAACGACGACACCATACTTTATGTCCAGCGTCTTGGACAGCTGTTCGCTAATTGGGCCATCGCTTATTCCCAACCAGGGCCTCCGGATCTCCTGAGCTATCATGAGGTCAGGCAGTAGGCTGGCAATGGTGTTGCTGGGCACCGCGAATCCTATGCGGAAGTCGCCTATGCCCTGGATTGCCGGCGTGCGCACGGCTGAGGTTACGCCTATGACCTCTCCATTAGAGTTGAGCAATGGGCCGCCAGAGTTGCCTGGATTGAGGGCGGCGTCCGTCTGAATCATATCTGGAATAGGCCTGCTGAGTGGGCTAATGGGACCTCGGCCTGTGCCGCTTACAATCCCCACTGTAACTGAATTGAAGTTTCGGAAGAAGCTGCCAATTGCAACCGCCATCTGCCCAGCTTCAACCTTGTCGGAATCGGCGAGCTTCAGTGGGAGTATGTTTCCCAAGTCCGATGGGTCTACCTGAATCAGCGCGAGATCATCAGCCGGACTGATACCCAATAGTGTTGCCGTTAGAGTACGCCCTTTAGAGGTGTTTACACGTATCTTGTCAGCACCCTCAATCACGTGGTTGTTGGTGAGAATGTGGCCTCTATTATCGATTAGAAAGCCCGATCCGGTACCCATGGCCGCATAGGCCTGATTACTGTTATCACGGGTAACGGTTATCTCCACGACAGCAGCACTGGCTTCTGAGAAGAATCGCGTTACCAGGCTCTCGTCATACAGAGGAGTGCGTTTATTCGCACTGGAGTTGGATACCAGTATGCCGTAGGAAAAACCTAGCAGAATGGCGATGGAGGACAGAACCAAAGCCAATGAGCGTGTAACACCTAATCTACTGAGGCCCGTACGAACCTCAACAGCGGCGCCAAAAGCAGGGTTAAGATAGTAGCTGTTATTTGGGTAGTCCATTGGTTTACGCCTAGACTAGCTGGGAAACGACAGTAAATTGATATTGGTCTAGTATATCGGCAGGATGACTAGCGCCAACTAGCGTGTCCATTCGTAGTTGGTCTAGGGAAGTTCACCGTTTTACGTGGGTGCGCATCCTACTACTAAGCGCATTGCTACAGCGGATATTTATTAGGTTAGGGGTGTTAAATGCCAATAAGATCCTTAATGGTAGGTGCCTTCGGCGTGCTAACGCTGGTGGCGATGGCCTGTACGAGTGCAGTGAGCCCTCCTGCTGCCTCACCGGGGACGGCACCTACCACGATTCCCTCAGTACCCACGGCAAGTCCCACAGAAGTACCCGGCGAGGTTCCGCAAAGCACAAAGGTGCCCCTCGAAGTAACGCAAGCCGCACCCACTGCCGCATTGCCTGTATTAACGGAAACCGTAATTCCCGAGACTGAAGTGGAAACGGGCGTCGCTGTTACCCAGACAGATTCGAAGCTGCTGGACCCTGACGAGAGGCCCCCGAATTTTGTGCAGGTGCAGTGGAGGACCGACTTCAGCCGTCACACAGTGCGCTACGATGAAATCCAGTCTGGTGGACCACCTCGCGATGGCATCCCCCCAATTGATTTCCCTGAATTTGCCAGCGTTGCCTAGGCTCCTGAGTATATGAACCCTCTGGAACCTGTCATCGCTCTTGAGATTGATGGCGATGCGCGAGCGTACCCTCTGGCCGTGCTGATATGACATGAGATCGTCAATGACAAGGTTGGCGGCATACCGGTCAGCATCACTTACTGCCCGCTGTGCAATACGGCGATTACTTTTGATCGTAGGGTAGGCGATCGGGTATTGGATTTCGGGACCTCAGGCATGGTCCGCAAGAGCGATCTTGTCATGTGGAACCGTCAGACCGAGTCCTGGTGGCAGTAGATCACTGGCGAAGCCATCGTGGGTGAATTAACCAACACGAAGCTCAATTTCATACCGGCTCCCTTAATATCGTGGGAGGAATTTGCGGAGGCCTATCCTGATGGCCAGGTATTGACGCGAAACACCGGTTTTTCCAGGAATTACGTGGCGCCGCCTTATAAGGACTACTACTCTCTTGAATCCGAACCATTCCTGTTTAGAGGGAGCATCGACTCTGCACTGCCATCCATGGAACGGGTAATCGGGTTGGAGTTGGGGCAGGCTAAGGTCGCCTATCCATTCGGAAGCTTTGCGGACATCCCGGTAGTACACGACACGGTGTCGGGCCAGGAAGTTGTGATCTTCTTCGCCGGCGACACGTTGTCCGCATTCAGCGGCAGGGGTTTCGACGAAAGAAGGACCGTGGGTACTACAGGTGTCTTCAGTCCAGTGGTGGATGGCCGAAGCCTGACATTAGCTGCCGAGTATGGGGTGATTTTAGATGACCAGACGGGCTCAGAGTGGAACCTTCTTGGTCAGGCTGTCGCAGGCGAACTGCAGGGCAAGAACCTGGAGCCGATTGTGCATGTGAACCACTTCTGGTTTGCATGGCAGGCCTTCTTCCCCGATACCAAAATCCGGTCAGCCGACGACATTAGCGGTTAATTTCAAGGTAAAATAACCAAAGAAATAGGGGCGATTAATCGCCCCTATTTCTTTATACGGAATATGGGAATCGGTTTTAGAGGCTAACCAGCCAGGCTGTCCAAAGTGTCGTATATGGATTTGTGGATGCACGTGAATATCGGCGTGTCGCGGAGAGTGTAGAGACTGCCTTCCACGCCGCGCAGGTCCATCACCAGGTCCAGGAAATCCGAAGGGTTGTCGGTCTCGAAAGCCACGACGAACTCCTGGTCGTCAAGACCGAAAGAGTATGTCGTATTGATCTTCACAGATGGATATTCGTGCCCAACTCTGAAGTGATCGTTCATCATACGCTGGCGCTCCTCAGGTGGGAGCAGGTACCACTCGCGGGTCTTTAGGAAAGGGTACACGATGAAATATTCGGCTTTGCCCGGCCGTAAGCGAATGCTGGTGCCCTCTTGCCCGGCGTGCTTGTGCTGAGAGACGTAGGGCGAACGGTGGGTCATCGACAGGTATGAGTACGGCTGCGTAAGATAAGCGCCCAGGCCGGTCGACCACATATGTGTAGCTGAGTCCTGAATGCCTTCAATGTCGTCTGAAGCCTGCCAAATAAGGAAATCGGTGTCTCCTCTAAGGCCTATCAGGCTAAAGGTCCGAGTAAATATGTTTGCCGAGGTCTCATCAACGACGGATGCGAACTCTTTCTTATGTTCAGCTCGAGTTTCTTTGTCGAGCCGACGCCACATGGGGTCAACTTTGAAGAAATTGTACTTAACGAACTGTCTGCGGCCGGTTTCAGCCATTCAATCATCCTCCTGGGTATGCGTGTGAGGCTTGCGGGAAATGAACATCGCAGGCGTGAATGACCTAAGAATAGCCATTCAAAACATGGCAAATTATAGCATGATTAATAGTACGCCCAGTGACCCCGTCATTGACGTAAGCACCAAACAGGGCTATGATTTTACCGTCTAAGGTTTTAGTTAAACAACCTTATCAAAACGCAATTAAGCATAAGTAGAATTCAGAAGGTTTGCCATGGGTATGTTGCGAGGGATCGGTCCTCTGGAGCTAATAATAGTTCTAGTTATCGTGATGATGATCTTTGGAGTCGGCAAGCTTCCCCAGGTGGGCCAGACCATGGGTAAGGCCATAAGGGAGTTTCGCAAGTCTCAGAACGAAGATGAGCCGGAAACTCCAGTTGCTGCTGTTAATGAGTCGGTAACTAGCGAGTCTGAGGATACGACGCCCAAGACTCTCGCTTAAATTTCTTCTTTACCTGGATTTAGGCTTCTTCTTTTTCTTCAGGCTCTTCAGATTTAGCTTCTTCCAGTTCTTTGGACCTATTCTTCGACCGGCACTTGGTGCCCACCCAGGCCATACCGATGCCCGCAATGTAAAGCCCCAATATCGGGGCCGCGACAATAGCCTGGTTTACTGGATCGATGCTTGGCGTAATTATCGCCCCCAAGATAAAGGCAACAACCAGAGCATATCGCCAGTTCTTTAGTAGGAACATCGGCGTGACAAGGCCTATTTTCGCCAGAAAGAAGAGGACAACGGGAGTCTCAAACAGCACTCCCAGCCATATCAGCAGTGATAGCACGGTGCTGACATATCTGCCAATACGAATCTGGGGGGTTGCTACCTCGGTGCCAAAATTCAACAGGAAATTGATCATCGGTGGAATGAGAACTTTGTAGCCAAAAGCGGCACCGATGAGGAAAACTATTATTGCTACCGGCAGAAGGGCAAATAGGTAACGCCTTTCTGATTTCGTTAGTCCTGGTGAGACGAAAAGCGCTAGCTGGAAAAAAACGAATGGAAAAGAGACGAATACCCCAGCCATAAGTGAGGCCTTCATGGCTGTGCTAATGAACTCTGTAATCTCGGTGTAGATTGGCTTGCCGCCGGGAATGGTGTCGAAGCCCCCGGCCGGCGCCATCAACAGTGTGAGGATTTGCTGATGAAACGCAAATGCGATGCCAGTGGTGATGACGATTGCGATGGAGGAGTAGAAGAGACGTTTTCGTAACTCCAACAGGTGATCCTGGATGGAGCTGCTGCGTTCCTCGGTCAAGACTGGCCCTCTTGCGACTCTGTAGAAGAGGCCTCTTTCGCGGCTGCCTCTGCCTCCAATTTTTCGCGATGAAGCTGTCGTGCGCTTTTGAAAGAGACTGGGCCGTCAGATTCGGCAAGGGAACCGGTCCCGTTTTCAGTAGCGTCCGATTCAGAGGCCGGGTTAGAGCCGGACGGAGCCTGTGGCACGTCGGTCTGGTCTGTCTTGTCTGCGGGACGCGGATTGATTATATCGTTGACGTCCACCATTTCGCGGACCTCGGCGGTCATCTTGCGAATCTCGCGAGTTAGCTTTCCAAAGAGTCGGGCTAACTCAATCATACGTGTTGGTCCTAAGAATATAAAAGCCACCAGCAGGACCATGATCAGTTCTGGTGGTCCAATGCCTAGGAGGCTCACCTAACCTGTCCCTTCGTCGCATACGATAGCTCGCAGTTTTCGCACTCTTCAGGAATCTTCCATCCCTTTTTTATACCAGTCTCTACACCCATTCTACCCAACAGCGCTATGGTGTCACATAAGGGCAGCCCCACAACATTGAGGTAGCAGCCATATATACGTATAGCCGGGCGAAAATTCTGGTCTTGGGCGGCGTATGCTCCAGCCTTGTCCATAGGTTCGCCTGACACAATGTACGCCATCATCTCGTCGTCCGAGTATTCCCTGAGGTGTACATCGCTGGACCGGGAAATGGTTTGGCATATGCCGGTAGTGGTGTCCAGCACGGCCACGCCGGTTACGACGCCGTGTACCTGGCCACGCAAGGACCTTAGCATGCGTTCCGCCTCGGCCTTATCAGCGGGCTTGCCCATGATGGTTTCGCCCAGCGCTACCGAGGTGTCGGCACCGATGATAATGGTCTGCCCAGGGGTGGGGACAGCGCCACGGGCCTTCAGTTCAGCAAGGCGCTGCACATAGTCGGAGGGCGTCTCGCCTAGATTCGGTGACGGCTCTTCGCCCTGGGAACCGATTACATCCACATCGGAGTTCAGCCCCTTGATGATCTCTCGTCGTCGCGGAGAGCCTGATGCCAGGGCGATTCGGCCTAATGATGAAGGCTGAGGGACTGTCATTCGTTGCGACTTTCGTTGTTATGTCTCAGTACCGTGAGGCACTCCACATGGTGTGTTTGCGGAAACATATCTATAGGCTGGACCGATTCGACCTCATAACCGCCGTCTACCAGGACTGCCAAATCCCTGGTCAGTGTCTCTGGGTCGCAGGAGACGTATGCGATGCGCCTACTGGGGTGTGAAATGAGCGTCTCCAGTGTGTCAGGATGGCAACCCACTCTTGGAGGGTCCAGGATGACGGCATCTGGTGTTTCGCCCAGTTCCTTTAGCACGTCCTCGGTTTTGCCCTTGATGAAGTCCAGGTTGTCGATGCCATCAGTGTTCACGGCGGCGTCCTTGACAGCGGCGGCCGACTCCTCGATGGCGATGACCTTGCGCACGGATGACGCCAATAGAACGGCGAAGGTGCCAACTCCAGCGTAGGCGTCGATAAGCAGTTCCTGGCCAGTCAGGCCTAACCTGTCGCGTACCAGCTCCATCATTTGTTCGGTCTGTGGCGTGTTCACCTGGGCGAAGGACGGCGACGCTATTCGGAGATCGTGGCCCATAAGCCGTTCCGTGTAATGTGTCTGGCCTGTCTTAATGGCGATTTCGCTGCTTACCATGAGAGGCTGAATCAGCCAGTCGCCTGTGTTCACGCCCAGCCGTATTGATAGCTGAGTGGTCTCGGCGACATTGTCCTGCAACGCGCGCACAGACTCGTTAATGCCGGGGGCCATTATCATGCATTTGTCTATTTTCACGAACCGCCGGCTGAGCCTGTTAACGAAGCCCATCTGCCCGCCGTTTCGCACCGTGAATCGGGCGTGATTGCGGTAGTTCAACAGCTGTGGACTAGCTAAGGTTGGGGGAACTTGCACTGCTTGGAGCTGAGAGTATTTCGAGAAATTGTCGCTTACTCTGTCGCGTTTTAGCTCAAGCTGGTGCTCGTACTCGATGTGTTGCCATTGGCAGCCCGTGCATGCGCCGAAGTAGCCGCATGGAGCTTCCACACGGTGAGGTGATGCTGTAAGAACGCGCGTTACGATGCCGGACACGTGGTCCTGACGCCGTCTGCGATACCTCAGTATGCGAACTTCGACTTGCTCGCCAGGAATGCCGCCAAAGACATTTATCGTGCCGTCTTCGAATGCGGCTAGCGTATCACCGAGGCTACCCCAGCTCGTCAGTTCAAGCTGAGTAACTTCCTGCTCTTCCGCCCTCTCATTTTGGCTAACAAGCGCCATGTTTAGACCGTAACCCCGTGAGTTGTTTTCGGTGTAATTTTATCACTTCGCGACCTTCAAATCGTATCATAATGTCGGATTTATGACCCAAGTTGAGAGGCATGAGGATTGGGCGGCCGTAGTGAGCACCCGTAGTGAGCACAAGGTGACGTCTGGTATGATGTGATGAAGGCTTAATAGAGGGCAATATGACGTCTCGACCACAGCGCAGGCTGCCGGACTGGCTAAGGGTAAAGGCTCCCGGTGGGCGCAATTACCTGGAACTGCGACAGATATTCAAGAGCACTCAGCTTCACACCGTTTGTGAGGAGGCTCGCTGTCCGAATATCGGCGAATGCTGGGACCGCAAGACTGCCAGCTTCATGGTTCTGGGCGACATATGCACCAGGGCATGCACTTATTGCGCCGTGGATACTGGCAAACCGCTGACGGTAGACGCGTTGGAGCCAGTCAGGCTAGCCGAAACCGTTCATAAATTAGGTCTGAAATATGCCGTCATAACCTCTGTTGATAGGGACGACCTTCCTGATGGGGGCGCGTATATATTCGCCCAATGTATTTCCCAGATTCACAAGCGCCTGCCGACCTGCAAGGTTGAGGTGCTGATTCCAGATTTCCAGGGCGATTGGGAGGCGTTGGCGTCGGTGATGGACGCCAAGCCAGAAACCCTGAACCATAATATAGAGACCGTACGTAGGGTGTTTCCGAGAGTGCGTCCCAAGGGCGATTACGACCTGTCTTTGAAGCTGTTGGCAAAGGCTAAAGAACTTGATCCGGATTCCGTGACCAAGTCTGGCATGATGGTCGGCCTTGGTGAGGCATGGGACGAGGTGCTGCAGACCATGCGCGATCTTCGGAATGTAGACTGCGACTTGCTGACAATCGGCCAATACCTTAGGCCTTCTCCCAAGCACGCTCCTCTGGCGCGCTGGTACACGCCGGACGAGTTCAAGGAGCTTCAGGAAGAAGGCAATGCCATGGGCTTCAAGCATGTGGCGTCAGGCCCTCTTGTACGCAGCTCCTATCACGCCGACGAACAGCACGAAGCAGCAACAAAGGTCCGCGCTTAAGTTAACCTTTCCTGGCTTCCGCTGGCTGATAACGTGGGGACAAAATACGTGGCAGTGGTGGGAGTAATTTTGGTGTTCTCGCCGTTAAACGGCCCGCTGGGTGGACTGGCGGCGCTGTCTACAGGCTACCTGTTGTTCAGTGTAGGGGAGTGGACTGCGCCCATACCTATCGTCATTTACGCAATGGCCTTGGCGGCCGCAACATTCGCGATTCGTCCGCTTTATTACAGGGCGAAAAGCGACTGCGCCTGAATGTATCATCCCGACGGAGTTACGTCATAAAACTGGGTTATAGCACCGAGCCTAGTCGGAGGAGGGGAGTTTCCTAGGCTGCTGCACCGGCATTTCAACGCCGTGGCATTCGATCACGCCTTCCCCTGCTTTGGTGCAGAGGACCATTGATCCGCAGGTTTCACACTGATACCGTCGTCCTAGTTGGTTCGCCATTTAATGCAATTCCTCTATTGAATTTAAGTAGTATGGCGGGGACAAACGCCCCGCTAATATATTCGGAAAATTACTTCTGCGACATGGGTTCGCCGCAGCAGTTGATGGAGCCTTCTCCACCCCTGGTTACAACAAACTCTGCGTTGCACTTGGAGCAAGAATATCTTTTGCCTGTCTCGTTAGCCAAATTCAGCTACCTCTTAACCCTTTATTTAACAATAATTATAGCCAGATTCCTCTATATCGTCAACGAACCCGATCAGCTATCGTTCAGGACATTTCGGCGAGCATTTGCAAGGGTTTCTGTTCGTTGCTGGTCCAAATTTATGGGATGAATGATCAGCGTGTCCTGGTGAAGAAATCCTTCGTTCACAAAAACGCCTGGGTCTCCGCTCTTCAGCGCTCCAGAAATCTCGAAGCCGCTCTTGCCAACAGCCTTAGAGTCGATGACCAGGTTCAAGAGAGGGCAGCCCTCGCCATCGGGCAGAATAATCCGAGGCTTAACCGGCAAACGCTGATGCTGTCAGCTATGTACTCCAGGTATCCGCGCTGGCTCGCCGCCTCATCGGCGTACGCTCCCTGCGAGAAAAGGCGCAACGCGGTCAGAAGCCCAACGATGTTTTCTTTCGATACCTTGAAACCTCGACCAACACCGTGGCGCGGAATGCCCTTTATGGCCGACTTGGGAATCAGGTCCTCCGGTGGGTCCCAGATTTCGAAATACTCATCCATATCCAGGTGCTGCAACGCCACCGACGCTATCAGCTCACGTTTGCCGCAAATAATGCCGGCTGACTGAGGTCCGCGAAGAGCTTTGTCCCAGCTGAAGACGACTAGGTCCACGCCCATATCGATGAAGCGCCGTAGGTTTGCGATTGAGGGCAGCTGCGCGGCGGCGTCGACCAGCACGGGCAGACCATGCTCGTGAGCCACTCTGATGACTTCTTCCAGTGGCGGCTGGCTGGTTTTTGTGGCCGAGTAAGCTACGCCTACCGTGGAGTCCGTAATGGCAGCCTCGTACTCCCAGGCCTCCGTCCTGCGCACACCAGCTCCCGCGACCTGCTCGTTCATGCCTACATCAATCAGCTTGGCCCCGGCGACGCGAATGGAGTGGTCGTAGCCGTTGCGATGCTCCCTGGAGATAATCATCTCGTTGGCAATGCCAGTGGTATCTGGAAGACGGTCCAGGATTCCAGGATTCATGCCCGCTAGAATTGCCGCCGTTCCCAGGGTGAGTCCCGCCGCCGCTCCGGACGTTATATGCCCTGCTTCCGCGCCAGTGACCTCAGCGATCTGACGTGACGCCACAGCCTGCAGTTCCACCATGTTCAGAGAGGCGGAGGCTGCATCTGACATCGCCTGCACCACCTCGTCCGGCATCAATGCACCTCCCACTCGTGTGGAAAGCCGGCGACGTTGATGATAGTCCGCACGCCTAAGTCTTCATAAATTCCCATCAAGAAAAACCTTCTGTTAACTTCTTATCACTTCTAAAACTGCTTGAGTCGTCTCGTAGTCTCGCCTGCCACCTCGCAGGATCGGAGGCACGAGGTATATTGTGTCCAACCCGGCGGAGGCGAAGTCGTCCAGGACCTGCAAGGCTATGTCACGTCCGGGCCGTCCCTTTTCCAGGTCGTCTGTAATCCATTGAGGTATGTTTCCGAAGGCGATGCCCTCCGGCACCATAACCTGCACTCCGTGGAAGACGGGTACGCTGATCGGCTCGCCGAATCGCTCCTGGTACCGCCTGTGGAAGGCGAGAGGGGTCTCCGAAGTGAAGGTAGGCTGGGACATCAAGAACTGAGCGCCTGCCTGAATCTTCCTGTGGACCAGCAGAAGCTCTCGCTCTAGGTCGCGGGCCATGTCGATGGTTGCGCCTACGCAGAACTTGGTCGGCTGGCGCAATTTCAAGCCTTTGAAGTCCAGGCCAGCGTTCATGTTCGTAATTGACGTTAACAGCTGGCTGGGCGTGAAGTCGTTGACGTCCTTGACCACTGTCAGGTCTCGCTCGGTGAAATCGTCGCCTTTGACAACGACTACGTTTTCCAGACCGTTAAGTTGCGCACCCAGCAGCAGACTCTGAATAGCTAGCTTGTTCATGTCCCTGGTGGCCAAAGAAAAGACGACGTCTTTCCCCGTATTGGCCTTGATCCACTGGGCAGCAAAGGCGGGGTTGACCCTGACAGAGCGCCCGGGGTTGTAGGCTATGGATATCCATTCCACATCCAGGTCTCGAGCAGGTTCCAGGAGGTCAGTGCCAGGTCCTCTAGGCGGCGAGAAGTCGCAGATAACCAGAGGTCTGCGGTGGGTCTGCTGGAGGATGTCTGATATTACTACCATTTGGCCGCCAAACAAAGATGACAAAAATGACCAGGTAATTAAAGGGCTATCTCAATTGACCTGGTCATTTTAACTATCCATGTTGGATGCTTCAAGTTGGGAGACGTGAAGCTGATGGCGCTAGCGTGGAATTACTTCCAGCCAAGTCCACCGCTTTTGGCCGGGGTCAGTGAAACCCGGTGGCCTTCGTTGCACTTGTAACGTTCCTCGCGGACCTCGCGTCGCTTGCCGGACAGTGAAGACTGGTCCATCTGGCATTGGCAAAAGGGACACGTCACGCCGAAGACGACCCGGTTGCGAACCCTGCGAAGCTGCACATAGGTCAGCGTCTCCGTAAGAGAATGGAAGTCTCCAACGTAGCGAAGAACGTATCGGGTGCCGGCGCTCAGGATGCTCTTCGGCTTATTCGCGTCTACCGGCGGCGCGTACTCGTAGTCGACGTAGCCGCACTGCAGACACTGTGGTTCGTCATAGTTCATGCGAAGTTGAGATTCGCATCTGGGACAGACGAATTGGCGGGGCTTTGCTACCAATTCCGGTCCATAAATTCGGTACGGCTCAATTACCGGAGAGTAATAACTGTTGTGGTCACCTGCTGGACTTACCAAGACTACCCCTCCTCACGGTCCCTTTGGCTTGGCTACCGCGGGACTGAAACTCTACAAATCGTCATGTTGGTTGATAGACACCCACGTTTGGGTTAAACCTGTGGAATCAAAATACGGATACAGACACGTGGATTCATTACAGGCAAGCACCCCCAAGGACATTGCGCAGATTATCGGGCGCATCCACCCCAAGTGCTATCCAGGTAGCCATCCATTTGTGTCTAGGTGCTAGTACCTAGAGCCGGAGAAATACAAGACTGCCTATATGAAAAGAACTGATAACTTAATGCCACTAAAGTTTGGACTATTCTTATAAAAATATAAAAATAAGTCAAGCTGTAAAAAACGAATAATTGGTGGTGTTTCTGCTTGACAGTGTCTTGTAACCGGGCACGATAGCGATCTAATTTCTAGCATGTTTCAGGTGCTTACCAGGTGAACGCTTAATAACTATGTAAAAACTAGATAAATAAAAGTTTAGTCTAATATGTTGTTTATTATATATCTCAATACTTTTGGATGATAGAAGGCGCTGACCGGTTTAGGTGCGTGGTATTTTGGATCAATCGGAATTGACACATTCCGTGGTTCTTAATACTATCGTCGACGGTGACCTTCGCTTTGGTGGCTCATTTATACTGGTGATTTTTCGCCACAAAAAAGCCTGTCTATATAAAGAGCTTTACGAAATAGAGTTACCGTTACAGCTAGTGTAGGTTTTGGTAAGCCCTGACGCCAATTAAGTGGTGTTTGCTGACAAATCCTTGCAAACCACTTCGCTTCGTACAACAATGGGAAAGGCCTAAAATTGACTTCAGTTGAAAAGGTCAATTTAAATGCTACATGGCGAATAGACACAGTCGGGTTTCTCTGGTTGCTAGGTAGGCCTAAGTAAGCGCCAAAATCGGCAATCCATCGCCGAATTAAAAAAGGGGACTCAATGGGCATCAAGATTATCGTGTGCGTGAAACAGGTTATGGATCCTGAAACGCCAGCGTCGGCTTTTAAGGTTGACCCAGACTCTAATAAGGTCACACCCGCCCAAGGAATTCCTCCAGTCGTCAACGGCTTTGACGAGAACGCTGTTGAGGCTGCATTACGGCTAAAAGACAACGGTGATGTGGATAAAATTACCGTGATATCGGTTGGTAACAACTTCGTCATGGACGTGATGAAGAAGCCACTTTCTATGGGGGCCGATGAGCTCATCCTTGTTCAAGATGATTCTGTCTCGGATCTGGATGCTTTTGCCACAGCAACCGCTCTAGCCAAGACCATTGAGCATGTTGGTGAGTACGACCTGATCCTTTGCGGCAGGCAGGCGTCAGACTGGGACCAGGCCCATGTCGCCATGGGTGTGGCCGAGTTGCTTAACCTACCTTGCATTTCGTTAGCCCAGAAGCTTGATGTGGCTGGCGGCGGCATCACGGTGCAGAGGTCCCTCACAGATGGCTACGAGGTTGTTGAGACAAAACTTCCTGCCGTTGTGACCGTAACCAACGAGTTGGGCGAACCAAGGTATCCCAACCTGCGCGGCATCATGCAGGCTAGCCGGAAGACACCGACGATACTTTCGCCTGCAGATCTCAGTTTGGATGCTGATGCATTGGCACCCAAGCTTGCCCTGACAGAGCTTTTTATTCCTGTGAGTGATCAGAAGGTAGAGATAATAGAAGGCGAAGATGAGGCAGACGCAGGACGCAAGTTGGCCCTACGTCTACGAGAAGAAAAACTGATTTGATGGAGTAATCATGGGTGGAATTCTAGTATTCGGAGAGCTAGGCCCGGATGGCCTGCAATCGATTACGGCTGAGTTGCTGGCCGCAGCCCGGAGCTTGAATGAAAGTTCAGGGGATGAGGTAGCCGTCGCTCTGCTGGGAAGCGGGGCTGATGCCGTATCGCAAGAGGCCATTTCTCTTGGCGCGGACAAGGTCTACTCTGTGCAAGACCCTCTCCTTGAAGATGTGCAAATAGAAGCTCAATTGGCAGGTATTGAGGCCGTTTGCGCTCAGGCGCAGCCTTCCGTTGTGCTGGTAGGGCGAACCCACCTTGGCCGAGATATTGGTCCCCGGCTGGCCTTCCGGCTGGGTGTTGGCGTGGCACAGGACTGCCTTGAAGTCGCTGTGGATTCTGGAACCGGCCGATTGATTGCGACCCGCCCCGTCTATGGGGGAAACGCCTTGGCCAGGTTCACGTTCCCGGGTGACGGCGCGCAGATCGTGGTACTTCGGCCGAAAGCTGTCGAGCCTTTGGTGGCCGACTCCTCTCGCACTGGAGAGGTCGTGGCGGTGCAACCCGCCCTGGACCCGTCGATAGTCAGGGCACGCCTGGTGGAGACTGTTCGGCAGGAGTCTGAAGGCGTACGTCTGGAGGACGCGCCCGTTGTAATTGGCGGCGGTCGAGGGATTGGCGGAGCTGAAGCCTTCGAGATGCTGGAAGAGTTGGCTCGCGTCATGGGAGGCGCCGTTGGTGCAACCCGCGCCGTATGCGATGCCGGTTGGATTGACCACAGCTATCAGGTAGGTCTCACGGGCAAGACAATAACCCCTGATATTTACATCACAGTTGGCATATCGGGCGCTAGTCAGCACATGGCTGGCTGTTCCGCGTCGAAGAACATAGTGGCCATTAACCGCGACGCAGATGCCAATATTTTCAAGGCGGCTACTTACGGAGTAGTCGGCGACTGGAAAAACGTGTTACCTTCTTTCCTAGAAACTGTGCGAGAGTTAATTAACTCCTAGTCGGCATCAGTTAACAGAGAGTACTAAGAGGTTCCAATGGACAGTGATTTCGTCTTTGACCTCGACGAAATGATGAATAGCATTAATACGGCTGAGGTAATGTCGATCTTTTTCCCGACATTCCGAAAGTCTGTTGTCATCGATACCAGGACCAGTTCTGATGGGCGGCCAATGATGAAGATCATGCCAATGGTTGCCTCTCCACAGGAGCGACTGCGTAGCATCAGACGGCTTCGTCCTGGATTTCCTCGTGTGCACAACCTGACGGTGGTGCCTTGGCCGAGGTATGTGGACAGCTTGGTTACTCTTGGCCTATGGGATCGCATCGTTCGTAGGTTCCGGGAGCATAATGATGATGAAATGGTGCGGCGTTGCGAAGATGTTCTCTCCGAGCTAAAGCATCTGGAAAAAGAAGAGATGGCTGCGGTCATTCGAGGCGAGAACTACCAGACTATCTGGTCTGCCAGGGGAGAGTAGGCTGTCCGGTTGGAATGAATTAAATAGAGAAGGGCCTGCCAAAAATGGCAGGCCCTTCTTCTTGCCCTATCAGGCAAAAGCAGTACGGCTAAGCCCTGCTCATCTCACGCTCTTTCGACTCCTATATGATACCTTCCACAAGATGGCCCGGAACCTGTTCGTAGTGGTCAAACTCCATCGTGAATGTTCCCTGACCCTGTGTCATAGATCGCAGGTCTGTCGCGTACCGAAGTAGTTCCGCCTGAGGCATCTCAGCCTCAAGCAGGGTCTCCCCGTCGCCCTGCGGCATCATGCCCTGAATTCGACCTCGCTTTGCGTTAAGGTCGCCAATGATGTCTCCGGCGAACTCATTAGGCAACGTGATCTGCACACGCATGACGGGCTCAAGCAGCAGGGGATTGGCCTGCTGCACGCCCAAAACCAGCGCGTGCGAACCCGTAATCTCGAAGCAGATGCCAGACGAGTCTACGGTGTGGAAGCTGCCATCGAATAGGGTGGCTTTTACATCGACAATAGGGTAGCCAGCGATGGCTCCATCCTCCATTGCCCTGGCAACGCCCTTTTCCACAGAAGGTATGTACTCTCGAGAGACCGAGCCGCCGACAACCGTCTGTGCGAATTCGAAGCCTGCGCCTCTTTCCAGAGGTGCGATTTCCAATTTGACGTGACCGTATTGCCCGTGCCCACCAGACTGCTTCTTATGCCTGTACTCCACCTTCGCTGTGCCAGCAACGGTCTCCTTGTAAGCCATTTTAGGAAGCTCAAGCACCATTTCGGACCCGAACTTGCGCTTCATCTTCTCGACTGCAATCTCCACGTGGGTGTCGCCTAGCCCACCAAGAAGCACCTCAAGAGTGTCGGGTTCACGGGTGACCGAAAGACTGGGGTCCTCTTCCACAATTCGCGCCAACGAGCTCGTCATCTTGTCGAAGTCGCAGGCCGACGTCGACAAGACGGCCATCTGGTACAGGGGCAGAGAGAACTCCGGCCCGCCAAGGGTCATCTGGTTTTCCTTGGTGCACAGAATGTGGCCGGTCAACACCGAGTTGAGCTTGGGCGTGGCGCCGATGTCTCCAGTGGCCAGGTCAGTAACGGCCTCCTGCTCTTTGCCGTTTATCACGTAGACCTGTCCGATTCGTTCGGCCTGCGTAGTATTGGCATTGATCAACTGGGTTTCGCTGGCCAAGTTTCCGCTGTAGACACGGAAGTAGGAGAGCTTTCCAACAAAGAGATCGGCGGCCGTTTTGAATACAAGAGCTGCCAGAGGGCCGTCGTTTTTGGGAGGGAGGGAGGTCTCGCCATCTTCAGACATGGCCAGCACTGGCCCAACGTCTGCGGGACTTGGCATGAAGTCCACTATGGCATCCAGCACGTCGCTGGTCCTTATTTGGGAAGTGGTCGCGCCAATCATTACGGGTACGATGAGGCCCGCTGAAATTCCCTGCCTAAGCCCAGAGATCAGTTCAGCCTGGGATATCTCTTCGCCTTTCAGGTACTTGTTTGTGAGTTCGTCATCTGCTTCTACCACGGCTTCGATCAGGTGCTCGCGGGCCGCATCCACCACGTCAGCCATGTCGGCGAGAGCTTCTGCCGCGGAGTCTAGCAGGTTGACTATGCCAGTGAAGTCGGACTCGGCGCCAATAGGCAATTGTATAGGAAAACACTGGCGTCCGAATCGCTCTGTGATGGAGTCCATGACGCGATCGAAGTCGGCGTTTTCGCGGTCCATATTGCTTATGTATACTAGACGAGGCAGGCCCTTTTCATTGGCCATCTTCCACATCTGGGAGGTTCCTACTTCAATACCGTAAGGGCAGGCCACGACAATGATGGCTGCGTCCGCAACCTGTATTGCCGAAATGACCTCTCCTCGGAAGTCAGCGTGACCCGGCGTGTCCAGACGGTCGATCTTGTTATCTCGCCACGGACACGTAATCACAGAGGTCTGAACGCTGCCATGGCGGCGCTCCTCCTCAGGTTCGAAATCCGAGATCGTCGTGCCTTCTTCCACAGAGCCGAGCCGTGTCGTCACACCGGCGGTGTGCAACATCGCTTCGGAAAGTATAGTCTTGCCGGCACCACTGTGTGACATAAGAACGACGTTTCGCAACTGGTTAGTGCTGAATTTGGGCATGCTTACTCTCCTCTCTCCGGTATTTTGGCCTCATTCTAGTTAAAGCTTCTCAATCGGGCAATAGGTGCCTGTTTCCCCTTTTACACGGCTGTAACTGGCTGGAGAAATATAGGTTGTTTTGAATTTTACTAGGTAAAGCGGCGAAAAGAGGACTGGCACTTCAGGAATGGAGACAACGGATTACGTAATTAGTATGGTGGATTTTGGGTTAACGTCCCGGCCACCCCTCACCGTTGTCGTTGACCGTGCCGAGCTTGGGCCGGTAAAGTTAAGGCGTGTGGACGGTTTCATCGCTGCACGGGTTTTCTTATTTCTGAATTGAGGGTGTTGCATGATTGGATTTATCGGAGGAACGGGGCCGGAAGGCAGAGGGCTAGCGCTACGATTTGCCCTGGCAGGCGAGAAGGTCCTGATCGGGTCAAGAGACGCTGGTCGGGCAAAAGAGGCGGCTGAGAGCCTGGCAAATGATGCGCCAGCAGGCTCCGTAGGAGGCAAGTCCAACGAAGACGTGGCCCAGGTATCGGATATGGTTTTCATTGCAGTCCCATACACGGCGCAACGCCCTACGCTGGAAGGATTAAAAACACAGCTCGATGGCAAACTAATAGTAAACGTCATCGCCCCGTTGGCTTTTGAAAAGGGCAGGGCTAGTGCCGTCAGAGTGGATGCTGGGTCTGCGGCTGAAGAGGCGAAAGAAATTCTGCCAACCTCCCAGATGGTGGCTGCGTTCCACAACATAAGCGCGCAAGAGCTACTGGTCCCTGATCTGTCCCTGGAAACCGACGTGATTGTGTGCTCAGACGACGCTGAGGCCAAGCAGAAGGTGATGGTTCTGGCGGAAACCATCGCCGGCGTCAGGGCGGTGGATGGCGGAGGGCTCGCCAATGCCCGCTATACCGAGGACCTGACGGCGCTTTTGCTGAACATTAATAGAATCTATAAGGCCCATTCGATGATCAAAATAGTAGGCATCTAGAAAGCAGACATACGATGGAGAGCTAAATGGCTATTCTGGGCCTGATTCTTAGCGTTCTGGGAGTGGTAGCCGGGGCGTCTGTTCCCTTCGAACCGGAGCGCACCCAGGCCTCGGGGAGCATCCAGGTGCTATCTACGTCCCACGTCGTCGACTTTCCATCTAGCGTCACTATGCAGCTGCAGGTCCGCTCCACGGCTGATATTTCTGATATCCAGGTCTTTTACAGGCTAGGCAATCAGTCGGTCACTTCGTATGGGTATCCAGACTTTCAACCCGGGTCACTGGTGGACACGAGTTTCGAGCTGCGAACAGACGGTGATAATTTTCTTCCTCAGGGTATCGTTATCCGATACAGATACGTCATCACAGACACCTCTGGCCAAAAGCTGGAAACAGAGGAGTATTCCGTAGAGTACCTGGACAACTCGAAGACCTGGCAAAGGCTACAAGTTGGCGACATGGACCTGCTGTTTCATGATCGAACTTATGAAGGCGTGGAGAGTGTTGCGGAGGACGTTACCGAAAGTCTGCGTGATGTGAAGCAGCTTTTGAGCGTGACGGCCATCAGGCCACAGAGGGCCGTGATACTCAACGGCGAGCGCGAATCCCAAGCCAGCTTCCCGCCTATTAGCCGAACTACCAGCGATAGGCACGTCTACGGCGGTTTTGCTTTTGGCGATCTAGACGTCTTTGTGCTGGCTGACCTGGACAGGGATGGGATGGTCCATGAAATGACTCATCTGTACATGGACGAGGCTCTATCCGCTCCACGCTCCCACATTCCTGCGTGGTTTAACGAAGGCCTGGCCATGTACTTCGAGGATGGAGATAAGGGCAGGGTGCGCACGGTTTCGAGGGCGTCGGTTTCAGGTAACCTGATGCCGATCAGGTCTATGGAACGCGTGCCGGGCCGCCCTGATGACGTTGGCCTTTTTTATGCACAATCTTGGAGCATCGTTGGCTACCTCATGGACAGCCATGACGAGGAACGCATGGAAGATCTGTTGAATTTCCTGAAGCGAGGTCGGTCGTTTGATCCCGCCTTTGATGCCAGCTATGGATTCGATGTGGAGGAATTGGACCGGCAGTGGAGGGCCAGTGTCAGACGTGGGGCTGCCATATCAGCTTTGCCTGACCCCGGCACGATAGGGACGTCCCTCATCATTGCAGGAGCCATGGCTTTTGCCATGTTGGTGATCCTCATCCGCCGAATTCGAGGCGTGACCGCTCCAGAAGGAGAAGAACTACTAGAAGAAGAGGATGTGGAATTTGAACAGTAATCGTTTAGATTAACAAATTAGGTGTAAAATCCTACTAGGAAGTTTTTCCTTGTGCTAGAATGGCCCGAAATTCCGGTATATTCGTTTAAAATTAGAGTTAGTTAATACGGTTACGCGTCTTAGGCGCCCACAATATGGAGAGCAGGGACACCCGTATGGAGTCCCACCTCATCGACGACGTGTTGGCGTTGGACCCTGGCGGTCTGACCCGGGCGCTGACCTTTGACGAGCAAAAGGGAATACGCGCTATTATCCTCTCTCATCGCCATTTCGACCACGTTAAAGACCTGCTTCCCCTAGGCATAGCCATCCGCACCAGTGGCGTCACCGTGGAAATCTACGCCATTCAGGACACTGCTGACTTCGTGAAGTCCAAACTACTGGATGGTAGTCTGTTTCCCGATTTCCTGGGGTTCCCGTCTGTAGAGAACCCAGTGTTCCACATGAACGTCGTGGAATTCAATAAGCAATTTAAGGTCCTAGACTACACAGTGGTGGCCGTACCGGTTCCCCATGTGGTGCCCGCCGCTGGATTTCAGATCAGCTCAGGCGATACTGGTAGGGGCGTGTCAGATAATTGGGCGAACGTCTCGTCGGATGTGCTGCTCACACCGGATGTGCTGCTCACAAAGGCTACTTTTGGCAACGAGATGGAGGAAACTGCCGATCACGTCGGCCATCTGACCCCAACGCTGCCTAGAGAGGTACTGGACAAGTTTAAGAAGCAGCACAACTACATTCCAAGGGTTATTATATCCCACATGAATCCTCCCTGGGAGGAGAAGATAAGATAGGAGCTCAAGGGGATAACCAAGGAAACCGGCGTCGAATTCCAGATAGCTGACGCCGACGCTGTTTTCGATCTTTAGAGCCTAGCTCGCCAAGGATGCCACTGGCAGAGCGACTAATCTGCACGGCATCCGCCACACTAACAAGAAGGTGCGCCTCATGGTCCGTAAGACGGTTTTCGTGTATGACGACAGCCTTTCCAGGCACAGCCTCAGCGACACTCATCCCATGAAGCCCGAGCGGCTCCGCTACACCTACGAACTACTCGACTCTTACCACGCTTTCACTCCTGACAACTCGTTGCTGGTCCCGCCACGTTCCGCTACTGAAGAGGAGATTCTGCAGTTTCACTCGCGGGACTACTTGGAGGAAGTGCAACGATTAAGCAGTGGCGAACTGTATTCACCGAGCCCGAAGTTTAACTTCGCAGCGGGTGACAACCCACCGTATTCAGGAATGTACGAGGCTGCGCTCAGGTCTACCGGAGCCTCCATGACAGCCGTGGAGGCCTTGCTCTCCGATGAGGCGGATGCGGCCTTCAGCATATCGGGAGGGCTGCACCATGCTATGCCAGGCTACACGTACGGTTTCTGCATATTTAATGATCCCGTCATAGCAATTCAGCGTCTGGTGCAGGAGGGCCTGAAGGTAGCTTACGTGGACATCGATTGCCATCACGGCGACGGAGTCCAACACGCGTTCTACGACACTGATGCCGTGCTCACCATTTCCATGCACGAGTCCGGTAAGTTTCTTTTCCCCGGCACTGGATTTCCCGAAGAGGTTGGAGAGGGCAAAGGCAGAGGATATGCCGTAAATATTCCTCTGTACCCATATACGTCAGACGAGGTCTACCTCTGGGCGTTCAAGGAAATTGTTGAGCCGTTGGTTGAAAAATTCCGCCCGGACGTGCTGGTCACCCAGTTGGGTATCGATTCACATTATCTCGATCCCATCACCCATATGTCTCTGACGACCCAGGGACATAATGCCGTTGTGGCAGCGTGCGCCGCCATGGGCATTCCAAAATGGCTGGCTTTAGGCGGTGGAGGCTACGATTTGCAGGCCGTCGCCAGGGCTTGGACTCTTGATTACGCAGTCATTTCGGGGCAGGTGTTCGCGGACGAAATCCCTGACGCCTACCAGTCGAACTTTCAGGTGGAGACCTTGCATGACCACAAGGAGCTGCTGATCCAGCAGACCGTGGTGAACGATACCAGGAAATTTGCTGAGGAAAGTGTCAAAGCGGTCCAGAGCCTTATCTTTCCGACCCACGGCCTCTCGTCCATCTAGGCTCTGCCTGATTCGGCAGCCCTAAAAAGCACATGATTCGGGAAGCGGCCCTTTGTTCTCAGCGTCAGCGGTGAAGGTCGATTCCAACGCAATTTCCTCGTACCCATTCTCCACAGTGCCTCGCATAGCCACGCCGCCGTAACCAGACGTGTTCATGTGTGCTCTTACTATGATGGTTTGCCCCGGTCCTATCTCGACTGCGCCGCCAGACCTGGTGAACGGCTGCTCTTCGGTATGGCTATGGGCCAACACCCGCCGATACACTAGGTCGCCTTCCTGAGTCAGCACCTCCCACCAGTCGGCGTATTGAGTGCAGCCGGTATCAGGACTGCTGATCGTAACCGAGAAGGAATACGCCGCGTCGGAGCCTTTTGCGCTTACGTCTATTACGTCAGCGAATAGATTCTCGTCAGTATCGTCAGTTGCTTCCTCTTCATTGCTCGCCTCCTCGTTATCCTGACCGAGCACAGGGCTTGATGTCGGTGTTGCCTTGGCCGTTTGGACAGCCACTTCTTACGTAGGCGCAGCAGGCGCAGGCGATATGCATGCAAGGGCTGAAGGTGTCGGTTCAGTGGCTTGGCTTGGTGTAGGACTTGGCGTTGACGTGAAAGTGGGAGACGGGACAGCCATAGCTGAAACCGGTGTACTCGGCGCTGCCGGTGTTGGCGGTGTACTAACCGGCTCCGAAGGCGTGGCTCAGGCTCCAAAAAGCACTAGTAGGGTGATCACTGTAGCTAGAGGGATAATCCTCTTCATGGCCTGCCAAGTATCTCTCTGAGAGTCGATTCCAAGTCTGGGTGCTTAAACTGGAATCCGCTATCAATCAGCTTGGCTGAGTCCATACGCACGCTGGCCGTCATGGCGCCCGCCATCTCGCCTACGCTCAAGCGCAACATGAAAGTCGGCACAGCAAATAGCGTTGGTCTGGAAAGTATCTTGCCCATAGCCTTCGTGTACTTGTGATTGCTCAACGGGCTGGGTGAGCTCATGTTGACGGGGCCTTTCAACTCTGGCGTGACCAGGGCATGTTCGATTGCGCGCGTAAGGTCGTTCAGGACTATCCAACTCATGTACTGGCGACCGGAGCCTAGCTTCCCGCCAAGGCCAGCCTTGAACAGGGGAAGCGTCTTCTTGATCAGGTCAGCTTTGGCATCCAATACCAGTCCGAAGCGCATCGTCACGACACGTATGCCTGCATTGGAGGCTGGCTCCGTTGCCTGTTCCCAGGCCTGAGTGGACTCCCCAAGAAAATCGGTACTGGGCGAGGCGTTCTCGGGCAGCATGGAGTCGCCCTGGTCTCCGTAGTAGCCTAGGGCGGAGGCCGACGCCAGCACCTTGGGCATTGGGTTTAATTTGGCCAACGCCTCAGCCAAGAGCGTTGTGCCGTTGACGCGACTGTCGCGGATGCGCTGCTTTTGCGCCACTGACCAGCGCTTGGCACCAATGTTTTCTCCCGCCAAGTGAACGGCTGCATCTATGCCGGACAGACTTTCAGAATCGATCGTCCCCTGCTCTGGGTTCCATCGGACCTCTCCCTCCAAAAGCTCGCCCTGTTTTCTGACCAGACGAACAATCTGGTGGCCTTGCGCTATCAGATATGGGACCAGCGCAGATCCGACCAACCCGGTGGTACCTGATATAAGTATTTTCATGAATCCTGTCCTTAATTTTGAGGCGACGCCTCTATGAGGTGCACCCCAGTTTACAGCTTTACAATGCGACGCAATGGCGGCTATAATCGGTGGAAAGTTAACAGAATAGACCGTCTATATCAAACCACTGCCGTTTAGAACGTGCAAGGTTAACACCGGTTATGGTTAAGGAGCTTAGCTCTTGGCTATTAGGCCAATACTGGAATTGCCCAACCCGGTACTTCGTCAAAGAGCGAAGAAAATACGGAGCATCGACTCCCAGTTGATGCGTTTGGCTTACGACATGGTTGACACTATGCAGCATGCCAACGGCGTTGGCTTGGCAGCTAATCAGGTTGGCGAGCTCAAGAGGCTCATCGTAATTCAGCTACCCGACGAAGAAGAGGTACGCATCTACTTCAACCCTGAAATCGTCAAGCGGGAGGGCAAGCGGGAAGTTGAAGAGGGCTGTTTGAGTATCCCTGGATATAGGGCGATGATAAACAGGTCCGTCTGGGTAAGGTTCAGGGCTATGGACCATAGCGAAAAGGTTATCAAGTTCAAGGCGGAAGATATCCTCTCCCAGGCCCTGGAACATGAAGTCGACCACCTGAACGGTATTCTCTACATAGACCATATGGAAGAGCACCAGCAATTGATTCCGGTGGACAAATCGGAAGATGACGAAGAGAGCGCCGAAATCGATTCTAACGATGGCGACGCCGACCAGCCGGATTCCTCTGGCTCATCGGTCCTCTGGACTCCCGACGACCCACGAGAAACCCCTGCGTCTCTGAAGATCAAGTAGAAGCTCTTCAGTTATGGATGCTCCCTGTGAAACCACAAGCAACAAGTCAGGCTGATGACTAAACAGTTTGACGAATCAAGTCCTCCTCGCGCCATATCCTCTGCAACACTGCCCCCGTTGGTCCATTTTCTTCGCGACTTCTTTCTGTCCAAAGACAAGAGCGCCTATCTCGTTGGCGGCGTTGTCCGCGACTGCTTGCTGAGCAGGCAGCCTCTGGATGTGGATATCGCCATCGAGGGGGATGTGGCAGGCCTTGGCTCTGAACTGGCGGGAGCCCTGGGTGGACGCTACGTTCAATTGCATCAGGACTGGGACATCGGGCGCGTAGTGGTCCCCGAAGGCGCAGTCCGAGGCAACAATATCGAATACGTGGACCTCTCTGCTATGGAAGGTGGCCTGGAGGCCGACCTGCGCCGCCGTGACTTTACCGTGGATTCCCTGGCCCTGCAACTCAGCGCCACCTTCCAGGATGAGGTTGACGTACTGGACGTTACGGGAGGTCTCAGGGACCTTTATGCCGGGATCGTAAGGGCGAATAGCGACGTTGTTTTTCGAGAAGATCCCGCTCGTCTGCTGCGAGCCATTAGACTGGCTTCACAGCTGGGATTTACTGTCGACGTAGATACCGAATCGAAAATCCGCCGCGATGCCAAGTTCGTATCAGGTGTAGCACCGGAGCGTGTGAGGGATGAGCTCATGCGGATTCTTTCGGCACCGGCCGCTGCGAAATCGATACGCCGGATTGACGGCGTAGGACTGCTTTCTCAAGTGCTGCCAGAACTCGACGATACAAGAGGTGTCATTCAGCCCAAGGAACATCACTGGGACGTGTTCAATCATCTGGTGGAGACCGTTGGCCACGCGGATAGGATCATTGCCACGGTGAAGAACTGCGAGAATACCGACGACGTTATGATGTCTATGGTGCCCAGGTTCGAGGGAATGCAGGAGTATTTCCAGGAGAACATCGGAGACGGTTACACACGAGCGACTTTCTTGCGACTGACCGCGCTGTTGCACGACGTAGCCAAGCCTGCAACTAAGACCGTAGAGCCCAGCGGCAAGATGCGTTTCCTGGGGCATCACACTCTTGGAGAAGAGATGGCTGGCGACATAATGAGCAGGCTTCGCTTCAGTAGACGTGGCACCAGGCTCGTGCTGCAGATGATACGTAATCACCTAAGGCCCACGCAGATGGCGGCCAAGGGCGAGATGCCGTCCGGCAGGGCGCTGTTTCGCTACTACAGGGACGTGTCTGATGTAGCCGTGGACACACTGTATCTGAACATGGCAGACTTCCTGGCGGCTAGGGGACCGACCATTACAGAGGCCGATTGGAGGGACCATTGCGAGCTTATGGAATACATACTCGTCAAAGGTCGGCAGCAAAATGCCCCTGAAACCCTTCCTAAAATCATCACCGGACACGATATAATGAATGCGCTCTCTTTGCAGCCTGGTCCAAATGTGGGTAAATTACTTGGACTTGCTCATGAGGCGCAGGCTAATGGAGACGTTAGTACCTTAGACGAGGCCCTGAATCTGGTCATATCACTGGTCAAATCCAGGCAAGAACCCGGAGGTTGTGGTGCGTAGAAACGCAAGGTCGTTAATATTTGTAATAATTCTAGTGGCGTTGTCTCTCGCCTTTTTGCTCGTTAACCCGATTAAGATCGGTGGCTTCGAGCGGGGCGGAGATGCTGTTCTTGGACTTAACCTAGGTTTGGACTTGCAGGGTGGTAGCCATCTGGTCTACCAGGCACAGCCAGTTGTCGACCCGAATACTGGTTTGGTGAAGGTCCCCACCGCAGACGACATGGCTGGACTCGTTCGCTTGATCGAAGAGCGTGTAAACGCCTCAGGACTGGGCGAGCCGAATATTCAGGTGCTTGGTGACGATCGGCTACTCGTTCAGTTGCCCGGTATCCAAGACCTAGAGCGAGCCAAAAAACTGATTGGTGAAACCGCGCGGCTGGAGTTCAAGCATCGGAAAATAAACATAGCCGAGGACCTAGAGGCCAGCGGCGTGATCGTTCCCGGGGATGTCTTAGCGGTATCAGCCGGACCTTTGCCTCAGGAACTTATTGACTTGTTTAATCAGACTCCCGCTCCGGTGCCAGGCGTCGAGCAGGTGCCAGTGGAGCCTCGAGAGGCTGAGGACTTCCCGCCGGTGGTTATCGTGGACTTTACCCCCGATGGAGCTCAGAAGTTCGCGGAGGTTCTGGACTCCATCCAATTTACGCAGGCTCAACTGCTTGGCGAGGTGCCTCCCAGCTCCATCGAGCTTTCCATCGAGGATGACCAGACTCCAAGCAGCGAAGTTCTCAGGTACACGGTGATCGGGCCGATTGTTCAGCAAGTAGGAATTACAAATAGCTTTGTCTTCCCCTTCCCGCAAGGTGACAGTGATACGGCGCCCGACGGACCTATCAACCTTGCAACTGCTGAGGCGACGATGGCCGGGGCATCTACAGTTAGCTTCGTTAGGCTGGCGGGTAGCGTAGACGAGGACTTCGGCCTGAGCGGAGACAACCTGACCAGGGCCTATCCCACTCTGCACTCCGGCAGCGATAGGCCGATCATCAACCTTGAATTCGATCAGGAGGGCACCAAGCTTTTCGGAGAATTAACCACTGAGATAGCTGGTAGCCCAAATGACAGGATAGCCATATTCCTGGACGACAGAGAGCTTATAGCTCCGGTGGTCACCCAGGCGATAACCTCCGGGACGGCCATCATCCAGGGCAACGACTTTACCATTGAGGAGACCAGGGACATATCCCTGCAGCTTGAAGGCGGTCGTTTGCCGGTGCCGATCGAACTGGTGCAGGAGCGTGACGTTGACGCCATACTGGGTGCCGATTCTCTGCAAAAGAGCGTCGTCGCGGGTATGGTTGGTCTCGCGCTGGTCTTCTTATTCATGATTCTTTACTATCGCGTGCCTGGCGTGGTCGCATCCGTGGCGCTGATGGCTTACGCGATTCTAGTGCTGGCGTCGTTCAAGTTACTGGGCGTTACGCTAACACTGTCGGGAGTTGCGGCGGCCATCCTTTCCATAGGTATGGCTGTGGACGCAAACGTACTGATATTCGAGCGCATGAAAGACGAGTTGAGGAACGGACGAACACTCAGCTCGGCGATTAACTTGGGCTTCAACAGGGCGTGGCCCGCAATTCGGGACAGCAATGTATCTACGTTGATAACGTGCGGAATACTGTTCTACTTCTCGAACCAGCTTGGAACAACAATAGTTCAAGGGTTCGCCGTCACACTGGCCATAGGTGTGCTGATCAGCATGTTCTCAGCCATATTTATAAGCAGGACAATCCTTCGGGTACTCGCATCCACTGGCCTCTCGAGGCACCTGGGCGTTTTCGTACCATCCGGAGGGTCGGACCTGCCTCAGCAGCGGGCTAACGCCGCTGAGGCACAGAGGAGCTAAAATTGGATTTCGTAGGTAAAAGACACTGGTTTTTCCTGTTTTCTTTGTTAGTAATACTGCCGGGTGTAGTGTTCCTGGTAATATCACCAGGCCTCAAGCCGGGCATCGACTTTACGGGAGGCTCCACGCTCACGCTTGGTTTCTCCAACACGGTAACTCAGACACAAGTGCGTAACGAGATCACACTGCTTGGCTACCCAGAGGCGTCCGTTCAGTCATTCGGTGAGAACACCTTTTTCATTCGCAGTCGTGAACTTTCCGAAGCCGATAAGAATACCATCGTAACCTCCATGGAGGAGAAGCTGTCGCAGGACGGGGTGGACTTGCTGTCCTTCGATCTGGTCTCCCCGGTAATAGCGCAGGAGACCATTCTCAACGGCGTATACGCTGTTTTGGCAGCCACCGTGGGCATATTCGTATTCCTGTGGTGGGCCTTCCGCAGTGTGCCCAGTCCGTTCAGGTATGGAATCGCGGCTATCGTTGCGCTGCTGCATGACACGATCATCGTTATCGGTGTGTTTGCCATTTTGGGCAACCTCCTGGACATCGAGGTCAACACGATGTTCCTCATCGCTATCCTGACGGTCATCGGCTACAGCGTCAACGACACAATCGTTGTTTTCGACAGGCTGAGAGAGAACATAATCAACTATCCGAACCGAGAGTTCTCGGATAATGTCAACGTAAGTATCTCGGAGACGCTTGGTCGTTCTCTGAACACCAGCCTGACATTGATGGTCACGCTGCTAGCGCTGTTCCTGTTCGGTGGCGCGACTATACAGAACTTCCTGTTAGTGCTGCTAATCGGTGTGGTGGCAGGAACCTACAGCTCGATAGGAATTGCCAGTCAAGTCCTGGTTGCCTGGGAGGCTGGGGATTTTGGACGCCTACTCCGCAGAGGTGGATCGACCAATCGTTCAACGGCCTCCGCTTAGCTAAATAAGTTCCGTAAAACAAAAAGGCCTCTCGCATTTATGCGAGAGGCCTTTTTTATGAAAAAATTCTGGGCTTATTGAAGCCTGGTTGAAGCTATTCAGCCGGTGGGATTAGGACAATCCGCCCAGTCGCACCACGTGACCGCACAAGCTGAAATGCCTCTGTTGCTTCAGCCAAGCCAAGCTGTTGATGGATGACTGGTTTGACCTTTCCGCTGGACATCATGTCCAAGGCGCTGGCGATGTGGCTGGGCGAAGCGCCTGTAGAGCCTGACATCGTGGCGTCAAGAAACAGTATGTCCGTAATATTGAAGCCGATTTTCGCGCCTTCGACCTCTCCGAGAATTACCATGCGCCCAAACTGAGCTAGGCTTGCCAAGCATGATTCAAGGACAGCGGAGCCTACGGTGTTTAGGATGACGTCTACGCCCTCATCGCCCGTTAGCGCAAAGACTATTTCTGAGAAGTCTAGGTCTTTTGTTGATAGTACGACATCTGCGCCAAGGGACTCTATAGCGGGCATCTTGTCCAGAGAAGTGGTAACGGCAATCACCCTGGCTCCACCCGCCGCTGCAACCTGAATGGCATGAATTCCCAGGCCTCCACCAGCGCCGACCACCAGGACCGTTTCACCTGGCTTAACCCTAGCCACATCGGATATGGCCTGAATCGTAACGCCGATAGGGCAGGCAGCGACGCATGCATCCACCAGGTCTAGGCCATCGGGGACAGGCACCAGGGACGTCTCCGGCAAGGCTACATACTGAGCGAAGCCACCATTAATGCCGTGACCTACGCCTTGGCCTTCCCTGCAGCGGTACTGGTGCCCCGCCAAACAGCGGTCGCATTTGCCGCAAAAAGCAGTCAAGGTCGCCACAACCCGGTCGCCCTCGCTAAAAGCGTGTACAGATGCACCGACACGGTCAACAAACCCTGAGATTTCGTGCCCAAGGATGACGTCCTTGCTTACGCCTCTGTGCAGAAGGCCCGCCATGACAGCGACGTCGTGATTGCACAGGCCGCACGCCGCAACCCGAACAAGGACCTGGTTATCGGTAATGCCGGGGACTGGAACATCCCGAACCTCAAGATCAGGTTCAGCCCCCGGCTCATTTACGTAAAGAGCTTTCATATGCGTGGATTAGTCTCCGGTTGCCACGCAGGTGTCTAGCAGCTCGACGACTGCCTTGATCGTCGTGCTGGTCGGCCTGTTTCGGTCCACCGTCTCTGGTGTCTCAGAGGCGAAGGGCGTCTGGCTTAGAAGCCGGTAAATATCAGCGGCCCCTTTGTGGAAGAACGGCGATACACCGACCTGCTCAAAGGCGTCAGATATCTCTTCCATTTCGCCGATCCATCGGTGAGCGTTTGGTGGGAGTCGGGAAATGCTCGTGTCCATCTGCTTTAGCGCGTTGGGCTGGCTGCTCTCGAACTCGGCGCGTAGCTGGTCGGAGAGACCCATGGCCTCCGCAGCAGAAAGCAGAGCTATCTGCAGTGTCGATGTGCCTTTGGTGAGCGCCGCGTAGCACATCTTGATTCCTGAGCCGTGTCCGATTTCGCCGCCCATATCACGGACTGCTATGCCCTTGCCGTCGAGATCGCTCATGGCGGAGGCGTTCGGCCCGGAGACGTAGAACCTGGGAGCTTCACCTCGGTTTGGAGAGCCGCCGATGATGCCGCCGTCGATGTACTTTCCGCCTGCGCTGGATATGATCTCCCCTATGGTTCGTGTGCGGTCTGGAGAGATGGCGTTGCAGTCGGCGTAGTAGGTCGTTTCGCCGGTGGACCGCATGGATTCTGCGACCAGTTCTGCCGCTGCCGTGGCATAGGAGGGCACCATGATGCACAGGATCAGGTCGGCCTCTTTTACCATGTTATCTATGCTGCCAACGTCTCGTATTTTGGCAGATGCAGCGAGGTCTTTCGTGCGAGAACTACGGCCGACTAACGATGTAATGACGTCGAAGCCGTTCTCTCCCAGGACCTTTCCTACACCGGAACCCATGTCTCCTGGGCTATAAATGGCAATTGTCTTTTCAGGCATTTAGGTCTGACTCCTTAGGTATGTGATTTGGGGCGTCCAATCAGATATAACATGTCAGTGAATATCTGAGCATCCTCTGGTTAATAAGAATAACAGAACCGATTAGTCGGGGTCAGGCATTGGATTCCTTTAGGGGCTGGCAGCCAGACGGCAGATGGCGCTCTGCTGGCTTTGAAATGGCCTAGAGCTTATAATCTGTCCTCGCATCAGCAATAGTTCGACGCAGGAGATAGTTATGGATTTGGGCGCGCACGTTTCCACTGCAGGCGGGATCTCGAAGGCCGTTGGCAGGGCAAAAGAGATTGGCGCGGAGACCATTCAGATATTTGCTTCGTCTCCACGAGCGTGGGCCTTCAAGCCCCTGGCCGAAGAGCAGATTCTCGCCTTTCGGGAGGCGATTGAAGAGGCCGGCATAAGGTCGACCTACATACACGGGCTGTATCTGGTCAACATTGGCGGCACGCCGGAGCTGGTGGAGAAGTCCATAGTGGCCTTGGGGCAGAACATGCACGCAGCGAGCCAGATTGGCGCAGAGGGCGTGATTTTCCACTCGGGCAGCCACAAGGGTGTCGGCTTCGATGCGGTGCTGGATCAGGCTGCTGAAGCCCTCTCCAAGGTTCTTGCGGATAGTCCTCCAGACGTCCAACTAATCATAGAGAACTGTGCGGGTTTGGGCTCCCAAATTGGGGCCTCGTTCGGCGAACTGGGCCGCCTGATGAAAGCGGTTGACCACCCACAACTGAAGATCTGCCTGGACACGGAGCATGCCTTTGCAGCCGGGTACAACATCGTCGACCCGGACGGCATCGAAGGCGCTATGGCCGAGTTCGACAAGGAGATTGGTTTGGACCGCCTGGTGGTTGTTCATGCCAACGACGCCAAAGTTGAGTTAGGTTCAGGTGTGGACAGGCATGAAAACATCGGGGATGGACATATGGGTCTCACTGGATTTGAGACCATAATGGCGCACCCAGCCTTCCAGAACACGCCATTCTTGCTAGAGGTGCCGGGTGAGGACAAGAAGGGCCCAGACAAGGCAAATCTGGACAGGTTGAAGGACATTCGGGAGCGGCTTGCCAATGCATAAGTTCTCTCAACTAAGGGCTTAATGAAGAAGGACCTCTCGATTTGAGAGGTCCTTCTTCATTACCCGCCAGTTCGGGGTTTGTTTGTTCCAAGTTATTCCAAGATTGGGTAGCGCCTCACCAGAGGGATCGTCGCCCACCTGCGGCCCAGGCCCATCGTCGCGCCGGTTGCTGTTGCTGCCAGGCCTATCATGATGACCGCGTAGGAAATGTGCTCGTCCAAGAATGGGTTGTGCTCTGGGAAGATGAACCCTGCCGTGTACATCAGGGCCAGAATCAGGACTCCGGTGTAGGCGCCTAGCTTGACGGTCAGGCCCATCAGCAGGGCGACACCCACGTAAGCCAGGCCGAGCATGAAGAGCCAGTTCACCAGGACATTTCCGGCCATGGCCCCGTACAGCTCTGCGAACGGACCCTTGGTACCGAAGGTCAGGAACCCGAATGTAGGGGAGCCTCCGGCCAGCCATGCGCCGTCAGCCGCTGTAGCGAATACCAGGCCGAACACCTTGTCAATGAAGGCCCGGCAGAAGATCCAGCCCATCCCTAATCTGAGAGTGCCCCAGACGTATCTTTCCAGGCGGCCCTTCTTTTCCATTACTCGCTCTGCCTCTGCCACTACGTCAATTCGCGTTTCTGCCTTGGTCTCCAGATTAATTTCCGGGCGTCTTTCGACAATCGTGGTCATGACGAGCATCCTTGGAGAGATTTACGGGAGTGGGGTTTGCGGGCGGGGACCTCTTTTTCTTTTCCCTCTTCGCTTCTTTCTCCCTGCATTTGTACTTTAATTCAAAAAGGGTGAGCAAGTTGTGAGATAGAAGATGGGTGGGATATCGATACTTGTTGTTGACGATGATGTCTCGGTAAATAGGGCGATCCAGACCGCGTTGATCGCCAATAGCTTTTGCATAAAGTCGGCAAAGACCTGTGCCGAGGGCTTTGACCTGGCCTCGAACAAAGCACCTGCTCTGTTATTGCTGGACCTGGAATTGCCGGATGGCACAGGTTGGGGCGTGTTGGAGGACATCCGGAGCGCTTCGCCGGATTCTGAAATTGACGACTTCAAAGTGATAGTTATCTCTTCTACACGAGTAACGAGGGCGCAACTGCGAGATCATCGAATTGAAAAATTCATCCCTAAGCCTTTCGATATGCGACTCCTTGTCGGCACTGTCTCCGAAGTCCTAGCCGCTCCCTAATAGGCTTCCCGATAGGCCTCACGCTACTAATTCCGGTTCACGCCTTTGCAATGCTGCCTTCTTGTTATGTATAGGCCAACGGTTTCATGCTATATTCCTAGTGCCTAGCCCTATTTCCGACATGATGCAGGAGTGCGACGCAAGCATTGGTTGATTCCCCAAGCCCACAAAGACTTAAGCAGTACTGTGATTACCTGGCGGCAGAACTAGAGGCCGCGGCGATGTACCGGGCCATGGCTGAGGTTGAACCTGACCCAGCCAAGTCAGTGTTTTTCACAAGACTGGTAGAAGCGGAGATGCGACACGCCTCTCGGTGGGCGGAGAAACTCGGGATGGATGCCTCCCAGTTGGAGCCCGCTGGTGGAGGCTTCAAGATAGGCCTTTATCGACGAGGCGCCAGTATATTTGGCACGGCTAAAATCGTGCCGTGGCTGCTGAGGGGAGAGGCTAAGGACGTTGCGGCCTATGCTGCCGACCCCGAGGCCAAAGACTTTGCCGTCGAAGAGCGAAGACATGCCAGGGCGCTACGGGAGATGGCGGATGGCGTCGATCCTATGGAGGCGCTTCGCGGAGAGCGCTGGCATAAGTTCACTGGAAGCGGAGGCAGTCTGCGTGCTGCTGTTCTGGGCGTAAACGATGGCCTGGTATCGAACTTCAGTCTGGTCATGGGCGTCGCGGGCGGCACTGATAACGTCTCATTCATTCTTCTGGCTGGCGTGGCTGGTCTTTTGGCCGGTGCGTTCTCCATGGCGGCGGGCGAGTACGTCTCTGTGCGATCGCAACGGGACGTCTACGAGTATCAGATAGGGATAGAGGCCGCCGAGCTAGAGGAGTTCCCAGAGGAAGAAGAAAAGGAGTTGGTCCTCATCTATCAGGCAAAAGGCCTGTCCGAAGAGGAGGCCAAGAGGATTGCTTCGCGGATCATGAGCAATCCACAGGTGGCGCTGGATACCATGGCTCGGGAAGAGCTGGGGTTGGATCCAGACGATCTTGGTTCGCCCGTAGGAGCGGCCCTGAGCTCTTTCACGGCCTTCGTCGTTGGCGCGATTGTTCCGATCCTTCCATACATTCTGAATCTGGGTGGAATTGCATTTACATTGAGCGCTGTGCTCAGTGTCATCGCCCTAGTCGTGGTGGGCGGCGCGTTATCTCTGGCATCTGGGAAGAGCTGGTATATGGGATCGCTGCGCATGCTGCTGGCGGGAGGCGCTGCCGCATCGGTAACCTACGCAATCGGCAGTCTCATAGGCGTCACTTTAGCGGGCTAAATTGGATTCTTCCTAAACTCAGCCAACTTATCGAACGTCCTTGTTGACGTGACGACAATGGAGCTAGTCTCGTGAAGTCTACAATTCGCCTGGGTAAGATCGCCGGCATCGATATCGGCATTCATTACAGCTGGTTCTTCATTTTGGCGCTGCTGACGTTCAGTCTTTCGGAATCTTATCTGTCAGCCGCAAATTCCGAATGGTCTTCAGCCTTTCGCTGGGCCCTCGGTCTGGTGGCCGCACTGGCCCTGTTTGCATCTGTATTGATTCACGAGTTGGCACACTCCGTAGTTGCGAAATCCATGGGATTCCTGGTGCAGGGCATCACGCTTTTCCTGTTGGGTGGTGTCAGCAACTTGGAAGCCGGTACGCGACAGGCTAAAGACGAATTCATAATTTCCATTGTTGGTCCGCTGACTAGCCTTGTTCTAGTATTCGTATTCTTCTTGTCCCTTCAAATCATCAACGGAGAGGCATTGCGAACAACACCGCTATTTATAGGCGGATCCTCTTTGTCTCCCATCGAAGCGATCTTAGGCTACCTGTGGTTCATCAATTTACTTCTCGCGATCTTCAACATGCTGCCGGCTTTTCCACTGGATGGTGGCCGAATTCTGCGCTCGATCATATGGGCCTTCTCTGGAAACTTCGGTCGGGCCACCAGAATCGCATCGTTTTTCGGACAGGGCGTCGGGCTGCTGATGATCGTCGTTGGTGTTGCACAGATGTTCAGTGTGATATCTCTTTTGCTAGGTGGCATAGGTGGTCCCTGGTTTGCAGTCATCGGCTTTTTCATCTACTTTGCGGCGCGATCAAACCTTCGGGAAATGGAGGCAGATGTTGTTATGGAGGGCGTCCATGTGCGGGATGTCATGCGGCCGTCTCTGGACTTTATAGACCCTGACCTGTCTGTGTATGACGTCGTTTACGAACATCTCATGAGAGGCGGTGTTCGGGCGATGCCGGTGTGTGAAAACGACCTTCTGGCGGGAATTGTCTCGTTAACAGACGTCAAGAAAGTGGACAGGGAGAGGTGGCCTACGACTCCCGTTAGAGATATCATGACTCGCATGCCAGTGCACTCCCTCGAGCCCCAGGAAGAGCTCTCGGACGCCCTAGATCTTTTGGCGGAGAACTCCATACATCAGATGCCCGTGCTGTATCAGGGACGGTTGATAGGAATGCTCACCCGGGCTGACATCATAGATTATCTACACCGACGCAAGGAGCTGGGTATTGAAGAGCCGAAGTTCCGGAATTAGTCTTCTCCTGTGTAACCTGCTTAATTGAACGTAGTCCTCGAAAGCCTGATATGTGGTGCGGTGGCAGCAATTGGCTGGGGCATCGCCGACTTCATCACGGCTGTTGTATCCAAGCGACTGGGCATTCTCAGGGCCATTGTCGGTGTTCACCTCGTCAGCATCCTGGCCACAGTAGGGTACTTTCTGGCCGTGTCCGATGTGGCAACGCTTTCTACAGCTAACTGGGTATTTCTCGTAGCTCTATCTGTAATCGGTTTCGTAATATATATCTCTTTTTACAGGGCGCTGCAGATCGGCCCTGTGGCCATTGTGTCCCCCGTGGTCTCTGCCTTCGCTGTGGTTGTGATAATTTTGGCGTTCATTTTTACGGGGGAGCGTCTCAGAGGAATCCAGAGCCTGGCAGCAGTGGCCAGCATTGGTGGCATAGTCCTGGCCTCGGTGAACATCCGGTCCGGTATGACCAGGCGAGACGTTGTCGGCCTGGGCGTGCTGTTGGCATTCGTAGCAATGTTCGGCATCGGGGTATGGCAGTTTGGCATAGGAGTCCTGTCTAGAGAAATCGGCTGGTTCTTGCCCATATTCCTGGGCAGGGTAATCACGTTAGCTATGTTCGTACCCCTGGCAGCGGCCCGCAGGGAGTGGCCGTGGCAGCGAATGACCGTGCCTCTTCTTATTGGCGTTGTGGCGATAGGCCTTACGGAAACTGGCGGGCTCTTCGCGTTCGCTAGAGGCGCCGAGGTTGGCGTTATATCCATTGTGGCAACGGCAGCCATTACCTATCCCATAATTCCCATGTTGGGTGGTCTGTTCATTTTCAAGGAGCAGGTGACCCGTCTGCAATTTGCCGGTCTAGGATTCGCTATGGTCGGCCTGTTTCTGCTGGCAATCAGCGGCTGACAGGTTAAGGCCGAGCGGTGCTATACTCGGACGGCAACATTGGAATAATCAGCAGCGAGGTGGGCTATGAGCCTGGACGGGAAAGTTTGCATTATCACCGGCGGCGGAAGTGGTATTGGGCGCAGCGCGGCCATCATGATGGCAAAAGCAGGGGCGAAGGTAATCCTTGTGGGCAGGACAGCTTCGAAGGTTGAAGAGGTCCAAAAGGAGATCGAGTCGTCAGGTGGAACAGCCACTGCGGCGTCCTTTGATGTGGCAGATAAAGAGGCAGGTCTACAGCTGATCAAGGACGTCTTGGCTGAGTTTGGCCAGGTGGATATGCTCATTAACAACGCAGGGCACAGCTCCCAGCATCGCATGCTTCTAAGCACCACGCAGCAGGAGCTTCGCAGCGTGATGGACTCCAATCTGAATGGCACTGTGTTCATGACCCAGGCTGTCATGCCGAACATGCAGGAGCGGGGCGAAGGCACGATAATCAACGTGGCGTCTCTGGCCGGAGTCAACCCTGGCCTTCTGGCGGGCATGGCGTACGGAGCGGCCAAGGCTGCGGTTATTAACTTCACCAGTTTCCTCAATGCGGAATTCAAGAACACCGGCCTTCGCGCCAGCGTGGTCATTCCTGGGGAGGTCGACACCCCGATTCTAAATGGCCGGCCGTTCAATCCTTCCCGGGAGTCTCGCGAAACCATGGTAACGTCCGATGACACGGCAGAGGCCATTGTGCTAATCGCCAGCCTTCCCCAGAGGGCCTGCATTCCCGAGCTAATCATAAGGCCAACCTACATGCGAGACGTATCTGCTGAGGTTGGCATCCTCTAAGGCCGATAAAGCCGATTCTACGAGTCGGTAGTTAAATATGAATATAAAAAGAGAGGCGGTTTTCTAAACTACCTCTCTTTTTGGTGTCCGAATCTTAAAAATCATTCTGTAGCTGCCCTTGTGGGAATTACGGTATGTACTAGGTGTGGACTATGTTTGAATAAGAACTCATAAGGCCATTTGTAACAGTATAAGCCCTTAGAGGTGGGAAGGATGCTTCCTGTAAATGTTCGAATGAATTTCAAGATAGGTATGCTAATTGCGCTGGTGGCTGTGCTTGTTGCGGCCGTGGGGTGAACCGACCCAGCGCCCAAGCACCACCAGCGACTGCTGTTCCGCCGGATACAACATCGGCTGAGCCAACTGTCACCCCTACGGTTGTGGTGCCTGATCCTACGGAGACGCCTGCCTCGGCGGGGACGTACACCATGGGAATATCCCAAGCACCTAGCACTGGGAATTACTTTAAATTCTTCGGCAGTCCCGGCGGCGATGTGTGGACGGGCTACACCCTCGATGGTGTGACTACCACGCTATATGACTACTCCCATAAGCGATTCGATTGGGTGCCAGTCCTGGCCGACGACTTTCCTTCCCCTCTCATCAAGGAGAGCGTAGATGGCATCCAATACTGGACATCCGAGGTCAAGCTGAAGGAAAACGCGTACTGGAGCGATGGCGAACAGATCACTGCTGACGACTTTGTATTTGTCGTGCAAACGGCGTTGGATATGGAATTAGGTAACAATTTCTACAGCGTGGTTGATCCTGATTTCCTCGACCATGTAGAGGCACTGTCTTCTCACAAAATTAAGGTCTACTTTCTTACTGAGGATTTCGACGGCGAGCCTATGAAGCCAGGCATGAGCATCTGGCAGTTTGGGCTAGCCTTCACGCCTATCCTGGCCCAGCACTACTGGCAGCCGGTGGTTGACGAGGCCATTAAGGCTGGGGACATCGAAGCCCAGCAACTGGCCCTGTTCCCCCACATTCCTGAGAACGAGCCCACAGCTAACGGGTTCGTATACGAGAAGTCGGAGCTTGGGTCTTTCACCCAGAACGTTAGGGCCGACAACTGCTGGCGTCAGGGAACGAAGGTCTACCTGCAGGCGGTGGACGACGTATCTTTGCAACTTCAGCGGGGCGGAAGCCTGGGCCTAGTCGCGGAGTCCGGATGCTGTAAGACGACGCTGTCCAGACTCGTCCTGCGGCTAATTGAGCCTACTTCAGGAAGCATCACGTTTCATCATTCGCAGAATGGCCCTACAGATTTCGCTGCGCTCAAAGGCAGAGACCTGAAGGCGTTTCGGTCGGAAGTGCAGATGGTCTTCCAAGACCCGTACCAGTCCATCAATCCACGCCTGACCGTGCTCGATGCAGTGGCGGAACCGCTGCTGGTGCAGGGAGTAGGCAACGGTTCAGAGAGACGCGCACGGGTGTCGGAAATGCTCGAAAGGGTAGGGATGTCACCCGCCACGAGCTTCCTCTTCAAATACCCTCATCAGCTCTCGGGAGGCCAGAGACAGCGGGTCGCTATAGCACGAGCCCTGGTTCTGGGGCCAGACCTGGTTGTCGCTGACGAGCCGACTTCCATGCGGGACGTATCTGTCCGCGCCGGTGTGATGAAGTTGATGAACACTCTGCGCAAAGACCTGGGCATCGCCTGTCTATTCATCACTCATGATCTATCAACCGCTCGATATATGTGCGATCGTATCGCAGTCATGTACATGGGCAAGATAGTCGAGATAGGCGAGACCGAAGAGCTTCTGAGCAACCCTAGGCATCCCTACACCAAGGCCCTACTGGCAGCCGTTCCTAATCCTGACCCCTCCTACCGCCGACCTGAGGTCGAGATCGGGGGCTCAGTTTCGACGCCGATCGACCCAGTTGACAGGTGCCGTTTTTCCGAGCGTTGTCCCATGGCCAATGATTTCTGTAAGGCAGCGCCGCATCCTGCCTTGGAAACCAGGACCGATGGGCGAATGGTCTCCCGTTACCGGGTCTAAGGCATGAGCGTACTGCGATCGAATTCGCCTCGTCCACACTCTAACTAAACGAAACGCAACCTCCGCCCATACAGCGAACGGTTCCTATGCCGATAAGCTTTTGTTAGTGATATCCTTCTCCCGCAGCTTGAGGCTGCTATCACCATTAACGGTTCATGGAGGAGGAAACACTATGCAACAGCAGATACCGCCGTACCAAGCAGCATTGCAGGCCAATGACCCCAAGCTTGCGGAACTCATCGGATCTGGTCGAGAAATGATAATGGCCGACGGAGCGCTTTCCGGCAAGGTCAAGACGCTAATGGCAATGCTTTGCGATGCCCTTCTGGCGCACGCTGACGGCGTTGGCGTCATTGCCGACAGGGCTAGAGGGCTTGGAGCTACTGAGGAAGAAATAGTGGAAACCATTAGGGTAGCCTACTGGATGGGTGGTCTTCCTGCACTGGTTACCGGCGTAAACGCTTTCAAGAATAGCTAGGCGTTTCGCATTGAAATATAGAGTTGCCTGGCAGGCCTGGGAACAGTTGATGATGTCGTTGTGTTGGGTGGTTCCTAGTCCTGCCGGGATTTTTTGTATCGCCGGCAGGTCAGTTGTTTTAAATTAGGGCAGGATTTCACGGCAAACGCTCGTGAATTGAGCGTAAGCCTTAGTCTCTCTAATTGCCTTTAGCCAGCTGCCTCTGGATTCAGGCAAGACGGCATAGGATTTCCCTTAAGAGCAGCCATGATGTTGTCTGCCGCCATCTGCCCCATCTTTCGCATCGTTGCGGTGCTGGCGCTAGCGATATGCGGAGATATGAGCACGTTCGGCAAGGTCAACAGTGGGTCGTCGATGCCAATAGGTTCCGGGTCTGTGACATCGATCGCAGCCCCCGCGATAGATTCTCCGGCCACCGCCGCGTAGAGCGCCTTGGGATCAACTGTGCGCCCTCTGGTTGTGTTGATCAGAAACGCGGTCGTCTTCATTAGGTCTAGTTCTCGCGAACGCACCATGTATTCGGTATCCGCCGTCAGAGGCATGTGCAGGGACACGAAATCAGCCTCTTTGAATATGGAATCCATGTCGGGTCGCCACTCTGCGCCGAGACTCTCTTCGACTTCTGGCTTGCGGGTACGGGAGTTGTAGATGATTTTCATATTGAAGGCAGTAGCCCTGCGAGCGACCGCCGTGCCGATCAGCCCCATGCCGATTATGCCCAGGGTAGCTTCATGAACGTCTGTGCCCACGTAAGGTATCTGGTCGAACATTTTCCATTTGCCAGCCCGGATCTGCCGATCGCCGTACGCAATGTTTCGCGCTAAGGAGAGCATGAGTCCGAAGGCGAAATCCGCGCAGGACTCGTGCAGCACACCCGGCGTATTGGCTACTAAGACGCCGTGCCGAGTGGCCTCAGGTATGTCGATGTTGTCCATTCCAACAGCCCTGTTCGCCACCACACGCAGCGTCGAGGCCTGGTCAAGCAGTTCCTTGTCGACGAGGTCCGTTATTTCGGTTAAAAGGCCAGCGCACTCGCCCGCCTTTTGAATTAGGAGTTCTCTGGGTGGAGCTGTGCGGTCTTTCCAGACCTCCACGTCGTGGTGTTTCGCCAGAAACTCTATCGCCTCTGGAATGATGTGTTCTCTAGTTATGAATAATTTCTCTCTTGCCATTCAACCTACCATCCGATTGCCAGTCCATCTCGGCGGGGGTCTGCTCCACCCTCCAGAGTGCCACTAGCAGAATTAAGTCTGAATCCTTGGGCCCCGCCCACAGACATTGACCAGGGCTCAACCACTGTTATTTCGTGTCCCTTTTTCTCTAAGGCCTTGCGGACTTCTACGGGGAATCGCTCCTCCATTTGCACGCTCACGCCGCCGTAGTACCTGTACCGAGGTGCTTCGATGGCCTCTTGCGGATTCATGCCGAAGTCCAACAGGTGCATTAGAAACTGTGGTGTCGTCTGCAGGATGCCCCAACTGCCGGGAGTGCCCATGCTGGCGTAGAACTTGTCGCCGAGAAAGGTCTGTGTGGGCGCAACACAAAAGTCGACTCGCTTGCCGGGGCCGATTCGATTGTGGCTGCCCTCTTCCAGGTCGAACCAGTGGCACATGTTGTTCAGGAATATGCCGGTGTTGTCTGGTGCCAGGCCTGAGCCAAAGCCGCCGCCTAGCGTCTGGGTGATCGAGACGACGTTGCCGTCCCTATCCGTAGCCGCGAAATGGGTGGTCATGCCTCCGTCAAAGGCCTCAGGGCTACCCGCCAAGAGCGAGCCGCTGGGCATTCCCTCCGCAAAGGTCTCGCCGGAGACATGCGCTGCTTTGGCGCGATCGATGCGGGACCTCTGTTGGGCAGCGTAGCCTTCCGAGAGCAGGCCCTGTATAGGTATATCTTTCACTCTCGGGTCGCCACCGTACCTGATTCTATCTGTGACGGCCAGCTTCATTGACTCCATCATCAGGTGCAGGGTTTCTGGAGACTGGAAGACCAGGTCGTCGCCGCTAAAGCCGTCCATCAGCTTTAGAGTCTCCAGGATCTGGAAGCCCGTAGAGTTCGGGGGAGTCGTGAATATCTTGTAACCGCGGTAGGGGATGCTAATGGGCTCCTGCCACTCGATCTGGTAATCGGCCAGGTCATCCATGGTGAGCAGGCCACCCTCCGCCTGTATTCCCTTGACCAGACGCTCCGCTATTTCGCCAGTGTAAAAGGTCTGGGTTCCGCCCTTAACAACGGCCCTGAAGGACTCCGCCAGTTGAGGCATACGAAGCCTGTCGCCAGCGGCTGGAGTGCTGCCGTCGTCGCCCACGATGATGGACCCGGACGGGAACCGAGTTAGTGCGCTGGCCCTGTTTGCCATCGTCTTGGCGTTTAGCCTGGTTACGGGCATGCCGCCCTCTGCATACTCGATTGCGGGCCTGAACAGGCGCTCCCTGTCCATGGAGCCGTGAGCCTCATGCAGCGCCAGCCAGCCAGCAACGTTTCCTGGCACCAGAGGCGACCTCGCGCCTGTATCCTTCATGTCGCCGCTGAATATATCGGGGGCGGCTGCCTTTGGAGCGCAGCCTGAGAAGTTCAGCGCTCGCACCTTGTTGTCTGAGGCCGTATAAACCAACGCGACGCCTATGCCGCCCATGCCAGACATGTATGGCTCGCCAACGCCCAACACAGCGGCAGTGGCTATGGCCGCATCGAAGGCGTTGCCGCCATCTACGAGCACCTGTAGCCCTGCCATTGATGCCATCGGATGTGCCGAGGTAACCATGCCGTTTACGCCAAGCGCAGCCGGACGGTTTGCTGCCGGAAATCTTGGAGAGCGATTGGGTGTGCTAGTCAAAGTAAATTCCCCGTGCAGGTGTTATTAACGCGACGCGTCGGCCTACACGCTAGAGCCTGAAAAGGGGATTGTCAAGCTGACGTGGACTGCTAGGGGAGCGGCACCCACGCGACCGAGACAGCGCCAGCAGTGCTGGGAATGGCGTGCTTCACTTTGCCGTCGGCGGACACCATGACGATCCCCTGCTGGTTGGTAAAGGCGACGTACTTTTCATCCGGCGACCATCGTGGGAAGATTGCTGTGCCTTCTAGCAATAAACTAGCCGAAAACCGGCCGTCGACCCTGGAGGTCATTAGACCTTCTGATTTTGCGAACACGACAGTCTCGCCGTTGGCCGAGAGGTCCACGTTTGTGCCGACTGGCTCCATAACGCCTGTGGCTATGGTCGCGAACTTTGCCCCTGTTATGTATATGCTGCCGAAGGCTTCCTGTGGCTGCCTTACGGCGTAAACGATCTGTTTGCTGTCGGGAGTCCACATGAACATGAACTGCTGGTTGCGTTGGACAGACGTTCCTGCGTCGAGGAATTTCACTGTTGGGTGGAAGTAATCGATGAATGCCCCATCATAGGTTATGGGCTTGATCTCATCGTCATAATCTCGTATCAGACCCACGTAATACTGCACGCTTAATTCGTAATGAACGAAGGCGAGTTTTTTGCCGTTGGGCGAGAGTTCGGGACTGCGATCGAGCGTAGCACCGAAGGTATCGAACACGTCCTCACTGCGTTGAGTTGAGATGTTGTACTCCACAAAGCCTTTGAAAGGTTCTGATGTTATTGCAGTGCGACCATCTGGCGACCATGTGAAGTTCTCTGAGTCTTGCAGTCGCGCGATGAGTTTGTATTTGCCGAGGTCGTCAACCTCCATCACGCGCCAGACATTCACGGGAGCGTTGTTGATCGTCTTTTGCTGGCGAAACGCCACTCGTCGCTTTTTCGCCGACCAGACTGGTGCCTGCGATGGGGTCAATGATTCTGCAATGAGGGTTTTTTCTGAGCCATCGGCGTTGATTGACCAGAGAATGCCATCAATATCTACGTAGGTCAGACTGCCATTAATGTCCAGGTCAGGTGGTTGCGCAGTCGGTGACGGCGTGGGCTTGGGCGTCGGCAACTCGGTTGGAACAGCCGTGGATTCAGGCAATGGCGTCGAGGTTAGGAAGGGGGTTGCTGTGGACGGTTTGACTGGTGCGGCGCTTGCGGGAACAGGCTCTGCTGTAGCCGTCGCCTCTGCTTCTGGTATCGATGTTGATGCTGGTGTGGGGCTAGGCTCGATTTCAGGAGTCAGCGTGGCGGTGGGCATATTCTTAGTTGCTGTCGGTATTACATCGGTTGGTAGGGCTGATGGCGATGATGTTTGTTTGGGCCTTGCCTGTGCCAAATGTGTCGCTGCAGGCGCTGTTGCCGTAGGAGTCGCGAAGGTGACAACCTCTACTTCTGGTGGAACAAAAGGCGCTGGGCTCTGGCAGGCGACCGCAACCAGCAGCAGTGCATAAGCCGCCAGAGAGGCCATTTTACGGGAGCGCATCAAAGATTAACCGTATCCACATTAAAGGGCTACACGCCTTCAGCGTCGGGCTAACATCGGGTCAGGAGTGTTTTTGAACCCAGTCCCAGAGAATGGGGGCTTTCTCATCCTGCCCAGGAATGGCGGGGTCGATTACGCAGCGGCAACTTCGTGTGTAGGAGCCGATAACCTGGAGGTCGCTGCGGCCGGAGTCCCACTTCCACGGCGAGCCATCTGCGGAGGAGAACACCTGCAAGGCAAGCTCTCTTGTGACAGGCACAGCCCTGTGGAATCTTGTGGAGTTGGCTGACCCGCCGAATACCCAGAACCGGTCCCACAGCGAGTCGTCGCTGAGCCCTCTCAGGATGTGGGCATTGGTGCCATAGCGCTTCATCTCGGCATCAGTAGGGCGCTGCGTTACATCCTTGAGGATGTCCTCGATCTCCAGGAAACCGACCAGGTAGAAGCCGTGCTCTTTTGCCGACTTCTTGTCTTCCTGTCTCGTTAGCCTAGCCAGAAAGAATATGAAATCGCCCGCCTCCATGCGTTTCAGTGACGCTGCACGGGGGCTTACCTCGCAGTTATCCCCGTAAGTGAAGGTTTCGAACTCCGGATCGAAGTGGGTCGGGAAGTCCCACAGGCGCTTTGGAATATAGTCTCTGATGGGCTTCTTTGAGTCGTAATACGACGTCAGTTGCCCGAAGCGGATGGCGTGGTCTCCGGGCAGATCCCTGTCCTCAGGTATGGTTATGAACTCAAAGGTGCCGTCGTCATATATAGGGCTGTCGAAGGAATGGCTGGCGTTGGCCCCGACGTTGGCCAGATAGATGCGTCCTCCGCTGGTCATGACTTGGCCACCGCCTCCAGTTGATTCAGAGCATCCTGAAGTTCTACCATAACCTCTTCCTCCTGAGGCTTTTCCAATGCCGACTGTAGAGCATTTTCGGCCTCGTTTCCGCCGATGCGGCCTAGTGCCCACGCTGCGTGACCTCTCACCAGGTCGCTGTCGGATTCCAGGGCCTTGCTGAGAGCGGGAACTGCAGCGGGGTCGCCTATGTTGCCCAGGGCTACGCAGACGTTTCGCTGAAGTCCTGCTCGTTTCGCCCGCTTGACCGGACTATTGCGGAACCGTTCGCGGAATCCTTCGTCGTCAAGCTCAAGCAGAGGTATCAGGTCCGGAGCGGAGAAGTCGTGCCGCTTTTGGAATGCCGGCTCCAGGCCCACCGCAGCTTTTCGGTTCACAGGGCAGACGTCCTGGCATATGTCGCAGCCAAAGACCCAGTCGCCTATCAGTGGACGCATGTCTTTGGGAATGGGACCGCGCAGCTCGATGGTCAGAAACGAGATGCATTTGCGGTTGTCCAGCACGTACGGAGCCACTATGGCGCCGGTGGGACAGGCATCGATGCAGAGGACGCAGCTTCCACACGTCTTCTTCAGAGGTTCATCAGGCGTCATTTCCAGGTCCGTGATTACTTGAGCCAGAAAGACCCAGGAGCCGTGGCTGGGCGTCAGAATATTAGTGTTCTTCCCGAACCAGCCAAGGCCAGCCCGTTCTGCGGCGGCGCGGTCGTTCATTGGGCCGTCGTCCACGAAGATGCGAGTGCGGATTGGCCTGCCCAGTCGCTCTTCCAATCCGTCGCAAAACTGGCGGAGCCGCTTCTTGATGACGTCGTGGTAGTCGTCGCCCCACGCGTAACGAGCAATCTTCCCGCTAAGTTTGTCCCCTGATGGCGGCGCGCCCGTGTTGTAGCTGATTGCCAGGGAGATCACGGATTGGGCTTCCTCCAGTAGGACCTGTGGCCGGTTGGCCCGTCTCACGCGCTCTTCCGTGTACCAGCGCAGGCCATCCATCATGCCATCCTGCACCCGTTTAAGGGCGGCTTGCTCATCCCTTAGGAACGGTTCTGCAGATGTTATGCCTACTAGATTGAAACCAAGCTCTTTCGCATAGGCCCGTACTGTGTTTTCGACTGTGTTTTCGAGAGGAGTCATGACAATCACATATCACTAAATCTAATCTAATAGCCTAGTTTTTTATTATATGACAAGATAACCATTATTCGGTCAGAGCCGTTGACCTACCCCCGTAGTAGGCCTATTATCAATAAAATGGATTCGAATGGATTCGCTGGTGTTTCAATTGACCCTATTGGAGGGACTCAATAAAGACGAAGGAAGTCTTCATAGGCCTCGAAATTCACGCCGGATGTTGCCGGAATTATGAGGACGTCCTTGCGCTGCCAGCAGTTCCCCGCCACAGAGAGCTCGAATTCAGCACTGCGTAGAATCGCTCCAACACAGAGCTATGTAGCTCGAGTCCTTGTGTAGTCTTTTTATCTGAGTTACTGTCAGGATAATAAGAGACTGATAATTGGTTAATTTCGGTCCCAATTGTTGGGTGCGATGAAGGCTATTTTACAATAGGCTTGGGTAGGACTAGAGGCGGAGATGGACTTGGAAATTAGATAGTGTTCGAAAATGACAGACCGTGACCTTGAAGTTAAAAATACGCTTTGATATAGTCCTTAAAATTTCAGCCAAAAAGGGGGCAAGATAATGGCAGCCCAGCTTAAAGAAATTCGACGAGCCTATGGATTTGACGAAGTTGCAATTGCGCCCGGTGAACTCACTGTAAATCCTGAGATGACCAGCACGGAATTTATAGTTGGCGACATTACTCTTTCAACCCCGATTTTGGCAGCCGCCATGGATGCGGTAGTTTCACCGCAATTCGCCAGCCACATGAGCGAACTAGGTGGCATAGCCGTAATGAACCTGGAAGGCATCCAGGCTCGTTACGAAAATACGGAAGATATATTGAATGAGGTTGTGACTACCCCACAAGAGGAAGTCACTGCTCTGCTACAAAAGCTTTACACGGAGCCAATCAAGGACCACTTGGTTGCGGCTAGAGTTGAAGAGATAAAGAAGAGCGGCGCCAAGTGCGCCGTTTCGATTACTCCTGCCAGTACGAAACGCTTTGCCCCTGTAGCGGCTGAAGCTGGTGCCGACATGATCGTTGTGCAGTCCACCGTGACAACAGCACGTCATATCTCCACGAGCCAAATAGGGCTTCGATTCCCTGAGCTGCTTGAGATGGTCAATGTCCCTGTGCTTGTGGGAAACTGCGTTGGCTTCGATGTCGCGCTTGAGCTTATGGAGACCGGCATACACGGTCTTCTTGTAGGAGTGGGACCTGGTGCCGCTTGCACCACACGAGAGGTCACCGGCGTCGGTGTTCCTCAGGTCACGGCTACTCTGGACTGCTCCTCGGCCCGCGATGAGTACTTCAAGCGAACTGGTCGCTACGTCCCTGTGATAACCGACGGCGGTATTCGTACAGGCGGCGACCTCTGCAAGTCCTTCGCCTGCGGTGCAGATGCCGTAATGCTGGGCTCTCCCCTGGCTCAGGCCAAAGAGGCTCCCGGCAAAGGCTACAACTGGGGCATGGCCAATCCACATCCTGCTCTGCCACGTGGCACGCGAGTGAATGTAGGTGTCAAGGGCACTCTCAAAGAGATACTGTTTGGGCCTACTTCAGTGACCGATGGCACGCAGAACCTTATCGGCGCGCTACGGATATGCATGGGAATGGTCGGCGCACAGACTATCCAGGAAATGCATAACGCTGAGATCATCATGGCTCCGTCTATCAAGACCGAGGGCAAGCACTACCAGCTCGGCTTCGAATAAACTTTTGTATAGAGGGCTGAGGGCCAGAACA